>Ga0079224_100003931_pt1 | contig 18995 bp, 10 predicted proteins | sample Stecom2015_FD_80414 | JGI IMG/M metagenome (GOLD analysis project Ga0079224, IMG submission 80414) | Agricultural soil microbial communities from Utah to study Nitrogen management - Steer compost 2015 | ecosystem: Environmental > Terrestrial > Soil > Agricultural land | place: USA: Utah... | reverse complement strand
CGAACTTTTCGCATCCCTCGATCAGCGTTACCCCTGGTGTCGCCGGCGTGACGCGCGGCGCCGGCGCCGATGCCGGAGATCCCGGGCGCGCTCTCCTATGCTGGCCTCGGGAGGTGGGCCGACCGTGCTCGTGATCCACGCGGTCTGGCGGCCGGGCTCGGGTCTGGCGCTCTGGGGCGAGGACCCAGGCATGCCGAACCCTCCGCGGCGGTCGCGCGGACGAACCGCGACCGCGCCGTCCCACCCATTCGCTGCCACGGCAGAGCAGCTCACGTCCGCGCTCGGCCTGCTCGCCACGAAGGTGGCGGCGAACACGGCGACCCTGCTCCTGCCCACCCGCGGTGGGCGCCCCGCCGACTCGCCGGAGGTCGTCCGGGATGAGGTCGCACCGGCGGGGCGCGGCACGGTCGCGCTCGCGGCCTGGCGGGTGCCCGTGCTGGATTACGACCCGGACGCCGCGCTGGACCTGCTCACCGGGATCGAGTCCGGCCACGACTCCGGCGAGATCATTCTCGGCTCCTCGGTACGGCACCTCGCGGCGGTGGCCACGTTCGCGAGGGATCTCGTCGCCCGCGGGCGGTTGCTGCCCACGGTCGTACGGGATGCCGACGGCCCGATGGCATGCTGGCGCCCGCTCCTGATGGGGCCGGACGGCGAATGGTGCCGGTCGCTCGCCCTGGCCATGCCCCCCGCCGCGCGGTGCACGCCGGCAGCGAACGCGACACCGCAGGCGACCTCCGCCGCACGAGACGGGGCCGAAGATTCCCCCGCACAAGCGCCGACGGCCGCAGCCGTGCTCGCCGACGCGCTCGACGCTCTCGTCGATGCCGCCGCCCGCGCGGCACTCCCGGAGATACGACAACTGACGCTACGTGGCGACCGCGGAGCAGAGACGTGGCGCTCCTGGCTCGGTGCGCTCACGGGGCGGCAACGGCGGTTCCGCGCCGAGCCGGAGCAGGCAGAGCGACTCGCCGACGAACTTAAGACCTGGCAACGCGACGCGATGGCCGGCCGAGTGCGAGCCTGCTTCCGGCTCGTCGAGCCACCCTTGTCCTCCTCTGGACTCACGGCAGAGGACGACGGGAGCGCGGACGAGTGGCGCCTCGAGTTCGCCTTGCAGGCGGCGGATCAACCGAGCCTGCTCGTGGACGCGGCGAAGGTGTGGGCCGCCCGGGGCCCGATGCGGGCCCTGTCGCGATACCTCGACGACCCGCAAGAGACGCTGCTCGCCGAGCTCGGTCGGGCCAGCCGCCTCTATCCCGATCTCGACGAGGCGCTTCAGGTCGCCACGCCGGTCGCCATGGCGATGGACGGCGACGCTGCGTTCCGCTTCCTCAAGGAAGGGGCGCCGCTCCTGGCCGGTGCAGGCTTCGGCGTCCTCCTGCCCAGTTGGTGGAACAAGCCTCGCCGCCGTCTCGGTGCACGGATCAATGCCCGAAGCCCGTCCGCTCCGGGCACCGTAGCGACCGCCGCCGGCGTCGGCCTGAACGCGCTGATCGACTTCGATTGGGAGATCGCCCTCGGCGACGAGGTGCTGACTGAGGACGAGATCCGTACCCTCGCCAAGGCCCGCACCCCGCTGGTTCGACTGCGCGGGCAGTGGGTCGAGCTCGACCCCAAGCGGCTCGCCGCCGCGCTCAAGCTGCTCGGCAACACAGGCCAGATGACCGTCGCCGAGCTCATCCAGACTGGACTATCCACGGAGGAGGGAATCAGCGGCCTGCCGGTTGTTTCGGTCACGGCCGACGGTCCGCTCGGAGAGCTGCTCGCGGGGGAGGTTGACCGCCGCCTCGAGCCCGTGCCGACGCCGGACGGGTTCGTCGGGACGCTGCGGCCGTACCAGGAACGGGGCCTTGCCTGGCTCTCCTTCCTCCAACGACTGGGCCTCGGTTCGATCCTCGCCGACGACATGGGCCTGGGAAAGTCGGCGACGGTGCTTGCCCTCGTCCGCGCGGATCCACCGGACGCCGGACCAACGCTGCTCGTGTGTCCAATGTCTCTGGTCGGTAACTGGCAGCGAGAGGTGGAGAAGTTCGTACCCGATCTGCGGGTACACGTCCACCACGGCGCCGAACGGGCCCGCGGCAAGGCCTTCGTAACCGCGGTGCGAAATGCCGACCTGGTCATCACCACGTATGCGCTGGCCGCCCGAGACGCCGCGGCCTTGGCCGAAATCGAATGGCACCGCGTGGTCGTTGACGAGGCACAGGCCATCAAGAACGCCGCGACTCGACAAGCGGCAGCGGTGCGGTCGCTGCCGGCGCGGCATCGCGTCGCCGTCACTGGCACGCCGGTGGAGAACCGGCTCGCCGACTTGTGGTCCATTCTGGAGTTCACCAATCCAGGGCTGCTCGGCAGCTCGTTGGTGTTCAAGTCCGAGTTCGCCGAACCGATCGAGCGGCGCGGCGACGAGGTGGCCGCGGAGCGGCTGCGGCGCCTCACCGGTCCGTTCATCCTCCGCCGGCTCAAGACCGACAAGTCGATCATCTCCGACCTGCCAGAGAAGATCGAGATGGAGGTGCTCTGCAACCTCACCGCGGAACAGGCGAGCCTGTACCAGGCGGTCGTGAGCGACATGATGGCACGCATCGAGGAGAGCGAGGGCATCGAGCGACGCGGACTGGTGCTGGCCACCATGACGAAGCTCAAGCAGGTCTGCAACCACCCGGCCCAACTGCTGCGCGACGGCAGTCGCATCGCTGGGCGATCCGGCAAGCTCGCGCGGCTCGAGGAGATCCTCGAGGAGGTCCTCGCGGGCGGGGAGAAGGCGTTGCTCTTCACGCAGTATGCCGAGTTCGGTGGGATGCTCCGAGCGCACCTGTCGGCGCGGTTCGGCCGGGAGGTGGCGTTCCTGCACGGCGGGGTGGCGAAGGCCGATCGGGACGAGATGGTGTCGCGGTTCCAGTCGGAGGATCCGTCGTCCCCGCCGCTGTTTGTGCTTTCGCTGAAGGCGGGGGGTACCGGGCTGACCCTCACCGCCGCGAACCACGTCATCCACGTTGATCGCTGGTGGAACCCGGCGGTGGAGGACCAGGCCACGGACCGCGCCTTCCGGATCGGCCAGCGCCGCAACGTTCAGGTCCGGAAGTTCGTCTGTGCCGGAACCGTTGAGGAGAAGATCTCCACGATGATCGCCGAGAAGCGAGGGCTGGCGGCGCGGATCGTCGGCACCGGCGAGCAGTGGCTCACCGAACTGTCCACCGCGGAGCTTCGCGATCTGTTCGCGCTCGAGGCGGGAGCGGTGGTCGAATGAGGCGGCGTGGCTTCCAGCAGTTCGGTCGAACCATCCGCGTCGATGGCGGTCTGAAGGCGCGCAGTGCACGCGGGGCAATCGGGGAGTCGTGGTGGTCGAAGCGGTTTCTCGACGTGCTCGAGTCGTTCGCCTTGGGATCCCGCCTCGCACGCGGTCGCAACTATGCCCGGATCGGGCAGGTGCTCTCCCTCGACGTCACGGCCGGCCTGGTGCGCGCGAGCGTTCAGGGCTCGCGCCCCCGGCCCTACGACGTGCGCATCGGCCTGGCGACCTACGACGAGGAAACCTGGAGCCGCATCGAGGCCGCCCTCGCCGAGCAGGCCTTGTTCAGCGCTCGCTTGCTCGCGGGGGAGATGCCGCGACAGATCGAGACGGTGTTCCTATCTGCCGAGGCGCCGCTGTTCCCCATGCACATCCAGGACCTCGCGATGGAATGCTCCTGCCCGGATCGGGAGGTGCCGTGCAAACACATCGCCGCGACCTTCTATCTGCTGGCTGAGGCGTTCGATGACGACCCGTTCCGGATCCTGCACTGGCGCGGACGGGACCGGCAAACCCTGCTCGACCACCTGCGCCGGCTGCGCTCCGGTGAAGCCGAGACCCTCCCGGGCATGCCGGGCCGGGCGAGAAGCGCTCGCGGGCGCCGGTCCAACCGGTCATCCCGCGGCACCACGGAGGAGCCGGTCCGCCTGGGCGCCGCCGCTGCGCTGACCGAGATCCGCGAGGTCGGGCTCGAGGAGGCCGTCGACCGTTACTGGGTCGCACCCGTACCCCTGCCGAAGCGACCACCCATTTTGGACACAGACGTCGATCTGCTGCTGCGACAGCTGCCGCCACCGCCGCCGGCGCTGGGCGGGCGGGAGCTGGCCGAACGCTTGCGCGCCTACTACGCCGGATTTCGCCCGGCGTCATCCGAGCCGGATGCCTGACCTCTGCCCGAGATGACCGCGCTCTTCCGGCGCCGTTGCACGTCGCCGGAAGAGCGCGATCGGGTCCGGGGAGTTACGGAGTTCGGATGTTGGGAGCGGGCGGGTTCGACATGCCGTCACCGATGAAGAAGCTCGGGTGCGGCGGCTGGTTGTACGCGGTGTTCTGCCACGCGATCGCCACCCGGTACTGCGGATCATGCAGCAGGGTCACGATCCGGCGATCGGTCTGGTACGGCGTGGCATAGATCCGCAACGCGGAGCTGTCGCTCGTGCGCCACACCACCTCTTCGCGCCAGTCGCCGAACAGATCACCCGAGAGTGCCGGCGTCGCCTTGGTGCCGTTGTTCGACGCCACACCGGATCCGGTGAGCAGGCGGGTGTCTCCCGACGGGCCGTACTTGTCGATCCGTGTCTGGTCGAGCAGCTCCCGAACCGGGTCGCCGTCCCACCAGCACAGGAAGTTGATCGACGATGGTTCCCGGCCGAGCGAGCCGCCGGTCGCGCTGCGCAGCGTGTTGTCCGAGGCCGACCACGCCTCCGCGCCGGGGCTGCCGGCCCACACGTCACCGGCCACGCCACGACCGTTGTCGCCACCCGGCGCGGTCTGCCACAACACCTGACCGGTCCGCGCATCGGCCATGAACGAGCTCGGGCGCGAGCCGTCCTCGTTCACCTTGAAGTACTCCAGGCCCGGCCGCCACGGAATGAAGTCGCCAAGGTGCGCCGCGTCGCCGTGACGCATGTCGGTGTTCCACAACGGAGTTCCGTTGTCATCGATGGCCATGGCACCGAAGACGATCTCGTCCCGTCCGTCACCGTCGACATCGCCGACCGTCAGGTTGTGGTTGCCCTGGCCGGTGTACTGCGAGCCGGCGGAGTTCGAGTCGAACGTCCACCGCCGCGTCAGCTGCCCGTTGCGCCAGTCCCAAGCCACGATGACGGTACGGGTGTAGTAGCCACGGGAAAAGATCATGCTGGGGCGAGTGCCGTCAAGGTACGCCGTGGCGGCGAGGAACCGGTCCACCCGGTTGCCGTACGAGTCGCCCCACGACGACACCGATCCGCGAGCCGGCACATAGTCCACAGTGGCCATTGCGGCACCGGTGAGTCCATTGAAGATAGTCAGGTACTCGGGGCCGGAGAGGACGTAGCCGGAGGAGTTTCGGTAGTCCGCCGACGCCGAGCCGATCACCTGACCGGTGCCCGACCGGGTGCCGTCGGCGGTCTTCATCGCGACCTCCGCCCGCCCATCGCCGTCGTAGTCGTACACCTGGAACTGGGTGTAATGCGCGCCAGCGCGGATGTTGCGACCCAGGTCGATTCGCCACAGGCGCGTGCCGTTGATCCGGTACGCGTCGATGTAGACGTTGCCCGTGTAGCCGCTCTGCGAGTTGTCCTTGGCGTTGGAGGGTTCCCACTTCACCACGAACTCGAGCTGGCCGTCGCCGTCGAGGTCACCCACGCTCGCGTCGTTCGCCGAGTACGTGTACCACTCGCCGGCCGGCGTCGTGCCACCGGGTGGGACCTGGAGCGGCACGTCCAGGTAGCCGTTGGTGAACTGCAAGGCAGGAGCGGAGGCCGCGTACTCCGTACCGTTCAGGACCGGCCTGACTGTGTAGGAGGCACCGGCGGGCGCCCCGGCGTCGAGGAAGTTGGTGGAACTCGTGATGGGCGAGGAGTTCACCCGGGTCGAGCCACGGTAGACGTTGAAGGCGACATCGCTCGGGTCGGTGCCGAGCAACCGCCACGAAACCAGGTTGCCGTTGCTCGTCCGTACGCTGATGACGCCGCGGTCGAGCCGCTCCATCCACTTCGCGTTGCTCGCCGGCGGGGTCGGCGGCAGCGTTCCGCCGGGGTTGGGCGGCGTGGTGGTCGTGGTCGTGGGCGGGGCGCTCGTGGTCGTCGGCGGTGCGCTCGTCGTCGTGGGCGGAGCGCTGGTCGTCGGCGGTCCGGTCACGCTGCCGGTGCAGGTCGTCCCGTTCAGGGCGAAACTCGCCGGAACGGGGTTGCTCGAGTTGTTCCAGGATCCGTTGAAGCCGAACGAGGTGGTCGCGTTCGTGTCGATGGTGCCGTTGTAGTCGACGTTGCGGGCGGTGACCTGGCCGCCGTTCTGTGTCGCAGTGGCGTTCCAGATCTGGGTGATCGTTTGGCCGGCGGTGAAGGTCCACGTCAGGGTCCAACTGGTCACCGGATCACCGAGGTTGGTGATCTCGACGTTGGTCCCGAAGCCGCCCGGCCACTGGTTGGTGATCGTGTAGTTGACCCGGCAACCGGCGGCGGCGTATGCGGAGAGGGTGGCCACCACGCCCGTCGCCGCCACCGTCGCGACGGCAGCAGCGGAGACGAGGGCGATGCGAAGCTTTCTGGGGAGCATTGCCGAACTCCTTGGGAATGAGCGCGGACCGCCCAGGCGGCCCGGCACACAGGCAGGACAGCGTGGCTCCCGCCGGGAGCGTATCGCTCATCGACAATGTTCGACAACCCATCGAAGCTGGTCACCAAGCCCTCGCCGAGGCTGGCCACCAAATCGCAGTCGTGGCTCGCGATGGAAGCCCGCGCTGCGGCGGCGTCAGGCTGGGCTGGCGGGCCCGCCACCGGCACCAGGTCGAACCCGGCGGCGCTTGATGAACCAGCGCACCAGGAATCCGACCACCGCCACCACGCTGACGCCCAGAGCGCCAAGCACGGTGGCTATCTCCTTGATGCCGAACCACGCCTGCGACGCCACCTTCCGTGGCGTCTGGTTCACCTGCAGTGGGATCGCCAGCACCTGGTCGGCGATGAGCGGAACGTCGGTGTCGGCTTCCAGTACGGTCAAGTGGACGGTCACCGTGTACTCGCCGGAGCTGGTCGGCTTAATATCCCACTGCCAGAACGCTCGGTCCTCGGGTACGAGTACGGGTTGGATCTCCGAGCTACGCGGCGTCACCGTACCGGCCATGTCCGTGGTCAGCCGTGCGCGGATGAGCCCACCGACCACAACGATGGCCTCGCCGGGCGGTGGGGACGCGGAGGGCTCGCTCGGCGTCTCGGTCGGCTCGGGTGTCTCGGTCGGCTCGGGTGTCTCGGTCGGCTCGGGCGACTCTGAAGGTCTGGGCGACTCCGTTGGTCCGGGCGACTCGGTGGGGCTCACTGTGGGTTCGGCCGTGGGTTCCGGCACGTCGGACCTGCACAGCGCCCGCTCGCCGCATACCGCCACCACGAGCTGGTACGTGTCGTCTACGTCCATGCGGATCGAGTCGACGGTGACGGCGTACCCGTCGAAGAGATACGTGCGGTCCTGCAGGCGATGCTGCACGAAGATCGCGTGTTCCGAGTCGCCGGGCGGCTCCCCCGGCGCGGCACAGGCGCCGAGCAGCACGAGCGCGGGAAACGCCACTACCACCAGCATGCGGACCAGTCGGCCGGGCCGTAGCATCGTCCCCCACTCTCCGTTGCTCCCGGTGAACCGCCATGCGCGCACCGGCGCAGACCCGGCCGTCATCATGGCGTGGGTGACGCTCGGCGGCAACCCCGCGTCGGCGACCCGACGCTGCGCGATATGTCCGCCAATCTCGAAATGCGTCAGTACGACGGGTTCATGATGCCGGCGCGACGACGGCGGCCCTTCCGGGCCCGAGCCACAACTCGCCGTTGGCCACCGACCCGGTGAGCACGTCCATGCCGCAGAGCGGAAGCTGCGCCTCTCGGCTGGTGTGGTTGATGGCAAAAACCGTGCCGTTCCGCCGCCGAACCAGCTCCACGCCGCCGCCGGCGCCCGGCTCCACCGGCACGTTCGCGGCCCGGAACACGCCGCCCAGCAACGCGTCCCGGGCCGCGTCGTCGAGGTGGGTGGCGACATACCATGCCACGCCACCCGCCACGGCGTGCCGGGTGATCGCAGGTTCCCCAGCGAGGTCCCCATCGGCGTACGTCGCCACCACCGTGGCACCGCGCAGGTGCAGCAGTTCGCTCCACAGTGACCCGCTGCCGCCGGTTGATAGGGCGACGCTGACGCCCTCCGGCAGCGGGACATGCTGCTCCACCTGCAGTCCGAGCAGATCCCGGAACGGACCGGGATATCCGCCCGGGTGCACTCGCCCGTCAGTTCCGGCGACGCCGGACAGGTACCAGACCACGGCGTGGCCACCTTGGCGCACCACCGTCTCGACCGCTCCGGCCGCGGATTGGTCCGCGAGGAACAGGCACGGGACGAGGACCACGCGGTAGTGCGAGAGATCCGCGCCGGGAGCGACGACATCGACGGTCACTCCGATCCGCCACGCCGACGCGTGCACCGACCGCACCGCCGCCCAGTAGTCGAGGTCCGGTGCCGGCAGTCCAGGCCCCTGCAGGGCCCACCAGGACTCCGGGTCCCATACCAGGGCGACGCCCGCGGCGACCCTGGAGGCGAAGCCTCCACTCGCCTGTCCGGCGAAGGCCGTGGCGACGCGTTCGGAGAGGCGACTCAGTTCGGTGCCGAAGGCCGCCACCTCGGCGAAGGCCCGGGTCGCCGGGCCGGCATGCGGCACCATCGCCGAATGGAACATCTCCGCGCCACCGCGGGACGCGCGCCACTGGAAGAACATCGCACCGACCGAGCCACGAGCGACGTAGCTCAGGCTCAGCCGGGCGAGCTGCCCCGGCGACTTTGGTCGCATCCGGCCACGCACGGTGATGTGGTGCGGCGCCTGCTCCATCACCAGCCAAGGCGCGCCGCCCGCGAAGCCCCGGGCGAGATCGGCCGCGAATGCGGTCTCTTCCTCGGCGCCGAGGCTGTCCCCAGAAGATGGATAGTGGTCGATCGCGACGATGTCGACCTCTCGCGCCCAGCGCCACTGGTTCACCGGCACCCACGGTCCGAGGGCGAAGTTCGTGGTCACCGGGACGTCCGGAGTGGACGCCTTCAAGATGTCACGCTGCTCAACGAACCGCGTGAGCAGCTCGTCGGAGACGAAGCGCCGAAAGTCCAACAGCTGCGACGGGTTGGCGAGATACTGCGTCGCGCGCGGCGGGAGGATGTGCTCCCAGTCGGCGTAGTGCTGGCTCCAGAACGATGTTGTCCAGGCTTCGTTCAGCGCGTCCAGGGATCCGTAGCGATCACGGAGCCAGCGCCGGAAGCTCGCCGCGACATGCCCACAATGGCACCACGTCCCGTACTCGTTGTGGACGTGCCACAGCGCAAGCGCCGGGTGATCGGCGTACCGCTGGGCCAGGACGGAGGCGACGCGCCGGCACGCCTCCTGGTAGGCCGGTGCGCTGGCGCAGTACGTGTCCCGACTGCCATGACGGAGCCGCACGCCGCTCGCGGTCTCGGGCAGCGCGTCCGGGTAGGCGAACGTAAACCACGGCGGCGGCGAAGCGGTCGGGGTAGCGAGCGAGACGCGGATGCCGCCGTCGTGCAGGAGGTCGAGCACGCGGTCGAGCCATCCGAACTCGTACTCCCCCTCCCGGGGTTCCAGTCGGGACCACGCAAAGACCCCGACGGTCACCAGGTTGACTCCGCACTGGCGCATCAACGCCACGTCTTCGCGCCAGACGTCCTCCGGCCACTGCTCCGGGTTGTAGTCGCCGCCGTAGCACAGGCGCCCGGCCAACCCTCGCGGTGCCCGCACCGGCTGACCTCGCTCCGATCGGTCCCGCACCGCAACTCCGTTTGACGTTTGTTGGGACGCCAGCCAAAGTAGGGCCGATGGGCACGGCTGTCAACGTGAGCCGCCAGTACGCCGGCGACTGGGAGCACGCGTTCATCACAGGCAACGGGCGGCAGGGCGTACTGTGCTACGGCGACCCGTCCGAGCTGCTGCTCACCCTCAGTCACGAACGGCTCTTCCTCCCGGTCGACGAGCCGCTGGAAGCGCCAAACACCGGACGGATCCTCCCCCGGCTGCGGGAGCTGTGCCACGCCGGTCGGTATCAGGACGCCGCCGACGCGGTGGTCCGGCACGCCATCGCGGACGAACGGCGGTACCGGGAGCTGCGCCAGGCCGATCCCTTCATCGGGGCCGCAACCCTCGCCATCGCATTCGCAGGCCCGACCGCCCACCACAAGTGGCGGCGCAGCGTGGACTTCGCGACCGGCCTCGTCGAGCAGTCGTGGTCCACGGCGGCAGGAACAGTACGGCAGGAGGTGTTCGCCTCGCGCCCGCACGACCTGGCCGTGCAACGGTTGCGCAGCGAGGCCCCGCTCACGGCCAGCCTGCGGCTGACGCCCATCACCGGCACGCCACCGGTGCCCATCGAGTACGCGTCACAGGCCTGCCCAGGCGACGGCGGTGCGGTCGCCGGCGTGGAGTTGCCCGCGCGGTTTACCCGCACGTGGCCCGGAAGCCTCACCGGCTACCGCGTCCGCTGCCGGCTGTGGTGGCGGGGCGGGACGGCGATCGTTGACCCTGACGGTGCCCTGATCCTCGCTGGCTTCAACGAGGTGGTGATGCTCTGCCGTACCGACGTCGCGCCGCACGACGGTGCCGCCGACGAGGCCGCGGCCGAGAACGCCGCGGCCGGCCGCGCTGACCTGCCCGATGGGCCGCCCGACGTCGACGACCTGCTGCGGGCGCATGCGGCCGAGCACGGCGAGCTCTTCAACCGGTGCCGGCTCGAACTCGACGACCGCCAAGGTGCGACGACCGAGGAACTGCTTGCTGAGCCACCAGGACCGGGCCTGGTGCAGCGCCTGTTCGACGCCGGCCGGTACGCGGTGATCAGCGCGAGCGGCACCCTGCCGCCGAACCTGCAAGGGGTGTGGAGTGGTACCTACACACCGGCATGGCGCGGTGGGTACACGCTCGACGGCAACTTGCCGGCCGTCCTGGCGGGTGCGGCGTGCACGGGCACCCCGGAGTTGTTGCTGTCGCTGTTCGACCTGCTCGACAGGTACCGGGCGGACTTTCGCCACAACGCCGAGCGGATCTACGCAGCGCCGGGTCTGCTGCTGCCGCCGCACCTCACCACGCACGGCCGGCACAACCACTTCGGCCCGCGGTGGTGCCTGACGTTCTGGACCGGCGGCGCAGCGTGGATGGCACGTATCTATATGGAGTACTGGCGACACACGGGTGATCCGGCGTTCCTTCGCGACCGGGCCCTGCCGTTCCTGCGCGAGGCGGCCGAGTTCTATGCCAGTGTGCTCGACGAGCGCGACGGCGTGCTCTGCCTCGCGCCGTCGTACTCCCCGGAGAACTCGCCGCTGGAGCTGGCCGAGGCGGGCACCCAAGCCAGCGTGAACGCGACCATGGAGATCGCCGGGATCCGCTGGCTGTTTCGTACGCTCATTGAGCTCGGTGACGCGCAGTCGCAGCGGTGGCAGGGCCTGCTCGCCCGCATGCCGACGTACCAGGTCGACCGCGATGGGATGCTAGCCGAGTGGCTCTGGCCCGGGCTCTCGAACAACCACGCCCACCGCCATGCCTCCCACCTGTTTGGACTGTGGTATGACGCCGATCCGGAGCTGCTCGATCACCCGGGGTTGCGCGAGGCGGCCGTAGCGGCGATCCGGGCCCGGCTCGCGTGGTGGCGAACGAACGGGGACGAGATGGCGTACGGCCTCGTTCAGCTCGGGCTGGCGGCGGCCGCTCTGGGACTCGCAGATGAGGCGTGGCAAGCGCTGGCGCAACTCGCGGGCCGGTACTGGCGGGCCAACCTCGTACCTACCCACAATGTCGGGGAAATCTTCAACATCGACATCTGTGGAGGTCTACCGGCACTCGTGGTGGCGATGCTGGTCCGGGGGCGACCCGGCCGAGTCGACCTGCTCCCCGCCCTACCGGCCACGTGGTCTCGCGGCGCGATTCGCGGGGTCCTCCTCCGCGATGGGATCTCCATCCGGTCACTCACCTGGACGCCGTATTCGGTCGCCGTGGAGCTCTCGAGCGCCCGCACCCAACGGCTCGAGGTCACGGCTCCGGCGGACAGCACCGCGGGCGTCCGGATGACTCGCACGGTTACCCTACCCGCAGGCGGCCTCCTGCCAGTGACTTTCGATCGCCCAGGCCGTTGACGTTTGTTGGGTTAATAGCAAAACTAAGTCGACCGCCCGGGCGATGCAGGAGAATGCACGATGCCGTACCGACCGCCGCTAGTGCCGCACGAGACCTTCGTCGCCGACCCGGTCGAGCTGCCGGTACGCCCGCCAGGACAGCAAGGACTCTCCGCGCTGGCGCGGGCCGAGGTGCTGAACGTCGAGTCGAGTTCTGTCGCACTCAAGGGAACCACCTCCGACGGCGTGACCCTGCTCGCCGAGGTGGGGGCCGCGGGTTCCGGAATCGTCCGAGTCCGGCTGAGCCAGGATCCGGAGGCCTGCAGCCGATCCGCCCGCGTCATGCCTCTGGTACGTCCCGGACGCGACCCAGCGGCCCGGATCGAGGTAGCGCCCGGCCGCATCCGGATCATCACGGGTCCCCTAGTCGCGGAGATCACGCTCGATCCGTGGGGGCTGCGGTTCCTCGACGGTAGTGGCCGCGAGCTCGTAGCGAGTAACCCGGGCGAGGTCGACATCAGCGGCCGGCTGCGCACGCTCCCCTTCGGTCGATCCACAGTAGACGGAACCGTAGTGGCGTACCACGAATGCTTTACCGCTGCGGCCGACGAGCACTTCGTCGGCCTCGGCGAGAAGTTCACCATGTTTGACAAGCGCGGCCAGCGGGCGCTGATGTGGAACTTCGACGCCTTCGGCTCCGAATCCGACCGGTCGTACAAGAACGTACCGTTCTACATCTCCAGTCGGGGCTACGGCGTGCTGGTCGACAGTGGGATGGCCACCGAGTTCGACCTCTGCCAGTCCACGCACAGCTGTGTGCAGATCCTGGTCCCGGATGACCTCATCGATTACTACGTGCTGGCCGGACCGACACCCGCGGAGATCCTGGATCGGCTCAACCTCCTCACCGGCCGGCCGATGCTGCCGCCGAAATGGGCCTTCGGAACCTGGGTCTCGTCTGGTTTCTTCCCGGACACCCAGGAGGCGGTGCTGACCCGGGCCCGGACCTTGCGGGAGCGCGGTATACCCTGCGATGTCCTGCACCTGGACTGCTACTGGCAGGTGGCCGGGCACTGGTCCGACCTGCGCTGGGACGCCGTGCACTTCCCCGATCCGGCCGGCATGTTGAGCGAGCTGGCCGAGATGGGCTTCCGGACGTGCCTCTGGATGAACCCGTACGTGAGCCACCTCAGCCCGCTGTTCGCCGACGCCGCGGCGAACGGCTATTTCCTCACCCGCGCCGACGGGTCGGCGTACGTGGCCGACGTGTGGCATGGGTCGCAGCCGCCCTGCGCCATTGTGGACCTCACCCGACCTGAGGCGGTGACGTGGTTCCAGTCGCTCCTGCGACCGCTGCTCGAGCAGGGGGCGTCGGTCTTCAAGACGGACTTCGCCGAGGGCGTCCCGGCCGACGCGGTCGCCGCCAACGGCATGACCGGGGCCGAACTGCACAACGTGTACAGCCTGCTCTTCAACGACGTTGTGGCCGAGGTGACCCGCGACGTTGCCGGGCACAGCATGGTGTGGGCGCGCTCCTCGTTCCTCGGCGGGCAGCGCCATGCCGCGCAGTGGAGCGGCGACAGCAACTGCAGCTACCCGGCGATGGCGAGCACCCTGCGCGGCGGGCTCTCCCATGGCCTCTCGGGGGTCCCGTTCTGGAGCCACGACGCGGGCGGCTTCAGCGGCCGCCCTACGCCCGAGCTCTACGCCCGGTGGGCACAGTTCGGGGCGCTGTCGCCACTCGTCCGCTTTCACGGCACGACGAGCCGGCTGCCGTGGGACTTTCCGGCGGCCGCTGAGGAGGCTGCCGTCGCCGCCATCCGGCTGCGGTACCGGCTCATGCCGTACCTCTACTCGGCCGCCGTGGAGTCGGCGCGCTCCGGCGTGCCGATGATGCGCGCGCTGCTTGTGGACTCTCCGGACGACCCGGCCGCCTGGCACGCCGACCTCGAGTATTTGCTTGGGCCCGATCTGCTCGTGGCACCGATGATCGACCCCGCCGGAAGCCGTACTGTCTACTTCCCCGCCGGTGAATGGGTGGACTGGTGGACCGGGGAGGTGCAGCCCGGGCAGACCTACCGCCGGATCCGGATGCCCCTGGACCGGGTCGCCCTGTACGTACGGCGAGGTGCGATCATTCCGGTCACGGAACCCAAGGACACCGTCGGCGATGGGCCGTTCAAGGACATCACGCTGCTGTGCTTCGACGCGACCTCGTCCGCGACCGTGATCCGAGACGTGGACGGGGACACGGTGGCCACCGCCTCACGCACCGATGCCGGGATCACCATCAGGGTCGACGGCCCAGCCCGCGTCACCGCCGCGCGCCACGCCTTCCCGTCGCCCGGCGCCGCAGCCATCCACCTCGCCACGCTGTGACGCCGCTTTAGCCGCAACACCGCGACTTTAGCCTCAACACGCAACGTTGCGAAACGGGAGCCGCGCCGCGAGCCGGTGACGACCGGCGACCTCCGTCAGCCCTTGATGGCGCCGGTGATGACGCCCTTCGTGAAGTGCCGCTGCACGAACGGATAGACAATGACCGCCGGAATCACGGTGACCACGACAACGGCCATCTTGACGGCCAGCGTCGGCGGGGTCGCGGTGATGCCGGGCAGGTTGACCGGAGCCCCCGTCACCGACGGTGCCTGACCGGCGAGGATGTAGCTCTGCAGCACCCGCTGGATGGGCCACATGTCGTTGTCGTCGATGTAGAGCAGGGCGTTGAAGTAGATGTTCCAGTAACCGACCGCGTAGAACAGCCCGATGACCGCGATGACCGCCTTGGAGAGCGGGATCATGATCCGGGTCAGGATCCGGAACTCACCAGCGCCGTCGATTCGAGCACTGTCGATGAGTTCGGCTGGGATGTTCATGAAGAACGCCCGGATCACCACCAGGTTAAACGCGCTGATCGCGCCGGCGAAGATGAGCGCCCAGATGGTGTTCTTCAATCCGAGGCCCGTGACGACGAGGTAGCTCGGCACCAGGCCGGGATAGATGAGAAACGTCAGCAGGAACAGGAACAGCAGCGGGCGGTGCCCGACCGATCCGGGCCGGGACAGGCCATACGCCGCGAGCACGGTGAGGGTGAGGCTAAAGGCGGTCCCGACCGCCGTGACGATGACGCTGACCCACACCGCTCGGGCGACCTGGCCGCCGGAGAAGATGGTGATGTACGCCGACGGGTCGAAGCCCTTCGGCACCACCACCATCCCGCCGGCCTCGTTGATGGTCTGCCGCGAGGAGAGGCTCGTCACCACGACCGACCACATCGGAAAGAGCACTGCCAGCACGATGAGTGTCAGCACGGCACCCTTGGCGACGAGCCCTGGCATCGTGGGCGGCTCCTCCCACACCGGTCGGGCGGGATGACGCCGGCGTCGCGGCCGGTTTACGAGGCGTCCGACGGTGCTCATTGGCGCGCGAACACCCCCTGTTCACCGAGTTTGTGGGCGAGCTTGTTGGCGGCGAGGATCAGCACCAGCCCCACCACCGCCTTGAAGATGCCGGCGGCGGCGCCAAACCCGTACTGCTGGGTGATGATGGCGTTGTAGTAGACGAACGTGTCGAGCACCTCGGCGGCCTGCCGACCGACGGCCTCGCGTTGCAGGATGTACTGCTCGAAGCCGACCGACAGCGCGTCGCCGAGCCGCAGAATCAGCAAGAGCACGATGACCGGACGGAGTCCCGGCAGGGTCACGTGCCAGAGCCGCCGCCACCGTCCGGCGCCGTCGACCGCCGCCGCCTCGTACAGGTTCTGGTCGATCGCGGAGAGGGCGGCGAGGAAGACGATCGCACCCCAGCCGAGGTCCTTCCACACCGCCTCGGCCGTCACCAGGATGATGAACGTGTCGGGGTTGGTCATGATGTTCCACGGCTCCAGGCCGGCCTGGCGCATCGTCTGCGCCAACAGCCCGGCGCCGCCGAGCATCTGCACGAAGAACGTGATGACGAGGACCCAACTGAAGAAGTGTGGCAGGTAGACCACGCTCTGGATGAACGACCGCAACCTCCGCGACAGCACGCTGTTGAGGAGGATCGCGAGGAAGATCGGCAACGGGAAGTAGAACACCAACTGGAATGAAGTGATCGCTAGCGTGTTCTTCAGCGCATCCCAGAACAGCCGGTTGGAGAAGAGTGCCTCGAAGTTGCCGAAGCCGATCCACTCGCTGTAGATGAACGACTCGAGTGGGTTGTCGCCAGCGAACGGGTTGTAGTCCTGGAAGGCGATGACGTTGCCCAGGGTCGGGACATAGTGGAAGACGAGCACGACGAGCGCCGCCGGAGCGGTCATTACCAATAGTGGCCAGTCGCGGCGCAGCCGCGCCCGCAGGGGCATCTGCCGGCGGCGCCGGTGATGCGCCTTTGCCGCGGGCGCGACCGCGGGGCTCGCGTCTGGCCGCGCCGGCTCGGTTCGGCTGGCGGCGGGTGCGAGCTGCGCAATGCTGCGTTCATCCACAGTAGAACGGGAGTCGGCAGCGGTCGCGGGTGCGACCACTACCGACTCCGGCGTACCGGGGGCGTTGCCCGTGCTGCTCATCGGTTGTTGTCTGCCAGTGCCTGCCTCAGGAACTCACGCCCGACGTCGCCGCCGGTCCTCCACTCCGCCACGATGGCGTCGAGGTCACTGATGGGACGCCGGCCGCGGACGATGTCCGTGATCGCGTCCTCCGTCGGCTGGTTCACCGCCGAGTAGGCGCTGGGCCACTCGAGCTTGATGCCCTGCCACGGGTTCGGCTCCAGGAACTCCACCCCAGCATTGGCGAACGTGATCATTTCGCGCACGAAGTTCGGGGTCTCCGGGCTGCCGATGATAGCCGGGGCTCGCCCGGCGAGGAAGAAGAACTGATCGGCGATCTCAGTCTGGGCGAGCTCGGTGAGCACCGGGCCCTCCGGGGTGCGGTTGAAATGCTTGCCCTCCTCGCCGTACTTAAGGAGCTCGAACTCCTTGGTGCCGAGCGGCGAGGCGGCCCAGTTGAGCACGCCGAGCAGCTCCTTGGTCCGCTCCTCGCCGAGCCCTTTCTTGACGAAGGTATAGAAGACCGGCGCGTCCGCGCTCCAGATCAACGGGTCCCCGCCGTCCGCGGCGAAGAACGGCACCGGCTGCATGTTGAAGCCCGGCGTCACCTTTGACTCGTCGCGCTGCATGCCCTGCCAGGCCCCGGGACCGTCCTGCATGAACAGGATCTTCCCGCTGCGGAAGAGCTGCTTGGAGTCGCCGCCTTCGGATGCCACGAGGTCGGGGTGGACCAGGCCTTCCTTGTAGATCTGGGCGGTGACCTCGAGTGCGGTCCGGTACTCCTGCGTCTCGTACTTGTGAGTGAGGCTGCCGTCCGGGTTGCGCCGCCAACCGCCCTCGGCACCGGGGACCTTGTGAATCATCTGCACGATGTCGAAGACGTTGTTGAACGCCCATACGCCCTTGGCGGGGTCGGTCACCTGCCGGGCGACGGTGAGCAACTCGGCCAGCGTCTTGGGGTAGGTCAGCCCCTGGGCGTCGAAGAGGTCCTTGCGGTAGAACAACGCCCACGGGAACGGAGCGCCGTCGTTGGGCCACGGTATGGCCGCGAGCTTGCCGCCCCAAACGGCGTGCCGCCACGCGCTCGTCGGCAGGTTCGCGAGCATCGGGTAGGCGTTGACCGCCTCGCCGGCGAGGTACGGGGTGAGGTCCTCAAAGAGGGCGGCGACGGCCTCAGAGAACCGCGGGATCTTCGGGTACTCCCAGCTCGGCACACAGAGCAGGTCCGGGACGTCTCGCGCACCGATCACGGCGCTGAGCTTGTCCGCGTACGTGTTGCCGTCCTGCACGCTGAAGTCGACATCGACACCAAGCTCAGCGTTGACCGCGGCGTAGTACGAGTTGTTGCCCAACCCGGGCGGCGTCGGCCCCCACCACGGTGTCATCGCGGTGATCTTCTGGCCGCCCTTGCCCGGCTTGTCGGTGATGGCATCGACGAGGGACTTCGGATAGCTGAGGTACCCATCCGGGACGGGGCGAACGCCGGCGATATCAGGCTTGACCAGGTCGAGCGGCTTGTAGGCCGGGAGGATCGCATCGATACCGGTGACGTCGGTGGCCCTGCCCGCACCACCGGGCTCCTTGCTGCATGCGGCGAGCGCGCCGCCGCTCGCCAGGGTGGCGGCGCCAAGGCCCATCAGGGCGAGGACCTGCCTTCTGCTGGCGAAGAGCCGACTGGGACTGCCCGGTGGCTGCCGCCGATCCAGGGGGTGGTTCACGGGGTGCTCCCTTCGCTTCCTCGCGGACGAGTGGATGGCCTCTGGCGACGTAGGGATGGGATATGGAATGTCTGGGACACACGCTAGAGTTAGTTCGTCTGTCGACTAAACAAAGTAGCCGACCGGTGCGCCGGCCACAAGACGACCCACGGCGGGCCCGGGCGGTCGTACGGCATGATGTTTGCGCGAGCAACGCGCAGAGCAGCCCCTGATAGCAGTGGGGGAGCATCGCAGCGAAGCGCCGAAGTCGGGCTTAGCGTGACCGTGGAAGTGGGACCAGCGTGATCAACAGCCAGGCCGGCCAACAGCCGGCCGACTTCACCGATGTCCGGATGACGAACCTGGCCGTTGTCCTTCGCTTCGTCCGGGCGAACGCTCCATGCTCTCGCGCTGATATCGCCGCGTCGACCGGGCTCAACAAGGCGACCGTCTCGAGCCTCATCGCCGAGCTCATCGACCGGCGACTCGTCCGCGAAACCGGCCTGACCGAGCACCGCATCGGTCGCCCAGCGACGATGCTCGTGCCGGACGGTGCCGCATACGCCGCAATCGGGCTCGAGGTGAACACCGACCACCTCGCCGCCGTCGCCATCGATCTCGCCGGGGTCCGGCTCCT
>Ga0079224_100003930_pt1 | contig 18995 bp, 18 predicted proteins | sample Stecom2015_FD_80414 | JGI IMG/M metagenome (GOLD analysis project Ga0079224, IMG submission 80414) | Agricultural soil microbial communities from Utah to study Nitrogen management - Steer compost 2015 | ecosystem: Environmental > Terrestrial > Soil > Agricultural land | place: USA: Utah... | reverse complement strand
CCTCGGTTTTCGGCGCGGCATTGGCGATGGGGCTGGCGATGAGCATCGGCTTTTCGGCGGCGCTGATGCTGGGCGGGGTGGCGTATCTCGTTACGGCTGTACTTATTCACTTTACCTGGTCAAGGCTGCTGGCAAATCCCTGAACAACACCCCCGAACATTTGTGGTCGGAGCAGGAAAACATAGTACAATGAAAAAACACCATCTTTGAAACGGATTAGCGATAATGGCGGTCACAACTTCATGGCTGGTTGAGGGTCGGGTCCTGTTTATAACGGCCTCACGAGTCTTTGACCTCGGGGAAATACAGCCACTCAGCGAGCAGATCAATCACATGTTGGCGGTCACAGCATCCGGCGAGCCGGTTCATATTATTCACGACTTACGCGCTGTGGATGAGCCAAAACGCGCTCTGGCGTATATGAGCGCCATATCCCCACATCTGACCACAAACGGGCTTCAGGCTTTGGTCGTGTCAGATAAATACTGGTCTCTTGAAAAAAGATGGTTGCGACACGAACTGAAAAATCACAACCAGCAGGCGATTACATCCTCACTTGACGAAGCCTTCGCGTCTCTGCAACAGGCAGATTCGACCCTGCCGAACCTGCGCGCAGCTTTTCGGGCGCGCTTGCGGGAAATTCTTCGTCAAAGCCCGCAATCTCCGTAATACACCGACAAACACACCCCAATCGCCACCATCTGAAAGTCCACACTGGTACAGAATTCCCGGTATACCCCGGCTCGTTTTTATATTACCCTGTTACGCGTGTGGCATTGTATTGCGATTCGCATTAAGCCCAACGATGTTAATTTTCTACTTAATGTTATTGTGGGTTACAAAGCCCTACATTGAAGTCTGATGGTGATCGGATGAAAGGTATGCGCTTGTGTACCACTTTAAACGTAAGCAAATGATAAGCGATGATGAAGTTCCGCGTGTCAGCGTTGTAATTCCCACCCTGAATGAAGCAGCAAATATCTGTCATGTCCTGCCTTTTATTCCCACATGGGTTCATGAAATCCTGATCGTGGATGGTTACTCTACCGACAACACGATTAACGTATGTCGAGATATTCGCCCGGATGCGCACATCATCATGCAGGAAGGGCGTGGTAAGGGTTCTGCCCTGCGGACGGGTTTTAAATATGCAACCGGCGACGTGATCGTTATGCTGGATGCCGATGGTTCAACCGACCCGCGCGAAATTCCCCGTTATGTCGCCCAACTGATGAACGGCGCTGACTTTGTTAAGGGTTCGCGCTTCCTTCAGGGAGGCGGCACGTCGGATATGACATTTATCCGCCGGCTGGGAAACTGGGGCCTGACGATGTTCGTGCGGCTGCTCTTTGGCGGCAGGTACACCGACCTGTGCTACGGCTATAACGCGTTCTGGACCTGGGTTGTTCCCATTCTGAACCTCGATGGCACGGGGTTTGAAATCGAGACAATGATGAACATCCGGGCGCTCAAGGCGAAGCTCAACGTCTATGAAGTGCCGAGTTTCGAGTACGAGCGCGTCTACGGTGTCTCGCGCCTGAACGCCTTCAAGGACGGATTGCGCGTGCTGAGGGCGATCCTCGCTGAGTGGATTCGCATCCCGGAAAGGCAGGCGGTCAGGCAGCGCCGCGTAACGGTCATGAGTCTGGAAGCGCCCACCGATGTCTAGTGGCGAAAAGCCCATGACGCCGGCTTTTTCGGTCATTGTCTGTGCTTACACCGAAAAACGCTGGGACGATCTGGTGGCGAATATCCGCGCACTGCAAGAGCAGAGCCACCCGCCACATCAGGTCATTGTGGTGATCGATCATAATCCTGCACTCTTTCAGCGTGCCAAACGCGAGATCGCCGGAGTGCTTGTGGCCGAAAACACTCGTCGGCCCGGACTTTCCGGTGCGCGGAACAGCGGACTGCCCCTCGCAGACGGAGATGTAGTCGCCTTTATTGATGAAGATGCCATTCCCGGCCCACGCTGGCTCGAACTGCTGGCGAGTCACTACCGTGATGAGCATGTTGTGGGGGTAGGTGGCGCAATACACCCACTCTGGGCAGCCGGCCGTCCCGCATGGTTTCCCGGCGAGTTCGACTGGGTGGTCGGCTGTACCTACGCGGGGATGCCCACTTCAGCGCAGCCGGTGCGCAACCTGATCGGCTGCAATATGTCGTTCCGGCGGTGGGTCTTCTCCAGGGTTGGCGGATTCACCGAAGGAATCGGCAGAATTGGGACACGTCCTGTCGGCTGTGAGGAAACCGAATTGTGCATTCGGTTGCGCCAGTATCAAGCGGACGCGCTGCTTATCTATGATCCTGAGGCGTATGTCGAACATCGCGTGCCGCCAGCGCGGGCGAAGCTGCGCTATTTTCTTGATCGCTGCTATTCTGAGGGGCTGTCCAAAGCAGCAATCGTATCGCTGATCGGTCAGTCCGACGGCTTGTCGTCGGAAAGACAGTACACCCTGCAAACCCTGCCGCGCGGCCTGCTGCGCGGCCTGCTCGATACCCTGAAGCTGGACTTCGCCGGGATGCTGCGTGCCGGCGCCATCGTCCTGGGACTGAGTACCACCGGGGTGGGCTATCTGCTTGGACGCCTGGCCCGCAAGCGGACACTGATGCGCCCCCAATCATCCAGCTTTCCCGTCTGATCGCGTGGGCATCCACAGTTGATTTTGCGCGGGATGGCTGTAGCCTGTTTCCTGAACTCCCTGACAAGCTCATGATACACAACAACTTCAGACCTATCCCGATTTTCACCTATCACAGTATTTCCTATTCGGCAGGATACAAATTTCTCCCGTTCATTGTGCGCCCGGATGATTTTGCGGCTCAGATGGCCTATCTGCACGATCTTGGCTACACACCGATGACGGTGAGCAACCTCGTCGCCGCCATGCAGCAGCAAGACGATGCCCTGTCTCAGAACGTTGTGGCGATCACCTTTGACGATGGCTACGCTGATTTCTATTACGAGGCGCTGCCGGTGCTTCAGCATTATGGAATTCCGGCCACACTCTATGTCACGACCGCGTATGTTGGTTCCCGGAGCAAATGGCTGGCCCCACTGAAAGAGGGCAGCCGCCCCATGATGACGTGGAGCATGATTCGCAAAGCCCATGAGGCAGGTATCGAAATTGGCGCTCACTCACATTCGCATCCAGAACTCGATATCCTGCCCAACGAGCAGGCTTTAGAGGAAATTTGTAAGCCGAAGCCTCTGTTGGAAGCCCAAATTGGCGCACCGGTGAAATCCTTTGCCTACCCCTACGGCTATCATTCTGCGGCCACAATTGAACTGGTGAAAACTGCCGGGTATACATCAGCGTGTACCGTTAATCACGCCTTCAGCTTCAGCGGCGACAACGTATTTGCGCTCAGCCGCATCCCTGTTCTGGTCGATACACATCTGGCCGATTTTCGCAAGTGGCTGCGGGGTGAGGGCCTGCCTGTCGCGCCCCAGCGCGAACTGCTGCGCTCCAAGATGTGGCGCAGCTACCGCCGCCTGAGAATGAACAGCATCTAGCACCTGCTCCCGGACATGACTGAAGTCAATCACATTTCGAGGCGGCAGTTTCTGTTGTTTCTTCTGGCAGAATTGATCTGGCTCCGGCAGTCCGCGTGGCCTGAGCTTCGCCCGGATGCGCCGGCGCCTTCACCGAGCTTTGAGTGTTGGGGGCAGGATACCGCCAGACTCGCAGCGTTCGTCCAGTGCTATGACGAGTTCAACTGAGTTTAGGCTCCCCTTCAACAATCGCCCGCAACTGCTGATAGGCTGACCAACTCAGTTCGATCTGCTGCCGGGCATGAGCCAGAAGTTGCGGGCGCAGCGCCTCCGCCTTCGCCCACAGATCATCAATCGCTGTGGTCAGACTCTGATACAGGTGTGGGTCGTCCATGCTCGTCACGATGCAGCCGCCGGGGAACTGTGCGCTGACGCCTTCAAACTTGCGCTTGTAATATGCCGCTTTTGCCAGCGCAACAACCGGGACCCCTTGCGAAAGGGCAAAAACAGCAGCGTGGTAACTTCCGGCGATGACGATACGGCATTCCCCGATCCGCCGGATGGCCTTTTCGGGCGTGTCAATCATGTTGCCACCGTCGCTGCGGGGCAAAAGCGGACGCAGGAAGCGCCGCAGACCTTCCACGTCCGAAGGATCGGCCAGCGAAATCGGCACCGGAAGCAGCTCTGCCTGATAACGCGCTGTGGCATCGCGGATGGCGTTGCGTAGCGTGCCAATCATTGCATCATCGATGCCGGCATACCAGGCAAGGCGGATATTGACGGCGATATTCGCCCCCGGCTGAGATGTACGGGCATTGTATGCCAGCTCTACAGCGTCATCGCCGGTAACAACGATGCGCTCTTCCGGCACACCGAGTTCGCGCAGCACGTCCGGCCCGGTGACACCCTCACGACAGGCGATGAGGTTGACGGCTGGCAGCACAGTGCGCGCTTTCTTCACGAGGGCAGGGTGTTTAATCGGATCGAAACCGTTGCTGAGGATGGCAGTCGGGACCTGTGCGTGCTGCGCAACCTTAAGCGTTTCCATGACACTGGCCGCGTGGGTTCTGAACATATCATTGATATAGCCGCCGCCCGTAGCAACCACGAGGTCCGCCTGATGAACCGCCTCGATATGCCCATCCCAGTTGCTGCGCCCAAACAGCACCAGTTCCTGCTCCTCAGTCGGCCTGGTTGACCGGTGTGCCAGAAATTCCCGCGCCAGACGCGGCATGGCGTCCAACTGATTGCCGAATATTCTGAAGCTGTCCCGCAGACGCAGCCACAGGGCGAGTCTGGGAATAACGAGTGGATGTGCTTCGGGACAGAATCGTTTCAGGCGCTCAGGGTTTCCCGTCAGAACCTGCACGTGGGCATCCGGCCAGATACTGGTCAAGCGCCGCACCGCAGCTTGCAGCATCGAAATATCGCCCAGGTTGCTTAATCCGTAACCGCTGTTATCCACGACGATACGCATCGAACAGCCTCCTTTGCACAATTCGCATAGTCAGTAACCATTCAGTTTTTGGCAGAGGCAAGAGGAATACATGACGCATCGATGTCAGCAGCAGCGTAACAGCCACCACCGTCTGCCCGGTCAAATAGGCAAGGCCTACACCATTAATGCCCATCGGTTTCGTCAGGATCAATGCAAGCCCCAGCGTGATGAAGCACAGGGCGGCTTCCATCACAATGACACGCCCCAGGCGTCGCTGGACACGTGAAATACTCACAAAAAGCGTGTTGATCGAGAAGGGGATAACCCCCAGCGCGAGCAGTTGGAATACACCTGTACTGTTGGCCGCATAGTCGTCACCATAGAGGCGCAGCACAACCGGCGCGGCGACAAATCCCAGGAAAAGGGCAGGGATCAGAAGCCAGAATAGCTGCCTGAGTACCCGACGCGCCACCGGATAAAGCTGGGAACGGTCATGCGCCCCTTCAACCGTAAACGAGGTGGACATCCCATTCGTCATGAACTGAAAGACCGAAGCCGCCGTCCAGGCAATGTAGAAGTAGCCGGTCATCTGCTCACCAAGCATGAGGCTCACCATATAGGGCATCATCGAGACCAGGACGATCCAGAAAAACGAGCCCATGAAGTCGATGACCGAATAGCGAAACAACTCACGCCATTTCATCGGCGGGTGGTCGCTTGGCAGGCGGGCAATGTGCCGGGGGATAAGGCGGCGCAGCAGCAGGTAGTTGATGAAGATAATGGCCCCGATGACCGGTACGGACCACGAAATAAAAATCCCACTGGTCGGGTGCGCACCCGCCAGCAGGATAAGCATCAGCATCTTGACGATGCCGTAAACCCCGTTTTCGATAGGAACCCACTTCGCTTCTCGCAGCCCGGTCAGTACTGCATCCTGCAGCCCAAAGACTGCCCACAACAGGCAGGCGACGATATACCAGATGGTGAACGCGGGATCACCATCAAAAAAAGCGAGTTTCACGATGCCGACTGCGTTGAGGGCAAACAGCCCTGAGACACACACGAAAGTCAGCCCGATCACCACAAGGTAACTGAACGCCAGTATCCGGTAAATCTCATGACGCATATTGGGGATAAAACGAATGAAACCGACGGTCAGATTCAGGCCGGCGATGCTGGTCACAAAAATCATAGTCGAAATGGCTAACGAATCATTGCCAACTACACCCGGCGAATAAAGCCGCGCAGCGAGAATCCAGTAAAGGATGCCCAACACAGCCGACGACAGGGTATTCAGCATGAGCAGGTAGGCATTACGATAGAGGGGCAATTCCAGGTGGAACTGAAGCCGGGTTTTCCACTTCGCAAACGGGATATCTGTGATGAGGCTCATTCTGGCTCCCGTAAATCACTGGAAACGATAGACAATAAGCCGGTTCGCAAACGGTTCATCCTAAACTTTTAATGTCTCTTAAGGGAAAAGGGTTCTGAAGGGAAATCAAAGGCAGGCCAGAGCGCGGACTGCGGGATTTGCCACGCTCACATTAAGACCACATGAAAATAATCCAGTCAATTCAACCGCACCCTGCACACTTGTCTCAGTCCATAACAACACGGTATAGAGAGATCGCCCAACAGAGGCTATTATACATGCTCTGAACATTTCAATTGATATGACTATCGTCATGGTTAGACCGAGAATGTACTGTGAATGGCTTTACCACGCCCTGGACCGGACCCACTCTGGTCACTGAAGCCGAAATGACCGACCGGCAGTCAATGCCCGTCTTGCGCCGGGTAGACACCAGAAAGCAAATCACCTACGAAAAGGCTTATGTTCTGGTGCGGCTGCGGCGACAACCTGTTGGCATTGTCGAAATTCCCTTTGCTGGTTCCGATCTTGAGCCTGCCGCCTATTTTGATCGAATCGCTCAGGTGTTGGGGGACGAAATCCACGCTGCAATGCCCCAGCACCCCCAGCCCGATGGAAAGCCGGACGCCGCCAGTACCGTAACGGTCACCCCGGCGTCGCCCTCCGAATCTGCGCCGGCCGGTGTTGCCGGCCAGACCGAAGCAGCACCGTTCGTCAGCATCGTCATTGGGACACGCGACCGTCCCGATAGTCTGAGGATGACGCTGGATGGGCTGTTGAAGCTGGATTACAGCGCCTATGAGATCATCGTGGTCGATAACGCGCCTTCCGATGATCGCACGTGGAGATTGATCGAATCAGAACTGCAAGATGACCGGGTGCGCTATCTGCGCGAAAAGCTGCCGGGACTGTCGAATGCGCGTAATCGGGGGATTGCGGAAGCGCGCGGCGAGATGATCGCAATTACCGATGACGACGTTCTGGCTGACCGGCTGTGGTTGACTGCGCTCGTCGGCGGCCTGAAACATGGTGGCCCGGATCGGCAGGTGGCCTGTGTTACCGGCCTGCTTCTTCCGGCTGAATTGGAGACCCCGGCTCAGGCCCTGCTCGAAAGCTATGGCGGTTTTAATCGCGGTTATCAGCGCCGTGTCTACGATCTGGACCGGAATCATCCCGGAACATTTCTGTATCCCTATGCCGCCGGTATGTTCGGCTCTGGCGCTAATATGCTATTTACCCGCGAGTTTTTGTGCAAGATAAATGGGTTTGACCCGGCATTGGGCGCCGGCACAGCAGCGCGAGGTGGCGAAGACCTGGCCATGTTCTTTAAGGTTATCACTTCCGGGGCACAACTGGTCTACGAACCGGGGGCAATTCTCTACCATTTTCACGCCCGCGAGTACGAAGCCCTGCGCAACCAGATCTACTCTTACGGTGTAGGTCTGATGGCCTATATCATGAAGATCATTGTTGATGAACCATGGAGGATTGTCGCCATCGGCCTTCGGCTGCCGGCTGCGGTGCTGCACGTTTTCAGCCCAAAATCAACCAAGAACGTCAAGAAAGATGGCATGTACCCCGCCGAACTTAACCACCTTGAGCGAATCGGGATGCTGCATGGCCCGTTCCTGTTCCTGAAAAGCCTGAGGCAGTCATACAGACTGTACCGGCGTAACAAGCACCCATTGTGTTAATTGAATGAGGGTTACCGACAGGGAGATGAAACCATCCGTTCTAATGGTAAGCGCACGCTATTTCCCGCTGGCAGGTGGAACGGAAACGCATGTCTACGAGGTCAGCCAGCGTCTTGTCAACATGGGTTATCGCATCACAGTTTGTACGACAGACCCAAGCAGCGAACTCGCCCCCTATGATCGTGATGGGGATGTTGAGATTGTGCGCCTGCGTGCCTATCCTAAACACAGCGACCTGTACTTTGCCCCTGCTCTGGGGAAATTCGTCAGAGATGGGCAGTGGGACCTTTTGCATTTGCAGGGTTATCACACCTTCGTAGCACCACTCGCGTTGTTCGCAGCCAAGAGGCGGGGCATCCCTTATGTTGTAACGTTTCACAGCGGTGGGCACTCGTCCCGGTGGCGCAATTCGATTCGCCACCTGCAAATCAGACTCCTGCGCCCGTTGCTGACCGGTGCCGAGCAGTTGATCGGCGTGTCGGAATTTGAAGCCGAACACTTTTCGCGCTTGTTGCAGCTTCCCCGTGAGGCGTTTCGGGTTGTTCCGAATGGGGCGAAACTGCCTGAAGTCGATCCAGATACCGACCTCCAGCGCGATCCGAATCGGCTGCTGATTCTGTCAATCGGACGCCTAGAGCGTTACAAGCGGCATCAGGCTGTGATCAGCGCCTTGCCGAAAGTTCTCGAGCAGGAACCCCGAGTCTATCTGCGAATTGTGGGGAGTGGGCGCTATAAAAATGAACTGCACAAGCTGGTGAAATCACTCAATCTGGAGAGCCGGGTTGAAATCGCCGCAGTACCCTCGACAGACCGGCAGGGTATGGCGAAGCTGCTGCTCTCCGCCTCTCTCGTCAGCCTGTTAAGTGAATACGAAGCGCACCCGATTGCGGTTATGGAGGCGCTGGCAATGGGCCGGCCTGTTCTGGTGGCGGATACTTCAGGTCTGGGTGAACTGGCGCGGCGCGGTTTCGTCAGGTCGATCCCGCTCGATGCTCCCGATGGGGTAGTCGCCGAAGCGATCCTCGCCGGTCTGCGAGAGCCGTTTGTGCCGGACAAGGTTGAACTGCCCACGTGGGAGTCCTGTGTTGGGCAGTTGGATCAGATTTACAGGGAGATCCTCCAACGACATTCACACAGCGATCGGTAGGGGAGCAGCCTGATGCCAATTCGAGACGTTTTGCCGTCGGACACACCCAACACCGGACGCCTCGTCTGGAATCAGAACGATCAGGAACTGAAACTGCTGGTCGATGGCTTCGGGCTGAATGTTCGATCCGGCGACTTCGGCGCGATTGGAGACGGGGTCGCTGATGATCGTCCGGCTATCCAGCGCGCCATCGACGTATGCTTTGCGCAGGGTGGGGGAAATGTGTTTCTGCCATCTGGCAGTTACCGCCTGAATTCAGGTTCGCTGCTGCTGCGCGACAAGGTGAATCTGATCGGCACGGGGCCACAGTCCACACGCCTGCTGATCGGCAATCAACGCAATCAACCGGCCATCACCGATGAAGGTTTGTTGGCGACCACCCCCTATGCCTTTGGTGTCGTCCGGCTGGCCCATTTTGCTGTGGATGGCGGGGGCGACCAGAATCCTTCACTGCACGCGGCGATTGCGACCAGCGCCTATTATTCGATCTTTGAGAATCTGCAAATCACCAATTGCAGCGGACATGGATTTGCTGTCGGCAATCCATACATGAGCAACTACGCCAGCCAGAACCAGTTTCTCGGCTGCCGAATCGCCAACTGCGGTCAGGCGGGAATCTATTTCGACATCCACGCGGTTGATTGTGTGGTTGCGCACTGTTTTATCAGACGATGCCGCTACGGTGTTTACATCAATAACGGAGGGATGCGCGTCGTCAACAATGCGCTGTTCGATCATGAAGAGGCCGCCGTGATGATTACGCAGACGCCGGTCAGCGGCCTCATTGCGTTCAACGACCTCAATTTCAATCGCAAGGGCAATATCGTCATTTCGCGCACCACTGCAACCACGGCTGAAAAGTGGTCGCAGCTTCTGGTCACGAACAATGTGATTCTGGGCGATGCGCTCGAAGCCAACGCAGTCTATGACGCCATTCTGATAAGCTCTGAAGTACCGGCAGGGATTTCCAAGGTCAGTGTCATCGGCAATAAGATTTATACCCCAGAGACAGGAAACCGCTTCCGTTATGGCGTACACTTCCAGCAGAATGTGATCCAATCAGCGTGCCTGGCTAATCATATTCAGGACTGCGCCGCCGGAGCCTACTATGTCGCCCCTAGCTGCACGGATATTCAGATCGAACCCGTACAGGGCGCTGTGGTCAACACGCCCGCGCTGCCGCGCAGCGGGGAAGCCGTACAGAATACAAGCGGGGTTCCCGTCACGATCTACCTGACCGGCGGCGTCGTGGAACGAGTCCTGATCGGCCCGACAGACACCGGTCTGACAGCCGGCATGTTCCGGCTGCCGGCATGGAAAACAATCACCATCTATTATACGGCAGCGCCTGCCTGGAACTGGGTTGCTGACTGAGACTCATCGGGGTACGTCAGATGAGCAGGGCAGGCAGCACCAGCAGGTACAGGAATGCGAACAGGCCATGCGCCAGCATCAGCCCGGCAAGCGCCCGGTAGCGGTAATAGACATATCCAAAGATCAGACTCATCGCAAAAGCGGCAAGGGAAAAGGGCATCGAGTAAACACCGAGCGTGGAAGCAGCGAACGCGATGCTGGCCAGAAGGATACTGATCTTCCCAAACAGCGGCGTCAGCGCCGTCTGCACTAAACCTCTGAACAGCAGTTCCTGTAGAATGCCTGCAAAGAGGATAATCGCAAGCCCATTCAGTGTGGTGGCAAGCCCGGTGGACAGTTCGGAGGGTGGGGGGCGGTACAGCGCAAAAAAGCCGAGCGCGAACGGGATGCCGATCAGGCCGAGTGCCAGATTCCCCATCCATGACAATTTTCCGGGCAGTCGCCGTGGCAGCCAGCCGTCCAGATAGGCGTGATTCGCTATAAGAACACTCGCCAGAACCGGCAGACCGACGACGCTATACCAGACGAACTCTGGCATTCGATCTGTCGGGAGTGTCAGACTGAAAACGCGCTGTAGCGCCAGCAGGCTGATGCCAGCCAGCGCGGGTTCCTCTTTTGATGCCCAACCAAAGAAAATGATCGCAAAGGCCAGCACAGCAGCACCGGTATGAATTGCAGCGGCCAGACCGGGGTCAGCGTAGCTGGCAATCCATTCGCCAAGGCAGTATACACCCAACCAGAGGAGGCACAAGAACATCAGGATCACCCGGCAAGGAGTTCAAGGAACCGGTTCAGGATGATGATGGCAAGAGCGAGCAGCAGGGGAATGGTGATTGCATCCAGCCGGTGGATCAACTCATGATCGCCCGCGCGCTGCCGGGCCTCCAGCGCCGTGCGTATGATAACCGCCGCCAGCGCCGATATGACGACGATCGCGCCCAATGACTGGGATACATCGGTATACGGTGTATCCACGACATAGCTGCGGGTTAACGTGTTGAGCAGGTTCATGAGATCAGGCTTCCGAGTATTCCAGTATAGGCTTTGTCCGGGTGAGCGTATCAAGCAGCACACCAAGCAGAGTCACCCCGGTGATCCCGAAGGCGACACGATCCAGAGACCACTGTCCGGTATAGATCAGCACCATGGCGACGAGGGTTGTCAGGATGATACTGAGCGCAACAGCCAGCATCCATACGATATGCTTTTCACGCAGGTTCAGCAAACGCACATATGCCATGCCGGGACAAACGATCACAAACCAGGTGCTGATAATCGTCCTGACCGGCGACTGTACGTCGAGACTGTACATCGCCAGAGTCAGAAGCGACGAAACGAGAATTAATACCGGCCATCCCCACCTCTGCCAACGGTTCATGATAGACCTCGCTCATCGCCAATGTACCTAAAAACACTGGCATCACGATTCTGAAACAGTACCTGAAAATCCGAGGCGGTCAGCAACTGCCGTTCCAGTTGATCGCCCCAGCCGACCTGAAGCCCATAAAACAATTCGGCGTATGCTTTCTGGGTTCGGGTAATAATCACGAATACGTCGCGGTCAGCCTGTTCCTGGCTCAGTTCCCGCACACCTGTGATTTCGGCAAGGTAAAATTCCTGCAAGCCCGGAAGATAAAAATACTGCTCTGTATTCCTGTAGCGCAGCGGCAGATTGGGCGAGATGATGATGAGCGCGCTTCCGGGTGGCGCTGTGGCGTAAACATATTCGATGCCCTCAAGTTCCTCCTCGGTCACATAGTCCATGCGCTCATTGCCATAGCGTGCCAGAAAGAAGCCAGCCAGAAAACCGATGCCCACAACGACCAGTGCGGCCAGATGGACAAAGCGGGGGATACTTCGCTGCCGGGCAAAGAATAATCCCGCTGCCAGAAACGCCATGAAAGGCAGCGCAATAAAATAGCCGCGCAGGATCAGCTCCCCGCCATAGCTCTGGAAAACCAGCATCGTAAAAGGCGTGATACTCAGGGCAATGGGGATAATATCGACCACACCGATGAACCAGCGCCGAATCACACCGAATACCCCAACAATACCCATTGCCACCGTCATGAGGATACGTACATAGACAACGATCTGATGCTCAGGGCTGCCTCGAATACGCTCCCCGACATTGGCACTCATCACCGAGCCTACCGAGCCAAAGTCAGCGAGAAGATCGTGTATGTGCCCGGATAAAAACGCCACCGTCATATAACTGATCCAGACGGCGGTCAGAACCAGGGTGATCGGGAGAAAGGTGCGCAGCCTGACGCGGTTCAGCCCGACGAGCGCAGTTACCGCCGCTATCACAAAGAATGGCGTTAGCTGGTGGCTGCTGGCGATAAAAAACATGATGACAACCAGACACAGCGCCAGACCTGTTCGCTGCCAGTCAGCGACTCTGACCGGCTCCGCTTCTGCCGCGCGCATCCGGGCAACTACCGGCGCTGTAATGCGGTCAAGCAGACCGGGTTGCTGTAGGGGGTGCATTCCCGTCGCGGGGCTGCCGGATTGATTGGGAACGACGCGGAAAAAGCGCAGCAGAATCGCCACGATGACGAGAAACATAAACAGGTTCAACGCCTGCGGTGACCAGTAATCCTGTCCTACCCAGTTCCCCAGGCAGAAAAACCAGAGGGCAAGCCAGGCCAGACGACGATCTGATGTCAGCGAGGTGTAAATCGCATACAGCGGCAGGCAGTAGAGGATATTGAAGAAAACGGGCGCCCATGCCAGAAAGGTCAGGGTGCTGGGGACGCCGATGATTGCAGGCAGGAATGCTCCGAAGATAAAGAAGCCGGGCCAACTGAATCGAGCATCGAGGTTGGTAGCCAGATCACCGGTGCGGCGAATGTATTCGGAAAAGCCCTCATGAACATAATTGGTGGCAAAGCGCGGTTCGGATTCAACCAGTGCTGTAATCCCATAGAGCATAAAAACAGATATGAGCAGGATGAGCGCCAGACTCGGTGGGTGGATTTCACGCCGCACGATTGCACGGGCAAATGCCAGAATGACGAGTATCATGGCGACATAGACGGGTAGGGGCAGGATGCTGACCAGACCCAGATCGTTCATGTCCCGAATATTGGCTGTTGGAGCATACACCAGCCACAGCAGCAGGGCGATGACTGCTACAAGGGGTTCGCCATAGGCTGGCAGATTTCCCGGCAGGGAGGGGGGAAAATGCGCCTGCGATTGCTTGACCTGATAAGTCCGTTGCCGCATACCTTGCTCCCTTTTCGCTACTTGTCACGCTGCCCCGCATTCGCTACCCTTGTGACGCTGTACAGTGCTACAAGGATCAGGTGAGGTTGCAGACCGTTCCGCCAGAGAAACGCCGTTCATGGTGCTGGCAAAGTGGCGTAATGTGGTAAGGAAGGGCTTATGCTTATCCAAACTTTAAAAAATCTGGCAAGCGACTGGCTTCCGCTGCCGGTCCATCGTATGGTACGCCGTGTGCAGATTGCGTTTGCTTCTCCTCCAATTGGGCAGGTAGAGTTTGGACATCTTCGGCGAACAGAACCCATCAGCCGCGCCTTTGGTTATGATCGCGGTTTGCCGATTGATCGCTACTACATCGAGGGGTTTCTGGCAGCACACAGTCATGAAATTCGCGGGCGTGTGCTGGAAATCGGCGAAAACACTTACACCAAACGTTTCGGCAGCGAGTATGTTGAACAGAGCGATGTATTATTCCCCAGTTCAAATCTGCCTGCTGCGACCATTATCGCCGATCTGGCGGATGGGGCAAATATCCCCTCGGATACATTTGATTGCATTCTCTGTACTCAGACACTCCATGTCATCTATGACTACCGGGCAGCCATTGCCACCTTGCACCGGATACTAAAGCCTGGTGGTATACTATTAGCTACTCTCCCTGTCAATAGTCAGCTTTGTTATCCTGAAGGCAACCGCTGGGGTGATTACTGGCGGTTTACTCGTTTAGCTGCTGAAAAGCTCTTTAAGGAAATGTTTCCCGGCGGTGATGTGCAGGTGCAGGCGTATGGCAGTGTGCTCACCATTACGGGCTTCCTTTATGGACTTTCAAGCGATGATCTGACACCTTCTGAACTCGACCATCATGATCCTGACTACCAGCTTTGCCTGTCTGTGCGTGCCGTGAAAGCCTCGGCCTGACCACAGTCACCCAGAAGGCGCGGGCCGGCAATTTCGCCCTGAATAAACCACCTGCCAGCACGCCCGGAGCAGGTTAAAGCGGGGCATCAAAATTTGTTTTGCCTGTTGAAATATGGTATATGGTATATCAAGTTTCTGATGACATACTGGATGGTGTTGTGAAATTACAGCGGCTTAACCTCAAAGATCAGGCGGCGGATGTCCTGCGCGACCGGATAATCAGCGGACAGATTCCGACAGGCTCCAAACTGGTAGAGCGCGAAGTTGCCGACTTGCTAGGGATCAGCCGCGCCCCGGCCCGCGATGCCCTCATGCAGCTTGAAAAAGAAGGTCTGGTGGTCAGCAAATCCGATGCGCGCTACGTCATCGAACTGACCGAACGTGACATCCGCGAGCTGCACGCCGTCCGGCTGGTCCTGGAACGGCTGGCTGTCGAACTGGCAACCCGCAATACCAATCCGCGCAACCGCGCTGCGCAGCTTGCCACGCTCAAGCGGATGGAGGAGGCGATCACCAACCGGGACCGGGCTGCCTTCGCCCGGGCCGATGTCGAAGGCCACACGCTGATCTGGGAACAGGCCGATAATATCCATCTGAAGAATACCCTGCATTCGATGATCGGCCCCATCTTCATGTTCATGGCAAATTCCGCCGAATTCTACGACTGGGAAGAAACCTACGACCTGCACCGCGATCTGGTCGAGTGTATCAATTCGGGCAACGTTGAAGCTGCTCAGGCCAGCATCGAGCGTCACCTGCAAAATTCGTGCGAACGCTCTGTTGGCGTGTTTACGGCCAAAGCGGCAGAGCGGGTCAACGGCAATTATCGGTAAACAGCAAGAGGGTGCTAATAAACTTGCAAACAGTCTGGTATACCATATATGGCATATTGAATGGCAGAGTAAACTGCAAAGGAGGTGATGTATTCGGGTAAACAGTCTGGCAATTGGTGCATAGTTTGCGACGGAAATAGACTTTTAAGGAGTTTCGCATGTTAAGATCACGTCTCAGTTGGTTATTGATCGTCGTTGTACTGTCGTTGGTTACGCTTTCCGGCGTGACCGCGCAGGGCATGACATACGATGAGTCGCCGATGCTGAAGGAGCGGGTCGCTGCTGGCGAACTACCGCCTGTAGAAGAGCGGCTGCCTGTCGAACCCCTGGTGGTCGAACCGATTGAGGAAATCGGCCAGTATGGCGGTACGCTGCGCTTTGCGGAAGCCAACGCCAGCCTGTGGAGCGCCTCGACCCTGCGTCAGTCCGGGCTGTTCCAGTATGATATGGCGAACGTGAATATCAGCGTCGATATGGCGAAGTCCTACGCCTTCAACGAAGACCTGAGTGAGTTCAGTTTCAACCTGCGGTAAGGGTTGAAATGGTCTGATGGCACGCCGCTGACCACAGAGGACATCCTGTGCTGGTGGGAAGACATCGCCAATGACCCCGACCTCAGCCCCAACGGTCCGGGAACCTTCTGGACGTTCGCTGAGGGTGAGGTCATCTTCGAGGCCACCAGCCCCACCGAAATGACCATCAAGTTCCCCAAACCCTACCCGATTGTGCTGGATCGGCTGGGACGTCCCTACTTCTCGACAGATACCCAGTTCTTCGCGCCCAAACACTACCTGCAAAAGTGGCATCTGAAGTATAACCCGGATGCAGATGCTATCGCGGCGGATGAAGGCTTCGAGAACTGGATTCAGGCCTTCCGCGCCCATTTGTCCCCCGCCCGCTGGTATGAACCGGAACGGCCCTGGGTGTGGCGCTGGATTCCTGTCGAAGAAACCACCGACCGCATCATCTACGAGCGCAATCCGTACTATCATGCGGTTGACTCGGAAGGCAACCAGCTTCCGTATATTGACCGGGTGAGCGTGGCGCTCATCAGTGACCAGCAGACCATGACCCTGCGTGCCAGTTCCGGCGAACTCGATTTCGAGACCTACTATCTCAACGCGGCTGATCTGCCTGTGTTTCGCGCTAACGAAGCAACGGGCAATTACCGCACGCTGATCGCCGGGCAGCTTCGGCCTAGTGACCTGACCCTGATGCCCAACCGCAACGTACAGGACCCGGTGCTGAACGAACTGTTCAATAACCGCGATTTCCGCATTGCGCTTTCGGTCGGTATTGACCGCAACCGCATGAACGAAACGCTGTACTTCGGTCTTGGTCGTCCGTATCCGGGCCTGCCTCTGCCGGACAATCCGTACATTCCTGAAGAATGGACGACGATGCATATCGAACATGACCCGGATAAGGCCAATGCCATTCTCGATTCACTTGGCCTGACTGAGCGTGACAGCGAGGGCTTCCGTCTGCGCCCGGATGGCGAGCGTTTGAGCCTGCTCATTCAGATTGGCGTGCTGGAAGGCAACAAACAGGCCGCCTGCGAACTGGTTGCTGACGATTACATCGCTATTGGCATTGAAGCTGTCTGCCAGTTGATGGAAAACAGCCTGTTCAACCAGCGCCACCTGGCGAACGAACTCGAAATTCCCACCTGGCATCTGGATCGTGGTGGCCGCTTTGGCCGCTCCAATCCGCTGTTCTGGGCCTTTGAAGACCCCAGCCAGCAGCGTTGGGCGCCAATGTGGGCGCTGTGGTTTGCCACTGGTGGGGCCGAAGGTTTTGAGCCACCGCAGGAAATCAAGGACCTCAACGATCTGTTCATCCGCTGGCAGGCCACCGAATTTGGCTCGGATGAATTCAATGAACTGGGTCAGCAGTATTTCGAGTACTTTGCCAACGAGGTGGTGATGATCGGAACGGTTGGGTTCTGGCCGCAGCCGATTGTCGTCCACAACCGCCTGCGCAACGTACCTGAAGAAGGTCTGCTGTGGGGGTCGGACACCAATTTCTACCCGCCGTTCTTCCCGGAACAGTGGTTTATCCGCGAGTAGGGCATTACGGTCTGTAAGTTGTGGGGGTGAGGTTCCTGAACCAACACCTCACCCCCTTCTCGGCATCGGGGGTGCATAACTCTGGCGATCAGATGAAGTGATAGCCCTGTTTCTGACCGGGAGCAGAGACTATTGGCTACCGACTGAAAACTAATTCTTGGAATAGGGATTGCGAAAATCATGTGGAATTACGCGCTGCGACGGCTGGTATATATGTTTGTCACCCTTTGGGTGCTGAGCTTTGTTGTGTTTGTCATTATCCAGCTTCCGCCGGGCGACTACCTTTCCAGCTACATCGCCAGCCGGCAGGCGCAGGGCGACAGTTTCGATGACGCGGCTATCGCCGCGCTGCGCCGCCAGTACGGGCTGGATGGCCCCTTTATTTACCAGTACTGGAAATGGATCACCAACTTTTTGCAGGGGGATATGGGCCGCTCGTTCGAGTGGAACCAGCCGGTTACTACCCTGCTGGGTGAGCGTCTGCCGCTCACGGTTGTTCTGTCTGTGTCGACTCTTGTCCTGACTTATGCCATCGCCATACCCATCGGTGTCTATTCGGCGCTCAAGCAGTACAGCATCGGGGATTATGTGTTCTCGACCATCGGCTTTATCGGGCTGGCGATTCCCAACTTCATGCTGGCGCTGATCCTGATGTACCTGTTCTTCAAATATTTCGGCCTTAGTGTGGGCGGCCTGTTTTCCGACGAATACGCCACCGCGCCCTGGAGTCTGGCAAAGGTGGGCGATCTTATCAATCATCTGTGGATTCCCATGATCGTGATCGGCACGGCGGGCACAGCCGGGTTGATCCGTATCATGCGCGGGTCGCTGCTGGATGAACTGGGCAAACAGTATGTCGTCACAGCGCGGGCCAAAGGTGTGCGCGAACGCCGCCTGATCTTCCGCTATCCGGTACGCATCGCCATTAACCCGATTGTCAGCACCATCGGCTGGCAGCTTCCCAACATTGTGTCCGGCGAAACCATCGTTGCCATCGTCCTCAGCCTGCCTACTACCGGCCCCCTGCTGTTTCGGGCGCTGCTGTCACAGGATATGTATCTGGCCGGGAGTATCGTTCTGATGCTGGGGGTGCTGACGCTGATCGGCACATTTATCTCCGATGTGCTGCTGGTGATCGTTGACCCGCGAATTTCGTTTGAGAAGAAGGCGCAGTGATATGGATGCAACAACCGACGATCTGCCAGTGAGCGCCCGGCAGAGCGGCGAGGCTCTCACCGCGGAAGAAAGATATTATCTGGCGTCGCAGTGGCAGTTGATGTGGCGCAAGTTCCGCAAACATCGGCTGGCCGTGGTCGCTGCGGTGGTGCTGTTCGTTCTTTACTTTGTTGCCGCGACCTACGAATTCTGGCAGCCCTACAGCACCACAGCCCAGTTTCAGGACTACCTGAGCGCCCCGCCAAGCACGATT
>Ga0079224_100003929_pt1 | contig 18996 bp, 16 predicted proteins | sample Stecom2015_FD_80414 | JGI IMG/M metagenome (GOLD analysis project Ga0079224, IMG submission 80414) | Agricultural soil microbial communities from Utah to study Nitrogen management - Steer compost 2015 | ecosystem: Environmental > Terrestrial > Soil > Agricultural land | place: USA: Utah... | reverse complement strand
GGTAACCACGCATGGCCGCGGCCATCGCCAGCGCGATGCCGGTATTGCCACTGGTGGCCTCGATCAGCGTGTCGCCGGGGCGGATGTCGCCGCGTGCTTCGGCATGCACGATCATCGACAGCGCCGGGCGGTCCTTCACCGAGCCGGCGGGGTTGTTGCCCTCCAGCTTGGCGAGGATGACGTTGTTGCGCCGGCGGCCTTCCTCGCCCGGAAGGCGCTGCAGCCGCACGAGCGGCGTGTTGCCGATGAAGTCTTCGATCGTCCTGTTCATGCCAGATCAGCTCCGTCAGTTCTGCATCAGGTCCCTGACATAGGCGGCGACGCCCTCTTCCACGCTCCGGAAGCGGCCGTCGTATCCCGCGGCGCGCAGCCTGGCGAGGTCGGCCTGCGTGTAGCTCTGGTACTTGCCTTCCAGGGCCGGCGGAAAAGGGACGTACTCGATCAGTCCCTCGGCCGCGAGCTCGGCCGCGCTGGCGCCGCTGCCGCGCACGGCATTGATCACGGCGGCCGCCACGTCGTTGAACGTCTGGGCGCGCCCGGTACCGCAGTTGAAGATCCCGGACGTGCCGGCCTGCAGCATCCAGAGGTTGACCGCCACCGCGTCGTCCACGTGGACGAAGTCGCGGCGCTGCTCGCCGTTGCCGTAGCCATCCGAGCCGACGAAAAGCTTCACGCGGCCTTCCGACCGGAGCTGCCGGAACGCATGGTACGCCACCGAAGCCATGCGCCCCTTGTGGGCTTCGTTCGGCCCGTAGACGTTGAAGTAGCGCAGGCCCGCGACCTGCGCGGTCGCCTGCGGCAGGAGCCGCCGCACGTACTGGTCGAACAGGAACTTCGAGTACGCGTAGATGTTGAGCGGCCGCTCGTGGCGGCGCTCCTCGACGAACTGCGGGCCCGCCCCGTACACCGAAGCGGACGACGCATAGATGAAGGGCACCGCCTCTTCCTGGCACCATTCGAGCAGGCGCACGGAGTAGCGGTAGTTGTTCTCCATCATGTAGCGCCCGTCGGTCTCCATGGTGTCGGAGCAGGCGCCCTGGTGGAAGACCGCTTCCACCGACCCGGCCAGGTCCTCGAGCGCGCCGGCGAGCTCGGCCTGGTCGAGATAGTCGGCGATCTCGCAGCCCTCCAGGTTGCGGAACTTGTCCGCGTGGGCGAGGTTGTCGACGGCGACGACGTCGTCGATGCCGATCGCGTTCAGCCCGCGCACGAGCCGGGAGCCGATGAACCCCGCCGCGCCGGTGACGAGCACTGCCATCACGCCCTCCCGAAGAGCTCGGCGCGCGAGACTTCCGCCGTGCCGAACTTGGTCACCTTGATGCCGCCGGCGCGGTTCGCCGCTCGCACGGCCGCCTCGAGGTCCTCGCCTGCGGCGAGCATCACGGCGAGCGTGGCGATCACCGTATCGCCGGCGCCGGTCACGTCCGACACCTCCCGCCGCTCCGCCGGCACATGGATCGGACGACCGGCGCGGAAAAGGCTCATGCCCTCTTCGCCGCGCTTGAGGAGCAGGGCCTCGAGACCGAGCCTCGCACGGAGCCGCCCGGCGCGCTTCACGAGATCGGGCTCGCTTGTCCAGCTGCCGACCACCTCCCGCAGCTCGGCGAGGTTCGGGGTAATGAGCGTGGCTCCCCTGTAGCGCGAGTAGTCGTCGCCCTTGGGATCGACGAGCACCGGCCGGCCGGCCTTGCGCGCCTCGCGGATCATGGTCGCGATGTGGGCGAGGCCGCCCTTGCCGTAATCCGAGAGCACGACCACGTCGCAGCCGCGCAGCGCGCGGCGGTAGTCGGCGAGCTTCGCCGCGAGCGTCTCGCGGGAGGGCGGCCGCTCCAGGTCGATGCGAAGGAGCTGCTGGCGCCGGCCGATCACGCGCAGCTTCTGCGTCGTCTGCACGGAGCGGTCGCGCTGCAGGCTCGCGGCCACGCGCTTGCCGCGCAGCATCTGCACGAGCATGTCCCCTGCGACGTCGCGGCCCACCACCGAGAGGAGCCGCGTGCGCGCGCCGAGGGCGGCGCAGTTCGCCGCGACGTTCGCCGCGCCCCCCAGCCGGTACTCCTCCTCCTTGAAGAGCAGCACGGGCACGGGTGCCTCGGGCGAGATGCGCGAGGCGTCGCCATACCAGTAGCGGTCGAGCATGACGTCGCCCACCACCAGAACGCGCGCCTTCGCTGTGTCGGGGGCTCTCAACCCGTGCGCCCGATGCAGAAGTACTCGATGCCGTGCCCGCGCACGACCGCCGGATCGTAGAGGTTGCGCCCGTCGAAGATCGCCGGGGTGCCGAGGCGCGCCTTGATGCCGGCGAAGTCCGGGCTGCGGAACTCCTGCCACTCCGTGACGATCGCCAGGGCGTCGGCGCCCTCGAGCGCCGCCATGGCCGAGTCGACGATGACCACGCGCCGCTCGTCGCGGAACTGCCGGGCCGCCTCCTCGCCCGCCGCCGGGTCGTAGGCTCGCACCGTGGCGCCGGCGCCGATGAGGTCCTCGATCAGCACGAGGCTCGGCGCCTCGCGCATGTCGTCCGTGTTGGGCTTGAACGCGAGCCCCCAGAGCGCGAAGCAGCGCCCGGTCAGCCGCTCGCCAAAGCGCACGCGGATCTTGTCGCCGAGCACGCGCTTCTGCGCCTCGTTCACCTCGTGCACGGCGGAGAGCACGCGCAGCGGCCGGCCGGCCTGCAGCGCGCTCTTCTGCAGCGCCTTCACATCCTTCGGGAAGCAGGAGCCGCCGTAGCCGACGCCCGGGTAGAGAAAGTGGTAGCCGATCCGGGCGTCGGAGCCGATGCCGCGGCGCACCTCCTCGATGTCCGCGCCGATCGCCTCCGCGAGGTTGGCGATCTCGTTCATGAACGAGATGCGCGTGGCGAGCATGGAGTTCGCGGCGTACTTGGTGAGCTCCGCCGAGCGCACGCCCATCACCATGATGCGCTCGCGGTTGCGCTGGAACGGCGCGTAGAGCTGGCGCAGCAGCCCAACGGCGTGCGCATCGTCGGAGCCGATGATGACGCGCTCGGGCCGCATGAAGTCGTTGACCGCGGCGCCCTCCTTGAGGAACTCCGGATTCGAGACGACCGCCACCTCGAGGCGCACGCCGCGCTTCTGCAGCTCGGTGTGCACGGCGCTCTTCACCTTGTCGGCGGTGCCGACCGGGACGGTGGACTTCGTGACCACCACCTTGCTGTCCTTCATGTGCTGGCCGATCGAGCGCGCGGCGGCGAGTACGTGCTGCAGGTCGGCCGAGCCGTCCTCGCCCGGCGGGGTGCCGACGGCGATGATCTGCACCTCGGCGTGGTGCACGCTCTCGGGCACGCTCGTGGTGAACGCGAGGCGCCCCGCCTCGCGGTTTCGCCGCACGATGGCTTCGAGGCCCGGCTCGTAGATCGGGATCCGGCCCGCGTTCAGCGCGGCGATCTTCGCCTCCATCAGGTCGAGGCAAAGGACGTGGTTGCCGGCGTCCGCCAGGCAGGCTCCGGTCACGAGGCCTACGTAGCCCGTGCCGATGATCGTTACGTTCATTCTTGGCTCATGGTGTCAGGTCGAATTCTTCGGTGCGCCTGGGCGGGTAGGTCTCCCAGCCGCCGCAGGCCGGGCAGCGCCAGTGGAACTGGCGCGCCCTGAAGCCGCAATTCTCGCAGCGATAGCGCGCCAGCCTTCGCGTGTGGCCATGCACCAGGTTGCGCACGAGCTCGAGGTCGCGCCGGCGCTCCGGGCTCGACGCGGCGATGATCTGGGCCTCGAGCAGGCGGTCGAGGCCGAGGAGCGTGGGATTTCGCCGCAGCTCGTCGCGAACGAGCGCGTACGCCGCTTCCGGCCCCTTGGCGTCGAGCGTCTGCTGGAAGACGGTGTCGAGGAGGTCGAGCGACGGATAGCGCTCCAGGTACCCGGCGAGCAATCGCAGCCCCTCCTCCGCGCGGCCCGCCTCGCGATGCGCCTCGAGCAGCCGCTGCGCGGCGAGCGCGATGTACGAAGGGTCCTGCTGCTCGATGCGCTTCCAGTGCTCGATCGCCTCGTCGAGCCGGCCGGCGCCGCGGGCGAGGTCGCCGAGCTGGATGCTCGCGCGCACGCACTTCCGGTTCGCCTCAAGGGCGGCGCCAAGGCGCGCGCGCGCCGCCTCGGGCCTCGACTGCGCGGCCTCCGAGGCCGCCTGCTCGCAGAGGTACTGGGCGAGGTCGCGGGCGCGCGGCTCCGCGTCCCCCGCGCCGAGCTGCCCCGCCATCTCGACCGCCCGGGTCCAGTCCTTCTCCTGCTCGTAGATCTGCAGCAGCCGCTCGCGCGCGAGCTTGCCGTAGGAGGTATTCGCCAGGCGGCGGAACACTTCCTCCGCCCGGTCGAGGATGCCGGCCTTCAGGTAGTCCTCTCCGAGCTCCGCCGCCGCCGCGAGCTTCTGCTCCTCGCTCAGGTCGGCGCGCTCGATGAGGTTCTGGTGCATGCGGATGGCGCGGTCGTACTCGCCGCGCCGGCGAAAGAGGCTGCCGAGCGCGAAATGGAGCTCGATCGTCTCGGGATCGACCTGGACGACTTCGATGAAGGCCTCGATCGCCTTGTCCGGCTGCTCGTTCAGCAGGAAGTTGAGGCCCTTGAAGTACGAGCGCGGCAGCGCGCGCGAGTCGCGCAGCAGGTGCTGGATGTCGATTCGAGCTGCCAGCCAGCCCAGGCCGAAGAAGAGCGGGAAGCCGAGCAGCCACCAGTACTCGAACTCCATCGCTCAGATGGGCGGCAGGGGCGGCGGCGCGAGCGTGCCTGCGGACGCCTCGCCCGCCGCCGGCGCGGCGCCCGTCCCTTGCGCGGAAGCGGCGCTCGACGCCTCGAGGCGCGCCGCCCGGCGGCGCAGGCTCGCGATCTCCCGCTTGTGGCGCAGCACCGTGGCGAGCAGCGCGAGCACGCCGAAGAGCGCGCCCACGAGGAAGGCGCCGAAGATCGCGACGATGAGCGGCGTCTGCAGCGCGAGGTCGAAGTAGAAGCGCAGCGTGACGGGCTCGGTGTTCTTCGCGGCAAGCGCGATGAGCAGGACGAGCAGGACGAGCCGGATCGTCCAAGTCACGATGCGCATGCAGCGTCCCGGTGGCCGCGAGCCCCGCCGCCGCGCGGCCCTAGCGGACCGGCTCCGAAGCCGGCTCGCGCGCCGGCGCCGGCGTCATGGAGCGCTCGCTGCTCGAGCCGTCCACGCGCTCGCGCAGCTCCTTGCCCGCCTTGAAGTGCGGCACGTACTTCTCGGGCACCTGGACCTTCTCCCCGGACTTCGGGTTGCGGCCGGTGCGCGGGGGCCGATAGTTCAGGCCGAAGCTGCCGAACCCCCGGATCTCGATGCGGTGGCCGGAAAGAAGGCTCTGGGTCATCGCGTCCAGGATCATCTTGACCGCGTACTCGGCGTCCTTCGCCACCAGCTGCGGGTAGCGCTGCGCGAGACGGGCGATCAGTTCCGATTTGGTCATGGCGACCCTTCCCTCCCCAGTTGTGCCCTTGCGGCCTTTGCCTCTCCGGCTGCGCGCCTCATCCCTACTGGGAGGGCGGGTTCCCCTTGTCGAGCTTGGCCCGCAGCAGCGCGCCGAGGTTGGTGGCGCCGGCGCTCGCGGCCGCCTGCTCGCTGCGCAGCGCCTTCATGGCGTCGCTCTCCTCGGCGAGGTCCTTCGCCTTCACCGAGAGGTTGATCGAGCGGTTCTTGCGGTCCACGTTGATGATCATGGCCTCCACCGTGTCGCCCTCCTTCAGGTGCTTGGTGAGGTCGTCCACGCGGTCGCGCGAGAACTCGGAGGCGCGCAGGTACCCGTCCACCTCGCCGCCGATCGCGATCACGGCGCCCTTCGGGTCGACGGACTTCACCGTGCCGGTGACCACGCTGTTCTTCTCGTGGCCGGCGATGAAGTTGGTGAAGGGGTCGCCCTCGAGCTGCTTGATGCCGAGCGAGATGCGCTCGCGCTCGACGTCGATCGAGAGCACGACCGCCTCGGTTTCCTCGCCCTTCTTGAAGCTCTTGACGGCCTCCTCGCCCGGGGTCGACCAGGAGAGATCGGAGAGGTGCACGAGCCCGTCGATGCCGCCGGGCAGCCCGACGAACACGCCGAAGTCGGTGATCGACTTGATCTGGCCCTTGACCTTGTCGCCCTTCTTGTACTCGCGCGCGAAGTCCTCCCACGGGTTCGGCATGCACTGCTTCATGCCGAGCGAGATGCGCCGGCGGTCCTCGTCGATCTCGAGGATCATGACCTCGACCTCGTCGCCGACCTGGACCACCTTGGACGGATGGACGTTCTTGTTGGTCCAGTCCATCTCCGAGACGTGCACCAGGCCCTCGATGCCGGACTCGACCTCCACGAAGGCGCCGTAGTCGGTGAGGTTGGTGACCTTTCCGAAGAGCCGCGTGCCCTGCGGATACCGCCTGCCGATGCCCACCCAGGGGTCCTCGCCCAGCTGCTTCAGGCCGAGCGAGACGCGGTTCTTCTCGGCGTCGAACTTGAGCACCTTGGCGGTGACCTCGTCGCCCACGCTCAGCACCTCCGTGGGGTGCTTCACGCGGCGCCACGCGAGATCGGTGATGTGAAGCAGGCCGTCGATGCCGCCCAGGTCGACGAAGGCGCCGTAGTCGGTGATGTTCTTGACGATGCCCTTCACCACCGCGCCTTCCTGCAGCGTGGCGAGGAGCTGCTCGCGCTCGGCGCCCACCGTCTCCTCGAGCACGGCGCGGCGCGACACGACCACGTTGTTGCGCTTGCGGTCGAGCTTGATGACCTTGAACTCCATCTGCTTGCCCTCGTAGGGCGTGGTGTCCTTCACCGGGCGCAGGTCGACGAGCGAGCCCGGGAGGAACGCGCGGATGCCCTTGACCATGACGGTCAGGCCGCCCTTCACCTTGCCGGTGATGACGCCCTCGACCTTCTCCCCGCTCTCGAGCGCCTTCTCGAGCTCGAGCCAGGCGGCCATGCGCTTCGCCTTGTCGCGCGAGAGCCGCGTCGCGCCGTAGCCGTCCTCGAGCGCCTCGATGGAGACGCTGACGAAGTCGCCCGGCTTCACCTCCACCTCTCCGGCGTCGTTGCGGAACTCGTCCACCGAGATGACGCTTTCGGACTTGAGCCCGGCGTTCACCACGACGAAGTTGTCGTCGACGCTGACGACCTCCGCGGTGATGACCTCGCCGACGCGCATCTCCTTGCGGTTCAGGCTCTCCTCGAAGAGCGCCGCAAAGGACTCGCCGGCAGGCTGGGTGGATTTCTGGGACGACGGAGCTGGAGAAATGCTGGCCATAAAAACCTTTTAAGCCGCGGGCTTAGCGGCGCCGCGGGTTGCGTTGGGAAGAGGCGAGGCGCGCTGCTCTACGCCTGGCCCACCTGCCTTTCCCGGCAGAGCCGGAGGACCTGCTCGACCACCGCCTCGATGCCGAGCGCGGTCGAATCGACCACCACCGAGTCCGCTGCGGGCACGAGCGGCGCGACCGGCCGGTTGGCGTCTCGCGCGTCCCGCTCCTGCAAATCACGGGAAAGGGCGCGCAGATTAGCATCGATTCCTTTTTCTTTCAACTGCTTATAGCGCCGTTCAGCCCGGATTTCGGGGCTTGCTGTCAAGAAAATTTTGAGCGCCGCGTCCGGGAACACCACGGTGGCCATGTCCCGGCCGTCGGCCACCAGGCCGGGCGGCTGGCGGAATGCCCGCTGGCGGGTGAGCAGCGCCTCGCGTACCGCCGGCATCCGGGCGACCTCGGAGGCCCGGATCCCGACCTCCTCGGCCCGCACCTCGGCGGTGACCTCCCGCCCCTCCAGCCAGATCGCGTCGCCCTTGAAGGCCACGGCCATCCTCTCCGCAGCCCGGGCGAGCGCCTCTTCCCCGGTCAGGTTCTTCTCCAGGGCGAGCAGGGCCACGAGCCGATAGAGGGCGCCGCTTTCGAGGTAGTGGAAGCCCAGGGCGTCGGCCACCCGCTTGGCGATGGTGCCCTTGCCCGAAGCCGAGGGGCCGTCGATGGCGACGACCGGAACCCTCATTCGCACACCGCCTTCAGCGCGTCGAAGTAGCCCGGAAAGGTCTTCGCCACGCAGCGCGGGTCGCGGATCTGCACCGGCACGCCGGCGAGCGCGACGAGCGAGAAGCTCATGGCCATGCGGTGGTCGTCGTAGGTGTCGATCGCGACGCCGGGACGGATTGCTTCGGGCGGCGTGATGCGGAGGAAGTCGGGCCCCTCCTCGACTTCGGCGCCGAGCTTGCGCAACTCCGTCGCCATGGCGGCGATGCGGTCGGTCTCCTTGACGCGCCAGCTCGCGATGTTGCGCAGCGTGCTCGGGCCAGCGGCGAAAAGCGCCAGCACCGCCGCCGTCATGGCCGCGTCCGGGATGTGGTTCAAATCCATGTCGAGGGCGCGCAGGGGGCGCTTTTCGTTCTTCACTTCAATGGCGTTCTCAGAAAGCGAAACCTCGGCCCCCATCCGCTCCAGTACCTCGGTGAAGCGCACGTCGCCCTGGACGCTCCCGCGCCCCACGCCTTCCACGCGCACCGGTCCGCCGCCGATCGCGCCGGCGGCGAGGAAGTAAGACGCAGACGAGGCGTCGCCTTCCACCCGGATCCCTCCCGGCGACAAGTATTCGCCGGCGGGAACACGGAACGCGCGCCAGTCCTCGCGCGCGACCTCGAGCCCGAAGCGGCGCATGACCTCGAGCGTGATCTCCACGTACGGCTTCGAGATCAGCTCGCCCTGCACCTCGATGCGGGCCTCCTTGCCGCTGATCGGCAGGGCCATGAGAAGCGCCGTCAGAAACTGGGAAGAAACATCGCCTTTCACCCGCACGGGACGCGCGACGTCGATGGTGGCGGGGTGGACGGCCAGGGGAGGATAGCCCTCGTTCCCGAGGTAATCGATGCGCGCGCCGATGCCGCGCAGGCCATCCACCAGGTCGCCGATCGGCCGCTCGTGCATGCGCGGCACGCCCGAGAGGCGATATTCGCCGCCCGAGAGCGCGAGCGCCGCCGTGAGCGGCCGGAAGGCGGTGCCGGCATTTCCCAGGAAGAGCTCGGCCTTCTTCACGGGGAATGCTCCGTTCACGCCGTCCACCAGGAGCCTGCCTTCTTTCGAGCCGAATCGGACCCCCAGTGTGGAGAGCGCCTCGCGCATGACCTGCGTGTCGTCGGCCTCGAGGAGCCCGGCGACCTCGGTCGTTCCGCGCGCGAGCGCGGCGAGGAGGAGGATGCGGTTGGAGAGGCTCTTCGACCCGGGCAGGCGCACGACGCCGGCCGCGCGGCCGGCCGGCTTCAGCTCGAGCGAATCCATGCGTCGCGCGCCTCGCGCGCGCCGGCGAAAAGCTTCTCGAGCGCCTCGCCCTGCCCCGCCTCGATCAGCGCCTCGACGTCGGAAAGCGCGGCGCGGAAGCGCTTCGTCTCCTCGAGGATCCGGTCGCGGTTGGCGAGGCAGATGTCGCGCCACATCTCCGGATGGCTGGAGGCGATGCGGGTGAAGTCGCGAAACCCGCCGGCGGCGAGGCCGAAAAGCTCGGCCGCATTGCCGCGCCGCGCGATGTCGTGCACGAGCGCGTAGGCGAGCACGTGCGGCAGATGGCTCACCGCGGCGAGCACTGCGTCGTGGTCCTCGGGATTCATGACGCTCAGGCGCGCCCCGCACGCCGACCATGCCTCGCGCACGCGCGCGACCGCCGCCTCGCCGTTCTCGGGCAGCGGCGTGAGGATCACGCGCCGGTCGCGAAAGAGCTCCGCGGTCGCCGCCGCCGCGCCGCTCTTCTCGGCGCCCGCGATGGGGTGCGCGGGAACGAACTGGGCGACGCGCGGGCCGAGCGCCTCGCGCGCGGCGCGCACGACGTCGCGCTTGGTGCTGCCGCCGTCGGTGAGCACCGCCTCGGGCTTCAGGACCCCACCGATGCGTGCGAGAATTTGCGGAAACTGCGCGACCGGAGAGGCGACGAGGACGAGGTCGGCCGAAGCCGCCGCCCGAGCGGCGTCGCGCTCCGCTTCGTCGATGATGCCGCGCTCGAGCGCGAGCCCGAGGTTCTGCTCGCTGCGGCCGACGCCGACGATGTGCGACGCCGCCCCGGCCTTCTTCAGCGCCAGAGCGAAGGAGCCGCCGATGAGGCCGACCCCGATGACGGCCACGCGCCCGAAGCGCACTCGCTATGGCCTCATTGCTCTTTGAGGCTTGCCGACAGGGCCGACAGGAAGCGGTCGTTCTCCTCCGGCGTTCCGACGGTCACGCGCAGGTGCTCGGGCAGGCCGTAGCCGCCCACGGGGCGCACGATGACGCCCCGGCGCAGCAGCCGCTTGTAGACATCGGCCGCCTTGCCCACGCGCACGCTGACGAAGTTGCCGAAGGACGGGATCCACTCGAGCCCGAGCGTGCGGGCGCCTTCCTCGAGCTGGCGCAGGCCCTGCAGGTTCTCGGCGTAGCTCTTCGCGACGAACTCCATGTCGTCGAGCGCCGCCTCGGCCGCCGCGAGCGCGAGGCTGTTCACGTTGAAGGGCTGGCGCACGCGGTTCATCACGTCGGCCACGCTGGGATGCGCGAGCGCGTAGCCCACGCGCAGCCCCGCCAGGCCGTAGGCCTTGGAGAAGGTGCGCGTGAGGATGAGATTCGGGTGGCGCTTCAGCCACTTCACCGTGTCGGCGCGCAGGTTGGGCGGCAGGTACTCGTTGTAGGCCTCGTCGAGCACGACGAGCACGCGCTCCGGGACGCGGCGCAGGAACGCCTCCAGGGCGTCCGCGGGCGCGTAGGTCCCGGTGGGATTGTTGGGGTTGGCGACCCAGACCACGAAGGTCTCGTCGTCGATGGCTTTCGCCATCGCCTCGAGGTCGTGCCCGTAGTCGCGCGCCGGCACGACGATGGCCCGCGCCCCGCGCGCCTGCGTGGCGAGCGGATACACGGCAAAGGCGTGCTCGGAGATCACCGCGGCGCGCCCGGGCCCGAGGAAGGCCTGCGCGACGAGCTCGAGCACGTCGTTCGAGCCGTTGCCGAGCACGATGGAGGACATGTCGACGCCGTAGCGCCTGGAGAGCGCGAGCTTGAGGTGGTAGCCGTTTCCGTCCGGGTAGCGCGACACCTCGCCGAGCGCCGCGTCGATGGCCGCGCGCGTGCGCGGGCCGATGCCGCGCGGGTTCTCGTTCGAGGCGAGCTTGACGATCGTCTCTTCCTTGAGGCCGAGCTCGCGCGCGAGCTCGGAGATCGGCTTGCCCGGCTGGTAGGGCGCGATCGAGCGCACGTAGGAGGGGGACAGCTCGCAGGGGTCCATCAGCATGGGCTAGGTCTGTGCAACGGGATAGGAGCCGAGGATTTTAAGGAAGGGCGCCTTGCCCTTCAGCGCCGCGATCGCGCGGGCGACCTGCGCGTCGCGCTCGTGGCCCTCGACGTCGATGAAGAAAACGTACTCCCAGAGCGAGGTGCCGCTTCGCTTGCCGAGGCGCGAGGGCCGCGACTCGATGCGCGTCATGCTCACGCCGTGCTCGGCGAGCGGCGAGAGGAGCGCGTGCACCGCGCCGGGCTTGTTCTCGGCCGACAGGACGAGCGAGGTGCGATCGCGGCCGCTCGGCGCCGCCTCGACGCGCCCGAGGACTAGAAAGCGCGTCGTGTTGGTGGCGTCGTCCTCGATCGAGCGCGCGAGCACGGCGAGGCCGTAGCGCTCGCCGGCCGCGGCGCCGGCGATGGCGGCTGCGCCCGGCTCGCCGGCCGCCCGGCGCGCCGCTTCGGCGTTGGAGCCGACCGGAATGCGCTCGGCGGCGGGGAGATGCTTCGCGAGCCAGCCCGCGCACTGCGCGAGCGACTGCGCGTGCGAGTACACGCGCCGGATGGCGCCCGTGTCGGCCTCGCGCGAGAGCAGGTTCTGCTGCACCCGCAGCTCGATCTCGGCGCAGATGCGAAGCGGCGTGAGGAGAAGGAGATCGAGCGTGCGCCCGACCGCGCCCTCGGTGGAGTTCTCGACCGGCACCACGGCGAACTGCGCCGCGCCGGCTTCGCAGCGCCGGAACGCTTCGTCGACGGTAGCCTGCGGCTCGGCGTCCACGGCGGTGCCGAAATGCTTGCGCACCGCCTGCTCGGAGAAGGTGCCCTCGGGACCCAGATAGGCCACGCGGATGGCCTGCTCGAGCCCGCGGCAGGCGGAGATCACCTCGCGGAAAACCGCGGCGATGCGCTCGGGCGGGAGCGGCCCGGGCGTGCCCGAGACCCGCGCGAGGATCTGCGCCTCGCGCTCGGGGCGGTAGGCGGGCGCCTCGCCCTTCAGGCGGCCGATCTCCTGCGCGAGCCCCGCGCGGCGCTGCAGCGCGGCGGCGAGCTCGTCGTCGAGCCGGTCGATCTCGCGGCGCAGCCGCTCGATGCCGTCCTCAGACATCGGCCAGAAGGTAGCGCACGGCGAGCACGCCGTTCAGCTCGCCGAGCTCGTCCACCACGTCGGCCGGCACGGGGCTGTCGGCGTCGACGAGGGTGTAGGCCATCTCTCCCTTGGACTTGTTCAGCATGTTGTGGATGTTGATCTTACGCCGGCCGAGCGCGTGCGAAATGCGGCCCAGCATGTCCGGCACGTTGGCGTTGGCGATGGCGAGGCGGTAGGGCACCTCGCGCGGCAGGATGGCCTCCGGAAAATTGACCGCGTTGCGCAGGTTTCCGTCCTCGAGGTACTCGCGCACCTGGTCGACCACCATGATGGCGGAGTTTTCCTCCGCCTCGCGCGTGGAGGCGCCAAGGTGCGGCAGCGCGATGACGCCGGGGCGCCCGAGCAGCCCCGCGCTCGGGAAGTCCGTGACGTACCACCTGAGCCGGTGGCTGGCGATGCCCTTCAGCACCGCATCCTCGGCGACCACGCCGTCGCGCGAGAAGTTGAGGAGCACCGCGCCGGGGCGCATGAGCTCGAGATTGCGGCCGTTGATCAGGTGGCGCGTCCTGTCCGTGAGCGGCACGTGCAGGCTCACGAAGTGGCTCGCGCGCAGCACCTCCTCCACGCTGGAAGCGCGCTTCACCTGCGAGGACAGGCTCCAGGCCGCCTCGACGGTGATGTCCGGATCGAAGCCGATCACCTGCATGCCCAAGCGGATCGCCGCGTCGGCCACCAGGCTGCCGATCTTGCCCAGGCCGATGAGGCCGAGCGTGTGCCCCGGAAGCTCGATGCCGGCGAACTGCTTCTTGCCTTCCTCGACCTTCTTCTCGAGCTCCTTGTCCTTGAGGTCGAGGGTGCGGCAGAAGTCGAGGGCCGGACCGAGGTTGCGCGCCGCCATGAGCATGCCCGCGATCACGAGCTCCTTCACCGCGTTGGCGTTGGCGCCGGGCGCATTGAAGACCGGCACGCCGCGCCTGGAGAGCGCGGCGACCGGGATGTTGTTCACGCCGGCGCCCGCGCGTCCCACCGCCTTCAGGCTCGGGCCGAACTCGCGCTTGTGCAGGTCCGCCGAGCGAACGAGGATCGCGTCGGGATCGCTGGCGTCCCTCGAGACGGTGTAGAGCTCGGGCGGAAAGCGCTTGAGGCCGGCCTGCGCGATCTGGTTGAGCACCAGGATCTCGGCCCTGCGCCCGCGCCCCCTGCGCGCTTCCTTCGCCCGCCCCTCAACCATGGCGCCGCTCGAAGTCGCGCATGTACTCGACCAGCGTGCGCACGCCCTCCAGCGGCATGGCGTTGTAGATGGAGGCTCGCATGCCGCCCACCGAGCGGTGGCCCTTCAGCTGCACCATGCCCGCCTGCGCCGCGCCCTTGAGGAAGGCCTCGTCGAGCTTCGGGTCGCGCAGCGTGAACGGCACGTTCATGCGCGAGCGGTCCTCCTTTGCCACCGGGTTCGCGAAGAACGCGCTCGCGTCGAGGAAGTCGTAGAGCAGACTCGCCTTCTCGAGGTTCGCCTTCTCCATGGCGGCGAGCCCGCCCTGCTGCTTGAGCCACTTGAACACGAGCCCGGCGATGTACAGGGCGTAGGTCGAGGGCGTGTTCAGCATCGACTGGGCGTCGGCCTGCGCCTTGTAGTCCATGACCGAGGGCGTGCCTTTCGCCGCCTGGCCGACGAGGTCCTCGCGCACGATGACGAAGGTGAGCCCGGCCGGCCCGGCGTTCTTCTGCGCGCCGGCATAAATGAGCCCGTACTTCGACACGTCCACGGGACGCGACAGGAAATGGGAAGACATGTCCGCCACGAGCGGCACGGCGCCGTGAGAAGGCACCGCGTGATACTCCACCCCGCCGATGGTCTCGTTGGAGCAGTAGTGCACGTAGGCCGCGTCGGGACGCACGTTCCACGCCTTCGGGGCGTAGGTGAAGTTCCTGTCCTCCGACGAGGCCGCGATGCCGACATCGCAATACTTCTGCGCCTCCTTCGCCGCCTTCTTCGACCACTGGCCGGAGACCACGTAGTCGGCGGCCGCCTTGCCGCCCAGAAGGTTCATGGGCACCTGGGCGAACTGCAGCGTCGCGCCCCCCTGCAGGAAGAGGATTTTGTAGTTCGCCGGCACGCCGAGGAGCTCGCGCAGGTCGCGCTCGGCCTCCTCGTAGATGGCGATGAACTCCTTGCCGCGGTGGCTCATCTCCATGACCGACATGCCGGTGCCGTGCCAGTCGAGGAGCTCGTCGGCGGCGCGGGCGAGCACCTCGGCGGGCAGCATCGCCGGTCCCGCGCTGAAATTGAAGATGCGCGACATCAGGAAAGGACCTGCTTCAGTCGAAAGATCAGTGGACGGTGGGCGGCGGCTCGGACTCGGGCGGCAGGTCGTCCGTCGGCTCGTCGCCGGGCGCCTCGCCCGGCTCGGCGTCCGCGGGCGCCGCTTCGGCGTGCCCGCCGTTGCCGCCGTCGGCGCGATGGCCGCCGCCGTCGGAGCCGTTGCCCCCGTTCGAGCCGTTGCCGCCGTTCGCGCCGTTGCCGTTCAGCTCGCGCTCCTCGATGCGCTCCAGGCCCGCGAGCTTCTCGCCTTCGCCGAGCGCGATGAGCGTGACGCCCTGCGTCGAGCGGCCCATCTCCCGGATCTGCGACACCCGGGTGCGGATGAGCACCCCGCCGGTCGAGATGAGCATGACTTCGTCGGCTTCGTCCACCAGCACCGCGCCCACGACGCCGCCGTTGCGCTCCGAAGTCTGGATGCCGATCATGCCCTGGCCGCCGCGCCCGTGGCGCGTGAACTCGGAGATCGGCGTGCGCTTGCCGTAGCCGTGCTCGGTGGCCGTGAGGACCGACTTGGAGGAATCCGCGTCGCCGTTCCGCTTCGCCGCGAGCATGCACACCACGCGCTGGCCCGGAGCGAGGCGCATGCCGCGCACGCCGGTCGCCTGCCGGCCCATGGGCCGCACGTCCGTCTCGGCGAAGCGCACGGCCTTGCCGTCGGAGGAGAAGAGCATCACGTCGTAGTGGCCGTCGGTGAGCGTCGCGCCGACGAGGTAGTCGCCCTCCTCGAGCCCCACGGCGATGATTCCGCTCGGCCGCGGGCGCGAGAAGTCGGCGAGCGCCGTCTTCTTCACGGTGCCCTTCGCCGTCGCCATGAACACGTAGTGGTTCTCGTCGAACTCGCGCACCGGCACGACCGCGGTGATCTTCTCGCCCTCGGCGAGCGGCACCATGTTGACGACGGGCTTGCCACGGCTCGCGCGGCTGCCGACGGGCACCTCGTAGACCTTCAGCCAGTAGACCTGCCCCCGGTTCGAGAAGCAGAGGAGATAGTCGTGCGAGTGCGCAACGAACAGGCGCTCGATGAAGTCGTCTTCCTTGGTGGCCGCCGCCATGCGGCCGCGGCCGCCGCGGTTCTGCGCCCGGTAGTCGGCGAGCGGCTGCGACTTGACGTAGCCGCCGTGCGAGAAGGTGACCACCATGTCCTGCGGCGCGATGAGGTCCTCGATCGAGATGTCCTCGGCGACGGTGACGATCTCGCTGCGGCGCGGGTCGGCGTACGACTCCTTCAGCTTCGCCAGCTCCTCGGCGATGATCGCCACGATGCGCGCCGGCCTGGCGAGGACGTCGAGGAGATCGGCGATCTGCGCCATCACCTCGCGGTACTCGTCGCGGATCTTGTCCTGCTCGAGGCCCGTCAGGCGCTGCAGCCGCAGCTCGAGGATCGCCTGCGCCTGCTCCTCCGAGAGATGGTAGCCGTCCTCCTTGAGGCCGTACTGCTCCGCGAGTCCCTCCGGGCGGAACTGCGCGACCGGCTTCTCTCCGATCAGGTTCTTCACGAGATCCGAGGACCAGGGCCTTGCCATGAGGCCCTTCTTCGCCTCGGCGGGCGAAGGCGCCTTCTTGATGAGCTCGATGACCTCGTCGACGTTCGAGAGCGCCACCGCGAGGCCTTCCAGCACGTGGCCCCGCTCGCGCGCCTTGCGCAGGTCGAAGATGGTCCGGCGCGTCACCACCTCGCGGCGGTGGGCGATGAAGGCCTCGAGCAGCGACCTCAGGTCGAGCAGCTTCGGCTGGTTGTCGACGAGCGCCACCATGTTGATGCCGAAGCTGTCCTGCAGCTGCGTCTGCTTGTACAGGTTGTTCAGGACGATCTCGGGCTGCTCGCCGCGCTTCAGCTCGATCACCACGCGCATGCCCGAGCGGTCGGACTCGTCGCGGATGTCGGAGATGCCCTCGAGGCGCTTGTCGGTGACGAGCTCGGCCATCTTCTCGAGCAGCGCCTTCTTGTTCACCTGGTAGGGGAGCTCGTCGACGATGATGGCGCTGCGATCGCCCTTGCCGATCTCCTCGAAGTGCGTGCGGGCGCGGATCACCACGCGTCCGCGGCCGGTGCGGTAGCCCTCGTGCACGCCGGAGAGCCCGTAGATGATGCCCGCGGTCGGGAAGTCCGGCGCCGGCATGAGCTTGATCAGCTCCTCGATGGCGCAGTCCGGATTCGCGAGGAGGTGCAGGCAGGCATCGACGACCTCGCCCAGGTTGTGCGGCGGGATGTTGGTCGCCATGCCGACGGCGATGCCCGAGGAGCCGTTCACGAGCAGGTTCGGCACCCGCGTGGGCAGGACCGTCGGCTCGAGCTCCTTGCCGTCGTAGTTCGGCGTGTAGTCGACCGTCTCCTTCTCGATGTCGGCGAGGAGCTCGGCGGCGATCCGGTCGAGCCGGCACTCGGTGTAGCGATAGGCCGCCGCGGCGTCGCCGTCGACCGAGCCGAAGTTGCCCTGGCCGTCGATGAGCGTGTAGCGCATCGAGAAGTCCTGCGCCATGCGCACGAGTGCCTCGTAGGTGGCGGTGTCACCGTGCGGATGGTATTTACCGAGCACGTCGCCGACGATGCGCGCGCACTTTACGTACGGGCGGTTCCAGACGTTGTTCGCCTCGTGCATCGCGTAGAGCACCCGCCGGTGGACCGGCTTCAGGCCGTCGCGCACGTCGGGGAGCGCCCGCCCGACGATGACGCTCATCGCGTAGTCGAGATAGGAGCGCCGCATCTCCTCTTCGAGGGAGACGGGCAGCGTTTCTTTGGCGAAGTTTTCCATCGGGCGAGGACCCGAATTTTATCATGCGGGGGTGCGGCCGAAGGTCGCGCAAGCGCCCGTTTTCCCTCGGCAAACGCTTGTTGCCGCGCGCTCGTGCGTGCTCTAATCAGCGGGCCCGAAGCGCCCGACACGCCCCGGAGATCTCACCCCGCCAACCAACAAGGAAGACACCCATGCGCACGACCTCTGCCGCCCTGCTCGCCGGACTATTCGCAACTTCCGCTTCCCTTCCTGCGCTTGCGCAAGGCGCTTCGGGCGCCCGGGACGGCAGCTACTGGGAAAGACCCGCCCAGGTCTGGAAGAACGGCTACGGCGAGTGCTGGCGCTCGGGATCGTGGTCGCGCGGCGCGGCGACGGCCGATTGCGATGCGAGCCTTGCCGAGAAGCCGGCCGCGCCGGCGCCACGCGCCTTCGCCGCTCCGCCTCCGCCGCAGCCCGCGCCGGCGCCTGCGCCCGCTCCGGTAAGCAGGCCGGCGCCTGCCGAGCCGGTCGCCGCGGCGCCGGTCCCCGCACCTGCGCCCAAGCCGGCGCCGAAGCCCGCCCTCGTCACCTTCGGCGCCTCCGATCTCTTCGGCTTCAATTCCGCGACGCTCACGCCCGAGGCGCGCGCGAACCTCGATCGGCAGATCGTCTCCCGCGCCCGGGGCCTCAAGCTGAACAGCGTGAAGATCGAAGGCCACACGGACCACCTCGGCGCGGCGGACTACAACCTCAAGCTCTCGCAGCAGCGTGCGCAGGCGGTGAAGGACTACCTCAGCTCGCAGGGCATCGAGGCCTCGAAGATCGAGGCGCAGGGCTACGGCGAGGCGAGGCCCGTGAAGGAATGCGGCAGGATGGCCCGCTCGGCGCTGATCGCCTGCCTCGCGCCCAATCGCCGGGTCGAGATCCTGATCGAAGGCATCTGAGGGCGCGAGGTCCCCGCCCGCCGCGCGAGCGCCTCGCATGGCCGAGCTGCTGATCGAAGCGCGCTGGATCGTGCCGGTGGAGCCCGCCGGCACGGTGCTCGAGCACCACGCGCTCGTCGTGCGCGGCGAGCGCATCGAGGCGCTGCTCCCGCGCGAGGCGGCGCGCGGCCGCTATCCCGATGCCGAGCGCATCGCGCTCGACGAGCATGTCCTCATCCCGGGGCTCGTCAATGCGCACACGCATGCGGCGATGGCGCTCATGCGCGGGCTCGCCGACGACCTGCCGCTCATGCGCTGGCTCGAGGAGCACATCTGGCCGGCGGAGGCAAAGCACGTCTCGCCGCAGTTCGTGCGCGACGGGACGCTCCTCGCCTGCGCCGAGATGCTGCGCGGGGGCGTGACCTGCTTCAACGACATGTATTTCTTTCCCGAGGCGGCGGTCGAGGCCGCGCTCGAAAGCGGGCTGCGCTCGGTGCACGGCCTCATCGTCATCGAGTTTCCCTCGGCCTACGCGTCGGATCCCGCCGACTATCTGCGAAAGGGCCTCGCCCTGCGCGACCGCTGCCGGGACGAGAAGCGCGTTTCGTTCGCGCTCGCGCCGCACGCGCCCTATACCGTCTCGGACGAGACGTTCCGCCGCGTCGCGGCCCTCGCCGCCGAGGTCGACCTCCCCGTGCACATCCATGTGCACGAGACGAGCGGCGAGGTGGAGCGCTCGGTGAGCGAGCACGGCGTGCG
>Ga0079224_100003928_pt1 | contig 18998 bp, 17 predicted proteins | sample Stecom2015_FD_80414 | JGI IMG/M metagenome (GOLD analysis project Ga0079224, IMG submission 80414) | Agricultural soil microbial communities from Utah to study Nitrogen management - Steer compost 2015 | ecosystem: Environmental > Terrestrial > Soil > Agricultural land | place: USA: Utah... | reverse complement strand
GAAAGCGAGTACCTGCAGCGGAAATCAACACCAGATTTTTTAGTAAACCCAAAAAACAAAAAATGAGGGCTGTCCTCAAAAGTCATTTTTCAGTGACTTTTTGGACAGCCCCTTTTTTGGTGCATTAACCTCGATTCTCTTACTCTCGTTCTAATCAACCATGTACAAGCATATAGTTAGACGAGCCTTGGATTTTATGTTTTTTAGGGGGTACGTCTGTATGCGAGTCTCAAATGTGACAGTTCGAAGAAGATTACTATTAGTACTATTAATAGGTCTATTATTGTTTTTAATTATTGATGTGCGTTTAGGGTATGTCCAATTTTTTGTAGGGAATAAACTAACAGCACTTGCAAAGGACTCATGGAGCAGGGATATTCCATTTGAGCCAGAACGAGGCAAGATACTGGATCGGAATGACGTCGTTCTTGCTACAAATCAAAGTGCACCGACTGTTTTAGTTGTTCCCCGGCAAATCGAAAATCCTGCTGAAGCTGCGGAAAAGTTGGCTGCTGTGTTAAATATGTCAAAAGAAAAGGCGTATAAGAAAATTACTCAAAATGAATCGAAAGTCTACATCAATCCAGAGGGTCGAAAGATTTCCCATGAAAAGGCTAATGAAGTCCGTGACCTTGGTTTAAAAGGTGTATACATTGCAGAGGATTCAAAACGTCATTATCCGTTTGGTAGTTATCTTTCTCATGTATTAGGTTTTGCTGGAATTGATAATCAAGGATTAACAGGTTTAGAGAAAAGTTATGATGAACAATTAAAAGGTGAAAAAGGAAGTGTTCAATTTTATTCAGATGCAAAAGGGAGAAGAATGCCAGATATTGCAGATGATTATACACCGCCAAAGGATGGCCTTGATTTAAGGTTAACCATTGATACTAGAATTCAAAGTCTAATTGAACGTGAGCTTGATAATGCAGAGGCGCAATATAATCCAGACGGGATCATTGCAATTGCGATGGATCCAAACAATGGTGAAATATTAGGGATGTCTTCAAGACCTGACTTTGATCCAGCAAATTTTCGAAATGTGCCACAAGAGGTGTACAACCGTAATCTCCCAGTATGGAGCACGTATGAACCCGGTTCGACCTTCAAGATTATTACCCTAGCTGCTTCACTTGAGGAAGGGAAGGTAGATCTAGAGAAAGAGAATTTTAATGATCCAGGTTTTGTAAAAGTTGGGGGTGCAACCCTGAAGTGTTGGAAACGGGGTGGGCATGGTCATCAAACGTTTTTAGAGGTCGTTCAAAACTCATGTAACCCAGGTTTTGTTGAACTTGGTAATAGGTTAGGAAAAGACACTTTATTTAAATATGTGAAAGATTTTGGATTTGGCCAAAAGACTGGAATCGATTTACAAGGGGAAGGTACGGGTATTCTATTTAAACCAGAAAATGTAGGACCAGTAGAGTTAGCGACAACTGCATTTGGTCAAGGTGTAGCAGTAACACCGATTCAACAGGTTGCAGCTGTGGCGGCTGCTGTAAATGGAGGAACTCTATATACCCCATATGTAGCAAAAGAATGGGTTGATCCTATTAGTGGAAAAGTTGTTGAACGGAATGAGCCTGTGGCCAAACGTCAAGTAATCTCAGAGGAAACATCAGAAAAAGTGAGATATGCCCTTGAAAATGTAGTTGCCAAAGGGTCTGGTGGTGGAGCTTATGTGGATGGATATCGTGTAGGTGGAAAAACAGGTACAGCCCAAAAATCCAAAAAAGGTGGGGGCTACCTTCAAAATAACCATATTGTTTCCTTTATTGGATTTGCTCCAGCGGATGATCCAGAAATTGTTGTCTACATTGCTGTAGATAACCCTAAAGGGACAGTACAATTTGGTGGAGTCGTCGCAGCTCCAATCGTAGGTAATATTATGCGTGAAAGTCTTCCACTCCTAGGAATTGAAAAGCGAGACAACCAAATTGAAAAAGAAGTCAGACTGTGGACAGATAAAAAATATCTTGATGTCCCTAATGTAATAGGCTTAACAAAACAAGAACTACAACAACAATTAATGAATATAAAATTAGATATTAGTGGAGAAGGAAATGTTGTTGTTGACCAGTCTCCGAAGGCAGGAGAACGAGTTCAGGAAGGAACGACATTACGCATCCATCTTGGAGAATCCGCAGATTAAAACGAATGAAAAAATGTGTAAAAGAAGCGCTATGGGATTCTTCCTTTAGGCTTCTTTTTTCTATAAAAAGGAATACCTTATAGAGAGAGGAATAAAATTTTTTATAAGGCAACCAATTCTTCAATCTCAAAATGTGAATCCAATTATACTTTCTGTAATGGTTACTATAAATCATTATTATAAGATTTGAAATCCTGAGTAAATTTTTCGAGAGGAAATGGTAAAATTCATGATGAGACTCCAGGAGTTATTAGCTAACCTACATGATTTTACGGAAAAAGGTAATGCCAATCCTTTTATCACATCTCTTGAAATGGACTCAAGGGAGGTCAAGAAGGGGAGTTTGTACTTTTGTATAACAGGTAGTACATTTGATGGCCATATGTTTGCAAGCGATGCTGAAGCTAATGGTGCTGTGGCGATTATTGCGGAAAAAGAGGTGCATGTGTCCATCCCCGTTGTACTTGTAAAAGATACAAGAAGAGCGATGGCTGTTCTTGCAGATGCCTTTTACGGTCAACCCACACATCAACTGCATTTAATTGGTGTTACTGGAACAAATGGGAAAACATCAATCAGTCATATTATTGACGAAATTTTTAACGAGGCAGGAATTAAAACTGGACTTATTGGAACGATGTATACGAAGATTGGTGAACAACTGTATGAAATGAAAAATACAACACCAGAGTCCGTATTGCTACAAAAATATTTTCATAAAATGATAGAAGAACAGGTCAAAGCAGTTGTAATGGAGGTCTCTTCTCATGCATTGGACATGGGCAGGGTACATGGTTGTGATTTTAATATTGCGGTCTTTTCAAATTTAACGCAAGATCACTTAGATTACCATCACACTATACAGGAATATCGTAGAGTGAAAGGTTTATTGTTTGCTAGTTTAGGAAATCGGTTTGACAAAGACAATCCGAAGTTTGCTGTATTGAACATCGACGACCCAGCCTCGAAAGAATTTGTAAAGTCCACTTCAGCAACTGTTGTTACGTATGGATATCATCATACGGCTGATATTATGGCATCTAATATCAGAATGACTGCTTCTGGTACAGTATTTACTTTAAAAACACCTTTTGGTTCATACGAAGTAAATTTAAAATTAATTGGGTTATTTAGTGTCTATAATGTATTAGCAGCCATTACAACTTCTATTATTTCTGGGATACCGATCGCTCCAATCATTACAGCAGTGGAGAAGGTAAAAGGGGTACCAGGACGTTTTGAAATTGTGAACCAAGGACAAAATTTTACAGTGATTGTAGATTATGCTCATACTCCCGATAGTTTGGAAAATGTTTTAAAGACGGTAAAGCAGTTTTCAAAAGGGAAAATTTTCGTCATAATTGGGTGTGGTGGGGACCGAGATCGTTCAAAAAGACCGATCATGGCTAAGATTGCAACAAAGTTAGCGGATGTGCCTATTTTCACATCTGATAATCCTCGTTCAGAAGACCCAATCCAAATTTTAAAAGAGATGGAGGCCGGTGTTGAAGGTGAGTCTTATATCACAATTCCTGATCGTGAAAAAGCAATATTTTATGCTATTTCAAATGCGGGAGATAATGATATAATAGTCATTGCTGGCAAAGGACATGAAACCTACCAAATCATTGGAAATAAAACATATTCGTTTGATGATCGTCTTGTTGCTGCCCGTGCAATAAGCGAGTTGAACTAAGTACTAATCATGAAATTCTATCTAAAAAAAATCGAAGAAAATGGGTATGATAAGATGAAAAATATGAGACAAATAGCGGATAAAACCGAACAAATGAACTTAAACAACATGTTCGCACAAGCATTTACAATGACTGGAAAAGGAGGGGACAAGAATGATTGAAGAAGTAGTCCTATATTCAATCGCAATTGGATTTGTCATTAGCGTCATTCTCTCCCCAATCTTTATCCCTTTCTTACGTAGATTAAAATTTGGACAAAGTATCCGAGAGGAAGGTCCAAAATCGCATCAAAAGAAATCTGGTACACCTACGATGGGTGGCATTATCATTATGGTATCCATCTTACTCACGACTGTAGTGGTGTCAAATCGTTTTGATGAACTGTCAATTACTACATATTTACTTTTATTTGTGACATTAGGGTACGGGATATTGGGCTTTTTAGACGACTTTATTAAAGTGGTGTTAAAAAGGAATCTTGGTTTGACTTCTTTACAAAAATTACTTGGTCAAATTGTTATTGCTATTATATTTTATTTTATCTTCAAACAAAATAATTTCTCAACTGCAATCTCAATACCAGGGATAGATTTTGAGTTTGACCTCGGAATCCTTTATGTGTTTTTCATGATCATTTGGTTAGTTGGATTTTCCAATGCTGTCAATTTAACAGATGGTTTAGACGGATTAGTATCTGGTACAGCTGCAATTGCTTTTGGAGCATTTGCTGTTTTAGCATGGAACCAAGCCCAATACGATGTGGCTATTTTCTGTGTGGCTGTGGTCGGAGCTGTTCTAGGGTTCCTTGTGTTTAATGCCAACCCAGCAAAAGTGTTTATGGGTGATACGGGGTCACTTGCACTTGGAGGAGCAATAGCAACTGTTGCTATTATGTTGAAACTAGAAATTTTACTGTTATTAATTGGTGGGGTTTTTGTAATTGAAACATTGTCTGTTATCATTCAAGTGATTTCGTTTAAGACAACAGGAAAACGGGTATTTAGAATGAGTCCTTTGCATCATCATTACGAATTAGTGGGCTGGTCTGAGTGGCGAGTTGTGGTGACGTTTTGGACAGTTGGACTATTATGCGCGATTCTTGGAATCTATATTGAGGTGTGGGTTTAATTGAAAAATACAACTGAATTTACAAATAAACAAATTTTAATACTCGGACTTGCCAAGAGTGGCTTTGCTGCAGCAAAAGTTCTTCAAGAAGTTGGGGCTAATATTACAGTTAACGACCAAAAGCCATATGAAGAAAATGAGCCAGCTCAGAAACTCGAAAAAATGGGAATAAAAGTAGTATGTGGGGGTCATCCAATTGAAATATTGGATGATCATTTTGACTTTGTGATTAAAAATCCTGGAATCCCGTATAGTAATCCACTACTTGTTAAAGCGAAACAAAAGGGGATTCCAATCTTAACAGAAGTGGAACTTGCATATCACATTTCACCTGCTGATTTTATTGGGATTACGGGTTCAAATGGAAAGACAACTACAACTACTTTGATTTTTGAAATGCTACAGAAGGGTGCGAAGTCACCATTAATTGCGGGAAACATTGGAACAGTTGCTTGTGAGGTAGCCATGTCCGCAAAAAAGGAAAATATCATTGTTACGGAGTTATCTTCTTTTCAGCTAATGGGGATTATGGACTTTGCTCCCAAAATTGCCGTATTATTAAATATTTTCGATGCGCATCTTGATTATCATGGAACAAAAGAAGAGTATGTAAAAGCAAAGGCTAGAATCTTTGAAAATCAAACTGAAGAAGATTATAGCGTAATAAATATTGATGACAAGGAAGTTGTTTTAGTTGCAGAGAGTAGTCAAGCGAAAAAGATTCCATTTTCAACCACACAACAATTACAGATAGGCGCCTCAATTCGAGAGCAGGCTATCTATTTTAACGATGAAAAAATCATTGAAACTAAAGACATTGTCTTACCAGGACAACACAATCTTGAAAATATCTTAGCTGCTGTCGCTGTTGCAAAGCTACTTGCAACCCCAAACGAGGCGATTGTCGATGTTTTAACAAGCTTTACTGGTGTTAAGCATCGCCTCCAATATGTCACAACAACTCATAATCGAAAGTTTTTTAATGACTCAAAAGCAACGAATATACTAGCAACGAAAAAGGCGATTTCAGCTTTTGAACAACCACTTATCTTGTTAGCAGGTGGGCTTGATAGAGGAAATGAATTTGATGATCTTGTTGATGACTTAAAGCGTGTGAAGGCATTGGTTGTTTTTGGTCAAACAGCTAAAAAGCTTGAATATGCTGGGAAACTTGCTGGAATAGAAACAATAAAAGTCGTCGATAATGTTGAGGCAGCGGTAATAGAAGCTTACAATCTTTCAAATGAGGGTGATGTTATTTTACTATCACCTGCATGTGCTAGCTGGGATCAACATAAAACATTTGAAGAAAGAGGAGACATTTTTATAGACGCCGTGCATAAGCTTAAGTAAGGGCTTGGACAATTTAGATTAATTTAGCATAAGCATCAAAGCCTATGAACTCATGAGCTAAATCACACCAGAAATCAGGATTTCTAAGTTTGATTTAGCTTCCACTCGTGGGTTTTGCATAGGATGTTCTAACATCGATGTAGACACAGATTGTGGCTGGTTTTAGTCGATGTTCAACTTCTAGTCTTTTGCTTATTCCTTGCTCTGAATCTGAATGTAGAGGTGTTTTGATTGTGACCCAAAGAACAACTCCTGATATTATTTTAATTATTACTACACTCACCCTTTTAGCAGTAGGATTAATAATGGTGTATAGTGCCAGTGCAGTATGGGCTACCTATAAATTCGATGATTCGTTTTTCTTTGCAAAAAGACAACTTTTATTTGCCGGTGTTGGGGTCATCGCGATGTTTTTCATTATGAATGTGGATTATTGGACATGGAGAACATGGGCAAAAGTTCTGATCATTATTTGCTTTGTGTTATTGGTTGCGGTTCTAATCCCTGGAATCGGTATGGAACGTAATGGTTCACAAAGCTGGATCGGTGTCGGTGCATTTTCAATCCAACCTTCCGAGTTTATGAAATTAGCGATGATTGCGTTTCTGGCTAAATACCTGTCAGAGAATCAAAAGAAAATTACCTCCTTTAAAAAAGGACTAGTTCCTTCTCTATCCCTTGTATTCCTTGCATTTGGAATGATTATGCTTCAACCCGATTTAGGTACAGGAACGGTAATGGTAGGCACATGTGTAGTGATGATATACGTAGCAGGTGCAAGGATTTCTCATTTTGTTGGGCTAGGCTTGCTCGGGGTAGCGGGTTTTGTTGCTCTAATCCTTTCCGCACCCTATCGAATTAAACGAATCACTTCTTTTTTAGACCCCTGGGAAGATCCATTAGGCACTGGATTTCAAATTATCCAATCCTTATATGCAATTGGGCCAGGCGGTTTATTTGGCCTAGGATTAGGGCAAAGTAGACAAAAGTTTTTCTATTTGCCTGAACCACAGACGGATTTTATCTTTGCAATCTTAGCTGAAGAGTTGGGCTTTATCGGTGGCTCATTCGTCATTATCTTATTTAGCATTTTACTATGGAGAGGCGTACGGATTGCACTAGGTGCTCCTGATTTATATGGGAGTTTCCTTGGAATCGGGATCATCGGCATGATTGCAATTCAAGTTATTATTAATATCGGAGTTGTAACAGGCTTAATGCCTGTAACAGGAATCACTCTCCCATTCCTTAGTTATGGGGGATCATCTTTAACCTTAATGCTGATGGCGGTAGGTGTTCTTTTAAATATTAGTAGGTATTCAAGGTATTAACCCAAAAACCTAAGAATATATGTTATACTATGAAAAAAGTTTAACCCTGTTTAATGAAACAGGGTTAAACTAGTTTTAACAAAGATACTTCCAAATGGGAGGAAATGAACGTTGAAAATTATTGTAAGTGGCGGAGGAACAGGTGGTCACATATACCCTGCACTCGCCTTAATTAAAGAAATAAAAAAACTGAACACTTCAGCTGAATTTCTCTATATAGGTACCGAGAAGGGCTTGGAGAGTAAAATTGTAACTCGTGAAGGTATACCTTTTAAAACGATTCATATTACAGGATTCAAACGGAAAATTTCCTTTGAAAATATTAAAACAATCACTCGGTTTATAAAAGGTGTTCAAGACAGTAAAAAATTAATTAAAGAATTCAAACCAGACGTTGTGATTGGAACGGGTGGATATGTATGTGGCCCAGTTGTCTATGCGGCGTCGAAATTACATATTCCAACGATTGTTCATGAACAAAATAGTATCCCTGGTCTAACAAACAAATTTTTAAGCCGTTATGTAAATAAGGTTGCAATTTGCTTTGAAGAGGCCCGTACCTATTTTCCTAAAGAAAAAGTTGTCCTCACTGGAAATCCAAGAGCTTCAGAAGTCATTGGTAAAGACGGGAAGGCTGGTCGAGCGTCTGTTGGTCTTAATGCTTCTCAAAAGTCAGTCCTGTTAGTGGGTGGTAGTAGGGGAGCAAGACCACTAAATGATGCGTTTCTAAATGCTTTACCCGAAGTAAAGAATAAAGAGTATCAATTTTTATATGTTACAGGTGAAGTTCATTATGAGAATGTAATGAATCAGGTAAAAGCAGTAGGAAATCCTGATAATGTGATCATAAAACCGTTTATTCATAACATGCCAGAAGTACTTGCAGGTGTTGACTTAGTTGTTGCTCGTGCAGGAGCAACAACACTTGCTGAGTTAACTGCTTTAGGTTTACCTAGCATCTTAGTACCGAGCCCATATGTAACGAACAATCACCAAGAAAAAAATGCAAGATCCTTAAGTGATAAAGGAGCAGCCATCTTACGTCTTGAACAGGAGCTAACAGGGAGTCAACTGATTAAGGACATTGACTCTGTCTTATTGAACCAATTAAAATTAGAGGAAATGAAAAAAGCATCCTCTCAAATAGGTATTCCAGACGCTGCAACACGACTATATAAGGAAATGCAAAAACTCGTCTAGGCATTTGTGCCATGAATCATCACAGAGCATATGATACAGTACTGTTAATCAACTAAAGGAATACTGATAGGAGGTTATTATGGACAATATTGTAAAAAAACTACAAGAGGCAAATGTAGGGAAGGTTCTAGAAAATGAACCTTTAGCCAAGCATACAACAATAAAAATTGGTGGCCCAGCTGACATATTTATTGAACCAAATAGTATTGAATCGTTAAAAAAGACACTTGAAATCATAAAAGAGCATGGAATTAAATGGAGAGCAATCGGAAGAGGTTCCAACCTCTTAGTTTCTGATAAAGGGATCGAAGGGGCAGTTATTAAACTAGGTAATGGAATTAACCATCTAGAATTAAAAGGGACTACATTAACAGTTGGTGCGGGTTATTCGGTTGTGAGCCTAGCTATCCAAATTGCGAAAAAAGGCTTATCTGGACTTGAATTTTCAAGTGGAATTCCAGGTTCAATTGGCGGAGCTGTTTATATGAATGCGGGAGCACACGGTTCCGATATATCGAAAATACTGACAAAAGCACATATTTTATTTGAAGATGGCAGCTTTGAATGGCTTACAAATGAGGAGATGGAGTATTCGTACCGCACATCTATTCTTCAAAAGAAACGCCCTGGAATTGTAGTTGAAGCAACCTTTAAATTAACGGAAGGGGATAAATCAGATATTTCGGCCGTTATGAAGAAAAATAAAGAATATCGAAGGGATACACAACCATGGGATCTTCCTTGTGCAGGAAGTATCTTCCGTAATCCACTTCCAAATTATGCTGGCCAGTTGGTCGAAAAATCAGGATTGAAAGGTTATACCATTGGTGGAGCGAAGATATCTGAAATGCACGGAAACTTTATCGTTAATGCTGGAAATGCAAAAGCACAGGATGTCCTTGATCTGATTCAATATGTAAAAGATAAAATCTTTGAATTACATGGCGTGAAAATGGAAACGGAAGTTGAAATAATTGGTCGAATGTAGTCAGTTTCTACACCCATTTCTTTGGAAAATATGATATAATACAATAACATGTATGTGTTATTCGTAAATGTACAAAAACGGCATGTATACATGCCGTTTATTCTTTGGTTCTAAAACTATTTTATGATTGGAATATTAATTTTTTATTTCTAGGTTATCCTAGAGCGGGGTGAATATATTTGGAAAAGCAAAAGGTTGTTACCATAGAAGACCGAATTCCAAAGTTAAAGCAAAGAAGAAAACAAAAAGCGAATAGACGGTTAATTATGTATATAACATTCTTCTTTCTATTGCTTTCAGGTATTCTCTATTTCCAATCTCCTTTAAGCAAAATTGGTAAAATCACCATTTCTGGCAACCGAAATATATCATCCGAACAAATCATGTCTTTAAGTAAATTGGAAGTTGGGACAAGCTTTTGGAAGGTTGATACGGATGGGGTTGCAGAAAATATAAATAAACATCCTGAAATTAAAGAAGTAACAATTGAAAAAAGACTTCCAAATCAAGTATTAATCAATGTTAGTGAATTTAAGAGGGTAGGATACATTAGTGAACAAAATACTTTCTATCCGATGCTTGAAAACGGAGAGATTATTGAAAAACCACAAATGAATGGCTCAAAAGCGATTCCAGTTGATGCACCAATCTTAGTTGGTTGGGATGATAAATTCTTTAAGCTTCTATCAAAAGAACTAAATAAAGTCCAACCATCAATTTCGAAACTTATCTCTGAAATTCATCATACTCCTACAGAATATGATCCACTTCAGATGACTCTTTATATGGTTGATGGGTATGAGGTAAAAGCAACAGTTCGAAGTTTTGCTAAAAATATTTCTGCATACCCGACGATTATCAGTGAATTAGATCCATCTTTAAGAGGGTATATTGAACTAGATGTTGTACCCACCTTCAAACCATATGAATATGAGAGCACCAACGAGGAAGAGGAGATGATAACAGATGAAGGTGAAGGGTAAGCATGTTATTCTCTCTTTTGTATGTTTAGTCCTTGGTTTTATCATTTCATTCTCGTACCAGTTTACAAAGGAACAGTTAAATTCAAGACAGATGACTGAAGAACAATGGAATGAAGAAACAAAGATTCGAGCGGAACTAAATGAACAGAATGAAAAAAATAATGAACTACAACTTAAACTGATTGAAAAACAAAACCAAATACAAGCAATAGAAGAAGAACTCGCCAATAAAGAACAAGAGCAAATTTATTATAATCTCGTTGAAGAGGTAGAAAAGTACCGCATGATTGTTGGGGAAATCGGAGTGAAAGGTCCAGGCGTAATTGTTACGTTAGAAGATGCTTCTTATGTACCATCTGGACAAGATGTGAATAATTATTTAGTTCATGAGAGTCATTTATTCAAAGTTATTAACGAACTATATATATCTGGAGCCCAAGCTGTTTCAGTAAACGGGAAAAGACTTAGCCATGATTCGTATATTTATTGTAACGGTCCTGTTGTAGTCGTGGATGGTCAACCGTACCCAGCTCCATTTGTTATTTCAGCGATTGGTGATCCAGATGTGCTTGTCCCTGCCCTAAATATGAATGGTGGAATTACAGATCAATTAGTACAGGAAAATATAGTTGTAAAAATTGAAAATAAAAATGAAATTCAAATGGACCCACTCATTAATGCAAAAAAATAAGAAAGTATATATTGTTCTAATAGAAAAGGCAGGTGGTTTTATTGGACAAAAAAAAAGGCATAAGTTTCACAGTTATTACTTGTATTTTAGGCTTTATGGTTGCTGTCCAATATCAAACCATTAAAGAACCAGAGGTACGTGATACTCGAGATCTTTGGGAATTACGGGGTGATCTAAAACAATCACAAGAGCTTTACACAGAATTATTAACCAAAATCTTTACATATGAAGCCAAGTTAGAACAGTATGAAAATGAGCGTGACGATAGTAAAATCCAAATTCTGAAGGATACCCTTGACGAATTAAAAAGTCAGGCAGGTCTAACAGAAGTAACAGGACCAGGAATCACGATAACAGTTGAACAATCGTTCAATGAAGCGGGGATCCAAGCGACCACAATTACTCCGAGTTTGTTGAAATGGCTAGTCAATGAATTGAATTCTTACCAGGCAAAGGCTATTTCAATTGACGGTCATAGAGTCATTACAACCACAGTGATTCGAGAAATTCAAGGAAGACCGAAAATTGATTCTTATTCCATAAGTCCATTGCCAATTGAAATAAAAGTCGTCGCCGATGATGCTGAGAGATTATATAACAAACTCAAAGCATCAGATGCGGAGCGTCAGTTCTTTATTGACAATTTACGCTTGAAAATTTCAAAGCCTAGTAAAGTCGTTACAATACCTGCTTATGATGACCCTATTAGAATTACAGAAATGGAACCTAATATGGAAGTAAGATAAAGTGACACTCCATACAGTGGTATCCCCCACAGTATAATTGGTAAGGCTCACAAGAAGTGGGTCACAAAGACGTTGACATAGATTTGTCGCTCATAGTCTTTGTACATTAGTTTGGGCATTTACTGGTAATTTAGTGACTCCCTATAATTTATGATCCTAAAGTAGGGACATACTATCAGTCGAATGCGGGATAAAAAGGATAAAGGTGGAACAAAGTCATGTGGCTCCCTATTTTTGGTTTAATAGTCGGAATCATCCTCGGACTGTTATCGGAATTTAAAATCCCAGCAGAATACTCAAATTACTTATCAATCGCGGTGTTAGCTGCTCTTGATACACTTTTCGGTGGTATTCGTGCACATTTGCAAAATATTTATGATCAGTCCGTCTTTGTTTCTGGTTTCTTTTTTAATATTTTATTGGCCGCAAGTTTAGCTTTTCTAGGTGTACATCTTGGTGTAGACTTGTACTTGGTAGCCGTTTTTGCTTTTGGAGTAAGACTCTTCCAAAATATTGCGGTGATCCGACGAATAATTTTATCCAAATGGAGCTTTTCTCGTGATAAAATAGAAAAAAATTGATTTTTATAAAGGGAAAACCCCTATGGTTGTTGAATATTTTTCATATACAAAATAATTATGAAAAATGTCAGTTGTTGTTCGACAAACGATATTTGAAATGGTGTTATTTGAAAGAAGGAGGTGCCACAGAATGAACAGCAATGAAATATGTGTTAGTCTTGACATCGGTACATCCAATGTTAAGGTAATCATCGGCGAAATGGTAGATGACTCACTTAACATAATCGGTGTGGGTAATGTTAAATCAGAAGGGTTAAAAAAAGGTTCAATTGTAGACATAGATGAAACCGTTCATTCTATTAAAAAGGCAGTTGAGCAGGCAGAAAGAATGGTAGGCATTTCTATTAATCAAGTAGTTGTATCCGTTCCAGCAATCAACGTACAATTACAGGATGCCCATGGTGTTGTGGCAGTTTCTACTGAGTCACGTCAAAATCGTGAAATAAGTAATGAAGATGTGTTACGTGTTATAGATGCCGCGCAATTTATTTCTCTACCACCAGAGAGAGAAATTATTGATATGATCCCGAAACAATTTATTGTGGATGGATATGATGAAATTAGTGACCCACGAGGTATGTTGGGTGTTAGACTTGAAGTGGAAGGAACGATTATTACAACTTCACGTACAATCTTACATAATTTGTTGCGTTGCGTAGAAAAAGCAGGACTTGATATCACAGCTATTTCTTTGCAACCTCTTGCATCAGGTTCAATTTCATTATCTGAAGATGAGAAAAACTTAGGCGTTGCCCTTGTTGATATTGGTGGAGGCTCTACAACGGTAGCTGTTTACAATAATGGCTATTTAAAAGAAACTAGTGTTCTTCCAGTTGGTGGTGACCATATTACGAAGGATATAGCAATTGGTTTACGAACATCTACAGAAGATGCAGAAAAAATCAAAATTAAACATGGACATGCCTTCTATGATGATGCTTCTGAAGAAGAAGTATTTGATGTTCCAATAATAGGCAGTGATCAACATGAGCAATATAACCAACTGCAACTTTCGGATATCATCGAAGCTAGATTGGAAGAGATTTTACTATTAGTTCAAAAGGAAATTAGGAAAATGGGTGTTGGAGATCTTCCTGGTGGCTATGTCCTTACTGGTGGAGTAGTGAATATGCCTGGTGTATTAGAACTATCCAATCTCGTATTACAAAATAATGTGAGAATTGCAAAGCCAGATTATATTGGAGTTAGGGAACCTCAATATGCAACTGGCGTAGGGCTATTGCAGTTCGCGTATGAGCAAGCAAGAATTCAAGGTAGAAAAATTAGCACGACCGTTCAAGTTGAAAATCCTGAAAAAAGACCTGCTAGACAGCCCCAAGCGAAAAGTCACCCTAAAAATTCAAAAGAAGAACAAAAAATTGGGAAAAAGGTTAAGAGATTTTTTGGACTCTTCTTTGAATAAGTTAGATTACAAGAGAAGTATATTTGCGAATTAGGAGGATCTTATAATGTTAGAGTTTGATACAAACGTTGATCAATTAGCTACGATAAAGGTAATAGGTGTAGGTGGCGGCGGTAATAATGCTGTAAACCGAATGATTGAACACGGTGTTCAAGGTGTCGAGTTTATCGCAGTAAATACGGATGCCCAAGCCCTTAACCTTTCAAAAGCTGAGATAAAAATGCAAATTGGTGGAAAATTAACTCGTGGTTTAGGTGCTGGAGCAAATCCAGAAGTCGGTAAAAAAGCTGCTGAAGAAAGTAGAGAACAGATTGAAGAAGCTCTTAAAGGAGCAGATATGGTATTCGTTACTGCTGGTATGGGTGGGGGAACAGGTACAGGTGCTGCCCCTGTTATAGCTCAAATCTCTAAAGACTTAGGTGCTTTAACAGTAGGTGTTGTAACAAGACCATTTACATTTGAAGGTAGAAAGCGTCAAACTCAAGCTGCTGGTGGTATTTCTGCTATGAAAGAATCAGTAGATACATTGATCGTTATTCCAAATGATCGTCTACTTGAGATTGTTGATAAAAACACGCCAATGCTTGAAGCGTTCCGTGAGGCGGACAACGTATTACGACAAGGTGTACAAGGTATCTCTGACTTAATCGCTGTACCAGGATTAATAAACCTTGACTTTGCTGATGTTAAAACAATTATGTCTAACAAAGGTTCTGCATTGATGGGAATTGGGGTTGCGTCAGGAGAAAATAGAGCTGCTGAGGCTGCTAAGAAAGCTATTTCAAGTCCATTACTTGAAACTTCAATTGATGGTGCACAAGGTGTCCTAATGAATATCACAGGTGGAACGAACTTGAGCCTATATGAAGTTCAGGAAGCCGCAGATATTGTTGCATCTGCTTCAGATCAAGAAGTAAACATGATATTCGGATCTGTCATTAATGAAAATCTGAAGGAAGAGATTGTTGTTACAGTTATTGCTACAGGTTTTACAGAGGCAGAAGTTAATCCTGCGGCACGTCCGTCTCGTCCAATCGTTAATGTGAAGCCGCAACAACCACAAGTACAGGTTACACAAAGAAGAGAAAGAGAAATTAAGCGTGAAGAGCCCGTTCAGGAAGTAAATCCACGCGGTTCTGTACATGTTGAGGATGAAATTGATGTCCCAACCTTCTTACGAAATCGAAACAGAAGAAGATAACTTCAATTTCGGAATTGCTGAAAGTGAATCATCGACGTTTACCACATAAGGTGGCTAACGTCGATGTCAATTGTCTTCGGAAATGTTCTGCATTTTCTTGGTGCAATGTTTTTACTCTCGAAGCATTCCTCGTCCTATGTAGTTCAGGCAATGACAAGAAAGCCGCTAAAGGCATGTTCTTTGCCTTTATTGACAGATTGGTTTGTGACCAAGAGAGGCTTGGTGCGAAATTTTAACGTAGTAGATTACGGAATAACTACTTACTTATTAAATATTAGAATTACTTCTTTGATAAAAAAGCATTTGACAATATGATTGTCGAATGCTTTTTTTTGTATTTTACCTCATATACTATATAATCCCCTTGGTTCTAAGTTTATTGACAAAATAAGAACTAATCTCCCAAAATTTCTCTTTTATTATCGGCATGAAGTGACAGACTTCCATATAAGATGTACTATATACTATTTTTTAAGATAAGAAATTAGCAATAGGAAACAGTAAAGTGATAATTGTGAAAGGAGAAATGGATTGTCTATTTATTTAGATGTCATTTGGTTGTTAAACTTTTGCTTTGACGCCCTATTATTACTCTTAACGGCCATGATCCTAAAACGTAAGATTATAAAATGGCGAATCTTATTAGGTGCATTTATTGGCTCATTGTTAGTTTTATTAGTGGTTTCTCCTTTTTCAGCGATTGGTTCACATCCTGTCACAAAACTACTCTTTTCAATTCTAATTGTAGGAGTTGCTTTTGGGTACAATCGGTTTCGTTATTTCATACAAGGACTATTAACCTTTTATTTTGCTACTTTCATGATTGGGGGTGGAATGATAGGGGTTCATTACTTCTTAGAGTTTGATGTTCAAGTTTTTGACGGCACGATTTTTACTCAATCAAATGGCTATGGGAATCCAATCAGTTGGGGGTTTGTTTTACTTGGTTTTCCTATTTTGTGGTATTTCTCCAAAAATAGAATTGAAGAAATCGAAACAAAACAAGTTTTTTATGATCAGATTGTTACCGTCAAGCTTACAATCGACGATGTGACACTACATTTAAAAGGCTTAGTTGATAGTGGAAACCAATTGTTTGATCCAATTACGAAGAGCCCAGTAATGATTTTAGATACGAATAAATACGAGGATCTATTTCCAAAAACATTAATAGACCAATCAAAAAATATAGAGCTATTAACAAATGAAACAACAACTGAGACTCATAAATGGGAAAGCCGTGTGAGACTTATTCCATATCGAGGGGTTGGACAAGAGCATCAATTTTTACTGGCGCTTAAACCAGATCAAATTACCATCTTTCAAGGTAACGAAGAAAATATTGTCAAGAAAGGTCTGGTGGCCTTAAATCATACAACTTTATCTACTGATGGAGAGTATGATTGCATTATTCATCCAAAAATGCTTGTTTCAGCCTCAATTCAGTCAGCTTCTTAAATAAAGAGTGATACTTATAAATATCATACTCGCGGTTTTTACAAAATAGAAGGGAGAACTTACTTGTGACAAAACTAAAATTAAAACTTACATATTGGTGGTATAAGTTATTAATCAAATTAGGCTTAAAAACGGATGAAATTTATTATATTGGTGGCAGTGAAGCCTTACCTCCACCATTATCTAAGGATGAAGAAGAAGTCCTCTTAAATAAACTACCAAGCGGTGATAAAGCGGCAAGGTCGATTCTCATTGAAAGAAATTTGAGACTCGTGGTGTATATTGCACGAAAGTTCGAAAATACAGGGATAAATATTGAAGATTTAATTAGCATTGGGACAATTGGACTTATTAAAGCAGTTAATACGTTTAATCCTGAAAAGAAGATCAAACTTGCAACATATGCTTCGAGGTGTATTGAAAATGAAATTTTAATGTATCTACGTAGGAATAATAAAATTAGGTCAGAGGTATCTTTTGATGAGCCATTAAATATTGATTGGGATGGTAATGAACTATTATTATCAGATGTATTAGGAACTGAGGAAGATATTATTACAAAGGATTTAGAAGCAAATGTTGACCGAAAGTTGTTAGTGAAGGCCTTACATCAGCTAAATGATCGTGAAAAACAAATTATGGAACTACGTTTCGGATTAATTGGTGGCGAAGAAAAAACGCAGAAAGATGTTGCCGATATGCTTGGGATTTCACAATCTTATATTTCAAGATTGGAAAAACGAATTATTAAACGACTACGAAAAGAATTTAATAAAATGGTGTAATATTTAAATTGCGTCATTCCAATTGATTCACCTGGTTTTGCTATTATTATGGAAATTGTTGTGAATTGGAAATGCATATTTTTCCCTCTAACGGAGATACTTAACTTTGTACAGCAACTCCTGTTAGGAGGGAAAGAATTGACTCGAAATAAAGTAGAAATTTGTGGTGTTGATACATCAAAACTCCCCGTTCTAAAAAATGAAGAGATGCGACATTTATTTAGACAAATGCAAAGTGGAGATTTATCAGCACGCGATAAGCTCGTAAATGGAAATTTACGACTTGTCCTCAGTGTAATTCAACGTTTCAACAACAGAGGAGAATTTGTGGATGATTTATTTCAAGTCGGTTGTATCGGACTAATGAAATCAATCGACAATTTTGACCTTAGTCAAAACGTGAAATTCTCCACCTATGCAGTTCCGATGATTATCGGTGAAATTCGGCGCTATTTACGAGACAACAATCCTATCAGGGTGTCACGCTCGCTGCGCGACATTGCTTATAAGGCATTGCAAGTAAGAGAGCGTTTGATGAGTGAAACATCAAGGGAACCTACCGCAGAAGAGATTTCAAAGGTTCTTGAAGTTCCGCACGAAGAGATTGTATTTGCACTAGATGCGATTCAAGATCCAGTATCATTATTTGAACCAATTTATAATGATGGCGGGGATCCTATCTATGTTGTAGACCAATTAAGTGACGAGCGAAGTCGGGATTCCAACTGGATTGAAGAAATTGCCTTGAAGGAAGGCATGAGACGATTGAATGATCGTGAAAAATTAATCCTACGAAAACGATTTTTTCAAGGAAAAACACAAATGGAAGTTGCTGAAGAAATCGGAATCTCTCAAGCTCAGGTATCACGTCTTGAAAAAGCAGCAATTAAACAAATGAATAAGAATATCCAAAATTAATGATGGGTTGAGCCCACAAATGGACAAGTTATAGGATGAATAAGCAAATTAACTAGACATTCGATACATTCGAATGTCTTTTTTGTCTCATAAAAGGCAGTTTGTCACTCATATAGTAGTAAGGGAGAGGACTAAGAGGAGGCAGGGGGATATGGTTAAAATTTCAGATTTTCAGGCAAAGGATGTTGTAAGTGTTGTCGATGGAAAAAGGCTTGGGAATATCGGTGACATTGACATTAACTTAACAACTGGAAAGATAGAGTCTATTATAATCGGTGGATATGGAAGAGTGTTAGGCTTGTTTGGCCGCGATGAAGAAATCGTGATACCATGGAGAAATATAATTAAAGTTGGGAAAGATGT
>Ga0079224_100003927_pt1 | contig 19000 bp, 17 predicted proteins | sample Stecom2015_FD_80414 | JGI IMG/M metagenome (GOLD analysis project Ga0079224, IMG submission 80414) | Agricultural soil microbial communities from Utah to study Nitrogen management - Steer compost 2015 | ecosystem: Environmental > Terrestrial > Soil > Agricultural land | place: USA: Utah... | reverse complement strand
TATCAAGTTTTGAACAACCTGCAAGAACGATCAGCGTCAGGGCAGCAAACCAGAGTTTACATTTTGCCATCAATTATGTGGTAGTTTCTGAAATGTTTTACTGTTGTGTTTAATAATAACAGCCATCAGGCTTCTACAGGAATTTCTTCCATAATTTCATCATAAAAATTATTGTAAGCCTCAACGTAAGATTCGTCAGGTTGGTATGGAAGCACCATTTTGCCTGATTTCTTGATATGATTCTCAACCTTAGTGCTCAACTTTTCTGCTCCTTTTATGATGGCATCCGCTTTATTGATGGCAGCAATGGTGATGCTGTCAAAGCAAGGATTCTTTAAGTCCTTTACATCAGCATTGGAAATACCATCCATCATCAGCTTCTTAGAATAACTATCTGAAAATGGTTCAGTAAACTCATCGTCATATACAGAATAAACTACTCTTGCATTTTTAAAGATAGGATCTTCGCGGTAGGCAGTTTTTACGAATAATGGAATCAGGCTCGACATCCAGCCGTGGCAATGAATGATATCAGGTGCCCATCCTAATTTTTTTACCGTTTCAAGAACTCCGCGACAGAAAAATATAGTACGGTCGTCATTGTCTTTGAAGAACTTATTATCGGCATCCCGAATGGTGTGTTTACGCTGAAAATATTCTTCATTATCTATAAAGTAAACCTGCATACGGGCAGCCTGAATGCTTGCCACCTTGATAATCAAAGGATGGTCGCTATCGTCAATTATCAGATTCATTCCTGATAGACGGATTACTTCATGTAACTGGTTTCTTCTTTCATTTACCACACCAAAACGTGGCATAAATGTCCGTATTTCTTTTCCTCTTTCCTGAGTGCCCTGTGGCAGGTGACGTCCGATTTTACTGATTGGTGAGTCTTCTAAATAAGGAGCTATCTCCTGCGAAATGAACAGGACTTTGGGCTTTTTAATCATGTGCAAATTCTACCTTGAGTTTGAAGATGCAAAAATATAAAAAAAAACGCTTACAACCTGCAAATTATTTATGCTTTTTGATGAAAGTGACTGAATTGCAGAGAGAATTATCGCGATTATCAAATGAAAGATGCCGCTGAATTCCTTTCCCGGAGCAGTCAGATTTTCCATGTTATATTGTTTAAAAGAATGGCTGATGGACTGATTCTTTTTAAAAAGTGCCTTTTATTTTTGGTTCATTATGAGCGATAAAAAAGTTACCCCTTCGGAGTTTGAAGAAATCCTGAAAACCGGAAATGCATTCAAGAACTTTGTATTTCTTACTTCCAACGGTGCTGCTCCCGGCAGCTATTGTGGTTTGAGCAAATATGATTTCCTGGCAGGAATTAATTCACTCGACAGTGTAGAAGCTACTTCGAATTCATTGGAACAACTCCATCAGTTTACCGAAAGAAATAAAGGAAAATGGATGTTTGGCTTTCTGGCATACGACCTGAAAAACGAAATTGAAAATCTGAATTCAAAGCATACTGACAAACTTAATTTTCCAACATTACACTTTTTTGTTCCGCAAATAGTCATGACTTCGCAGGCCGGTGTACTAAAAATTATTGACCAGCAGGCACAAACGATTGATGAGTTTAAGGCTGATGATGTTGAATTAAGACAGCTTAAACAAAGCTATCCACTGGAACTTACGCCACGTTTTTCAAGCAGCGAATACATGGATGCTGTTGCGCACTTAAAAAACTTCTTGCAAAATGGGGATATCTATGAGGTTACTTTTTGTCAGGAATTTTACAACGATGCTGCTGAAATAAATCCTTTCGAAACTTTTATCAAGTTAGGCATAAAATCGCGAGCTCCCATGTCGTGTTTTTATAAAAAAGATAATCATCACATCATCTCTTCAAGTCCCGAACGCTTTTTATGCAAACGCGGCACGAAGTTATATTCACAACCCATCAAAGGAACTGCAGCACGAAGTGCCTCAGCCGAAGAAGATGATTACATAAAAGAAAAACTGTTGCAAAGTGAAAAAGAGCGTGCGGAAAATATGATGATAGTGGATCTGGTGAGAAATGACTTATCTCGCATTGCCCAACCGGGAAGTGTAAAAGTTGATGAGTTGTTAGGGCTTTACTCTTTCAAAACAGTTCATCAGCTGATATCAACAATCAGCTGCGAAGTATCGTCTTCCATTTCATTTACCGATATTCTTAAAGCAACTTTTCCAATGGGCAGTATGACAGGTGCTCCTAAAATAAGTGCTATGAAACTTATTGATGAATTTGAGAAAACCAGACGTGGTGCGTTTTCAGGTAGCGTGGGTTATATTGACCCTGAAGGCGATTTCGATTTCAATGTGATTATTCGTACTATATTATATAATGCACAGCGAAGATATTTGTCGGTGCAAGCCGGTGGTGCCATCACCATTCAATCGGATGCCGGTAGTGAGTACGAAGAAAGTTTACTCAAAGCCAAAGCCATGATTGATGTGTTAGGATAATTTATCTTAGCACTAAATTTTATGTTTTGATTGATTCCTTCAAAAGGTTTATTACCAGACACTCCTTATTTACTTCAGCAGATAAACTGTTGCTAACTGTAAGCGGAGGCGTTGACTCCATGGTGATGGCAGACTTATTTCTGCAATCAGATTATACGTTTGCAGTTGCGCATTGCAATTTCAAATTACGAAATCAGGATTCTGATCAGGACGAGCTTTTGGTAAAACAATGGTGCGAAAAAAATCAAATTGAGTTTTATTCAACATCTTTTAATACCAAAATGTATGCTGAGGAAAATCAACTCTCCATACAGATGGCTGCACGCAATTTGCGTTACACTTTTTTTAATGAAATATGTAAACAGCATCAATTAAAGTATATAGTCACAGCACATCATGCTGATGATTTTGCCGAAACAGTCATTATTAAACTGCTCCGACAGTATGGCTCTGCTGCACTTCATGGTATTTTGCCGAAGGATGGTAACCGGGTGCACCCATTGTTGTTTGCCACAAAAAATGAAATTCTTCAATACGCACAGCAACATCAGCTTAAATGGAGAGAAGATGCATCTAATGATTCAGATGCATATCAGCGAAATAAAATACGAAGGCATCTGTTGCCGATACTTCAGGAAATGAATCCTTCCTTCAGCACCAATTTGGTTGAGCATTCTGAATTTGTTTATGGTGAAGATAAAATTATCAGAAGTTATCTTGAAAATGTAAGTAATCAGATTGTTACCAACAAAGAGAAAGAAGTTATACTTTCTATTGCTGATTTAAAAAATACACTGGCCCCATTGACCATTTTATATCATCTGATTGAACCTTTTGGTTTCAGCATGACACAATCGGTTTCACTTTTTAATTCACTTAGCAGTACTGAATCAAAAAATTTTCATTCAGAAAAATATTGCATTACCAAAAACCGAAATGAGCTGGTAATATTTCCTCACACAAACATTAACTCTGTTTATTTTGAAATAACTGATTGTGGAGTATATGAGTATAATGGAAAAGTTATAACAGTAAAGTACGAAGAAAAAAGTCTGAAAGAAATAGAACTTTCAAAAAACACCAACCCTTATCAGGCATGGTTTGATGACGGAGAAGTATCCTTTCCAATTGTTATAAGGAATAAAAAAGACGGAGATCGCTTTCAGCCGTTTGGAATGATCAATCACAAGAAGCTCAGTGATTTTTTTATTGATTTAAAATACACTGCTGCCGAAAAAGAAAATCAATGGTTAATGGAAAGCAACCAAGAAATTTTTTGGGTGGTTGGCAAACGAATCAGTGACAGAGCAAGAGTGAGAGAAGAAAGCAACAGAATTTTAAAAATTTGCGTAACCGGGTTTTAGTACATAATTATTCCGGTCTATTTTTTTACCCAAAAGATAATCCGATAAAATAATTTATTACAGAACAGAAAAGCCTTTGTCTTTTACTTGAAAAAAGTTCAGACAAAGGCTTTTTTAAAATTAAATTCGGGAAGAATCCTCGTAAACTCTCCGGTTAAAATTTATTAATGACCTCCTCCACTCATTTTCATCAGTTCATCCTTGGTCATCAACTTATAATCTGAAGGAATTTCGAAAATTTTATCATCCACAGTACCGGGTTTTACTTCTGTACATGTCATTTTCATGGTAAACATTTTTTGCGGAACTGAATATTCCATCATCAAACCATCAATACCGTCATAACCTTCTTTAAAAGCATTATTTACTGCTATGTCTTTGGTAAACCAAATTTCAACATTGGTTCCCTCATCAGATTTGACAATTGCTTTGGTACATTTGAAACCTGCAATATCTTTGGTATCAGAGGTGATTTCAACTTTCGGTTTATTACCTTTATTCTTTTCCTTTTCAATATCTTCTTTGGTAATTTTCATAGCAACCTTATTGCCCATCATATCCATGAGTATGGTGGTTTCCTGCGTTTTCATATCAGTAACCGCTTTCTGATCCATCATTCCTCCAGAAGTTTCTGCAGCGTACTTATCACCTTTAAAATAAATAGTCAGGTCGGTCGGCAACATGGCTTTCATTTCCTGCGCTTCGGCATCAAGGTCATAGTCTATCTTATATTTTGCTGTACCTTCTTTTACTTTTGACTGAGCAAATAAGCTCGTGGTTGCAAATAATGCAAACGCTAATAATAATGTCTTTTTCATTTTATTTAAATTTAAGATGCTGCTAAATTAATCATTTTAGCATTATCACCTACTGTCGTGCTACCACAGCAATGGTCATTCGGCTGATACAAATTAATTTTTGCTCTTCATTTCTGATTTCAATACTCCATACCTGAGAAGTACGGCCCATGTGCACAGGTGAAGCTTCGCCATACACAAATCCACTTTTGGCAGGCCTGAGGTGATTGGCATTAATTACCATTCCAACACAGTAATGTGTTTCGGGGTTTACGGTAAGAAATGCTCCAATACTGGCAAGTGTTTCAGCTAATGCACATGATGCTCCTCCATGCAAAATCTGCATTGGTTGAACAGTTCGGTAATCTACCGGCATTTTACCACATATCTTATTATTGTCAATAGAGGTAATTTCCATACCCAGGTGCTCGAACATGGTTTTGTTTCCGATACCTCTTACCTGGTCAAGTGTGTAGTTTCCAAAAATTGATTTCATCTGTTATTTTTTATTGTCTTCAGGCTCGAATATTGATTTGTAAATCTCATCGAGAAATACTTTCAGCTTTAAAACGTATAATGGTGATGATAGTTTATCTGTAATCTGTGTATTGTTCTTTATCATGATGCGATAGCCAACACCAAATCCTACTCCTACCCATCGTATTACTTTATAATGTCCGGTAACTGCAGGTTCTAATAATACAATACTTCCTTTTAATGCTTTGTTGTGTGTGCGTTTGCCATCAGGATAGTCGTAATAGCTGTTACCAATTCCAAGGTGTACAGGGAAACTTAGTTGCCAGGGATCATTATCATAAAGTATATATTCTAATCCTGTGGTAAAGTATCCGCTTTTTACTTCGCCACGATAGTAAGTTCCGGGCTTCACTTCTATACTGTCAACCACATCGGTAAACAATTTCATATACCCGATTCCAAAACGCAATTTCTTATTAAAACCCAATCCTGCTTTTACGCCAATGGCATTTGCTCCCCGTTTTCTTACAAAGGAATTATATCCGTCTAACTGAAAAAATGGTTTTGGTTTTTTTTCGAATGCTTCAGCAAATGTATTTCCAATCTGTGCCTGTACCAACTCTCCTGCAATCATTAATACCAATGTTGCGATAAATATTTTAGCTATAAACCCCGGCTGATACACGATTACAAAAGTATCTATCACCTTATTAAAAAAAATGACTTAACTTATGCTTCCAACAGATTTTATCCGCCCTTCCTGTTTATATTTTTCGAGTTCACGAAGTGCATCATTGGCTATCCAGCGGGAAGCTGCATCACCCTTGGCATGAATTGTTTTGCAAGCGGCAATGGCCTTATTACACAAACGAATGTTTCGTTTACCTATCTGTCTCAACGCCCAGTTGACTGCCTTCTTCACAAAATTGCGCTGATCGTCAGATTCACGAATGATGATTTCCAGAAATTCATCAAAAGCTTTATCTGATTGTTTCTTATCGTGAACTGCAAGAAAAGCCATCAGAGAAAAGGCAGCTCTTTTTTCGAATTCACGCTTTCGGTTACTCCATTCCAACACTTTGTTGTAAGCAAAAGGTGTGCGACAAAATAATGTTGAACAACAATTATCCACAATGTCCCATGAATCAAAATCCTTTACCCATCTTTCCATCAGCCTTTCTGTAACCTTATCTTTTTCGGCAATCATCACTGCTATATGTCGTGCTTCACGTATTTGTGTTGCCCATAAGTCCTGAGCAAGTGCATGATTTTTTCCAACACTCTTTGCAATACTTCTTAATTGAGGCATGGACAGTCCGTATGATTCTGCTCCGGTAATACCAAACCTTTTTTGCCCCAGGATGTTTTTTTCGTTGCGTTGCAATTTTATTGCCTGAACTATTTCGTTCGTATTCATCACAGATGTTTCTGATTGTTGTTGATACAAAAGTAGAATTGCTTTTGAACACTGTTGATTTCAGCTGAACAATTTTAACAGTGAATTAAATCCGATGAACACACATTTGTCAAATGAATGTAATTTGAAGAACAATTCAGACTTGATAATACTGATAACATTCAACACACATAATTTCATTCAGTAAAATCCAAAATAACCAATACCTTTGCAGAAACAATTTTATCAGTAAAATGATTGTCGAAATAAAAGTACCAAGTCCGGGAGAAAGCATCACAGAAGTGCAGATAGCACGATGGATAAAAAAAGATGGTGACTATGTGGAGAAGGATGAAGAGATTGCAGAAATAGATTCTGACAAAGCAACCCTTACGCTTGCAGCCGAAGCAGATGGTGTGTTGCATATAAAAGCCCAGGAAGGAGATACCATTGCTGTTGGCACAGTTGCCTGCACCATTGACACCGATGCTGCAAAACCTTCAGCTGCAGCTACTGCAACCAAACAGGAAACAAAATCACAAAAAGAAACCGAAACTAAACCTGTTGCTCCTGCTGCAACTTCCGAAAAGAAAACTAAAAGTTACGCATCAGGTACACCATCAGTAGCTGCAGAAAAACTGATGAAAGAAAACAAAGTTGAACCTTCACAGATATCAGCAACAGGAAAAGCAGGACGCATTACCAAGGGCGATGTACTTGAAGCCATGAAGCAACCTGCAGTAGTAACAACACCTGCAACAGTTGCAAAAACTGACGGAGTGGTTTCACGGGAAGTGCGGAGAGAGAAAATGACCATGCTGCGAAAAAAACTTTCGCAACGGTTGGTAGCAGTGAAACAGGAAACAGCTATGCTCACCACTTTTAATGAAGTGGACATGAGTGCCATCATGAATATTCGCAAACAGTATAAAGATGTGTTTAAAGAAAAACATGGTGTGGGACTTGGTTTCATGTCTTTTTTCACCAAAGCCGTTTGTGCTGCATTAAAATCTTTTCCTGCAGTGAATGCTCAGATTGATGGTGATGAAATAGTATATAATAATTATTGTGACATTGGAATTGCTGTGAGTGCACCTAAAGGGTTAATGGTGCCGGTGATTCGCAATGCCGAATCGCTGACACTTGTACAGATTGAACAACAGGTACTGGAACTTGCAGGCAAAGCACGTGACGGAAAAATTACCATTGATGAAATGACCGGAGGAACATTTACCATTACCAATGGTGGTGTGTTTGGTTCGATGTTGTCAACACCGATTATCAATCCTCCACAGAGCGCAATACTTGGTATGCACAATATTGTAGAGCGTCCTGTAGCAGTGAACGGAAGTGTAGTTATTCGTCCAATCATGTATGTTGCTTTATCTTATGATCACCGGATTATTGATGGCCGCGAGTCAGTAAGTTTTTTGGTTAAGGTAAAACAAATGTTGGAAGACCCAACAAAAATGTTGTTTGAAGGCAACGACCCAATCAAAGTATTATTACATTTGTAGCCGAAAGGATTTATTCTTTTACCAATAAACAAAAAGAAAGGCCGCGCTGATGCGCGGCCTTTTCTCTTGAATACCTCTTCTGTTTTTACTCGATAACTTTCATTTCATCCACAACATGTTTGGCTCCGCCAAACTTTTCAATACAGAATAATACATAACGAATATCTACAGCGATGGTACGCTTAAAGTTTTCATCAAACTTAATATCGCCACTCATTGCTTCCCAGTTGCCATCAAAAGCCAGACCGACAATTTCACCATTACCATTAATCACCGGGCTACCGCTGTTGCCACCTGTGATATCATTATCAGTAATAAAACAAGTGTGCAGCACTCCATCTTTTGCATAACGGCCATAATCTTTATGATTATATAAATCAACCAATTTCTCAGGAACAACAAATTCAGGATTGTCATTATCCATCTTTTGCATAACACCTTCAATTGTCGAAGTCCAGTCATACTTCACTGCATCTGCAGGGTCGTAGTGTTTTACTTTACCATAAGTTAGGCGCATGGTAGAGTTGGCATCAGGACTAAATTTTTTCTCCGGCATCATTTCTCTGAGACCCTGAATATATTTTCTGTTATTAGCCGCTTGCTCTAATTCAGATTTTCTTGCTGCCTCACTGAAATTGTCAGCATAAAAAACTGACTGATCGTTTATAATTTGAAATGCAGGGTCGTTATTGATTGTTTTTGCAGAAGGATTATCTAAAAATTTCAACACTTTGTTTTTATCGGCAAATATGCTTTTTGAAAACACATGGTCTGCCCATTTCTCATAATTGCCTTTACTTTTACTAAGCATTTTTGCCAGTTCGGGTGCCCGCTGTTCAGGAGCTATGTCATCCATAAAAGTTTTCATCAGTACGGCAAATACTTTCTTGTCCACTCCCGCATCATACTCACTAAAAAAATCGTCCACCTGTGACTTCAGCGCTGCTGTTTTCGCTTTAATATCTTCCTGATTGGGATTCTTTTCATTCAATGCTTTTTCGAGAGCACTAAACGAATAAGCATAACGAAGTATTTCTGTTCCCTGTAATGCTTCTCTCATATACACACGTACCTTGGCGTATTTACGCGATTCCATATAAGAGTTCTGCAATGCATTGAGCACAAATCCATATTCCAGTTTTCTTTTCTTATCAGCATTCACCCATTCATTAAATTTATTTTCCTGATCACGTTTTTGGTCTATTACTTTCATACGTTTTAACTGCTTTTGCTGACCTATAAAAAACTTCCAATAGTTGCTTACTATGTTTTTCTTGGACTGATATTTGATTCTGATTTCGTCACTTGAAGCCATTGCTTCATTAATTACATTCAGTCTTTTGGTACGAATCTTAACAAGTGCAGGGCTGGTAATATCCAATGAGTTTTCAATTGAATAAGATGTTGCGTAGCGGTCTGTGCGTCCCGGGTAACCCATCACCATTGTAAAATCTCCTTCTTGAAGTCCTTTAATACTTACCGGGAAGTAGAATTTTGATTTCAAAGGAACATTGTCTTTGGAATATTTAGCAGGTTTACCATCCGGTGAAGCATAAACTCTGAACATAGAGAAATCACCTGTGTGACGTGGCCACATCCAGTTGTCTGTATCACCTCCAAAGTTCCCGATGCTCATTGGAGGAGTGCCTACCAGGCGTACATCTTCGTATTTTTCGTAAACAAATAAGTAATACTCATTGCCACCAAAAGTGGATTTAACATCAGCAATATATCCTGTTCCTTCTGTAGCTTCTTTTGTAATCTTTGAAAATACTGATACAAGTTTTGTTTGTAAATCAGATTCGTTTTGTACATCACCAAGCCCGGCTTTTACTTTTGCGGTTACATCTTCCATACGAATCAGAAAACGTACAGTTAACCCCGGTGCGGGCAATTCATTCGCACGTGTGGCAGCCCAAAAACCATTTTGCAGATAATCATGTTCAACAGAACTCAGCGACTGAATATAATCAAGTCCGCAATGATGGTTGGTAAGAATTAATCCATCAGATGAAACAATCTCACCGGTACATCCTCCGCCAAAGTGAACGATACCATCTTTCATAGAAGCTTTGTTGATATTATAAATATCATCTGCAGTAAGCTTAAAGCCCATCTTTTGCATATCAGCTTCATTGAGTTGCTTAAGTGTTGACAGCAACCACATACCCTCATCGGCATGTACCAATCCTGAAACGGCTAAAGCTACTGCCGTCATCCATAAACGTAATTTTCTCATTATTTAAGTGTTATTATTTAAAGAAATGCGAATATCTGTAATTAAACTTTATACAGAGTTAATAAAAGTTAATTAGCTTTTATTTTGCTTTAAATACAGGCACTGTTGAACATGGCTCTCCGAAGAGAATGCTTTTGGCTACAGGTCTTAGTTTTTCGGTGAGCAACATATACACCGCAGGAGAAAATGCATAATCGGAACAACCCTTGATGACTACACGTTGGTTTCTGAATTTTTCAAAGTCAGTATTTCTGATATTTTCGGTGGCAAGAAATTCTTCCATGTTTTCGATGGTGCCAAAAAATATTTTCGCAGCAACAGATTCCAGGGCTGAAGATATAATCATGTATGCCCATGTGGGAATAATGGCATCTGCAGTGCAGTGCACAGCAACATATTTCTGATTATATTGCTGCCAGTTGCAGGACTTTATGTATTCGCGAAAATCTTTTTCCTTTAGAATGAGTTCCTGAAACAACCAGGGTTTGATGTCGAGTAGAATTCTCTCACCGGTGGGGAGATAATCTGCCGGACTTATTTGTATCAGTCCGCTTTGAGCAACTCTGTTAATGATTTCGTCCTGCATTATTTTACCACATTCCGAGTTCCATCTTTGCTTCTTCACTCATCATCTCTCTTTCCCAGGGAGGGTCAAAAGTAACTTCTACTTTTACACTGTTCAGTTCAGGTATATTCTCCAACTTCTGCTCCACTTCAGCAGGCAGCGTTTCAGCAACAGGGCAGTTTGGCGATGTAAGAGTCATTTTTACAGATAAATCGTTACCCTCGCTGATGTGAATATCATAAATCAACCCAAGTTCACAAATGTTTACCGGAATTTCCGGGTCGTAACATGTTCTGATAACTTCTACAATTCTTTCAATTAATGGTTGTACCTCTTCCATAGTTGCAAAAGTAAATAAACCAATATTTCCTGAAAAAGTTCAGTGTTCTTTTAACTATTCTTTGTTTCGGTCTTTTAAAGTTACTGACGGATATCTGTATTGAGTAACTGAGCCATTTCATTTGTAAAATTTTCTTTGTAACACCTGTCGTTATCTTTATCCTGACCTTTGATAAAGTAAATTTTAAATCCTTCCAATGAGAGTTTTTGCATTTCGTCTCTATTCAGATAATGCTTAAAAAGGATATTTTCTTTCTCTCTTCCTTGTACCTGAATCAATATATTATTCAGCCAGTATCCGCTTATGATAACACTCTTTCCCTCTAAACGGCCGGCAGCATCAATAACTTTGTTGGTATAATTTATTCTTGCCCATCGTTTTTTATAGTCGTCCGTCACACTTCCGCTCAATAAATCAAAAGCTACTTTTTGGTGATGTATGGTTTTAATGATTGCAAAATCAGAAGGAGTAGCGCTCCTGTTGTCGTCAGCAAGATTAATTCCAGCAAAAAAACATCCTGCAATCAACATAGCGCAAATCCATATCTGATGGATTACATTCTTTACGAAAAGCAGAATAAAAACTATTACAAATGGAATTACCGGAATCAGGTATCCTGATTTATGTGGCTCAAAAAAATACAATATAACAAACAGAAAGACGAGCAGAATAATAGATGAAATCAAAGGGCGGTATGCACTTGAATACGATTTTCTGAAATATTCTTTTGCCGAAACAATAATTGCTATGCCGGTTGCCAGCAGACCGGTAGTTCCCCAAACTCCAAAGGAAGCTTTATACAACGACTTGATGAGTGGCGGATATCCAAACTGATTCACATAATCAAAGAATGAAAAACCATAATGTTTAATAGCAGGTGCATAAATCAGGAAGATAAGTATAACCGTAAGCAACAAAAACTGAAAAATATTTTTTCTGCTTTCGGATGCAAGAAATAAATAATACAGAAAAGGTACGATTGCAACTGCTGCAGTAATACGGCATCCTGTGGCAAGAGCCAGAAAAAATGCCGATAATAACAACCATCTTTTACCAAGAAAATAAAATGAGCCTAATAAAAAACATAAGGACCAGTTATAGTCCATAGCATCAGAACTGTGAATGTAAAACGCAGGTGTAAAGGCCAGCATCAATGAGCCTATAACTGCCTGAAGCCTGTAGCGGTCAAGAATGAGAAAAAAGAAAACAACAGCAATGGTGCTCAACAATGCTGTACAAATGTTAAAAATCCATGCTTCTTTTACCGGCAACCAACTGTACACATATTCTACAACAGGATGTCCGGGCATACGTGCATATTCATAGGTATGTGATTGCTCCATCAGTTGTGCATTTACCGCATAACCCCATGCATCTTCTTCTGAACCAAAACCGGCATCCACAAAAATCAGACGGCTGCTGAGTACAACAAGTGCGATGAAGAGTAATCGTACATTCCTGTTCATACAGGCAAAGAAACAAGATAAAAAACAGATGTGTATACCTGAATTGAATTTATTTATCATCTATATTTACACATATCAGAATTGATTATAACTTCGTCCATGAGTTACTTACTTGAGTACACCCGAAAAGGTATTTATTGCCCTCAGGCAGATATTTATATTGACCCATCACGCAGAGTAGAAAATGCCATCATCACCCATGCACATGGCGACCATGCAAGGCCCGGGAGTAAACATTATCTGGCGCATAAACATTCTGAACCGGTTTTGAGATTGAGGTTAGGAGAGCAAATCAGCCTCCGCACTGTTGAATATGGTGAATCGTTTACCATCAATGGTGTCAGGTTTTCATTGCATCCTGCAGGGCATATCATCGGAAGTGCGCAAATACGGGTAGAACATAAAGGCGAAGTGTGGGTGGTGAGCGGAGATTATAAACTGCAAAATGATAATTTCAGTGCTCCTTTTGAACCGGTTAAATGCAATGTGTTTATTACAGAAACAACTTTCGGTTTATCTAAATTTAAATGGAAACCACAACAAACCGTAATAGATGAAATTACAAACTGGGTTTCAAAAAATCATTCAGAAGGGATAACCAGTGTGCTGATGGGATATGCTCTTGGCAAAATGCAACGGTTGTTAGTGAATCTTCCGAAATTTGATTTTCCTGTTTATGCACATCCTTCCATAGTTAAATTACATGAGCGATTGTCAGAAGCTGGACTCCTGCTTCCTTCGGTAATTCCGTTAAAACAAACCTTACCTGCTGAAATATTAAAGGGAGCATTGGTGTTATCTCAACCTTCTGCAACAGAAAATTTATGGTTGAGAAAATTACCCAACTATCAGGTTGGTTTTTGCAGCGGATGGGTGGGTGCGTTAGAGAAAAAGAAACATACTGCTTATCACAAAGGTTTTGAATTAAGCGACCATTCTGACTGGGATGAATTGAATACTGCTGTAAGGGAAACCGGTGCACAATGTATTTATACAACGCATGGTTATACTTCAGAATTTTCGAAATGGCTTCGTGTGTGCGGACTTCAGTCTAAAGAACTGGAAAATATGAGCAACACTTCAGAGCAAATGGTAATGAATATGCCGGAACTGAATAATGAATAATTCAGCAATAAAAATTATTTAATCATTACTCCACGTTTGTTGAGTAATGGAATATTTGTAAAATAATCTTCGTTGATTACTCCTGGTAAAAAAACATATTTTCTGTCGTACATATTATTGTTCAGATAAAAGCTGACCCAGTATTCGTTGTTCAGTGCAAGCACATTATCAATGATTGGTTCTATTTTAATAAAAGAGTGTGCAGGAATATTCTCAATAAAATGTCGTAAAGTTGAAGTTTTAATGTTTTCGCCTTCACGTATGCCATATCCTTTGCTGGTAATCAGCACTCCTTCCAGTTCCTCCTCTTTCAGATTAAGAATGTAGGCATTCCATTCCTCTTTGCCACTGTTGTTTGTTTCCTTGACAACAGCTATAGCCACATTCTCAACCTTTAACTCAGGAATATCTTTCAACATAACTCCTTAAACTGATTTTTTTAAAATTTGTTTCAATGAAATTCTATTCAAACATCTTAATCACCTCTGAAGCATAAAATGGATAATCATTGGCTTTGCCATTGGCATCGGTGCTTCGTTTGTGTCCGAGCCTCACAATTATCAGTTTCATGTCAGGCACTACAATAACATACTGGCCTAATATACCACGCATATAAAATACACGATGATTCAAAAAGTTATCCGTCCACCACTGATAACCATAGACTTTCACAGGCTGATTGGTTTCAGGGTCAATAAGTCCATTGGGATGTGTAATAAGAGAAACATACGCTGAATCTACTATCTGTTTATCATTCCATTTACCATCATTCAAAGCGAGTTTACCAAACCGTGCAAAATCGCGTGCATTGCTGTAAAAACAACAGTACGCCTTTTCCAATCCGTCCTTATGATCGAGACTCCATTGTGCTGTGTGTGTTGCACCAACCTGTTTCCAAATTTTTTCTGATGCATATTCTGCCAGAGGAACACCTGTTGCTTTTGTGAGAATGATAGCAAGAAGTTCAGGATCGCAACTTTTGTAACTCCATTCTTTGCCGGGGGGTGAAGCTACCTTCAGATTTGCAACCAGTTTGTATAAATCCGAACCATAATATGCTTCGGTTACCTGTGATGTAAGTGATGCATAACCTTCATTCCAATCTAATCCAGAACTCATCATCAGCAAATGACGAATGGTAATTTTTGATTTATCTCCCTCTTTAAATTCAGGAATATAATCACCAACAGGCTGATCAATACTTTTTATTTTTCCCTCATCTATTGCAACTCCTATGAGTAATCCTACAATGCTTTTGGCCATTGAAAAAGAATTGGAAAGAGAAGAATCACCATAACCTTCCCAATACTGTTCGTATCGGATAGAATCATCTTTGATAATCATAAATGCCACACTTTTATTTGCTGTAAGAAATGAAGTGAGTGTGTCACTCAGTTTTTCACTGTTGTAAAACTTTGAAATATTCCATTCCTGACTCTTTTCTGCTTCAACCGGGCGATTATAAAATAAATTCAAATCGTCAATATCCACATAATTATAAATAATGGCTTTATAATAATATAATTTGCCTGTGGCATACAGTATGATTGTTAAAACAACAATGATGGCAGCAAATACCCGAAAAAACTTTCTCATGATTCAGGAAATAATATGATTAGCCAAAAGTAACTGTTCCGCAGGAATTGTTTCAGCCTGCACCTGAAACACCTCTGTAAAATGAGCAAGTAATTTTGCTTTTACCTCTTTCTCATCAAATTCTTTTCCTGTTTCCTGTTGCAAGGAAGTTACCGATTTATCACTGATTCCGCATGGAACAATATGATTAAAATATTCCAGTTGTGTATTCACATTTAATGCCCAGCCATGCATTGTTACCCAGCGGCTGCACCTCACACCAAATGCGCAAATTTTCCTTGCCTTAGAAGTGCCACCGTCAATCCACACTCCGGTAAGCTTGGGAATTCTTGTGCCCACAACTCCATATTCAGCAATTGTGCGTATGATAACTTCCTCCAGATTTCGCACATAAAGATGCACATCGTTATAAAACAAATCGAGGTTGAGAATGGGATAGCCTACTATCTGTCCGGGACCATGATAGGTAATATCACCTCCACGGTTTGTTTTGACAAAGGTGATTTGTTGCTTTAATAGCTCATGTTGATTAATCAGCAAATGTTCGCTGCTTCCGCTTTTTCCTAATGTATAAACATGCGGGTGCTCGCAAAACAAAAGGTAGTGAGGCGTAGGAGCTTTATCACCCAAATGGTTATTACGTCCTTCAAGTTTTATCTGAACAATTTGCTGAAGTAAATCTTCCTGTAATTGCCACGACTTGAGGTAATCAATCCTGCCTAAATCACTAAAAAATATTTTTTGCAATGGATAAAAATAAAATGACAAAGATACTCAGTTAAGAAGAACCATAGCCAATTCAGGTAATGGTGCACTGTTTCATTTTCTTAAAAATCCTGAAAATATCTTTTGCCAATCCAGTTCAAACAGCATAGGCTCGTTTGATTTAGGATGATGAAATAATAATTCAGTTGCCGCTAGAGCAATTCTGTTTTTTCCTTTTGCAATATCAGAGCCGTAAGCCACATCACCAATTACAGGAGATTTTTCAAATGCAAGTTGGGCACGAATCTGATGATATCTCCCTGTGAGTAATTCAATTATTAACAAAGAGTAAATCGCTTTATCTGAAACAATCGTTTCATATTTCAATTCACAGGGTGAAAAACCTTCTTTTGGTTTCAGTGATATTATTGCCTTCTTAAGTTTGACATCTTTCTTATGATAATGACGCAAAGTTCCTGAAGCATGTCGCAACGGCTGTTGGATAAGTGCATGATAAATTTTCCTTACTGTTTTGTTTTCAAACTGCTTATTCAGAGCTGTAAGGGCTGCTTTGGTTTTTGCCACCAGCAGTAATCCCTCTGTCACCCTGTCGAGGCGATGAGGGAAAGCAATGAAATAAGTTTTATGGTCAGGAAATTTTTTCTGAAGATGCTGAAGCATCCACTGCTGAACTGATGGATTGCCAAATCCATCATCCTCGACCATTAACCCTGCCGGCTTATGCAGCACGGCAAGGTAATAGTCTTCGAATATTATTTCAGGTTGTTTCAATAAACTTACTCATTTACTGAACAACAAAACGTTTGCTCACAGAAACACCATCTCCGTTTACAAAATTCATCATATAAATTCCGGGGCGGAGATTCCCTTTCTCAAAACTCAAACGGTTGGTTTGAATATTTTTAATGGAAATAACTTTGTTGCCTATAAGGTCATAAACTTCCAACTGAGCATTGCTAATTGTAATATCACCATCAACAACAATTTCAGAAATATTTACTATCGGATTAGGAATAATTGTAACGGAAACATCTTCATTCAACTCAGTAATTCCATCTGCAGCAATACGACATGAGTTTACATTTACTGACAATGAAGGTGATAGTTTTGCACAACCATTTCCTGTTTGTCTCACCCTGTACGAACCTTTAGTTGTAGCAGTATAACTCAATGCTGTTGCTCCGGGAATATCTACGCTGTTTTTAGTCCATTGATAAGAGGCACCATTCCAGAAATTTGTATTTAATGTAACTGAATCTCCATCACAAAAAGTTATAGGCCCTGAAGCTGTATTCACTGGTGTAGGGTTATTAATTACATTAACCACAACTTCATTCGATGTAACAGGGCATATTCCATTAAGTGAAACAACAACTTTATATGTTCCATGTGAACCTGCAGTATATGTAGGTACTGAGCCATTTGATAATGGAACATTATTACGATACCATTGATATGTATAAGCAAGGTCAAAAGGTGTATTAAACTGAACATATTGTGCAGCACAAATTGTGGATGTACCTGCAGGTGTTATGGATGCAACCACGGTTGCACTGTTAACTGTAACTGTGTTGGAAAGTGCATTTCCGCATGGCGATGTCATATATACAGAATAATTTCCTGCAGCATTAACAGTGAGTGTAGAACTATTAGCACCCTGAATATCTGTTCCGTTTAATTTCCACTGATAAGTAAATCCTGTTCCTGTACTTGCAGAAAGCTCAATGCCGGCTCCGGAGCAAATATAAACTGTGCCTGCCGGTGAAACTGACGCAGCAAATGTGCCTATAGATACAGCGATATTATTGGATGTTGTTGTTCCACAAGATGCGGAAATTACACAGGTATAATTTCCTGAAGAAGTGGCTGTATAATTTGTTCCAGTTGCACCGCTTATTGAAACACCATCTTTTTGCCACTGATAACTGTAACCCGGAATACTGTCATCCACTGTCATCGTAACAGTTCCATTCATAGCACAAATCGTAGTCTGATCATTGGTGCTTATATGTGCTGTTACTGAATTTGCTTTTAGCACACTTGCTGTAATTGATTTTGAGCAACCATTGGCAGTTTCTATTACACGATATCCACTGGCATCTGTTACCGTTAATGTTGCAGAAACAGCTCCGGGAATATCTACGCTGTTCTTTTGCCATTGATATGTTACCCCGGGAAATGAATTTGCAGTAAGCACTACATAGCCCGGTGAACAAAATGTTCTAGGTGTAGTAGAACTTATTACCGGAGTAGGATTATTGATTACAGAAACTACAATAGAGTTTGAGTTTCCTGAGCAACTTCCTGTTACATTACAATAATATGTTCCATGTGAATTGGCTGTATAATTCTGCCCTGTACCGGTAGCAAGTGCTACATTATTTCTATACCATTGATAAGCACTTGCACCGGCAGGTGCTGTCAAAACTACTGATGATGCGGCACAGATTGTTGTGCTGCCATTGGCAGTAATCACCGGAGTTCCTGTTCCTAAACTTAAATTTGTTTGAGATGATGTAGCTGAACAACCATTAGCAGTAACAACTACATCATATACTCCCGATGCTGTTGCTGTATAAGTGTCAGCTGTTGCACCATTAATATTACTTCCGTTCAAACGCCATTGATAGTTATAACCTGCTCCTGTTGTTGCTGACAATAATTGTGAAGTATTACATGTAGTAACTGTTCCTGAAGGTGTAATCGAGGCAACCGGTAATGCATTTACACTTGTAGTTGCAGAAGCACTTCCGCTGCAACCATTTGCATTGGTTACTGTAACAGTAAACGTTCCTGCTGTGTTTACGTTAATTGTTTGTGTGTTTGCTCCTGTTGACCACAGATAACTGCTGTAACCGCTTCCTGCATTCAGTGTTGTTGAACTTCCCTGACAGAAACTTAATGTTCCGCTGATGGATGGCGTTGG
>Ga0079224_100003926_pt1 | contig 19003 bp, 15 predicted proteins | sample Stecom2015_FD_80414 | JGI IMG/M metagenome (GOLD analysis project Ga0079224, IMG submission 80414) | Agricultural soil microbial communities from Utah to study Nitrogen management - Steer compost 2015 | ecosystem: Environmental > Terrestrial > Soil > Agricultural land | place: USA: Utah... | reverse complement strand
ATTGGTACATTAATAAACTTGAAAGCTTTTAAAAATAATCTTATCCTTGAATAACAAAATCCATGGGTTTATAAATGAAAAAATTTTTATTACTTCACTTTTTAATTGTTGCACTTTTTATCTTCTCATGCGGAGAAGAAAAGAAGATGCCCCCGAAAGAAAATAACACTGAGGTTGTTGAACCGGGAGAAATTGATGCCTGTTCATTAATAAGCAAAGAAGAAGTTGAGAAAATTCTTGCTGCTGAAATGAGCGAACCTAAAAAAGGAAGAAGCCAGAAAGGCAGTGCCGAAAGAGCATCATTTTCAGAATGTTCTTATTCTTCTGCAGAAAAAGGAACATCAATATATTTAAGTGTTTATGTAAGATTAACTCCATTTAAAGATGAGTTTCATTCAACAATTCAGACTGTTAGAAAATCTTTCGAGCAATCTGATATCGAAATAAAAGATATTAACGATATTGGCGATGTTGCTTTCTGGGGAGGCAATCAGTTACATGTATTTAAAGGTGATCATCATTATTTAATTATTACATTAATTGGAATTAATGAAAGAGATGAAGCTATAGAAAAAGCAAAATCTTTAGCAGAAGTTGTAATCAGAAATTTTGATTCAGTTTAATATTATTTTTTGCTTTTTAAAATTAATTTTTAACATCTTCAGAACTAATATCTATTGTAATCATAAAGCCATTTGTATTTTCGAAGACAAAGGATTCAGGCTCACCGTAATAAGCTTCAATTTTGCCTGGCATAAGAACAAAACCATCATGCCTGGGAACTCCCCAATATGATAAGTTTTTAATTACAATTTGGTTCCCATCCATGCCGGGAAATTTTATCAGCTTAATTATACCCAGCTTACCATTGTTAAGCAAAGCTTCTGCCATATCTTCCCTGGCATCCCAAAATATTTCTGCATCATCTGCAATTTTAAATTCTTTCCAGGAAAGTGACCATACATATTCAAGAATTTTAATTATTCCTTCTCTTTGCAATTCTGAAACTGAAGGATCAAAGATGACTGTATTCCAGTTCATCAGATCCCGGGAAAAGTCAGGCCTGTATCGCCAGCCTGCCAGAACTTAACTCCGCTCAAATTTGTTTCACCATAATATCCCTCATTTACAAATGCTGCAATATTGAATTTACAAAAGTGCTCAGATGCATCATTACTATGATGCCCTGTATGATGCGCAGCAGGTTTTGTATTAAAATAACACTGGCAGAACATGGGGCAGCTGCAGGCTTCAATTAATGAAGCATTGAATGACCATTTAACATCTTTGCTTTCTTGAGAAAATGCAGCAGAATTAACTAATAAAACTACAAAGTATAAAAATACTTTTTTCATTTTCCTCTCATATTTTTTATTTATATAAAAACTTCAACAATAAGGAAAGGAATTATAATATAGAGAATGAAATCTCTTACTGCATAATAAAAAATAATTATCAGGAGAAACATCCATCCTCTTTTCCTGATCAGTTCTTTTATACCTGAATTTTTGATAATAATAATACTAACAATTAAGTAATACTTGTAAACTCTGAACAAAAAGAATTTCCTGGCTGAATTAAATATTAATTTTATCATTATTCGGAATAATTTTTTTGAAGAATTCCTTCCCGGGTTTTAGGTGGTAAAGGAATTATCTGCGAAACTTCCTGCTGATATTTTATATATTCTTTTCCATGGAATTTTACCATATCGCGTTCCTCTAATTGAATAGCAACAAGAATATAACCTGTGGTTGCTATTGCAAAAAGAAAATGCCCGGTTGTCATTTGCGGAGTTGACCAGAAAGCAATTATAAATCCAAGCATAAGAGGATGTCTTACAATCTTATAAAATAATGGCTTTACAAATTTTGGTTTTTCAGGTTCACGGTTATTAAAATTCAGATATACCTGCTGCAGTCCGAACAGGTTAAAATGATTTATCAGGAATGTTCCTACAAGAACAATTAACCAGCCCATAAAGAAAAGCCCTGTTAAAATTGTACCCGTAAAAGCACCATCAACATTCCAGATAATTCCGGGTAAAGGTCTCCAGAAATAAAAAAGCAAAATCAGAACTAAACTTGAAAGCAGAACGAATGTACTTCGTTCAATTGGTTTGGGTATTATTTTAATCCACCATGCTTTAAAACCCTGTCTTGCCATTACACTATGCTGCACTGCAAACAGAGAAAGCAGTAAAATGTTTACAACCCATGCGTTATCTGTGCCACCCTGAAATCCATTATCAATAGTTTTGGGAACAATAAAGTTACCTACAAAACCTATTGCATAGAGAAATGTTCCCAGAAAAATTACATAACTAATCACTCCGTAAAGAAGGAAAAATATCCTTAATAAAATGCTGTTACTATCTTTGTCTTTCATAAATTACTCCTATCTTATTCTTTACAAATATTAAATAAGCAGGAGGAACTGAAATGAGTATAATTACCTATTTTATGAGAGGGGTATACTTATTTTAATCTTATTTTTATGAACTAATGAAGCGGCTTCCACACGGGAATGAATATTCAGTTTAGAAAAGATTGAAGAAATATGATTTTCAACTGTTCTTGGTGAAATATATAATCTGTTTGCAATTTGTGAATTACTTAAACCTTCTGCCAATAGATTTAGAATCTCCATTTGGCGTCCTGTGAGTCCGGCAGGGTTTCCTTTTGTTGATTGTCTTGGTCCCTTTGGAATATTTTTTATACCTGATGTTCTCATCTTCTGTTTTATTAATTGAGAAGCGGCAGATGCACCAAGATCATCAAAAATTTTAATAGCACTTTTCATAGCTTCTTCATTTCCTTCAGAAAGAGCCAATGCCTGTTCATAAGGACAGTTTAATTCCTCCCATATTTTAGCTGCCTGATGCCATTTACCAAGTATCTGCAATTTATAAGGTTCAGCAATTAATTTAGGAAATTCTGAAAGACCTCCACCCTTCCAAAGCCAGTATGCAATTTCACCTATAGCCCAGGGGTTATTTCCTTTTTTTATTTTATTATACCAACCAATTAATTCATTAATATTTTCCTGAAGCTTATTCTTAAGCCAGAACACTTCAGCCCTTGAAGCCTGCAGTTTCACTATTTTCAAAACTTCACCTGTACTTTCAACAAGTTCATCAGCTTCATCAAGATATTGAAAAGCCCCGGGTTCATTTTTCCTTGCTTTAATCAAACCAATTATTGTTACAGGCAGAAGTTTATCCAGGACCGGGGCATTTAAAGAAACACTGCGGCATATTTCAATTGTTTCATCCCATTTTCCAAGATGTAATTTTATTTGTGCCAATTCCCCGGCAATACATAAGCTGGCAACATTAATATCTTTTTCATTTGCACAATCAACACCTAATGAAAAATATTTATCAGCTTCGGAAAGATTTCTTCTGTATAAATTTACTGTACCAAGATTAACATATGCTCTGCATGCATGCTCGTGAAGTTCATTTTGAAGTGCAAGGTTAAGACTCCTTATTAAAATCTCTTCCCCGCTTTCATCAGATGTAATAAGTTTTACAGTGCCAATGTTGTTAAGAGCATGTGATTCTATCTCAATATCATTTAATTTTTTTGCCAGTTTAACTGCTTTCTCTCCATATTTAACTGCTGTTTTTTTATCCTCCCTCAGCATATAAATTTGAGAAAGATTACTATAGGACATTGCCAGTTGTTTTCCGGGAGGATATTTCTCAAGAATCTTAATTGCTTTGATAAGATATTCTTCACCTTCTTTATCTTTCCCCGAGTACCATAAAAGTCTTGAGAGCTTTCTTAAATTTTCACCTTCACGCAGAGGGTCTTTATGATCTTTAAGAATATCATTAATTGATACACATGCCTTTATGCCTTCATCAATCCGTGCAGTCAGATAAGCTTCATAAACTTTGCCTTCTAATAAATTCAGATATTCCTCCTTAGAAAGATCTCCTGCATATTGAAGAGCAATGTTGTAAAGTTTAAGAGCTTCATTATGTGCATTAAATTTTGAAGCCTGCTTAGCAGCCAAAGGAGCATATTTGGTAATTACTTTACTGTCAGCAGTTTTAGAAGCGTGATGAATTATCCGTGCAAGAAATGGTTCTTTGTTTTTTTGATTTAAAAGAATATTCAGAACGATCGAATTATTTTTAACTCTCTTGGTTTCAGTTAAAGATTCCTCAACAGCAGTTTTCATTAATTCATGTTTGAATGCAATATTATAATTGTCAGATTTCAAGATGCCGCACTCTACCGCTTCATCAATAACAGTATAATTTTTTATAAGAATATTAACCAGCCATTTTTCAACTGAGCCGGGTATGACTGATAGTATCTCAACTGCTGAACGTGCTTCAGGTGATAACCGGTTCAGCTTAGAGATTATAAGTTCTTTTATTGTAGCAGGAATATTTTTTTGATTGTGCAAAAGTAATTCCTTTATAAAAAAGGGATTTCCACCTGTTTTAGAAAAAATTAAATTATCTTTTCTTCCGGAATTTTTTGCAAGAATATTAATAGCATTTTTTGAAAGAGGAGGCAGTTCAAATCTTTTTAAATTAGCTGTACCAATATTGCTGAATGCTAATCTTAAAGTGTTATTAAAACTAACCTCATCGCTTCTGTAAGTAACAATAAGAAAACTTCTGTATTTATTAATTCTTTTAATTAAAAATTTTATAAGATCAAGAGTTGATTCATCTGCCCAGTGCACATCTTCAATAACTATAATATTGGGTTCACTTTTATGAATTTCATTAATAATTGAAGTAAAAACAGAAGGACGGGCAGCACCCTTTTCAAGTATTTCGATAAGCCGGCTCTGCATTTTGTTTACAATATCATAAAAAGGGGCAAGCGGGCGGGGCGTGAAAAGATCATCACAGGCTCCCCAGAATATCTGTGCTTTATCTTCCTGCTGCCGGGTAAAATATTCTACAAGTGAAGTCTTTCCGATTCCAGCATCTCCGTATATTACTGCAGCCTGTCCTTCACCGCATAATGCTTTCTGAAACTGATTATTAAGTTCAGACAGAAATTTTTCCCGCTCAAGAAGCATTTTATTTTTTGTTTGTTGGTATCTTTTAAAAAAAGATAAAGATGAATGTTTATTTTGTCAAATTAGTTGGTCTTTAATAACTCATCTTATCCAGTTTAACTTTGCCTCTGAATATCCAGTAGATTGTAAAAGTATAACCAAGCACGAAAGGCATTCCTATTAATGCAATGGTAAGCATTACACTTAATGTTTTTTCAGAGGAAGCCGCATTATAAATGTTCAGACTATATTCGGAATTTATAGTTGAGATGAGAATATCAGGAAATATTCCTGCGGCAAATAATGAAAGCAAAGCTGCAATTGATGCACAAGATGATAAGAAAGCTCTGAATTCCCTTCCATGATAAATCTCTCTTGGTATATTAGCTATTGCAAGCATATTAAGTAATGCAAGAACAAACAGCCAGGGTGTTGATTTAAAATGTTCCGTCATATGCGGGAAATAAATTAATGTAGCCATCGTAGTTGATACATAGCAGATTACAAAAAATATAATTGTATTATTAACCCAGGCTTTAACTTTGTTTTGAACTTCACCTTCTGTTTTCATAACAAGGTAGATTGCACCATGCATCATAAAAAGTGACACTGTAGTTATTCCTACAAGGATTGTGTAAGGATTAATAAGACTAAAAAAGCTGCCCATAAATTCTTTATCAGAACCAACAGGAATTCCTGTTATTATATTTCCCAGTGCAACTCCCATTAAAAATGCAATGAAGATACTTGCTAAACTAAAAAGCACATCCCACATTTGTCTCCACCATTTTGCTTCCTGTTTACTGCGGAATTCAATTGCTACCGCTCTGAATATCAACACAAAAAGAAGAAGCATAAATGCCGTATAAAAACCGGAAAACACAGTTGCATAAACATCAGGGAAAGCTGCAAACAATGCACCGCCGCCAGTTACAAGCCATACTTCATTGCCATCCCAAACAGGACCAATTGCATTAATCAGAGTTCTTCTCTCTTCATCTTTTTTTACAAGAAGATGAAGTGCCCCCACTCCAAGATCAAATCCATCGAGGATTGCATAACCGGTTAACAAAGCACCAATTAGAATGAACCATGTTGTATTTAAATCCATAAAAAGAGAGCCTCTCCCAACCCTCTCCAAAGGAGAGGGCTTATTAAAAATTTTATTTAATGATTATCGTTAAAAACTTAACTTTTCTTTGCATCAAATAAGAATTTTTGTTTTTCATATTCTGAAGAAATCTCTTCGGGTTCTTCCGGACCATGTTTAATTTTTTCATTCAGCAGATATATAAAAAGAATAAAAAGGGAAAAGTATATTACAGTAAAAAGTATTAATGAAAATAATATCTGATCTGCTGATACAGCTTTTGATAATCCTTCCGAAGTTTTTAAAAGTTTATAAACAATCCATGGCTGTCTACCAACCTCTGCTGTAATCCATCCGACCTGGTTTGCAATCTGAGGACCTAAAACAGAAAACACAAAAACCCAGAGTAGCCATTTATGATTGAATAATTTTCCTCTCCACCATAGAAATACACCAAGCACACTTATCCCAATCAGAAAGAATCCTATCGCAACCATAATATGATAAGCCTGGAAAACTATATTAACCGGAGGAATTTCATCCTGTGGAAAAGAATTTAAACCTGCAACAGGTTTTTCCGAATCACCATAAATTAAATAACTGAGTAAACCGGGAATTGCAAATCCATATTTCACTTCTTTATTTTCTTCATCAACCCAGCCGAATAAATGGAGGTCGCCCGCTGCAGATGAATCAAAATGTGCTTCCATAGCTGCAAGCTTTTCAGGCTGATTTCTGCTTACACCAACAGCACTCTGATGCCCGGTAAATAACTGAAACAATGATGCAAATAAAGCAAGAAGAAGTGCAATTTTTAAAGATGATTTTGCAAATACAAGATGCCTGTTTCTTAAAATGTAAAATGAACAGACACTTATAACAAGGAAAGAACCTGCAAGCCAGCATCCTGAAATTACATGAAGAAGTCGTTCAACAGATGAAGGATTTAAAACCATTGCCCAGAAATCTGTAATCTCTGCACGTGCGACAATATCTTCTCCAACTACATGTTCAACTATATGATATCCGTCGGGGGTCTGCATCCAGCTGTTTGCAACAACAATCCACACAGCACTGAACATAGCGCCTAAAGCAACCATAACAGTTGCAATAAAATGAGTACGCGGTTTTACTTTATCCCAACCGAAAACAAGTATAGCAAGAAATCCCGATTCCAAAAAGAATGCAAAGATACCTTCTGCTGCCAGTGCACTCCCAAAAACGTCACCGACATATCTTGAATAAGTTGCCCAGTTTGTACCAAATTCAAATTCCATTACAATTCCTGTTGCAACACCAATAGCAAAAGTTAAAGCAAATACTTTAACCCAGAATTTGGTCATCTGTTCATAGAGAGGATTTTTTGTCTTGAGGTACATCCCCTCCATCATAACCAGTATTACACCTAAACCAATGCTTAAAGGAGGATAGATATAATGAAATGCAATAGTGAATGCGAACTGAAGCCGGGCAAGAATTTCTGTATCCATATTTTCCTTTTAAAATAATTTAGCAGAAATACGGAACGGGAAAAATAACTACTTAACTTTTTTTTGAAGTTCCAGTTTTTTTGCAAACTCTGCTGCAAAATTATTAATCATTTCTGAAATTTCATTATTCTTTGTTGCGCGTTTATAGGTATCTGCCATTTTCAAAAAAACCTGGTGGAAATGAATATTCATATCATCGAGAAGCATGTCTTTCGTCCATAAATCGATACCGAGAGTTGAATTATCATTTTTATCCCATAAAGATAACAGAAATGATTTTGCTTCTTTAGGCCCCGGTGAACCTGAATCGGTTGCTTCCCATTCAATTTTTTCAGGTACACGGTTATCATCAAGATGTACAGTTAATTTTATATATGAAACCTTCGTCATTTTTTCCCTTAAGAAGAATAAAATTATAAACTCATTTCTTAATCATAATCATATTCATGTTCTTACTCAATATTCTGATGCACAATCTATTATTTAGTTTTTTATTTTTAATCTGTTAGATTGTAATTAATATGATAAAAAAATATTTACTGCTGTTATTAATAATTCTTTCAAAATGCATTAATGCACAATCAGAAATTAATATTGGTGTTAATGCTGGTGGAGGTTTTATTTCTGCAAACTCACCAAATGAAGGAGCATTTACTGCTTCAGTTTTTATTGGGGGATATTTAAATCCATCTGATTTTATTTCAGCAAGATTAGGATTTATTTATGCTGCAGATTTTAATTCATTAGTCCCGGGAAGCCGCAAACAATATTATCCATCGGTAAAAGGTTTTTACTTAAAAGCAATTTATTCAAGTTTTATTACAGGAAATTTTTATACAGAGCAGGGATTGGGCTTACTTACATTAAACGACAGAGTATACAGCGACCGAAATCATTGGGATGGTGGAATTGTTCTTTCATTGCTCGGAGGGATTGATTTCAGAGAATACACTTACAACGGATTTAGATTAGGACTTGGGCTTGAGTACGGTTTAACTTTTATAAAGTATTCAATTCAGTATTACTCTACTTATGTTCAGCTTCAGTATATTTTTTAAGAAGCTCTCCCGGAAAATTAATCTACAGGAGAGCTTTAAATATTTTTATTGTACCTGGGTTATTTCTTCACTTTCAATATCCAGCCACATATCAGGCATTTTATCTTTTGGTTTATCACTCTTAAGATAATAATCAAACCATTCCATCGTTCTTAAACTATAATCAAGCTTAGAAGTATTTTTAGAATTACCATGACCCTGTCCCGGGTACCAGACAAGTCTTACAGGTGCTTTGCCATGAGTTTTTAATGCACGGTATAACTCAAGACTCTGCGAAGGATGAACTCTCGGATCTTCTTTTCCATGAAGAATAAGAGTGGGAGTTTTACTTTGATTAGCATATTTAACAGGACTCCTGTCATAGATTAAATCATAATCTTCATGTGTCCACAACCCCCAGTGAACATAATAATCTTCATAAGGAATATCTGTTGTATTTCTTTTTGATATCTGGTTTGATATACCTACAAAACTAACTGCAGCAGCAAACCTGTCAGTATGTTTTGTAGCAGCCCAGCCGGAGAAATAACCGCCGTAAGAACCTCCGCCTATTCCAACTTTATCTTTATCAACCCAGCCTTTATTTATAAGAAAATCTATTCCATCAATAACATCATTAAACTCCTCATCTCCAAGGTCACCAAAATCCATTCTTGAAAATTCCTCACCTCTGCCTGAGCTTGAACGGTAGTTTGGCATAAAAACAAAATAATCCTTTGCAGCGGCAACCTGTCCCCACATATTATAATTTGTACTCCATCCGTTTTTTACACAAGACTCAGGACCGCCATGTGCATAAACTATAAGAGGATATTTTTTCCCTTCTGAAAAATTTAAAGGATAAAGCAGAACACCTTCTATACGCAAACCATCTCTTGCTTCATATTCAATCTTTTCCTGTTTAGCTAATTTAACTTTAGCAAGCCATGGATTATGATCGGTATGTTTGACAAGTTCATTTTCATCAATCTTTAATGTGAATAATTCGGAAGGATGTGATGCTGTATTTCCTGCAAGAGAGACTATACCATTTTCATAACTAAAATTTGAAAAGAAAATTTTCCCTGCTTCAATTAATATTTTTCTTGCAGGCATATTAATATTTCGTTCGCTGAAAGTTGTATTTACACCTTCATCAGCAGAAAAGAGAATTGTACTTTCATCTTTCCAGACTATATGAGTTACATCTCCAACAAAATCTTCAGAATAAATTTTAAGCTCTGAAAACTTTTTATTGTTAGGAACTTCGGCTACATACAAAGTTCCGCTTACAGGGTCATTAACATCTGTCGCTGAAATAAATGCAATATGTTTTCCATCAGGAGCCCAGGCAACCTGACCTAATTTACCCGGGTTTTCAACCAGCATTGATCTTTCACCGGTTCCGGGATTAATCAGAAAAATTCTTTTAAACATGTATGAATAATCAACAAGATTTTTATCAGCACATACTGCTAAAATCTGGGATCCATCAGGGCTCCATTCAAAATCATAAACAGTAAAACCTGAAGTTAGTTTTTTTGTTTCATTCGATTTTAAATCAAAAAGATAAAGATTTAAATCTCTTACCTCCTCTTCATAAATCTCTGCATCAAATCCCTTCTCTTTAAGTTCTTTTTTCTTTGAGGATTCAGGTTCGCTTGCAACATAACCTAATGTTGATCCATCGGGATGAAATTCAAATTCCTGCACAGAGCTTTCAGAGTTTGTAATTTTTTCAGGAGAGCCGCCTTCCGGGTTAATGAAATAAACCTGGGTATATTTTTCTTCTCCTAACCTTGAAAGAAACGCAATTGTTTTTGAATCAGGTGACCACCTAAGCTGTGAAATAGATTGTTTACCTTCAAGTAAAGGTGTTGCTGATCCACTTTCAATATTTAAAAGATAGAGATGTTTATAATCTGATCCCGGTTTGTCTGTAAAAGGACGCGGAATGTTTACTGTATAAGCAACGTATTTTCCGTCGGGTGAAGTTTCAGTATCTGTTACAGATTTAAGATTAAAAATATTGTATGACGTTAAAACCTGTTCCTGTGCAAAAACAGAAACTGAAAAGATTATCAGAAAAATTTTTACAAGCTTTTGCATTTAAACATCTCCTTTTTTATGCAAAATAATAAATGATTTCCTTTCCAAAAAAATAAAATAAGTTTTTTATACTGAATGAAGATTACAATTTATATCTGAATAAAAATAAAAAAGGCTGCTCAAATTATTTAAATACTGAGCAGCCCCTGAACAAAAATGTTAAATAATTAATTTGAAGATTCTTCCATTACTTCTTCTTCAGAGAGTTTTCCGTTTAACAATTCATCACTTAACCTGGTAATTTTATACATATCTTTAATTGCTTCAAGCATGCCTGCTGAATGAACTGCAACACACCTGTTCTCCTCTTCTCTGAAGATAAAGCTTCCTGGCAATCCCTGTATGTTACCATCGAATGCTAAACCAACGACTTCAGCTTTTGTATTAATAACAGGGCTTCCGGAATTGCCGCCGATTATATCATTTGTTGTTACAAAATTATATGGAGTTTCAAGATCAAATTCTGCCGGTGGATTTTGCCATCTTTCGGGAAGACTCCATGGAAATTCTTTATTGAATGAATAATATCTGTCATACATACCATAAAAAGTAGTAATTGATGGAGCAACAGTTCCGTTATATGGAAAACCTTTTACAACGCCATCAGATAGTCTTAATGTGAAAGTTGCATCCGGTGGAATTGAAGTGCCGTAAATTTCAAACAATGCCCTGCCGAGTTTTTCATTGTTTATATCAATTATATCATTTAACTCATCTGCGCGAACAAAATATTTATATTTATTTTCTTCGGTTTCTATGACAAATCTTATAAAAGGATCATTTGAATTAAGAATTGCATCTGGTCCTTTATCTATATAATCTTTTATCTTCTCTACATCTGTAATGAAAGAATTACTTAAAGCATAATTAAGTGCCTCTTCTCCATAATTTCCCCCGGTTAAAATTTTTGTTGCATAGTGATCGGGTCCGAGGAGATTATTCATCATATCAATCTGAACCTGTAAAAGCAGGTTATTATAATCAGTATCAAAATCTTCAGGTACTAAATTATCAATTGTAATATCAAGCTCTTCACCTTTATAAATTTCAGATCTCTGATCTTCAGGCAATTTCAATTCTCTTGCAAGTTCAACAATGTCACCGGCAATAAAGAAATACTGAGATGTTCTGAAAGGATTAAATGAAGTAAGATATAACTCATGTGTAAAAGTGCTAAGCTCTTCATGAGCAGCTTCAAGTTTTTCCCAGACATCTCCATACAATTTGTTTAATTCCGGGTTAGATTTAACTCTACTTTTAAGTGTATTTTCGAAATCAACTTTTCTCTGCATCAGAACAGGATCGCGTAAACCAGCAAGCATGCCCGAATATGCTTTAAGTGAATTTTCATAGCTTAACATCTGAACTTCAATTTCGTCTTTCTGCTCAGGATTTTTTTCAATCATAAGTTTAGAAATCTGAATTAAACCTTTAAGCAAATCAATTACCCGCGGATATAAATAATCCCTGCTAAACTTTAATTGAGCAACAGATTGTAAGCGGTTTGTAGAACCAGGGTTACCCACAACAAAAACAGGCTCACCTTCGGATGCACCATCGGGGTTCCATTTTAAATAATGTTCGGTTTTTAAAGGATTGCCATCTTCATCATAAACCCTGAAGAAAGAGCAGTCGAGATTATATCTCGGGTAAGTAAAATTATCCGGGTCACCGCCGAAAAATCCTAACTGGGATTCAGGTGCAAAAACAAGTCTTACATCTTTATATCTTTTATAACCATACAAAGAATATTTTCCTCCATTATATAAAGGAGTAACAGATACCATTAATCCGGTTGCCTGGGTTTCCCTTGTTTCAATTTCATTTATAATTGAATCCAGCACAACTGCTTTTTGTTCATCGGTTGCTGCAGCATCAACAGCAGAATGAATTTCATCTGTTACATCTTTTATAAGAACAAGCTGGTCAACAAAAAGTCCCGGCACTTTTCTCTCTTCTTCAAGACTTTGAGCAAAGAAACCGGTTGCATTTAAATCTTCTCCTTCTCTCTGAACTTCAACAATACTCTCACGTGCACAATGGTTGTTTGTCATTACCAAACCATCTTCAGAAACAAATGATGCAGAGCAATAGGTGGCAAACCTTAAGGCTGATAATCTTACATGATTAAGCCATTCTTCAGTAGGGGTAAAATTATAAGCTGATTTAAAATAATCTACCGGGGGATATTCGAATGTCCACATTTTGCCGGTATCAAACCTGCCTGCTTTAACTGTATCAAGTTTTATCCAGCTGTAATAATTATTATTGTTTGATGTAGTTTCAACCGATGAAGAGCATCCGAAGAAAAACAAAACAATAGTTAAAGATATTTTCAAAGCAAGGATTCTGAAAGGGTAATTCATAACAAGCCTGTAATTTTTTTTTAAAAATGTCTTTAAACTTAGTATAAAACAGGAACTTATTAAAGAAATTGTGATGAAAGGTTAAAGAGTTTTTTAAAATAAAAAATCTTCCTTACCCGCTAAGAATAAGGAAGATTTAAAAAATCGGTGAGTTAAATATAAGAGTCCGGCTGATACAGCGGCTCTATTTCCCACTCATCTTCAATTGTTCCAATGCAGTGAGAGCATTTGGGAACATTAAAAACAACTTTTTCTTCGTTGGGAGCTGCTCTTACAAAATTCAAAATTGTTCTGCAGCTTGAACATTGAACAACGTGAGAAGTAGTTGTTTTCTTGGAACACTGGGGACAAATAAAACCAAGGTCGCCCGGTTGTTCGCTGGGGTCTACCAAAAATATGGCGTTACATTTTGAATTATTGCATTTAGCAAAATGCCAGTTAACAGTATCTTTTGTTGCGATATTTCTCTCCCGCAATGATTTAATGTTGCCAAACATATAAACTTGTTCCTTAAAAATCTATTGAAAAATAACTCTCTTAAAAAATTCTTAAAATAGTCTGATACTTTATTATAAAACCATTCACTCTGTAAAATTGAATCATTAAATAATTTTAATAAATTTAAGTACGAATATAGATTAACCTGTGTAATAAGTTGATTCAATTATCTGTCGCTGATTTTTTAACAACCTAATTAAAAAAGGACTTTATTATGGAAAGAATAAACTGTTTCAAAGCTTATGATATTCGGGGTAAAGTTCCCTCAGAACTTGATGCAGAGCTTGCATATAAAATTGGTGTTGCATTCGCCAGATATATTAATGCCGAAAAAATAGTAATCGGAAGGGATGTAAGAAGGTCTTCGGATGCATTATTTGATGCATTAGCGAGAGGATTAAATGATAACGGTGTTGATGTTATTGATCTTGGCTTATGCGGTACCGAAATGGTTTATTACGCTACTCCCGCACTTGAAGCAGACGGCGGAATAATGATTACTGCAAGTCACAATCCGCCCGAATATAACGGGATGAAGTTTGTTAAAAAACATTCAGTGCCTGTTGGATATGACTCAGGTTTAAATGAGGTTGAAAGAATGATATTGAATAATGACCTTGCACCTTTAAGTCACGACCCCGGCGATACAAAGCAGCATAACATAATGAACGGATTCATAAATAATCTTAAAAAATTTTATGATGCAGAGAAAATAAAACCTTTTAAAGTTGTTACTAATGCAGGTAATGGTTGTGCGGGACTTGCCATCGATGAGCTTGAAGAACATCTTCCTGTTAAACTTGTAAAAATATTTAATGAACCTGATTCCGATTTTCCAAATGGTGTTCCTAATCCCCTTCTTCCTGAAAAAAGGCAGGAGACAATTGATGCAGTAATTAAAAATCATACAGATTTAGGTGTAGCCTGGGATGGTGATTACGACAGATGTTTCTTCTTTGATGAAAAAGGAAATTTTATTGAAGGATATTACATAGTTGGTTTGCTTGCCAAATCTATTCTTAAAAAAAATCCGGGTGAAAAAATTGTACATGACCCAAGATTAATCTGGAATACAATTGATGTTGTACAAAAAGCAGGAGGCACACCTGTTGTTTCCAAAAGCGGGCATGCATTTATTAAACAGAAGATGAGAGAAGTAAATGCAATTTACGGCGGTGAAATGTCTGCACATCATTACTTCAGAGATAACGCATATTCAGACAGCGGAATGATTCCGTTTTTGTTGATTATGCAATTAATGTCAGAAGAAAATAAAAAGCTTTCTGAACTTGTTGAAGAAATGATTGCGGAATACCCTTGCTCAGGTGAAATAAATTCTACAATTGATAATCCTGCCGAAAAAATTAAAGAGCTTGCAAATAAATATTCTGATGGAAAACAGGATACACTTGATGGCTTAAGCGTTGAATATCCTGAATGGAGATTTAATATAAGAATGTCCAACACCGAGCCGATTGTAAGGCTCAATGTTGAAACAAGAAGAAATCAGAATCTACTTAAAGATAAAACAGATGAACTCCTGAAAGTTATAAGAAGCTGAATGAGTTTAAGTTCAGTTAAAGTTCAGAAATCAATACTTGAACTTTAAATTAAATTTGAACTATCTCATGGTTCCTGCACAGTAAACGGAACTTTAATTTTTTCCCAGCAGAGATTTATAACTGCGCTTCCTTTTTCAGGATTAAGATTTGTGAATGAAAAACTCATCCACTCTGTGTGTTCATTGCTTTCAGGTTTTACAGTAACTCTTAGTGCATCTTCTGCTTCATTATATTCAAAAGCACCCCACTGGTCGGCAACTTTGTTAAATATCAATGTCCATTCTTCTTTTCCGGGGATAACAAAAAAACTATACTTGCCTGCAGATAATTTTTTCCCTTCAATCAAAACATCAGATTCAAATTCAAACACTGTTGCTTCATTTGCACCTGCTCGCCATACTTTGTTGTAAGGTACAAGCTCTCCCCACACTTTACGACCTTTAACACCGGGACGGCTGTATTCAATTTCAATTTCTGTTAATCCAACAACCTGTGATACAGATGCTTTCGGACTGACCCTTAATTGTTCTTTCTGTGCATTTGCTATTCCTGCAAAAAACAAAATGAAAAGGGACAGGATAAGAAATCTGTTTATCATAAATCCTCCTTAGATTTAATTGCTATATGTTTACAATTAATTATTACTAAGAAATTTTATAATTAATTTAACGTAAAATATAGTCTTCTTCACTAACATAAATTTTATATCCGGTGAATTTTTGATATTCGCACTTAATATGTTTAGATTTTATCAGATTATTGTAGATTCTTATTGAAGGAAAAAAAATGGCATCTTCTAAAAAACAGAACCGCAAAAAAGAAAATCCCCTTGAATTAAAACCCGAAGATTTAAGATGGCGCTGCACTCCCGATTTATTTGAATTCGATTCTACTGAAACTTTAAAACCAATTGAAGGAATTTTAGGACAGGAAAGAGCATTAAAAGCATTAAAGATTGGTGTTGATATGAGAGCACCCGGTTATAATATTTATATTGCCGGACTTTCAGGAACAGGTAAAGCAACTACTGTAAAAAAAATTCTTGAAACTATTTCTACTGAATGCCCTCCGTTGTATGATTATGCTTATGTGAATAATTTTAAAGACCCTGACAGACCATCACTTCTTGTATTTCCCAAAGGGAAAGCAAAAGAATTTAAAGCGCAAATTGCTTCTGCAATTAATATCTTAAAAGAAAAAATTCCGCAGGCATTTGAAAGTGAATTCTTCGTAGGACAGAAAAAAAGAATAATGAATGAATATACCAGCCAGGAACAGGAACTGCTTAATTCTTTTGAAGAAAAAATTAAGAAGGATAATTTTTCACTCGGGCAGGTTAAAATTGGACAGGTTGCACGCCCTGATATTCTTCCTATAATTGAAGAAAAACCAATTCCAATCTATCAGCTTGAAGAACATGTTAACAGCGGTAAGCTTACAAAAGAGGAAGCACAGGATATTATAAAAAAATATAACAACTACCAGGAAGAACTTCAGCTTCTATTTAAAAAAGGATTAAAGATTAGCCAGGATTTTCAAAATACATTATCAGACCTTGAAAAAAGAATTGCTGCAGCAGTTGTAAAAGGTGTAATCGATTCTGTAAGAGAAAATTTTAATTCAGAAAAAGTAGGTGAGTACCTTTCACTTCTTGAAGAAAATATTCTTGAAAATCTCCAGGTATTTAAAGGTGCTAAACCGCAGCAGGAAACAACGGAAGAAGGATTTATTATTGATTACTTTAAAGAATATGAGGTAAATGTTATTCTCGATAACAGCGAAATAAATGAATGCCCGGTAGTAATTGAAACATCTCCAACTTATTTAAATCTCTTCGGCACAATTGAGAAAATTAATGACGGCAGAGGCGGATGGTACAGTGACTTTACAAAAATTAAAGCCGGTTCTCTCCTGAGAGCAAACGGCGGCTATCTGGTTCTTAATGTATATCATCTTTTTGAAGAACCCGGTGTTTGGAAAACTCTTAAACGTGTACTTACTTATAACAAACTCGAAATACAGGAAATGCCTGCTTACTTCCAGGTTTCATCTTCATTAAAACCTGAACCAATTAATATTGATACAAAAGTAATTCTAATTGGCAGCCAGTATATCTATTCATTACTTTCAGAGCATGAATATGATTTCAAAAAAATGTTTAAGATAAAAGCCGATTTTGATTATGAAATTAAAAGAACAGATAAAGTAGTTCAGGAATATGCGAGAGTAATTAAAAAATTAATAAGAGATGAAAACCTTCTTGAATTTGACAGGTCGGCAATCTCTTACATAATGGAATTAAGTGCTCGATACGCAGGACAAAAAGAAAAACTCACCACCCGTTTCTCCTGGGTTGCTGACCTTGCAAGAGAGGCAAGCTTCTGGGCTCAAGATGATGGATTCAATATTGTTTCTGCTGCACATGTTGAAAAAGCTTATAATTATGCTAAAGACCGGCATGGTATGCTTGAATCCAAAATAAATGATATGATTGAAGAAAATACTCTGCTTATTGATACTGAAGGTGAAAGAGTCGGACAGATAAACGGACTTGCTGTTTACGGTGCAGACTATTATTCATTCGGCAGACCAACAAGAATTACAGCAACTGTTTCTCTCGGCAGCGGAAGCATTATTAATGTTGAACGTGAAGCCGGTATGAGCGGAAGACATTATACGAAAGGTGTTTTGATAATCTCGGGATATTTCAGGGAAACTTTCGGACAGGATATTCCTCTCTCATTCAATGCTAATCTTGTTTTTGAACAATCTTATGGTACTGTTGACGGCGATAGTGCATCATGTGCAGAAATTTTTGCTTTACTTTCTACATTATCAGGGCTCCCAATTAAACAATCACTCGCTGTTACAGGTTCATTAAATCAAAAAGGTGATGTTCAGCCAATCGGCGGAGTAAATGAAAAGATTGAAGGTTTTTATGATGTATGTAAATCAAGAGGTTTAACAGGAAACCAGGGAGTTATAATTCCTTATCTTAATGTTAAAGAATTAATGTTAAGAGAGGATGTTATAAAATCAGTAAGCGAAAATAAATTTCATATCTATGCTATAAAAAGAGTTGAGGAAGGAATAGAACTTTTAACAGGGGTAAAAGCCGGAAAGAAAACAGATAAGGGTTATGAACCCGGCTCTGTTTTTTATCTTGTTGAGAAAAAAATTAAAGAGCTTCATGCAAAATCAAGAGCTATAAAGCAGCAGAAAAAATCATCAACCGGAAAAAGAAGATGAACCCCAGGTTAACAGAAGTTTTTGCCAAAACAAAAATACTAGCTACACTTGGTCCGAGTACAAATACAACAGATGATATCTGCAGTTTAATTCTTACAGGAATGGATGGTGTGAGACTTAATTTTTCTCATGGCAATTATGAATTTTATGAAAAAATTTATGAGAATATTGATAAAGCATGTAAAAACGAAAACACTCCCCTTGCCATACTTGCCGATTTACAGGGACCTAAAATAAGAATAGGTGAACTTGCAGAACCTGAAATAGAAATTTATACAGGAGAAAAAATTGAAATCACTCCTGAAAAAATAAAAGGTACAAGAGAAAAAATATCAACTTCATATTCCTATCTTGTTAATGATGCAAGAACAGGAGACCCGATTCTTATTGATGATGGATTAATAAGACTAAGAGTAATTGATAAAAAAGAAAACTCAATTGTCTGCATAATCGAGAATGGAGGGATATTAAGACCAAAAAAAGGTATGAACCTTCCGGGAATGAAAATTTCAGCACCATCTGTTACTGAAAAAGATTACAGGGACCTGGAATTCATTCTTAAACATAGAGT
>Ga0079224_100003925_pt1 | contig 19004 bp, 14 predicted proteins | sample Stecom2015_FD_80414 | JGI IMG/M metagenome (GOLD analysis project Ga0079224, IMG submission 80414) | Agricultural soil microbial communities from Utah to study Nitrogen management - Steer compost 2015 | ecosystem: Environmental > Terrestrial > Soil > Agricultural land | place: USA: Utah... | reverse complement strand
CGGCGCCCGCCGGCCAGACCGGGGCCGGGTACCCGCCGGTGGGGCAGTCGGGCGATCGCCCGGCCGGGGCGTACCCGGAGACGGCGTGGCGAAACGGCCCGCGGCTGGGGCCGCTGGTCCGGCCGAGCCAGCGTCGAGTGCTCGAACTGGACTCCGGCGTCACCTGGGAACTGCTGGGTGACCTGCCCCAGCACACCGTGGACTTTATACTCGTCACCTACCAGCCGGGCGGGACCAGCTCCTCCCGGGGCGGGCTGATGCGCCACCCCGGCAGCGAGTACGGTTACCTCCTCTCCGGTGAGCTGGTGCTCACGCTGGGGTTCGAGGAGATGGTCCTGCGTCCGGGCGACTCGATCTGCTTTGACTCCACCACCCCGCACAGCTACCGGAACGAGGGCACGGTGCCGGCGGTCGGGGTATGGTTCGTGATCGAACGCCCACGTTGAGGTCCCGTCACCTCCTATCGATTCTCCGGCGCTTTCCTCGGCTACCCTCCTTCGACACCCCGCCCATGTCGGTCAGGTAACGAATTGGGCACGGGGTCGACCGTGCGTTGACACCGAACCCTGGCGCTCGTATCGTCCGGGTTACGCGCGGCCATGAGAGCGCTCCCACGGCGTTGATCGGCCGCCGGTACTTACCCGGTTCAGTGAAGACGGAGGGCGCAGGTGGCGAGGCCGGTCTTGACGCCGGGCGGCGGGTATGTTTCGCTGGCGACTCTTACCCGGTTCAGTGCACCTTTGTATCTCCCCGTGCCGGAGGTGCGATAGGGCTGGCAGTCCTCACCTCGACCCTCATCACTGCATGACCCCTCGGGGCGGACGCCCGGTCTGCCGCCGAGCAGGAAGGGATAGACCAGATGGACAAAAAGCGGTTAAGGTACCTCGCACCGCTGATCGCCGCCACCATGGTGGCGGCGACGGCGTGCGACTCCGGGGATGGCGCCGGTGACGATACCGGCGACTCCGGCGAGTTCCCACGCAACGAGACGCTCTACATTGGTGGTGCGGCCTGGGGTCCCCCCGACAACTTCAACCCGAACACCCCGGGTGAGGTCACCGGCCTGCGCGGCGGCATCTTCGAGACGCTGTTCGAGTTCGACCCCCTGAGCGGGCAGATCCAGCCGTGGCTGGCCGAGAGCGGCGACTGGGTGGAGGACGACGTCTACGAGGTGGTCCTGCGCGAAGGAGTCACCTGGCAGGACGGTGAGGAGCTCACCTCCGACGACGTGGTCTTCACGTTCAACCTGCGGGACAAGGACGGCGTCGAGTTCGGCGAGCTCAACGAGTGGCTGGACGAGGTGGAGGCGGTGGACGAGCGCACCGTTCGCTTCACCTTCTCCGACCCGCGGTACGGGCAGTGGGACAGCGTCCTCTACGAGCGCATGATCGTCGCCGAGCACGCCTGGAGCGCGGTGGAGGGCGAGATCGGCACCACCGACGGCCTGGAGCAGGTGAAGGCTACCGGCGGTACCGGTCCGTTCAAGTACCACAGCCACGACGACAGCCGGATCCGGCTGGAGCGCAACGACGACTGGTGGGCCAAGGACCAGCTCGGCCTCGAGATGCCGATGCGGTACGTGGTCGACTTCGTCAACGAGAGCAACGACGTCGCGGTCGCCCAGATCACCCAGGGTGACATCGACCTGAGCAACTTCTTCCTGCCGAACATCCTGGAGCTCATCGAGCAGTACCCCGAGATCCAGACCTACTACAGCGAGCCGCCGTACATGCTCTCGCAGAACACGACCTCGCTGATCCCGAACACCACCCGGGCGCCGCTGGACGACCCGGAGGTGCGGCGCGCCATCGCGTACTCGATCAACGTCCCCGAGATCATCGAGTTCGCGTACGGCGGCATCGTGGCGGCGGCGAACCCGACCGGTCTGCTGCCGATGTGGGACGAGCTGGGTCTGATCGACCAGGACGTCGTCGACGAGCACGGGTTCACCTACGACCCGGACGAGGCCAACCGGATCCTGGACGAGGCCGGCTACACCCGCGACGGTGAGTTCCGGACCCTGCCCAACGGCGACCCGATCGAGCTGACCCTGATGGTGCAGGCCGGTTGGACCGACTGGGAGGACTCCGCCGACATCATCGGTGACAGCCTGCGGGAGATCGGTCTCAACGTGACCGTGGAGTCGGTGCAGCCCGCCGACATCGAGCAGCTGCGCCGGGAAGGCAACTTCGACCTGGTGATGTGGAACCGTACCGGCCGGGTGACCAACCACCTGTACACCCACTACATCACCCTGTTCCAGCTGCCGATCCTGGACCCGCAGCCGCACGACGAGAACACCCAGCGGTACGAGAACGAGCGGGCCTGGGAGCTCACCCAGGAGCTGGCCGGGATCTCGCTCTCCGACCCGGCGAGCCAGGACCGGCTGCACGAGGTGCTCTCCGAGCTGCAGGAGATTACCCTCACCGACATGCCGGTGATCCCGATGTGGCACAACGGCCTGTGGACCCAGGTGAACACCACCACCTGGACCAACTGGCCGAGTGACGCGCCCGGCACGCCGGACTACTACTGCGCGACCTGGGCTGGGGTCTGGCAGATGGGCACCGTGCGGTGCCTGGCCGGGCTTGAGCCGGCGGGCAGCTGACCCTGGCTGAGCCGCTCAGTCAGGTGGTGAAGTAACCGGGCGTCTCGCTCTCCCCGGTTCGCCGGGGAGAGCGAGACGCCCCCACGCCGGACCCACGGCCACAGGAGGACTCATTGGGACGCTACTTCGGGCGTAAGGCCCTGATCTATGCGTTGACGCTGATCGCCGCGGTCACGCTGAACTGGCTGCTGCCCCGATTCATGCCCGGCGACCCGATCAGCCAGATGGTCGCCCGCGGGGCGTCCACGCGCGACCCGGCCGCGATCGAGCGGCTCCGGGCATACTACGAGTCTCTGTTCGGGCTCGACGTCCCACTGTGGCAGCAGTACCTCAACTACTGGGGGCGGCTGGCGCAGTGGCCGCCCGACCTCGGCATCAGCACCTGGTCGTTCCCGAGTTCGGTGACCGGCCTCGTCCTCGGGGCGGCACCGTACACACTCGGCCTGCTGCTGCCGGCGGTCCTCCTCAGCTGGTACGTGGGTAACAAGCTCGGAGCGATGGCGGCGCGGCGCAAGGCGCTCGACAACTCGGTCCTGCCGCTGTCGTACATCCTCACCGCCACCCCGTACGTCTGGCTGGCGATCCTGATGTTCTGGGCCGGCGGCGTCGTGCTCGGCATCTTCCCGGTCGGCCGCGGCTACTCCGGCAACCTCATTCCCGCCTTCACCTGGCGGTTCATCTCCGACCTGTTGTGGCACTGGTTCCTGCCGTTCCTGTCGCTGTTCCTCGTCGCGCTGGGCGGCTGGGCGATCGGTATGCGCAACCTGGTCATCTACGAGCTGGAGTCGGACTACTCCAACTACCTCAGCGCGCTCGGCGCGCCACCACGACTGATCCGCAAGTACGCGTTCCGCAACGCGATGCTGCCGCAGATCACCGGGCTCGCGCTCCAGCTCGGCGTCATCATCGCCGGAAATGTCGCCACCGAGTTGGTGTTCAACTACCCCGGACTCGGGTTGTTGATCGTCAACGCCATCAACAGCCGAGACTTCTTCCTGCTGCAGGGCATATTCCTGTTCGTGGTAATGGGTGTCCTGCTGCTCAACTTCATCATTGACATCGTCTACGTCTGGCTCGATCCGCGGACCCGGACCGGGATGCAGGGAGCCGCCGCATGACCGAAATCAAAGACACCTCTGCCAGCCCCGGCCCGGACCAGACCGGGGCGCCCGCAGGCCCGACGGCCGGCATCGCGACCGACGCTGCCGCGGTGGAATCCGCGGCCGGGGTCGGCGCCGGCTCCGACGTCGTCCCGGCCCGGCGCCGCTTCGAGACGCTGTACTTCGCGCTCCGCAACGCCAAGGTCGTCGGCGGCCTCTCAGTCCTGCTGCTGTTCGTCCTGTTCGGGGCGATCGGTCCGCTCTTCACCGACTTCGGGCCGCGCCAGCGCCAGGTCGGGCCCCGCAACGGGGCGCCGAACGCGGAGAACTGGCTCGGCACCACCTCCCTCGGCCAGGACGTCTTCACCCAGATGGCCTACGGGGTCCGCGCCTCGTTCTATGTCGGCATCGGGGCGGCCCTGGTCGCCGGACTGATCGGCATGCTGATCGGTTTCGTCGCCGGCTACCGCGGCGGCCTCATCGACGAGCTGCTGATGGCGTTCACCAACATCGTCCTGGTACTACCGGTGTTCGTCGTCCTGATCGTCCTCAACGCCTACCTGGGGCAGCGCAGTCTGTGGATCCAGGCGCTGGTGATCGGGGTCTTCTCCTGGCCGTGGGTGGCGAGAGCGGTGCGAGCCCAGACGTTCTCCTTACGGAACCGGGACTTCGTGGACCTCGCCCGGCTCAGCGGGGTAGGCACGCTGAACATCATCCGCCGGGAGATCGCACCGAACATGGCCTCGTACCTGGTGATGGTGTTCGTGCTGCTGTTCGCCGGCGCGGTCCTGCTCGCGGTGCTGCTCGACTTCATCGGCTTCGGCCCGCGTGACTCGGTCTCCCTGGGCTGGATGCTGGACCAGGCCCGCCAGAACTCCGCCATCATCTACGGGTTCTGGTGGTGGTTCATCCCGCCCGGCGCGGCGATCACCGCGATCACGGGCGCGGCCTATATCACCAACGTCGGCCTCGACGAGGTCTTCAACCCCAAGCTGAGGGAGATGTGAGCGGCGCATGAGCCTACGGGTCGACAACCTGCGGGTGTACTACCGCACCCTGCGCGGGGACGTGAAGGCGCTCGACGGCGTTACCTTCCGGTTGGAAGACGGCGAGATCATGGGGCTGGCGGGCGAGTCCGGCTGCGGCAAGTCCACACTGAGCAAGAGCCTGATCCGCCTGGACAGCCGGATGCGCTACGTCGAGGGCACGGTGGAGCTGGACGGCAAGCAGCTGCCCATCGATGACCAGGAAGAGATGAACAACTTCCGGTACACCGAGGTCTCCATCATCCCGCAGTACGCGATGAGCGCGATGATGCCGATCCGCAAGATCGGGAAGATGATCTCGGAGCTGCTGGAGTCCCGCGGGTTCGGTTACCGCACCATCCTGCCCGAGCTGGAGCGGCGGCTGAACCTGGTCGGGCTCTCGCCGGAGGTGCTGAAGCGGTACCCGATCGAGCTGTCGGGCGGCATGAAGCAGCGGATGGTGCTGGTCATCTCCACGCTGCTCAACCCGTCGCTGCTGATCGCCGACGAGGTCACCTCCGCGCTCGACGTCTCGACCCAGAAGGCGGTCGCCGAGACGCTGGTGGAGTTCCGCGACCGGGAGTTCGTCAAGAGCATGATCGTGGTGACCCACGACATCTCGCTGGTGTACCAGATCGCGGACTCCATCATGGTGATGTACGCCGGGAAGCTGGCGGAGAAGGCGGCCACCGAGGTGATCGTCAACGCGCCACGCCACCCGTACACGCAGCTGCTGATCTCCTCACTGCCCGAGGTCGGGGTGCGCTACGCCGACAAGCAGCTCACCGGCATCCCGGGCAACCCGCCGCAGCTACTGAAGCCGCCGGTCGGGTGCCGGTTCCGCGACCGGTGCCCGGTCGCGTTCGACAAGTGCGTGGAGGAGCCGCCGTTCGTCGAGGTGGCACCGGGTCACTCCGTCGCCTGCTGGAAGGCCTACTGAGCATGCTGAAGCTGGATCGAGTGTGGAAGACCTACAAGGTCGGCGCCTTTGGCAGCAAGGAGCTGGTCGCGGTCCGGGACGTCAGTTTTGACGTGCGCCCGGGTGAGGTGGTGTCGCTGATCGGGGAGAGCGGCAGCGGCAAGACCACCATCGGCCGGATGGTGCTACGCCTGAACTCCATCACCAAGGGGAAGATCGAGTTCGACGGCACCGACGTCTCCACGCTGACCGGCGGTCGCCTCAAGAACTACTACCGCCAGGTGCAGGGCGTGTTCCAGGACCCGTTCAGCTCTTACAACCCGATCTTCAAGGCCGACCGGGTCTTCTGGATGGTGAAGGACCAGTTCTTCGGCCGGGTCCCAGACCGGCAGTGGCAGGAGAAGATCGACGCGGCCCTGCATGACATGGGGCTGGACCCGGGCCAGGTGCTGAACAAGTACCCCCACCAGCTCTCCGGCGGTCAGCTGCAGCGGATGCTCATCGCCCGGGCCCTGCTGCTGGACATCCGGATCCTTGTCGCGGACGAGATCATCAGCATGCTCGACGCCTCCACCCGCATCGACGTGCTGAACCTGCTCGCCGACCTGAAGGCGCGCGGCCTCGGGGTGCTGTTCGTGACCCACGACCTGGCCCTGGGCAACTACATCAGCACCAAGACCGTGATCCTCCGCAAGGGGGTGGCGGTGGAGATGGGCGCTACCGGAAAGGTCTTCGCCGACCCACAGCATCCGTACTCCCGGCGGCTGCTGGGCTCGGTGCCGCAGCTCCACAAGAAGTGGAGCGAGATCGCGGCCGAGCTGCGCCTGGATGACGGCGAGGACACCGGGCACTGCCTCTACCACGAGAAGTTCCCGGGGAAGTGTGGTGAGCCGCCGTCCGATCCGGATCAGCCGGCGCTCGCCGAGTACGCCCCGGACCACTACGTGGCCTGCGTGAAGGAGGCCTGGGACGAGGAGGAAGCCAAGCTCGTCGCCGCCTAGCCAGCCTGGTTAGCGGTCGCTGCCGGACGTCTCGGGGAGGCGCGATGGTCTACATGTCGCTGGCGTGCCGGGCCCTGCTGGGGCTGGTGTTCCTCGCCGCCGTGGTGGCGAAGCTGCGAAACGGTGCGCAGATCCGATCGTTCGTAGCGGCCACCGGGCGGCTGGCGCCGCGGTCGTTGACCGGTCGCGTGCCGGCCGGTGTGTTGGCCGGCGCGGTAGCCTCCGCCGAGGTCGCGGCCGTGGTGCTGCTGGCGGTGCCGGCCACCGCGGCGTGGGGCTTTGCGGTAGCGGGCGGGCTGGCGCTCGTCCTCGCGGCGGCGATCGTGGCCGCCCTGCGCCGGGGGGAGCGAGGATCGTGCAACTGCTTCGGCGCCACGCAGCGGCCGGTGAGCGCCAGCCACGTGGTACGCAACCTGCTGCTCGCCGCCGGCGCCGGGCTGGGAATCGTCACCACCCTGGCCGGTGAGGGTGGGACGGAGCCGGCCCTGGCGCTGCTCGCCGTGGTCGCCGGCGGTGTGGTCGCGCTGCTACTGATCATCGCGGACGACATCGCGGCGCTGTTCCGCCCGCTCGACCCCTCCGGCCGCCGGCCGACCGGGTGACCCGCCCAGTTCGCGGGCGTATCGGCGGAGCAGGTCCGGCAGGACGTAACGGTCCGGGTGCGGTTCGCTGAGCAGGCTGGCCTCGGTGAGCTGGTGCAGCAGGCGGCGGGTCCGCGCCAGCGAGAGACCGGCGAGGCCGGCCGCGGCGGCGGCGCTCACCGATGAACTGGCGGAGAGCCCCAGCAGGCACAAGAGCCGCGCGGCGTCGTCGTCCAGCGAAAGCAACGACACGGACAGCGCGGTCCGCAGGTCTGAGGTGATGTCCACGCCGCTCCACGGCTCCAGGTCCCCGTCGCGAAGCTCCGCGGCGAGCGTGGCGAGCGGGAAGTGGGGGCGTACCGCCGCCCGGGCCGCGAGGATCGACAGCGCCAGCGGCAGGCCGCCGCACGCGGCCACCAGCTCCTGGGCCGCCTCGGGCTCCGCCGCCACCCGCTCCGCGCCGAGCCGGTGCGCCAGCAGGTGGCGGGACTCGGCGGGGGAGAGCGGATCCAGCGCGAGTGGGGTGGCGCCCGCCAGGGCGACCAGGCCGGTCATCCGGTCCCGGCTGGTGATCAGCGCGAGACCGCCCGTGGTGGGCAGCAGCGGCCGTACCTGCTCGGCGTCCCGGGCGTTGTCCAGCACCACCAGGAGCCGCTTCTCGGCGAGCAGGCTGCGGTACAGACCGACCTGGGCCGGCCACCGGGTGGGCACGCGGGCGGGCGGTGCGAGGAGGGCGTCGAGGAAGCTGCGGACCGCCTCCTCCGGCGACATCGGCGGCTCCTTGGGGTCGTACCCGCGCAGGTTCACGTAGAGCTGACCATCGGGGAACCGATCCCGGGAGCGGTGGGCCCAGTGCACCGCCAGGGCGGTCTTGCCGACCCCGGCGGGGCCGCTGATGGCGCAGATCTGTGGCGTGCCCGGCGCCTGGTCGAGGCGCACGAGCAGTGACGTGAGCCGGGCAAGCTCCGCCTCCCGTCCGGTGAAGCCGGCCACGTCCGCGGGAAGCTGGCGGGGCACGGTGGGGCATTCGGGGGCCACGGCCGATGCGGGTTGATCCACGAAGACCCGGGCGTACCAGGGCGCGGGCGGTGCGGCGGCCGGGAGCTGGTCACGGAGGATCGCCTGCTGCAGTTCGCGCAGCTGCGGGCTCGGGTCGAGCCCCATCTGGCTGCAGAGGTACTCCCGGGCGCGGGCGTACAGTTCGAGCGCGTCTGTCCGGCGACCGACTTGATAGAGCGCCTGCATGTGGAGGGCGACCAGGCTCTCCCGGCCGGGGTGCGCGGCGGCGGTCATCGCGACCATGGGCAGGATTTCGCGCGCCTGGCCGAGCGCCAAGCAGGCGGAGATGAGGTCTTCGACCGCGGTGAGGCGCTGTTCCTCCAGGTCGGCGCAGAGCCGCTCCCGCAGCCAGTCGCTCGCGGCGTTGCTGAGCGCCTGACCACGCCACAGTGCGAGGCCGGCCCGCAACTGTTCGACCCGGTCGGCCAGGTCGGTGGTGGCCGCCGCCCGGCGCAGCAGGTCCCGGAAGCGGTGCACGTCGACGGCGTGCGGCTCCATGCTCAGCTGGTAGCCGTCGCCGGCGAAGTCCAGCTTCGGCGCGCCGGTGCGGCCGGTGGCGAGCAGACCCCGGAGCCGGGAGATGTGGCCCTGGATGTCGGATCGTGCTCCCGGCGGCGGGTTGTCCTCCCAGAGCAGGCGGGCGAGCCGGTCCACCGGGACGATCCGGTTCACCTCGAGGAGCAGAATCGCGAGCAGACAGCGCGTCCGCCGGCGCGGTAACGACACGAGCTCCCCGTTAGCTTCGATCTCGACGCGGCCGAGTAGTCGAAACTGCACCTTGTCGATGATAGACGTACTCAGATACGCCGCCGGACGACGCCGAGCAGGTGCGCGGCGGTGAGGTAGCCGCAGTCGCGGGAGTCGTAGCTGTGGTCGAGGTTGTCGCCGAGCACCACCAGACATCCGGGGGGTACCGGGGAGCCGGGCGCGGCACCCACGACCGGCGCCACCACCGCCGGTACCGGGTCGCCCGGCACCGCCGCCACCCGCTTGATCGTCCACAGCCGGTCCGGCCCGCCAGGCCCGGTGCCGGTGTGCCCGGTGTCCGGGTGGGTGGTGCGCGCGTCCACGGCTACCGGAAGCTGGCTCGGATCGTGGTAGACGACGATGTCCCCGCGCCGGATGCGCTGCAGGCGCGTGCGCCGGACCAGCACCCGGTCGCCGGCGTGCAGCGCGGGCTCCATGCTCCGCCCCCACACGTCAACGACGGTGAGGTGCCGGCGCAGCAGGGCCACCGTGACGGTGAGCCCGGCGATGAGCACCGCGCCGGCTACCAGCCCTCCCGCAAGCACTGTCGGCACCCCGTCCGGTCCCCGGTGCCCCGGCTACACACCGGCCGGGACAGAGAGATCGTCCAGGTCCAACGCGCTGGTGACCACCACCCCGGACGAGTCGAGGACGCCGAACGCGGGGAACGACGCGACCGCCAGCGCCTCGACGACCCCACCGGGGCCCGCCTCGATCACGACCTTGGCGACCGGTTCCAGTGCCGTGCGGTACTCCTGGGCGGCGGCCTCGTCGCCCATCACCACGGCGATGACCTGTTCCCGACCGCCCGGGAATTGCCCGGCGTACTCCACGAACCGGGGAAGGCGCTCGGTGCACGCCGAGCACTGCGGGGTGAAGGCGCCGACCAGGGTGAGCCCGGAGAGGGTGTCCCGGGAGACGGTCTCGCCGGTGGTGGCGACCGCTTCGAAGGGTTTGGTCGTCTGACCCTGGGTGAGCATGGCGACCGCCCCGGGGGCGGAGAACTTGGAGATCAGGTCCGTGTGCTCCCGGAGCCGGCGGATGACCGCCACGGTGAGGAGCAGGTCGACGAGGCACACGGCGAGGGCGAGCCCGGCCAGGGCGATGGCTACAGTGGTCATTGGAACTCCATCCCAATCGGCGAGGGCGCGCGCGTTGTACCGGAGGATCATCCGCTGGCTGGCCTCCGGTACAACGCGCGCGGGATCGTAGCCGGACCGCCTACGCGTCTCCGGCCATGGAGGGTCAGCCGCCCGTTACACGATGCAGCTGTACGCGCAGTTGCTGCACGAGACCGGCGGCGGTGAGTTGTAGCAGCAGCGGTAGGTGCAACGAAGCCCCGAACCGTAGGGGGCGCAGGTGCACACGCTCCAGCTGCAGCCCGAGGGACGGTTGGACGGGGGGCATGCGGCCGCCGCCTTGGCCTTGGGGACCAGGCGGACGAGCATACGCTCGCCCAGCTTTCCGAGTGTGGCGAACATCTGCCTCTCCATTCTGTTGTGGATGGCCCGCGGTTGTACGCGGGTGGCATCTGGCCGTTACTCTCGGTTGACGCTAACAATGCAGGCTTGTCGATCGCTTGGCGCTTCACTCGCCCTTCACTTGCCAAGCGTTCGCGGGCGGGCGTCATCGCACGCCGGCTGGGGCCCGGCACATAGCGTGACCACGGGTTGGGCGGGCGTGTCGGCCAGAAATACCGGGTAGACTCACCCCGTTCGCGGTCCGACCCGTGCCCGCCACACCCCTCGGAGGGCGTACCGACATGACCCGCATGCGGCTGAGATTCCTGTCCCCTCTGCTGATCGCCGGCCTACTCGCGGCGACCGCCTGCGGCGAACCGGACGCGACCGCCCCGGGTAGCCCGGTGGTGGAGTTTCCCCGCGAGGAGACCGTGTTCAGCACCGGGTCCGAGTGGGGGGTGTTCGGCAACTGGAACCCGATCCACGGCGGCGGCCAGGCCACCTACGTCCGGCAGGGCATCTACGAGGCGCTGTACGTGTTCGACCCGTTCACCACGGAGCTGGAGCCGTGGCTGGCCGAGAGCGGCGAGTGGGTCTCGGACGACGAGTTCCTGCTGACCCTGCGCGAAGGAGTCCGGTGGCACGACGGTGAGCCGTTCACCGCGGACGACGTCGTCTTCAACGCCGATCTGCGCAACGAGCCCGGAGTGCGGTACTCCCACCTGGCCGACTGGCTGGTGGAGGTGGAGGCCGAGGACGACCTCACCGTGCGGTTCCACTTCTCGCAAGCCCGGCGGGGCGAGTTCGAGAACTGGCTCTACACCACGTTCATGATGCCCGAGCATCTGTGGGGCGACCTGTCGGGAGAGGAGCTCATCGCGGCCTCCGGCGATGACCGCATCGTCGGCACCGGCATGATGAAGTACCACTCCCACACCGAGGACCGGGCGGTGTATGAGCGGAACGACGACTGGTGGGCCACCCAGCACCTGGGCCTGAAGATGCAGCCCCGCTACATCATCGACCTGAAGAACCGCAGCAACGAGGTCGTGGTCCCCCAGCTACTGCAGGGCGAGATCGACATCAGCAACAACTTCGTCACCGGTGTGCAGCAGCTCGACGGGTTCGGTGACACAATCACCACGTTCTACGCCGACGACCCGTACATGATCCCGGCGAACACCGTCTACCTGATCCCGAACCACACCCGCAAGCCCATGGACGACCCGGCGTTCCGCCGGGCCCTGGCGTTCGCCGTCGACGTGCAGCAGATAGTCGACCTCATCTACCAGAACATCGTCCAGCCGGCGCACAACACCGGACTGCTGAACATCTGGAGCGAGTACTTCGACGACGCGGTCATCGCCGAGCACGGCTTCAGCTACGACCCGGCGGAGGCGCGCCGGATCCTGGCCGAGGCGGGGTACGTGGACATCAACGACGACGGGTTCGTGGAGCGGCCGGACGGCGAGCGGATAGCGCTGACGCTGATCGTGCCGACCGGCTGGACCGACTGGAACGAGGCCGCCGAAGTAATCGCCGACTCCGCCCGGGAGGTCGGGATCGACGTGGTCACCGACTTCCCGTCCGCGCCCGAGCTCGACGATCTGCGCGACACCGGGCAGTTCGACCTGGTGCTCAACAACGACACCGGGTTGAGCAACACCCCGGCTTCGCACTACACGTACCTGTTCCGCCTGCCGATCGAGAAGCGCCAGAGTTCGCGGGACAACATGGGGCGGTACGAGAACGAGTTGGCGTGGGAGCTGACCGAGCAGCTCTGGGGCCTCTCCGTGGGCGATGAGGGGTTCCAGGAGATCATGTCGCAGCTACAGGAGATCTCGCTGCGGGAGATGCCGGCGATCCCGTTGTGGTACAACGGCCTGTGGTCGTTGGTGAACAACAGCACCTGGACGAACTGGCCGTCGGACGCGGAAGAGACGCCCGACTACTACCCGACCAGTTGGGGTGGGTTGGGGGAGCTCAAGTCGTACCTCATGTTCACCCAGATCCAGCCCGCCGGGTAACGGGCCGGGCTGGCGCCGTCCTGGCTGGCAGACGTCCTGGCAACCGCCTGTGCAGCTTCGTGGCAAGGCCGCGGCCCTAGGGTGGGCTCACTGTGAGCATGCCGATGGACGCCGTCCCCAAAGGGGCCGGACAGGTCTTCCGTGCCGCCTGCGCGGTCGGTGCCGCTGCCTGGCGGGCCGCGTCGTGGCTGTTGCTCGGCTATCTGCTGGTCATGGTCGCCGAGGCGCTCGTGCCGGTAGGGGTGGCGTGGTTGACCAAGCTCATCGTGGACGGCCTGGCACGGCTGGTGGCCGACGGCGGTTCGGCGGCCGGGCTGGTGGGGCTGGGGGTCGGCCTGGCCGCCGCCGGCGTGGTCGCGGCGGTGCTGCCGCAGGCCGGCAGCTACCTCGGCGGCGAGGTGGGGCGCAGGTTGGTGGTGGACACCACCGACCGGCTGTTCGCCGCCGTCAGCCGGCTGCCCGGTCTGCGGCCGTTCGAGAACCCGCAGTTCCTGGACCGGCTGCGGCTCGCCCAGGACGGCACCGGGATGGCCGGCAGCACGGTCATCGGAGCCTTCGGTGTCGGCCGTTCGCTGGTGACGCTGGCCGGGTTCGTCGGCTCGCTGCTGGTGGTCAGCCCGGTGATGACCGCGATCGTGTTGGTGGGGGCGGTCCCGGCGCTCGTGGCTCACCTGCACCTGTCCCGGTGGCGGGCGAGGATGATCTGGCGCATCAGTCCGACCGAGCGGTGGCAGTTCTTCTACAGCCGGCTGCTCGGCCAGGCGGACGCCGCCAAAGAGGTCCGGCTCTTCGGCAGCGGCGGGTTTCTGCGGGAGCGGATGATGGGCCACGTGCGCACCGCGACCGCGGTGCGGCGGCGGATGGATCGGCGGGAGCTGGCGCTGGAAGGGGTGCTCGGCCTGCTCGGTGCGGGCGTGGCCGGCGCCGGCCTGGTCTGGGCGATCATGGCCGCGGTCGACGGGCGGCTCAGCCCGGGGGACATCACCCTGTTCATCGCCGCGGTCGCCGCGGTGCAGGGCGCGCTCGGGTCACTGGTGAACGCGGTGGCAGACGTCCACCACGGAGCGTTGCTGTTCCATCATTATCTGGCGGTGATCCGGGCCGCCCCAGACCTGCCGATCGCCGCCGATCCCGTGCCGGCGCCGCCGCTCCGCCGCGGCATCGAGTTCGACGATGTGTGGTTCCGATACAGTGATGAGCATCCATGGGTGTTGAAGGGTGTCACCTTCACCATCCCGGCCGGCCGTGCCGTCGCCCTGGTGGGTCTCAACGGCGCGGGCAAGAGCACGCTGGTGAAGCTGCTGTGCCGGTTCTACGACCCGGATCGCGGCGCTATCCGGTGGGACGGGGTTGACCTGCGGCAGATGCGTCCGGAGGAACTACGGGCCCGGATCAGCGGAGTGTTCCAGGACCACGTCTCCTATGACCTGACGGCCGAGGACAACATCGTGATCGGCGACGTCTCCGCCGCCGGTGACCGCGACCGGGTCCGCGCCGCCGCCGCGCAAGCCGGCCTCGACGACACCTTCGACCGGTTGCCGCACGGCTATCAGACGCTGCTCACCCGGATGTTCTTCAGCGAGGAGGACAAAGCAGACCCCAGCACCGGGGTCGTGCTCTCGGGCGGCCAGTGGCAACGGCTGGCGCTGGCTCGCGCGTACTTCCGGCAGGGGCGGGACCTGATGATCCTGGACGAGCCGAGCGCCGGCCTGGCCCCGCGGGCCGAGGCGGAGCTGCACGCCGCGACCCGCCGGTACCGGCGCGGCCGGACCAGCCTGCTGATCTCGCACCGGCTGAACACCGTACGGGACGCCGACCTGCTGGTGGTACTGGCGGACGGGGCCGTGGTCGAGCAGGGGACCCATGAGTCCCTCATGGCCGCCGGCGGCGCCTACGCCGAACTGTTCCGGCTCCAGGCCGCGGGGTACGTGTCCGACCCGGACGCCCCGACCCCGGTCGAGGCCTCCGGGTAGCCTTCGGGTGACTACCGGTCACTGAAGCGGTTAAGCAGCGTGGTCGCCGGGGCGGGCGGTGCTGCCGCGGGGGGTGAGCCGGGCCGTCTGGGCCTGCCGGGAGACCTGGGCCGCGCCGCCGCCGACCACCTCGAGCAACTGCCGCGCCGCCAGAGCGCCGTACGCCGGGATGTCGCGGGCCAGCGCGGTCAGCGGTGGATGCACCAGCCGGCACAGCGGCGAGTCGTCGAACGCCACCAGGGACAGGTCCGCGGGTACCGCCAGGCCCATCTCCTGCGCCACCGCCAGCCCCGCGATCGCCATCACGTCGTTGTCGTAGAGGATGGCCGTGGGCCGGGGCGAGGTCGACAGCAGCCGGCGGGTGGCGTGGGCGCCCTGTTCGCCGCTGTAGTCGGTGGACTCGGAGACCGCCATCGGCAGGTTGAGACGCCGGCACACGGCATCCCAGGCCTCCATCCGGGTGAGGGTGTGGCGCAGGTCGGGCATGCCGCCCACCCGGGCGATCCGCCGGTGGCCGAGGGCCACCAGGTACTCCACCGTCTCCACTACCGCGGCCGCGTCGTCGTTCCAGACGTTCGCCAGCGAGCCGACGCCCTCGGGTCCGCCCACCACCACCGCCGGCAGCCCCATCTCCTCCAGCGCCTTCACCCGGGGGTCGTCCAGTCGCAGGTCGCAGATGAGGACGCCATCCACCCGGTGTTCGCCCCACCACCGCCGGTAGAGCGCGATCTCGGCCTCCGGGTCGGCCACCACCTGGAGCATCAGCGCGTACGAGCGGGCCGACAGCTCCGCCTCCACCCCGCTGATCAGCTCCATGTAGAACGGTTCCAGCCCGAGGGTGCTCGCCGGGCGCCGCAGCGCCAGCCCGAACGCGTTCGCCGCAGCGCCGGAGAGCGCCCGGGCCGCGCTGTTGGGGTTCCAGCCGATCTCCTCGGCGATCGCCAGTACCCGCCGCCGGGTCGCCTCCGAGACGCCCGGCTGGCCGTTCAGCGCGTACGAGACGGCGCCCTTGGAGACGCCGGCACGCCGCGCGATATCCGCGATCGTCGGTCGCTTCACGCAGCCCTCCTGACACCCGCCCTGTCCCGGGCCGACTGAACCGGTTCCTCAACGTTACCTGTTCCGGCCGCCGCCACCCGGGTTTATCGTCGTTGACACTGGCGCGGTCGGGCCGTACGGTCGGGTTGCTTATCCGGTTCAGTAGCATCGACCGCAGGAGATTCCATGACCTCGTACCGTCCGCTGCGTGACGGCTGGACGGTGGTGCCGGCCGACCCCGCGTCGGTCCCCGCCGAGGTGGCCGGGCAGCCGGTGCCCGCCACGGTACCGGGCTGTGTGCACACCGACCTGCTCGCGGCCGGGCTCATCCCCGACCCGTACCTGGACGACAACGAAGGGCGGGTGAGCTGGATCGGGCGGACGGACTGGCGCTATCAGACCTCCTTCGAGTGGCGGCCGGACGTGTCCGGCGACCAGGTGGACCTGGTCTGTGCCGGGCTGGACACGGTGGCGACCGTGGCGGTCAACGGCGAGGTCGTCGCTCGGACCGCCAACATGCACCGGTCATACCGCTTCGGCGTGGCCCACCTGCTGCAGCCCGGAGAGAACACGCTCTCGGTCGAGTTCACCTCGGCCTACCGCTACGCCGAACAGCTGCGCGACCGGCTCGGCGACCGGCCCACGGCGTACGAGCCCGAGCCGTTCAACTTCATCCGCAAGAACGCCTGCAACTTCGGCTGGGACTGGGGGCCGACGCTGGTGACGGCCGGCATCTGGCGGCCGATCGGGTTGGCGACCTGGCGCACCGCCCGGCTCGCCCAGGTGCGGCCGCAGGTCACGGTCGACCAGTCAGAGGGGCGGGTGGACCTGTTCGTGGAGGTCGCCCGGGCAGCGGCCGATGCGGACGCTCCGCTGACGCTCACCGCGACCGTCGGCGACGCCCGCGGACACGTCTCGCTCGCCTCCGGGGAGAAGCACGCCACCATCACCGTGACCGTGCCCGACCCGGCCCGATGGTGGCCGCGAGGTTACGGGGACCAACCGCGCTACCAGGTGGAGTTGGTCCTGCGCGGCGCCGACGGGGTGGAGCTGGACCGGTGGTCGCGCGCGGTGGGCTTCCGCTCGGTGCGGCTCGACACCACCCCGGACGAGCACGGCACCCCGTTCACCCTGGTGGTCAACGACGTGCCGGTCTCCGTCCGCGGGTTCAACTGGATCCCCGACGACGTCTTCATCTCCCGGGTGGATCGAGACCGCTACGCCGCCCGGCTCGATCAGGCCTGCGCGGCCAACGCCAACACGCTGCGGATCTGGGGCGGCGGCATCTACGAATCCGACGACTTCTACGACCTCTGCGACGAGCGAGGCCTGCTGGTGATGCAGGACTTCCTCTTCTCCTGCGCGGCCTACCCGGAGGAGCAGCCCATCTACGACGAGGTGGCGGCCGAGGCCCGCGAGAACATCGTGCGCCTCGCCAGCCACCCCAGCCTGGTGCTCTGGCACGGCAACAACGAGAACATCTGGGGCTGGCACGACTGGGAGTGGCAGCCTCGGCTGCAGGGCCGGACCTGGGGCGCGGGGTACTACTTCGACCTGCTGCCCAAGCTCGTCGCGGAGCTGGACCCGACCCGGCCGTACTGGCCCGGCAGCCCGTACTCGGGCAGCCAGGACCGGCATCCGAACGACCCGTCGCACGGCAGCATGCACATCTGGGACGTCTGGAACCAGGTCGACTACACCCACTACCGCGCCTACACGCCCCGGTTCGTGGCCGAGTTCGGCTGGCAGGGCCCGCCGGCCTTCGCCACCCTGCGGCGCGCGGTCTCCGACGAGCCGCTGGCTCCGGACTCGCCGGGCGTACGGCACCACCAGAAGGCCAAAGACGGTGAGCGCAAGTTGCACCGGGGGCTGGAGCGGCACTTCGCGGTGCCGAGCGCGTTCGACGACTGGCACTGGCTGACGCAGCTCAACCAGGCCCGCGCCCTGTGCACCGGCGTGGAGCACCTGCGGTCGCTGAGTCCGGTCTGCACCGGGGCGCTGGTCTGGCAGCTCAACGACTGCTGGCCGGTCACGTCGTGGGCTGCGGTGGATGGTGACGGCCGGCGTAAGCCGCTGTGGTACGCGTTGCGCCGGGCCTTCGCCGACCGGCTGCTCACCATCCAACCACGAGACGGTGGGCTGGTCCTGGTGGCGGTGAACGACTCCGCCGAGGACTGGTCCGGTTCGGTGGCGGTCGGCCGGCACGGCTTCGACGGCGCCCGGTTGGCGCAGGTGGAGTTCCCCTTGGCGGTGCCAGCGCGCTCGACGCTGACGCTGCCGCTGCCGGCTTCGCTGGCGGTCGCGGGCGACGAACGCGCCGAACTACTGCTCGCCGAGGCCGGGGACCAGCGGGCGTGGTGGTTCTTCGCCCGGGACCGGGAGCTGTCCTACCCCAAGGCGGAGTACGAGGCGGTGGTGGAGCCGGCCCCAGACGGTGCTCAGGTGACCGTGACCGCCGGCACCCTGCTGCGGGACCTGGCCCTGTTCCCGGACCGGCTCGACCCGGCGGCGGAGGTGGATGAGGCCCTGGTCACGCTGCTGCCCGGGGAGTCGGCGGTCTTCACCGTCACCGGCGCCACCGAGCTGGGCCCGGGGGCGCTGACCACCAAGCCGGTGCTGCGCTGCGCCAACGACCTGACCTGACCGGCTGGGTACGAGGGCGGCTATGTCGTGGGATCGTTCCGACGCCGGACCAGGTTGGCCACGTTGACGACCCGAGGGCGGCCCGACGCGCGGAATCCCAGCCCGTGCCGGTAGATCTCGGGGATCCAGTACTGGTCCTCCTCTTGGAAGAGGATTCCGTTCGTGCTCAACAGGGTGGCGTCGTCCAGGGAGAGGTCGACGTCTGCCAGGCGGAAGGGCACCTTGCGCCGCTCGTGCGGCAGGCTGCTGAGTCGCTTCAGAAGGGCGCCGACGGGTGGGTTTTCTTCTTTGATCTCGTCTATCTTCCGACTACTGCAGGCGCGGAGAGCGTTCCGCATGGCCGCCGGTGCCAGGATCCGGTCCTGCCAGCGTGGGTCTCCGATGGACTTCTCGGCCGCCTCGGCGAGGAACGAGACGATGTCGCGGGCCTGGATCTGTCCGTTGAAGTCCGAGAGCGCGGCGAAGAACCAGCTCTCGGACCGCGCCTCCCGCGACCTGGGCGATCCCATCTTGTCTCCCCATATCGCCAGCAGCAGCCTGGACAGCTCCCGGGTCCCCGCGGCCTTGATCTCCTCCTCGGTGACGGCCAGGGCACCTCCGCGATGGCACACCCAGGCGGCCAGCCGGAGCGCCTCCTCGGTGTTCCAGCGCAGGGCGTACTTCTGATAGCGCTTCTCGAACTGTCCGAAGTTCTGCGGGCGGGCGGCCTGGGCGATGTCCCGCCGGACGAAGACGATCAGACCCAGCGGTCGGCCGCGCAGTGTCCGCAGCCATTCCGGGCAATCGATCAGAAGCGCCCGCAGCGCCCGTTGCTGGTTGCGGT
>Ga0079224_100003924_pt1 | contig 19005 bp, 13 predicted proteins | sample Stecom2015_FD_80414 | JGI IMG/M metagenome (GOLD analysis project Ga0079224, IMG submission 80414) | Agricultural soil microbial communities from Utah to study Nitrogen management - Steer compost 2015 | ecosystem: Environmental > Terrestrial > Soil > Agricultural land | place: USA: Utah... | reverse complement strand
TGAGCAGCGAAAATCTGGCCGACCGCGACCTGACCCGCGCCAATCTGAGCGGGGCCAATCTCGAAAACGCCAATCTCGCCGATGCGGTGCTGATCGAAGCTAACCTGAGTGGGGCCAATCTGCGGGACGCCAACCTGTCCGATGTCAACATGATCGGGGCCAATCTCAGCGGCGCGGTGCTGATCGAAGCCAACCTGTCCGATGTCGTGCTGCGCGACGCCAACCTCACCGGGGCCAATCTCGATGACGCCAATCTGTCGGACGCCGATCTGACCGGGGCCAACCTGAGTGGGGCCAACCTGACCGAAGCCAATATCGACGATGCCGTGCTGCGCAACGCTAACCTGACCGGGGCCAATCTGTATCAGGCCAATCTGCGCGAAGCTGACCTGACCGGCGCCGACCTCAGCGGCGCAAATTTGCAGGATGCCAACCTGCGCGAAGCCCGGCTGACCAACGCCCGGCTGACCAACGCCAATATCAGCGGGGTCAACTTCCGCGAGGCCGACCTGAGCAATGTCATTCTACCGGATGGCTCGCGCTATCAGCGGCCAGAAGACCTGGAACGGTTCGGGGTCGGGCGCAAACACGCCGCGCCGCCTCCGCCAGTGCCGCCCGTGCCGCCGGTTCCACCCCGCCCACCTGCGCCGCCTGAACCCCCTGAACAACCCGCAGGGCCGCCAGAGGGGTTCCGCCCGCCGGATGAGCCGCCATCACGGGGCTGACAATCAGACAGGAGCGTTCGTCGCCTGAGAACGCTCCTGTTTTTGTGGTATAAAAACTTGGGAGTACGTCACCCTTTGACACTGCCGGCGAGCAAACCCCGAATGAAGTAGCGCCCCAGCACGATATAGACCAGCAGCGTAGGCAGGGCCGCCAGCAGCGCGCCCGCCATCGGCAGATTCCACTGCACCGCTTCACCGCCCGCCAGTTCGCTCAGTTTCACCGTGATCGGATGAGCATTCGTGCTGGTCAGTGTGACGGCGAACAGGAACTCGTTCCAGATTTGCGTGAACTGCCAGATAATGACAACCACAAAGCCGGGCATGGAAATCGGGAAGATAACCCAGCGATAGATGCCGAAAAAGCCCGCGCCGTCAATCCGCGCCGCCTCGATCATCTCGTCCGGCACTTCCGTGTAGTAATTGCGAAAGATCAGCGTAGTAATCGGCAGGCCATACACCACATGCACCAGCACCAGACCCGGAATGCCTCCATACAGGTTGATGCGGTTCATGAACTGAAACAGGGGAATCAGGATGCTCTGATAGGGGATGAACATGCCAAACAGCATCAGCGGAAACAGAACATTCGCCCCCCTAAATTTCCACTTGGACAGCACATAACCGTTCATTGACCCTAACATGGCGGAAATCACCGTCGCCGGGATCACCAGCAGGATGCTGTTGGTGATGTTGGGCAGGAAGGTGCGCAGCGCTTCCGCAAATCCAGCAAAGTCAATGGGATTGGGCGGTGACCACACCGTTGCCAGATTGATCTGATCCGGTGACTTGAAGGCTGTTATCAGCACCATGTAAACCGGCAGCAGATAGACCAGCGCCAGCCCGATAAGCAGGGCATAAATCAGTACTCGAAGAGGGGTCACTCGCTGAATGGTCATACTTCATGCTCTTGCCGCAGCGTCGAAACCAGATACGGAATAATCACCACCGCTACCATCGCCAGCATGACTACCGCAATCGCCGCGCCTTTGGCGAACTGATTGCCCCGGAAGGCCGTCAGGTACATCAGGATGCCGGGCACATCCGTCGTGGCATTGTCGGCCCCGGCCATCGCAAAAATAAGGTCGAATATCTTAAGCGAGATGTGGCCCAGCACAATCACGGCGGACAGCGTAATGGGCTGAAGGATGGGAAGCACGATGTAACGATAGACCTGTATTTCGGACGCGCCATCCACCCGCGCTGCCTCTCGCAGTTCTATCGGAATGCCGCGCAGGCCCGCAAGATACATTGCCATCGTGTAGCCCGAAAGCTGCCATGTCGCTGCAATGATGATACCGATAAACGCCAGATTAAAGCCGTGTGTCTCCGGGAACGCCAGCACCGGGATCGTCCGCGCCCCGCCAGCCAGCAGCCAGACCAGAATCAGACCCGCGGCCAGCGCGGTCACCAGTGCCGGACGCCGCTGGTTGCGCAAACCAAAGCGCAGCGCCAGAAGCGCCAGCACGATCAGCACCGCAGCCGCCGCAATGACCGGCAGGTCCTGCCAGTTGAATCTCAGCACCTGGGTGCGATCAGTCAGCCAGCGGATATCCCACGCATCCAGCCCAAACACAGTGGGCAGTACGTTGATGCCGCCGCGTGGGTTAAACAACCAGCGCCAGATCGTGCCGGTGACAATAAATGAAAGCGCCATCGGGAACAGAAAGATCGTGCGGAAGATGCCCTCACCTTTGATATTCTGATCGAGCAGGATAGCCAGCAGCAGCCCCAGAATAAGACAGGCGCTCAAAAAGAACAGGGTAAAGAAGAATGTATTCACCAGGTCCTGCCGGAAACGAACGTCCAGCAGCCCGGAAAAAAGCTGTTCGTAATTGGCAAACCCCACAAAGTTTATTTCAGGATCGAGTGCCAACCCGGCCTGTTCGCCCCAGTCGGTCATCGACGTGTAGATGGTCTCGCCGATAAAACCGTACACAAAAATCGCCAGGAGAATCAGCGAAGGCAGCAGCATCAGAAAAGCCGTCACACGATCCCGGTTGATCCGAAGGCCGGAACGCCGGACATATCCTGTTGTCGCAGGCTGGCTGCGCGTGCTCATCGTTGTTCTGCCTCTCCGCTACTCTGAAAGGGGTGGGCTTGCAAACCCACCCCGAAATTCAGGAACTTACGAGCCGATGCCCGCCTGAATAGCCACTGCCTCCGCCGCATTCGCCGCAGCCTGTGGATCACGTGAGCTGAGGAAGATTTCCATCACAGTGGCGAAGTCGTTCAGGAAACGCTCGTTTGCCACTGCGCCATGCACCAGACTGCCGACGATGGTGTTGCTCGACCAGTCAGCCGCCGCCGATTGCAGGTAGGCGTTGTACAATTCGGCGTTGCCCACATCGCTGTTGAGATTCGCCGGAATCGAGCCTTTCAGCGGGTTGAAAATATCCTGCCCTTCGGCGGAGCCAATCAACCGCAGCCACGCTATGGTATTTTCCGGGTTGGGCGCACCGGTTGGCAGGCCGAACGAGTCGGACAGCATCATGAACGTGCCCTCTGTTCCGGGCGAAGCAGCCCAGCCAAAGCCTTCACCGGGGGTAAGATTCAGCGTCGTGGTCATGTAACCGGAAGCCCAGTCGCCCATGATATTGAAGGCAGCCTGGCCGTTGACGACCATATCAGTCGCCTGCTGCCACGAAAGCGAAGCGGCATCGTCGTTGGTGCAGTCCAGAATCTGGCCGAATTTTTCCCACACGGCCACTGCTTCGGGGCTGGTGAAGCTCAGGCTGCCATCCCACAGGCCGTTCCAGCCTTCCGTGCCAAGCTCAGCGAGCGCCACACTCTCCCACAGATGATTGACCGTCCAGTTTTCGCCTAGCGACAGCGGCACAACGCCAGCATCTTGCAGTGTCGGGCAAACCGCGAGGAAGTCATCCCACGTGGCCGGGACTTCAACACCCCATTCTGCCAGATTGGCGGGGACATACCACAGCACATTGGAACGGTGGATGTTCACAGGAACCGACCAGATGCCGCTGTCGGTGCTGAGCAGATCAAGCAGGCCCTGCGGGAACTGCTCCATCCAGCCCTCTTCTTCGTACAGCGCGGTCAGGTCTTCCATACGCTGTGCCACCACCCACGTCCCGATCAGTTCCTGACCGGCGTGTACCTGAAATGTATCCGGGGGATTGCCGCCCAGCATCCGGGTTTTCAGCACAGCGCGTGCATTCACGCCGGAACCGCCAGTCACAGTCGCGTCGATAACTTCAACACCCGGATATAGTTCCTGATACTTTTCGATCAGGGCATTCTTCGCTGGTCCTTCGTCGCCAGCCCACCAGGAAAATATCTCGAATTCGCCGGATAAATCCTGGGCGACAGCCGTGCTCAGGCTGCCAAGGGCGAGCATGAGTACCAGCCCAATCCACAACAACCTTCTCATTGTAAACTCCTCTAGGCTACCAATACATTCCTGCTTGTGCTGTGCAGATACCAGATCGCCAATGTCGCGATTCCGTTCTGCTGTATTTTGATTCTAGCACTCTCAGAATGCTGTGTGGGCCTGCGGACTGAATGAGGTGACAGATGTCTGATAAGGCAAATGACAATTAGCGCACAGGCGGGTAAAACAGCAGCATATACTGTTTTTCTTGCGGGACATTGTAGGGGCTGAACTGTGGCGCATCCAAGCCGAAACGCGCCTGTAAGTAGCCCTGCGTGCGCTGGTCTGCCTGCTCGACGAAAAAGGCGTGGGGCAGCGCCGGGTCGAGCCTGTCCAGCGCCTCCCAGCCGGGGACATAATCCGGATGGCGCAGTTCGGGCGCGAAATCCGGCAGGCCCCAGTAGCGGCTGAGGAACACCAGCAGCGGCAGCCAGAGGTCAGGGTCGTCGGTGATCCAGTAAACACGGGTCTCCGGCGGCAGATCGCGCAGCCGGAACAGAAGGTCCTGCTGGTCGTGATGCGGGCGAATCTGCGCCTGATAAACGTTCAGGTGTGGCCCAAAGTAATACCCCGCCTGCATCACCGCCACGACGATCAGCACAAGCCATTTTAATGCCCCGGTGCGGAGGCGCGGGGGCAAAGCCAGCCGGGACAGGATCAAGCCCCTTTGCTTCTTGGCCACTTGGTGTTGATCTTTTTGCATGAATCCCAGCAGGCCATCCAGCCCCAGCGCCAGCAGCAGTGCCAGCGCCGGGAAGGCCGCCACATAGCGCGCCGTCCACACGCTGTCCTCGATCAGGCTGTTGCCCAGCGCCACAAAAATCAGCCACAGCAGCGGCAGCCAGGCAGCGGTCAGTGCGCGCCGCAGCGCCACGACGATGCCCGCCGCAAACACCGGAACCAGCAGCGGCAGGATCAGCGCCGTATGCCCGCCGTAATAGAACGCGCTCCCGTCCGGCAGCGCCACATAATGCAGAAATGGAGCCAGTACGTGATCGCGCAGGTGGGCCAGCAGCGCACCGCCGCCCGGTTCCAGCAGCAGGCGGCCCCAGTAATCCACTGCGAAGCCGCGCCGGTTGAGCCGCGTCACCAGCGAAATATCCCATGCCAGCAGCGTATAGTACACCGGCAGCGCCACCACAACCGCTGCCAGCGCCACGCACGCCAGGCCGCGCAGACCACCGCGCCGCCTGATCGCGGCAATCAGCCCCCACACCAGCGCCAGCGCCGGGAAGAGCAGCCGTCCCCCTTCGTAGAAATACTGCGTCAGGCCCAGCAGCACCCCGGCCAGCGCGTAATCGCGCCAGCGCCCGCCCCGCAGCCCCTGCGCCATAGAGGCCAGTGCCAGCACCCCGAACAGCGGGTCAGCCACATTGTTCAGCCCCAGCCGGCTAAAGTGGATGTGTGGTGGAAACACCGCCAGCGCAAAGGCCGCCAGCAGCCCGATACGCGCATCGAACAGGACCCGGCCCAACCGGTACAGCGCCGCCACAGTCAGCAGGCCGCACACCGCGCTGACGACCCGCAGCGCCAGCAGATTACTGCCCAGCGCCTCCGCCGATGCCCACTGCATATAAGGATATACCCACGTGAACGCCGCGATGAAATTGAACGGCCCCATCAACCGGATGTTTGGCTCGGTCCGCAGCCGCAGGATTCCCTCGACGAAGTTGCCCTCATCGACGTAAAAATGCACCGCCTGTTCCAGATTCCACAGCCGCACGCCCGCCGCCAGCAGCAGCAGCCCCACCAGCAGCCATCCCTGCGTCGGGAAACGTCCGCGCCGCAGCCAGCGCCCCGCGCCGAACCCGGCCAGCAGCAGGGCCACACCGCCCGCCAGCAGCCCGAATTGCAGATGAGCCGATGGTTCCGGCCCCGGCCCGTTCACCAGCGCCAGCGCCATCAGACAGGCCGCCCCGCCAACCGCAAAGGTCAGCGCAGCCACGCCCCGATGGTTGGTCCCGGACTTAGCACTCAGCACTTTGCTCACGGCATAGGCGGGGAATGCTGCTGGAACGGGACATCGTTCAGGCGCGCCAGCCGCCGTTCAGAATACCCAACCAGGTAAGGCGCATAATACAGCGGGAACTGATGATAAACCTTGATGTCGTCGTAGGGGCTGAACTGGGTTGGCAGCAGATAGAAGTAGGTATCCAGCAGTTCCACTACCGCTTCGTGGCCCGGTTCGATAAAAAAGGCGTGATCGACACCGGGTTCGAGCTGCGCAATCCAGCGTCGGGTGACCGCGCCCGGCTCGATACTCTCCAGTTCGAGATCATCGCGGAAAAACTTCAACATGCCGTTCGTAAAGCCTTTATCCGGCGGGACGGCGCTGATGAGGTGAATCCGGGTTCCCGGTGGGAAGCTCAGGGAGCGAAAAACGGCATCCTGCCCGTCACGGTGCGGCCAGTTGCGGCGGATCTGATCGCGGTACAGCGGCAGATGGTGGTTGAAATAATAATCTGCCTGATACACCGCCAGCCCACCCACCAGCAGCACCAGCAGCAGCATTTTCAGCCGCTGCCGGCTGGCTCCCGGCCACAGCAGCCCCCACGTGTACCGCGCTCCGACAGCGACCAGCAGCATCAGCGCCGGGAAAGCCACCACGTAACGCGGCGAATGATTGGCGGCGACCATCAGGCTGTTACCCGCATTGGTTGCCAGCACCCACAGAATCAGCAGCAGCGGGCCGGGCCGCCGCAGCCGCGCCAGCGCATAGCCCAGACCCAGAAAAAACAGCGGAACCAGCACTGGCAGAATGAGGGCATGATCGCCCTTGTAAAACAGGCTGCCCTCCACCTCGCGGACATACAACAGGAACGGATAGATCACCCGCGTTCGCACGTGCCCCTCAAGGTCAATATCCCCGGCCAGCAGGCCCTGCCAGTATTCCGGCGCTAAGGCGGCCTGATTATTCACCATGCGCGCCGCCACCGGCTTGTCCATCGCCACCAGCGTGTAATAGATGGGCAGCGCCACAATCACCGCCGCCAGCGCAGCAACCAGCAGATTGCGCCAGCGCAGCCGCCACAGATACACCAGCCCCAGCAGCCACGCCGCAATCACCGCCATAAACAGGAAGCGTCCGCCCTCATAAAAATAATGGGTCAGGCCCAGCAGCACCCCGCCCAACACGTAATCGAAGCGGCGGTTCTGCGCCAGCCCGCGCGCGATCAATGCCAGCGCCAGCGTGCCAAACAGCGGATCGGCGATGTTGTTCATACCCAGCCGGCTGAAATGCAGGTGCGGCGGAAAAGCCAGCAGCAGCAGCGCCGCCAGCAGCCCGGTGGCCCGGTCAAATGTCGCCCGCCCCAGCAGATACACCGCCGGAACCGTCAGCGCGCCGATAACCGCGCTGGCTGCCCGCAGGCCAACCAGATTGCGCCCGAATAATTCAATGGTATGCGCCTGCCAGTAGGGGAAGATAAAGGGAAAGGCGGCGATGCTGCTCATCGGTTCCAGCAGCGGCACATTCGGCGTATCCCAGAAGCGCCGCACTGCTGAAGCAAAATTCAGTTCATCGACGAACAGCCGCAGCCCGTCCTCAAGCTGCCAGAAGCGCAGAACCAGCGCCGCGCCGGTCAGCAGCAATAGCAGCCCGACAGTGCGCCAGTGGATGCGCGGCCAGCGCGTCGGCCAGCGCGCGCCCCCTATACCGACAGCCAGCAGCATCGTGCTGATCACGATCAGCCCAAACTGCACATGCACCGACATATGCACCAGCGCCGGAATCTTCAGCACGCGGCCATTGGCCTCGGCAACCAGCGCCAGCAGGACGACCCCCAGCCCGGCCAGCCGGCGATCTCGCCGGGTTAAGCGTGCCGGGGCCAGCGCCTGCCTCACCGGCTCCATCAGTGCCGGCCCTGCCTGAGTTCGCGCGCTCAGATGTCCGGCGAGGGCCAGCGCCCCCGCGCCGATCACCAGCAGCCGCAGCGCATCCTGAAATTCATACAGCGGCGCTGTGAGGAAGATGTTCGCTGCGGCAACTGCCAGCAGCACCGCGACCAGCGCCGCGCCGCGCATCACGCCGATCAATTCAGCGCGCCGGCCAGCCTTCCGCCGCTGCGCAATCGCCGCCGGAATCGCCCCGGCGCACAGGCTCAACAGCGTAATCTGACTATAGGGCGCTTCCAGCGTGAAGATGATCGCACCCAGCAGCGCAGCAGCCAGCCCAAACAGCAGCCGCCGGATCAGCGGGCGCTGCAGCACCGGTTCGAGCGACAGTGTGCTGGCCCACCGCAGCGTTCGCTGCGCCATCACCACGCCCCACGCCGCCAGCAGCACCGCCAGCGCCAGCGTTGAATAGGGTCGCGGCAGCGCCAGGCCCGCGACGACCAGCAGCATAATCACAGCGGCGAACGCCAGCCAGCGCCCCCGCCGCGTTTCCAGACCGCGCCGCCCCCGCACCACCAGCGGGCGCAGCCAGCCGGCCCGGTCAACGGCACTCAGGCCCGCCCCGGCGACGACCACACCCAACCCGGCCAGCGCGTAGGGTCGTTCCAGCACGGACAGCAGCAGCGCCAGCCCGATTGCTGCGCTGATGAACAACAACCAGCGAAACGGCTTCGCAGCCAGCGGAGACGGGGGCAGAACCGCCGGGGATTTTGCCGGTTGTGCCGCCACATCAGCAACCGCCGGCACAGACACTGCGCCGGCCCGCAGCGGAAACTGGCGCTGTCGCCGCCGGGCAGCCACCAGCACCATCCCGCTTACCGTCGCCATGAGCGCCAGCAGCAGCCACGACCATTTCCGGTTATTTACCGGCACGTCCATTCATTGCCCCGTTAATTACTCCCTCTCACATGATAGCCGAGGCCGCGCCGCTGTACAGTAAGAATTTGTTAGAACCTCTGCACTGCTGACCGTCAGTGCCCGTTCTGGCCGCGCAACCCACTGGCGCATTTCGCGTACATCCCTATAGTTAAGTTACAAACTTGCGCCATTACATCGTCTGCATTGAGAGAAAGGACGCACTGTGAAGAAGTTTCTGGCTCTCCTGCTGTTACCGGCTCTGCTGGGGATCAGCCTCGTTCCGGCGCTGGCAGCGCCCGTCAGTCAGCTTAATGATCTGGCGCGCTACTTCCCTGCGGATACTGCCGTGTTTGTTGCCACCCGCATTGACGATGATTTCTTTGGCGAACTGGACAGCATTATCGCCAGAATCGCCAGCGTGCTGCCGCCTGGCACAATCCCGCCGCTGACCATCGAAGAGGCGCTCGACATGGCGCTGGCCGAAGCCGATCCACCGCTCAGGTTTCAGGCTGATATTCGCACCTGGCTGGGCGACACGGCTGCCGTCGGCGTGCTGGAATTTCCGCTGGAAGCGGATGAGATGTCCAGTGACGCGCCCCTGCGGCCCCGGTCTATGGACAATGACGTACCGATTCTGCTTGCCATCGCCATCACCAGCCGGGATGCAGCGGTTACGTTTCTTACCAATACTCTGACGGCCAGCGATACTGAGTTCACCCGCACCGATGAACCCGACTTCACCCTGATCGAAAACCCGGATAACCCCGATTCTGCTGTGGTGATCCGCGACGATGTCATGCTCATCGGCAACCGCTTTGCCAGTATCACTGCCTTGCCGGAAACCAGCCTGAGCGCAGACGCCGATTTCGTCTCGACCTTCGATCTGCTGCCCGAAACGGACTACAACGCAACCGTCTACCTCAATCTCAGTGATATTCTCCGTCAGGTGATGGAAAGCGACCCCGAAGCCGCCGCCGCTGCGACAGGCATGTTTGGCAGTATGTTCAGCGCCATCGGCCCGCAGGCATGGGGCGCGACTATCCTCGAAGGCGTCAGCCTGACCATCGACGCAGTCCAGCGTTTCGACGGCCTCAGCCTGCTGGAAGAAATGGGCATCCCGGTGACCCTAACGCCGATCAACCCGGCCTTCGCCGCGCATGTCCCTGCCGGCGCGCCGCTGGTCATCCACAGCACCGGACTGGGTACTTCCATCGAGGCCCTGTTCATCACGCTGGATCGTCAGATGCAGGGGCTGATTGAATCCGGCCTGGCCGATGATGACGAACTCGAAGCCATGCAGAAAGGGCTTGCCGATTTCGAGGCGGCCTTCACCACCTTCACCGGACTCGATCTGCGCGAGGATGTGGCTAGCTGGATGACCGGCGATTATGCCATGTTCCTCATGCTCAACCCGGAACTGAACCTCAACAGCCAGTTTGGTATCTTTGTCACCTTCCCGCTGGATTTCGGCCTTGCAATTCAGGCTACCGACCCGGACGCGGCTGCTGCAACCGTCACCGGCCTGACCCAGGCGCTGGAACGGCTGGCTGCGCTGGCGGCCAATCAGGAAGATGCTGAGGCAAAAGTCACCATCAGTGCGGATACCATTGGCAGCAATGCGGTCACCGTTGTGACTATCACCAGCAATGAAATGCCCTGGCCGGTTGAACTGCTGCTGGGGTCGAACAATGAAGTCTTTGCGCTGGGAACCCGCAACGCCGTAACGGCCATCTTCTCGCGCGATGGCGGCCTGCCGGCGAATCCGGCCTTCGCCCGCGCACAGAATTTCCTGCTGCCAGACCCGATCTCCGTCGGCTATCTGGGGACGGGCGGTTTGCTGCCGCTGGCCGATCTTATCGTCACCTTTGCTGAGGATGACGCCGAGGCGGAGCAGCAGGCGCAGGCCGTGCGCGACCTGCTCAATCTCTTCCCCAGCGCCACGGTCAGCCAGTCGATGGACGCCGATGGCAACAGCTTCAGCCGTCTGGTGCTGACACTGGCGGAATAACCACCACGCCCGGACTGAAACGGCTCCTGTGGGCACTGGCCCGCAGGAGCCAGATTTTGTCGCCAGCAGAAAATTGAAAATCAGCGCACAACCTTGACTCAGCACTATTTTCTGGAGAAACAGCGTATGAATCTCTTTCTCGAGCCGCCGGGGTTTCTGGGCACAGGAGCGAGCCTGCTGGCGGACCTGACGCTGATCATCTACGCCCTGCTGCTTCTGCCGGCCATGATCGCGGGCACAGTGTTCGCGCGGCGCGGCCTGCACCGGCCTCACCACAAATGGGTGATGATTACCATTACCGCCGTCAACTGGCTGCTGATCGGTCTTCTCATGGTGGCCGCTTTCCTCACGGATGTCGCCCCCAATCTGGAAAGCCAGCCAGCCAACCCGCGCTACGCCCTGCCGGCCGCTCACGCGCTGTTCGGCCTGCCGGCGCAGCTTCTGGCAACTTACATCGTTATCCGAATGCTGATAGAGGATCATCAGGTAGGCCGCGCCCGACAGCGCGGTGAAAGAGACCTGCAACGCTACTGGTTCAAACCCGCCAAGCCGGTAATGTGGGCCACACTCGTTCTGTGGATTCTTACCACGTCTTCAGGAATCATTACATATCTGACACGGTATAATGTGATTGCTGTGTCCGGCGCAGTGGTTCCGTCCCCGGCAGCGACCCAGGAAATAGCCGCACCTGCCGCAACCGACGAAGCCGCGCCGGCGGCAAGACCCGAAGCGGGCGAGGTGGCTGATCCAGCCGAAACCCCCGAACCCGCAGGATAATGACGGAGATAAGGAGGCCGCCTGTATCCGGGCTGACCAGATCGCTGATGACACGAAAAGCATTAATCATTGAAGACGACGAGATTATGATCGCCAACCTTACGGAACTGCTCGACCTCGAAGGCTTTGATGTCAGAAGTACCTCCAGAGGTTCGCAGGCGCTGGGATGGGTGCGCACTTTCCAACCGGACATTATCCTCAGCGATATGTACCTGCCCGACAGCGACGGCCTGGCGATTCTGGCTGCCGTCCGGGACATCCCGGCAGCCGCCCGCACGCCGTTCATCTTTCTGACCGGGCAGGGTGAAAGCGACCGTATGCGGGCGGCGATGGAACGCGGCGCAGATGGGTATCTCGTCAAACCGTTCGAGCTTATGGATTTGCTCCGGCTGATCGAACAACTCCTGCCGGCTCATTGCTAGAGCCGGACACCGGAGCTGAAGCACACCCGGCACAGGGCCTGTCCGCATCAGGCTGGATAGCTGCCCGTGTCTGTCCTATAATAGCCAGCAGCTATTGCGGGACATATCTGTTTGACCATCGAATTTCTGTTCGTCTTTCTGTTAATCATCGCTAATGGCGTGTTCGCCATGTCTGAGGCCGCCATGATCTCGGCGCGGCGGGCGCGCTTGCAGCAGCGTGCCGAAGAAGGCGACGGCGGCGCAGCGGCGGCCCTCAAGCTGATGGATGACCCCAACCGCTTTCTGTCCACCGTGCAGATCGGCATCACCCTGATCGGCATTCTGTCAGGCGCAATCGGCGGCTCGTCTCTGGCGCGCGCCATTCAGCCGCTGCTGAACTCGATCCCGGCGCTCGCCCCCCAGAGCCAGGCCATCAGCATCGGGCTGGTGGTGGTGGTCATCACCTACCTGTCCCTCATCATTGGCGAACTCGTTCCCAAGCGGCTGGCGCTGAATCATGCCGAAGCTATCGCATCGCTGGTCGCCCGGCCCATGCGCCTGCTGTCCCGGCTGGCCGCGCCGCTGGTGGCCCTGCTGTCGCTCTCGACCCGTGCTGTACTGTTCCTGCTGGGTATGCGCGCCTCCGATGAGCCGCCGGTCACCGAAGAAGAAGTGCGCATCATGCTGGCACAGGGCACAGAAGCCGGCATCTTCGAGTCCGCCGAGCAGCAAATGGTTGAAAATATCTTCCGTCTGGCCGACTGGCGCACCAGCGCCGTGATGACCCCCTACCCGGAAGTCGTCTGGCTTGATCTCGACTCGCCGCCGGAAGCCATCATCGACCAGATTTCGCGCAGCCGCTTCGTCGCCTACCCTGTGTTTCAGGAAGAACAGCGCAATATCGTAGGGGTCGTCCTGCTCGAAGACCTGTGGCTTCAGCTTGCCCGCCAGCAGCCGCTCGATCTCAAAGCCGCGCTCAAACCGCCGTTGTATGTGCCGGAAAGCGCGCTGGTCCTGCAAGCACTCGAACAATTCCGCCAGTCCGGCCAGCGCATCGCTCTGGTGATCGACGAACACAGCAGCGTCGTCGGTGTGACGACCCCGCAGGACATTCTGGAAGCGGTGGTGGGCACGCTGCCCGCCGGAACCGAGGAGGCCAGCATCACCCCGCGCACGGACGATTCGTGGTACGTTGATGGAATGATCAATATTGATGAGTTCGAGGATTACATCGATCAACCCATCTTCCCGGAGGACGAACGTGGAGATTACCACACTCTGGCCGGCTTTGTCATGATGCGCATCGGGCGCATCCCGCAGACAGCGGATCGCTTCGAGTGGAACGGCCTGAGTTTTGAGGTTGTGGATATGGATGGCCGCCGCGTCGATAAAATCCTTGTTACCCGCCTGCCACCAGCGGAAACCAGCAGCGATGACTGACCGCATCCTTGACATTAAAGCGCCGCAGCTTTATCGCTGTCAGGTTTACCGCTACTTTAACGGCCTGTCGCGCCTGTACGTGGGCGCATTCAAACCCCATCAGAATGTGCCGGCGTTTTACATTCTGTTCTCGGATGTCGCTTATTTCGAGGGGCCGGTCAGTTGGTCGAGCGCCGATTTTTACATCGCCCCGGCGCAGGACTGCATCGATCTGATGCTGCAAACGGGCATCATCGGCCCGGCCATCCTCCAGTTCCCCGACGCTTACGCCTCGATCACCGAAAGCGCCAACCTCTACTGTGTCGATACGCCCGAAACGCGCATCCGAATCATCGCCAGCAGCGCCACCCGGCTCGACAGCATCCCCGTCAATATCTAGCCTGTGCTGTTTTCGATCTCAACATGAAGCGGCAGGAATACCCGAAACGTGCTGCCCCGGCCTTCGGCGCTTTCAACCTCCACATATCCCCCGTGCGCCCGCACGATCTTATCGACAATCGCCAGCCCGATTCCCGATCCGCCAATTGCGGTCTGGCTCTGATCAGAACGGAAAAAGCGGTCAAACACATGTGGCAAATCTGTGCCCGGAATCCCTTTGCCCGTATCGCGCACACTGAGGCAGATACCCCCCGGCGCGGCGCTGGTTGATACAATCACCGTGCCGCCGGAGTCGGTATATTTCAGGGCATTATCAATCAGGTTAGAAAGCGCGCGTTCGATCTTTTCGCTGTCGAACGCGACCAGCGGCAGGCTCGGCTGCATCTCCTGCTGCAAAATCAGACCCCGGCTGACCGCCACCGGCTGGTAATCAGCGACCAGACGCGCCACCAGGGCGTTGAGGTCCTGCATCACAAACTCGAATTCATCTTCAATCGGCTTATCCAGCCGCAGGATCATCAGCATGTTTCGGATCATGTTTTCCAGATTGTCCACCTGCGCTTGCAGCTTGGCGATATGCTCGGCGCGCCGCTGCGCCGAATTGGCCCGGTTCAGCAGATACAGACTGGTCTTGATAATCGTCAGCGGAGTCATCAGATCGTGGGTATGGTCACCGACAAAACGCCGCAGCAGTTCCATCCGTTCACGTTCCAGCGTCAGGTTAAGCGCGTGGGTTTCAGCTTCTCTGCGTGCTGTCACATCCCGCACCATGACCAGCGCCTCATCCGGCCCGCTAGGGGTAATGCGTGCCTCGAACTGGCGCAGGTCACCCAGTTCGGATTCAAACGCATACTCATAGCTCTGCAATTCGCCCGTCTCCAGCGCGCGCTGCACTGCTTCCATGCGCCGGCTGGCAAGCTCTGGCGGCAGCACTTCCCACACCTTCTTGCCGACCAGCCGCTCGCTGTACACTATGTTGGTAAAGTCCACCCCATGAATTGCTTCCAGATACGTACCGTCACGGTGGATACGGGCCATAAAGTCGGGGATCGCCTGAAGCAGGGCGCGCAGTTTGGCTTCCATCTGCTTGGTTTCGGTGATGTCAATATCAACCCCGGCAATGCCGATAATCCGTTCGCCGTCCCGCACCGGCACAACCACGTTGTAGTTGTACTGCTGGCGACCCTGCCGGTTATAGGTGACTTCGGTGCGAATCTCTTCTCCGGCAAAGGCTCGCTCGTTAAGCGTTTTCCATTCTTCCAGCACGCTGCCGGGCAGGTCGATTTCTTCCGGCAGCTTGCCGATATTGTCGCCCCAGGTTTCGCGGGCGTGTTGATTTTGCAGCACATACCGGCCATTGACATCCATCGCCCAGAAGTCAAACGGCAGGCTTTTGATCGTCGCTTGCAGCCACGCCTGACTTTCCCGCAGTGCTTCTTCGGCCCGTTTGCGCTCTGTCATCTCGCGGCTGATGACCGCCACCCCATCACCCAGCGGCACAGCCAGAACGGCGTACCACCAGTGCTGCCGGCCATCCTCCGCCGGGATTTTCAATTCCTCAGTATACGGCTGACCGCTTTCAACAACCCTCTTGTAACCCTCAAACAGCCGCGACACCCATACTTCCGAGCGCGACTTCAGGGTTGTGCCCACCAGCATCCCGCGCGGCTGATTCAACTGTTTCGTGCCGGCTTCGTTCACGTCGATGATCTCAAAATCGTGAATACGCCGCTGCTCATCGTACACTGTGCGCAGCAGATAGTAAGCGTCCGGGCTGTTTTCGACAATGGCCCGGTAGCGCAGTTCGCTGGAAGCCAGTTCGTCCGTCCGCTGCTGGAGGGCGTGTCGCAGCCGGTGATGAAACACGGTCACTGCCGTCTGTACTCCGATGACTGCCAGCAGAAAAATGATGGTCGATACCGCATCGGGCATCTGGGACACCAGCCCGATCGCGGCCAGCGCACTGACCACCGCCAGCATCAGCAGCAGGCGCGGCGGCCAGAAAAATCCGGCGATCAACAGGGGCACAATCACAACGGCCAGGGCCTGCGACCTCGGATTGCCCACGCTCAGACCCAGCAGGGCGATCAGAATCGCCACTGGCAGCAGCATCATGCTGATCTGATAATGGCGCGTGCGGGTCAACCCATACAGCGCGGCGCTGATCGCCAGATTCAGCAGCAGCCACCCGATACGCGGATCGTCCACCACCCCAAACACCAGCGCCACCATGACGTACAGCAGCGTGACCACCAGCGTCACAGCGGCCAGTGTGCGCACGCGGATGCATTCTTGCGGGTCAACGATATGTGCCGGGGGTTCGATCAGCCAGCGATAATGATCCTGTACAGCCATACGGAGATTTTGCCGTTCTGATGATTACGGAACAGATAGCGCGTTTCTGGCCGCTGTGCCCGGAGATAACGCCGTCTTTCGTTGGTTCAAACTGATATATTGATATGATAATACTCCAGAACACCTCTTGCGCGAATTAATCATCCCGTTCTGCGCCAGAATCCGCTACACTGGGCCTGCCTGTTACTTGGATGGAGTGCGCCATCTTGAAACGCTTAATCTGTTTTCTGGCTTTGCTGTTGACCGGGATCACCGTTATTGCTCAGGACATCAGCTCCGAACTGCTGGGGCAAATTGAAACGATTGAGTCATTCGTAACCGACGCGCGCGGGCTGGAAACGCTGGAGCCGGTTGATCGCCGCTTCCCGGCCCGCGCCGACGCTATCGAGCAGGTCAGAGCGATCTACGCGGCAGAGATTCCACCAGAAGAAGCCGAACGCCTCAATCATTTTTATATCGCCTTCGATTTTCTGCCCCCCGGCTCAGACTACGTGAGCCTCTATCTCGACGCGCTCGCAGCCCAGATCGGCGGTTTCTACGACCCGCTCACCAAAGAGATGAACACGCTGCTCCTGAGCGGCGGCACACCGGGCGACAAACTGCCCCTGCTGGAACAGATCATTTACGCCCACGAATTTGCCCACGCGCTGCAAGACCAGCACTTCGACCTGACCGCCATCGACGAGCAGACCCGCGCCAATCGTGATCAGGCGATGGCCGTGCTGGCGCTGATCGAAGGCGATGCCACGCTGGTCATGAACCTGTACACGCAGGAAATTTCGTCGCGCAACCCGCTGGGCACAGCCTTGCAGCTTCTGGCACAGGGCTTCACCACCAATACGCTGTTCCTGCCGCCCGGCCTGCCAGACATCATCGCCAGCGAACTGCTGTCAGCCTATACCGATGGCGCGGTGTTCGCCAGTGTGATACAGGCGCGCGGCGGCTGGGAAGCAGTCAACGCCGCCTTCCAGCCGGAAAACTGGCCGCAGTCCACCGAGCAGATTCTCCACCCGGAAAAGTACCTCAACGGCGAAGCTCCGCTGCCGGTGACCCTCCACGACGTAACGCTCGAACCGGCGTGGGAAATCGTCTGGGATACCACCTTCGGCGAATTTTACCTGCGCGAGTATCTCAAGACGCAGCTTTCTAACCGGGCGGCGGCGCTGGCGGCTGCCGGCTGGGGCGGCGATCATTACCGCATTTATCGCCACACTGAAACCGGAGAACTGGCATGGGTCATGCGCATCGAATGGGACACCGCCCGCGACGCAGCGGAATTTGCCGATGCCTACAGCGATTTTCTGGCGCGGCGCTTTGCCGATGGGGTCGAGCAGGAGTCCTGCTGGTCAACCGCTGCCGAAAGCCTGTGCTTTACCGGTGATACGGTGTCGCACCTCATCGCCTACGCCCCAACGCTGGCACTGGCGCAGCAGTTGCTCGCCGGTCAGAACTGAAATGCACGCCTGCGCTGCCGGGTGCTGTGGCATAACCAGAATCGTTTACAACCACCAGCCGAACCACTCATGGCTGAAGGCGTGGTTGTAAGCGTGCCCGCCGGAATGCACCGTCAGCGAGGCTTTTTCCGCTGCGTCGAACAGGGCATAGGCGCGCTTGACCGTCTCGAACTGCTCGCGCACACCCGCAATCGGGAAAATGGGGTCCTGCTCGCCGGCGATGAAGCGCACCGGGCGCGGGGCCAGCAGCGCCGCCAGATCGCCCATCTCGACCAGTTCGAGAATACCCGGTACATAATTGCATTCGCAGTGTTCGACGCCCAGAATCGACGCCTTGAAAGAGCAGAAATAACACGATGGCACGATCACGGTGATGCGTTCGTCGATGGCCGACAGCCACAGCGTCGTCGTCCCGCCGCCGGAATTACCCGTGCAGCCGAGCGTCCCCGGCGCGACATCGGGCCGGTTCTGCACAAAGCTGATAGCGCACATACCATCCCAGCAGCGTTCGCCCAGCAGGGTGCGCCCTTGCAGCATGTACTCAAACGACAGATGACGGCACGAACGCCCCCTTTCCGGCGACTGCAACTGATCGGTCACCCGTTCGCCAAAACCGCGCTGCTCCACCGCGCACACCAGATACCCGGCCTCGGCCAGCGCCTGGGCATAATTGCCATCAGCGGCCAGCCGTTCCTGTGCCACTTCTTCATTGGGATAATTGCCGAGGATATACTGCACACTGGGGTTGTGACCATGAAACACCATGATCGCCTTGAACGGTGGTTCCTTCTTTGGAACCAGCACATAGGTATTGGCAAGCACGCCCTCGCCGACATCCAGCGCATATTTTTCTTCGATATACCTGCCCCGGTCAATCGCCTGTAATTTTTCGGCGGTGGGGTTGCGTGGTGGTGTGCGCCCGTTCAGGCCGAGCAGTTCGACCACGTCGCTTTTCAGCGCCTGCTGCCAGGCTCTGAACTCATCGACGGTGCGGGCGTTGAAAGCCATGCGGCGCGGCTTGTTGGCATACAGATAATCGACGTGGGATTGCAGTGCAAAACGGGGATCATTAGACATCGTTTTGGGCCTCAAATGAGTCTGGGTCAATCACTTTGCCATCATTATGCCAGAAATTAATCTTCCCCGCTTGAACCGCACCGTCCGGCTAGCGGCAATGGTCTGCAAGCAGCTTGCTTGTATCCATCCAGCCATACGTATCCATTGTCAGGCTGACGCCATCCCAATCATATGGATGGTCGGATACGAATTTGCCTCCCAGTCGCTCATAAAATGCCCGATTGGGGTTCACATGCAGCACTTCGACCCT
>Ga0079224_100003922_pt1 | contig 19009 bp, 17 predicted proteins | sample Stecom2015_FD_80414 | JGI IMG/M metagenome (GOLD analysis project Ga0079224, IMG submission 80414) | Agricultural soil microbial communities from Utah to study Nitrogen management - Steer compost 2015 | ecosystem: Environmental > Terrestrial > Soil > Agricultural land | place: USA: Utah... | reverse complement strand
GTGGGCGGCGTCGATGCCTTCCACATCAAAGGTCGGATCGGCTTCCGCGTAACCCAGCGCCTGCGCTTCTTTCAGCACCTCTTCAAAGGGCCGTCCGGCACGCATTTCGGTCAGGATGTAGTTGCCGGTGCCATTGATTATGCCGGCGATGGTGTCAATGCGGTTGGCGGCCAGGCCTTCACGCACAGACTTGATCACCGGAATGCCGCCGGCCACACCGGCTTCATAGGCAACCACGACGCCAGCTTTCTCCGCTGCGTCGAAAATCTCATTACCGTGCACGGCAATCAGGGCCTTGTTGGCAGTCACCACATGCTTGCCGTTGGCAATGGCCGCCAGCACCAGCTCTTTGGCCGCATCGTAGCCACCAATCAGCTCCACCACGATATCAATCGAGGGATCGTTCACCACATCATAAATGTCGGTACTGAACGGGACATTACCCAGTTCAAGATCATCGCGGCTATGGCGGCTTGCCACCCGGGCAATCCGGATATTGCAGCCGGCACGACCCGCAATAATCGCGGCGTTGCGAGTCAGGACATTGAATGTACCGCCGCCTACGGTTCCCAGTCCGCAAATTCCGACATTGACGTCTTTCAAGCTCTCACCTCTGATCCCGATGGGGTGCTGATGGATTGCAATAAAGGGGCATAGTATACCGATTCAGGGCCGGCTGAATAAGCCCTGAATCGGTCACGCTTTCAACAAAGATGATGACTACCGGCGAACACCGACAGGGTCACAGAATACCCAGGCCCTCGGCCAGATTTCGGGCCGGCACATAACCCCGAACCATATTGCCGTCTTCCAGCAAAATTGCCGGCGTGCCGGTCCCCCCCACCTGACCACCGAGCCGATACTGCTCCGCAACCGGGTTTTCACAACTCTTCTGCTCCACCGCGCGGCCCGCTTTGGCGGCATCCATAGCGGCCTGCTGATCGTCAGCACACCAGACCGAGATATATTTATTGAAGGAGGCCGTACCCGGCCCGGAACGGGGAAACGCGTAGTAATTGACGGTAATACCGTAATCATTTAGCTGCGCTACTTCATCGTGCAACTTCCGGCAATAGGGGCAATCGATATCGGTAAACACATCAACGACCGCCTTCTCTTCACCCTTGGCCGGATAGGAAATCACGCCCTTGCCGCCGAAATCCGCCATCATGTCCTTGCGGACGCCCGCGCGGGATTCTTCAGTAACGTTGGCGATGCCGTTTTCGGTGATTTTCAGCAGATCGCCCGTCAGCAAATAGGTGCCGTCTTCCGTGGTGTAGATGGTGTCGCCGTTGTTGCTCTGAACTTCGTACAACCCTTTTGCCTCAGATTCGCGAACGGAGTTTACCTTGAGGCCGGGAACCGCCTCCGTCAGCCGCTGGGCAATGCGATCTTCGGCTTCGCCTGCCTGGGAGGCTGGCGCCCCGACCAGGGCCAGCGCCAGTCCAACGGACACTGCTACTGATTTGATGCTCATGAGCTTAAAACTACCTCTGTCGGTTTATGTGGTGTCTGCGACACCGGAAAATCGGATTAGTTCAGCCTCCGGAGCGACTGGAGTCAACCCCTGGGGTGATGGGCCTGGTGAAGATCCTGCAATCTTTGTCGCGCAACATGGGTGTAGATCTGGGTGGTAGACAGATCTGAATGCCCCAACAGCATTTGAACAACCCGAAGATCCGCCCCATGATTGAGCAAATGAGTGGCAAAGGCATGCCTGAGTGTATGCGGAGAAAGATGCTTGGTGATTCCGCACCGAACCGCATAATGCCGAATACGGTACCAGAAGGCCTGCCGGGTCATGGCGGTTCCCCGATTACCCGGGAACATGGCATCACTGGTCTTGCCCCGCAGCAGCTCGCCCCGGGCCTGCCGCATATACTGCAACAGCCAGTCCACAGCCTCTTCACCCAGCGGCACCAAACGCTCCTTGCCGCCCTTGCCCTGTATGCGGACCACCCCCTGCCTCAGGTTAACCTGGTCCACCGCCAGCCCTGTAAGCTCGGAGACCCGAAGCCCGCAGCCATAGAGAATCTCCAGCATGGCCCGATCCCGTAATTCTACCGGCAGCTCCGGGTCCGGCTCAGTCAGCAGCGACTCCACGTCGGCCTCGGTCAGGGTGTCCGGCAAGCGCCGGGGCAACCTTGGACTGTCAATCCGCAACGTTGGGTCTTCGGCAATAACACCTTCACGCAACAGAAACCGATAGAATCGCCGTATACCAGACAGACGACGGGCCGCCGTGCTGGTTTTCAGTCCGTCGGACAAGCCCCGCGACATCCAGGCCAGAAGATCCGTGCGCCGGGCGTTGCGCAGGGTTGGTGCTCCGGCTTGCTGCTCCAACCACTCGGACAAACGGCACAAATCACTGGCATAGGCCTGCCGGGTTTTCTCACCAAGGCCATCCTCAAGCCAGACCGCGTCACTGAAACGCTCTATCAGCTGTTCATCTTCTGGCCTCAGCACAGCACCCTCTTCGATTACCGAGTCATCGCAGGCATTAAACCATAAAAAAAGCAGCCCCTTGAGGCTGCTTTTTGGTACTGAACAGACGAATCTGAATCAGTTGAGCTTTTCCTTGATACGAGCTGCCTTACCAGACAGGTCGCGCAGGTAGTAAAGCTTGGCCTGACGTACGTCACCACGACGCTTCACGCTCACGCTGTCGATCAGCTTGGAATAGGTCTGGAAAGTACGCTCAACGCCCACGCCGTAAGAGATCTTACGAACGGTGAAGGAAGAGTTCATGCCACGGTTACGCTTGCCGATAACCACGCCTTCAAACGCCTGCAGACGCTCACGGTTACCTTCAGTTACGCGAACCTGTACAACCACGGTGTCACCCGGCGCAAAGGCAGGGATTTCCTTGGTCATCTGTTCTGCTTCAAGTTGACTGATGATGTTGTTCTTGCCGCTCATCGTAATGCTCCTGATACCCAATCTTTCAATGCCCTGATGACTCAGAGGCACCCGGTTCGTTCAAAATTTCTTCCAGTAACTGACGCTCTTCTTCCGTAAGTTCCCGCTTTTCCAGCAGGTCGGGGCGCCGCTCACTGGTTCGCCTCAACGATTCTTTCAATCGCCAACGCCGGATCTGTTCATGGTGACCGCCCAAAAGAACTTCCGGCACCGCCTGACCTTCGTAAACCTCGGGCCGGGTGTAGTGCGGACAATCCAGCAATCCGTCGGCAAAGGAATCCTGCTCCGCCGACTGCGCATGACCCAGCGCTCCGGGGATGAGGCGTGTTACCGCATCAATCACAGCCATCGCTGCCAGCTCGCCACCCGAGAGAACGAAATCCCCAAGGGATACCTCCCGGTCGACTTCTGCCGCAATCAGGCGCTCATCCACACCTTCATAACGACCGGCAACGAGAATCAGCTGCTGTTCGGCGGCGAGTGACTCCACCACCGACTGATCCAGCCTTTCACCCTGCGGCGAAAGATAGACCACACAGGCCTTGCCGGGTGCCGATGCCCTGGCCGCCTGGATTGCGTCCCGCAGAGGCTGAATTTTCATCAGCATCCCCGGGCCACCACCATAAGGCCGGTCATCCACCGTGCGATGACGATCGTGGGTGTAATCCCGGGGATTCCAGCTTTGAAAGGTCAGCAGACCTTCACGCACTGCCCTCCCGGTAATCCCGTAATCCGTCACCGCAGAAAACATATCCGGGAACAGACTGACTGCGCCAATCCACACCCGTCAGAACTCCGGATCCCAGTCAACCACCATGCGAGAGCCTTTGAGATCCACCTGCTGAACCACCTGATCCGGCAGATAGGGAATCAGTCGCTCTCTCTGGTCAATAGAGCCCGCCGTAGCGTGCACCACCAGGACATCATTGGAGCCTGTCTCCAGAAGGTGATGCACCTTACCCAGGCACTCACCTTCTACCGTGAAGACATCCAGTCCTTCCAGCTGATGCCAGTAGAACTCCCCTTCGGGCAGCTCCGGCAATTGCTCGGTGGGAACCCGGATCTCCGCCCCACAATAGGTGCGGGCCACTTCACGATCATCAATACCTTTAAGCCTGACGACGATCCCCTGCCCCTGGCGGCGACCTTCCTCAAGCCTGATCGGAATACGCTTGCCGTCCAGGAGCAGAGTCCAGTCACGGTAGTTCAGTATTCCGTCTTTCGGGTCTGTGTAAGAGAAGACCTTAAGCCAACCCTTTACCCCGAACACCGAGGTGATCCGGCCGATCACAGTTTCCTGCGAATTCTGCGTCATGCCTTTACAACCCCGGTACCAATAATGCTATTACTGAGCAGCCTTCAGCAGCTGAGCAACACGCTCACTGGCCTGTGCACCCTGGCCCAGCCAGAAATCAACGCGCTCACGGTTAACACGCAGACGCTCTTCCTGACCACGGGCAATCGGGTTGAAGAAACCAACACGCTCAATGAAACGGCCGTCACGGGAGTTGCGGCTGTCAGTGACTGTCAGATGGTAGAACGGGCGCTTCTTGGAGCCGCCACGAGCCAAACGGATTGTTACCATTTCGACCAATATCCTGTTCTGTTGTACGAACTTTGTACGATTCCCGACACACCGTTTCACGGCTGACGGGAAGACCCATACTCGAAAGGGGCGCTATTCTATGCCAAAAAAGCGCCAATGAAAACAGGGAAACCACCGGTTTCCCCATTTTATATGTAAGGCTTTTTACATACGACCAAACGGAGGCATGCCACCACCGCCGCCGGGCGGCATCATACCACCCATACCGCGCATCAGGTTAGCAACCCCGCCCTTCTTGCCAAACTTTTTCATCATCTTCTGCATCTGCTTGTGCTGCTTGAGCAGACGGTTCACGTCCTGGATCTGGGTACCGGAACCGGCAGCAATCCGACGCTTGCGGGAATTATTGATGACATCCGGGTAGCGGCGCTCTTTTGGAGTCATGGAGCAGATAATGGCTTCCATCTGACCAACCGACTTGTCGTTAACCTGAGCCTGCGCCATCTGGGCCATCTGCCCCATGCCCGGCAACTTGTCCAACAGTCCGCCGATACCGCCCATATTCTTCATTTGCTGGAGCTGGTCGCGGAAGTCTTCCAGATCAAAACCTTTACCCTTCTTGATCTTCTTGGTGAGCTTCTCGGCTTTCTTTCGGTCCAGCTTGCGCTCAGCTTCCTCAATCAGGGAGAGCACATCCCCCATGCCAAGGATGCGGGAGGCAACACGATCGGGATAGAAAGGCTCCAGAGCGTCTGACTTTTCACCAATACCCAAGAACTTGATGGGCTTGCCGGTGATATGACGCACGGACAACGCCGCACCGCCACGGGCATCGCCGTCGGTCTTGGTCAGCACCACGCCGGTCAGCGGTAACGCGTCGTTAAATGCCTTGGCGGTATTGGCCGCGTCCTGGCCCGTCATGGCATCAACCACAAACAGGGTTTCAACCGGATTCACCGCCTTATGCAGGCGACCGATTTCACCCATCATCTGCTCATCCACGTGCAGACGACCCGCGGTATCCAGGATAACCACATCAATGTGCTTGCGGCGGGCAGCCTCGATGGCACCATTGGCAATATCCACCGGATCCTGCTCGGTGGTGCTGGGGAAGAATTCAACGCCCACTTCACCGGCAAGCGTTTCCAGCTGACGGATGGCCGCCGGCCGATAAATATCGGCACTGACCACCAGCACGGACTTTTTCTCACGCTCTTTCAGGAAACGGGACAGTTTGGCCACCGTTGTGGTTTTACCCGCGCCCTGGAGGCCCGCCATCATGATGACCGCAGGAGGACGCGTGGCCAGGTTCAGGGACTCATTGCCCTCACCCATGACCCGCTCCAGCTCGTGCTGGACAACCTTAACGAAGACCTGGCCCGGGGTCAGGCTGCGCTGAACTTCCTGACCAATCGCACGCTGACGAACGCCTTCAATAAAGGCCTTGACCACAGGCAGGGCGACATCAGCCTCCAGCAGTGCCATCCGCACTTCACGGAGCGTGTCCTTGATATTGTCGTCAGTCAGGCGCGCCTGGCCCGAGATCTTGCGCAAGCTACCGGATAGCCGGTCCTGGAGATTCTCAAACATGTTGCTCTTCCGTACCCCGGAGAATTTGTTCACACAGATCAAGAAGCCAGCTCGGCCTGCTTGATTCCTGTTGCATAATCGCGACATTATACCCAGACTACGGAGCCTCTGAACAACTCCGCGCCGATTTCACTTCATCAGGCAACACGATTAAGGATGTCATGGGAACGCTGATTCTCGCGGTTACCGCACTTTTCCTCTATAGCGTTGGAACCGCGCTTCAGGCCCTCCATTTACGTGGCAAGGTGCACAGCAATCTGGCGGTCACCACACTGATTGGCGTGCTTGCCCTAATCGGCCACGGCCTGCTCATTGCCCAGACTGTGCACCTGGACGGCGGCTTCGACTTCAGCTTCTTCAAGAGCTCGGTACTGATCTCCTGGCTGATTGTCTTTCTGCTGCTGGGCCTGAACCTGAGCAAACCGGTGCAAAGCCTGTTCATTGCCGCCTATCCGATTGCGGCACTGACCATTGTCATGGCGCTGATTACCCATACGCCGTCACGCCTGGTGTCTGAAGAAAGCTACGGTATGCTTTCTCACATTGCGCTGTCGGTGACGGCATACAGCTTGTTTACCCTCGCGGCCATACAGGCGGTTCTACTGTACGTGCAGAACCGCCAACTCAAGCGCAACTACAACAGCCTGCTGGTAAGAAACCTGCCACCGCTGCAAACCATGGAGTCATTGCTGTTTGAAATGGTCTGGGCGGGAGTGGTGCTGCTGGTGCTCGCCATTGTCACCGGTGCTGTTTTCATTGAAGACCTGTTTGCCCAGGATCTGGCCCACAAAACCATATTTTCCCTGCTGTCTCTGCTGGTTTTTGTCGGGCTACTGGTGGGCCGCTACACCAAGGGCTGGCGCGGCATTACCGCCAGTCGCTGGACACTGGCCGGCTGCGCGTTGCTGATGCTGGCCTTCTATGGCAGCAAGTTTGTTCTGGAACTGGTGTTCCACCGGGGCGCCTGAGACCCGACAAGCCTCTTGCTAACCAAACCCGCTTGACACCCGTTACCTTCAAAACCTATTTTCGCAACTTATCCTCAATATAAGGGCTGCTCTCTTGAACGAAACATCGCTGACCGCGCTGTTTATTCTACTTGTCGGACTGATCATCCTCTCTGCGTTTTTCTCCAGCTCTGAAACCGGCATGATGTCCCTGAACCGCTACCGCCTGAAACACATGGCGAATACCGGCCACAAGGGAGCCCAGCGAGCGCAAGGCCTGCTTAACCGGACCGACCAGCTGATTGGCGTCATCCTGATCGGCAACAATTTCGTGAACATCCTTGCGTCATCCATTGCCACGGTCATCGCGATTCGCCTCTGGGGGGATGCCGGTATTGCGATCGCCACCTTACTGCTGACGATCGTCATCCTGATTTTTGCCGAGGTGACTCCGAAAACCCTCGCAGCCCTGTTCCCTGAAAAAATTGCCTTCCCGGCCAGCCACATTCTTGGGCCACTGCTGAAACTTCTGTACCCGCTGGTGTGGGCCGTCAATCTGTTTACCACCGGCATCCTGCGACTGCTGGGCGTTTCCTCGGCCCAGGCCTCGGAAGATCATCTTAGCCGGGAAGAACTCAGAACCGTGGTGAACGAAGCCGGCGCACTGATTCCGGCCCGACACAAAGACATGCTGGTCAGCATCCTGGATCTGGAGAATGTCACCGTCAATGACATCATGGTGCCCCGAAACGAAGTCGTCGGCATCGACCTGGAAGACGACACCGACACTATCCTGCGCCAGCTCAGAAGCAGCCAACACACGCGGCTGCCTATTTTCAAGGGCGACATCAACAACATTCAGGGCATTCTGCACCTTCGCAGCGCGGCCAGACTGCTGCAGGAGGCCGACATTAACAAGGCGATGATCATGCAGCTGTGCCAGGAACCCTACTTCATCCCCGAGAGCACCGCACTCAACACCCAGTTGCTGAACTTCCAGAAAGGCAAGCGCCGGTTCGGCATAGTTGTGGATGAATACGGTGATGTGCTGGGCCTGGCTACGCTTGAGGATATTCTTGAGGAAATCGTCGGAGAATTTACCACCGACTATGCCGCTACCTCGCCAGATATCATCCCCCAGGACAACGGCACCTTTATCATCGACGGCAGCGCCGCCGTACGGACGATCAACAAAACCCTGGGCTGGCATCTGCCCACCGATGGCCCGAAAACCCTGAACGGACTGATTACCGAAACCCTGGAAAATATTCCTGACAGCAACGTGTGCCTGAAGGTTGGCGGCCATCGTATTGAAGTCCTGCAAATCAAGGATAATGTCGTGAAAGCTGCCATTGTCCATCCCAAGCGCAAGAAAAAGCGTGGCCGGAGTTTATGAACCCCATCGCAGGTTAGCGTTTATTCATGTTAATGCAGATCAAAATGCGCTAAATTTAACCAATAATCAGAATAGACAAGAATCAGGCTCGGTCATGTATCCGGTTGAGGCGTAAACAGGAGTCGGCCATGAACAAGCAGTCCGGCATACATTACCTCCGCGAGCACAGGGAAGCGGCAAGCACCCGACCGGTTCCTGCGGAGGTAACCCGCATCCGCGACACCGTTGTTGCGGGGCTGGGTGATTTGTTGCAGGGGGCTTTCGATGCCGTCGATGATTCACTCTTCGAACTGGCCAACAATGCCCGCAGCAACAATGAGCAAAACCGCTATTTCGAAGCCATGCGCGAAATTCGCATCAAGCGCAAGGGCGTAGAGCGTCATTTCCAGAATACGGTTGCCCAGTTCTTTGCCAACCCGCCCCACGCCGGTCAGCTTCCAACAGCTGAAACCAGCCAGCAGGCCAGCGCCGACACCCTCTCATTGGTGGGCAATGACGATCTGGAAGAACAGGTCGCCTTCAACGCCATGACCACCAAGGCCAAGGCACACTTCCAGGGCCCCTTGCTGCAGCTACAGGCCCGCTTTACCGAAATCTATCCGGACGCCACCGAGCAGGAGCCGGTCAACCCGATGGCACCGGAGCACCTTTGCAGCGCCTTTACCGAAGCCATCCAGGCCCTGGACATCCAGATTCGCGAACGGCTAATTCTGCTCAAACAGTTTGACCGTTATGTTATCTCCAATCTGGGCATGCTCCTGGATGAAGCCAACCGCATTCTGATCCAGGCCGGCGTTATTCCGAACTTCCGCTATCACGGCAAGAAAAGCCAGAGCCAGAAAACAACGGCAACGGCAGACAGCGCTGCCGAAAGTCCCGGCGAGGCAACCGCCAGCTACGAACAACGCCCGGAAGACACCGTACTGTTTGACCAGATCCGTCAGATGCTGGCCCTGCAAAGGTCCAATGCCGGCATGCCCCCACGCAGCGCCGACCCCTCCCTGAGAGTGATCGGAGGCCGGGAACTGGCCGATATGCTCAACGCCATTCCACTTCAGCAGAACTGGCCGGAAACCGGCGACCTGAGCACCGGCGAGCCGGTTACCGTCGATCTGCGCCAGGTCGTTCAGCAACTGCTGGCTAAAGCCGACGCCCAGGATGGCCGCCAGCCCGCCCTGAATGAAGTGGATGAAGACCTGATCAATCTGGTCTCCATGCTGTTTGAGTTCATCCTCGATGACTACAACCTGTCCGCCCCGGTACAGGTGCTGATCAGTCGCCTGCAGATTCCCATTCTGAAGGTCGTCATCAAGGACAAGAGCTTCTTCAGCAAGGCAACCCATCCGGCACGCAAGCTGCTCAACTCCCTCGCCCGCGCGGGTATTGGCTGGAGCAGCAGCGATGAGAAAACCCGGGACAAACTGTACGGTCAGATACACAACGTGGTGCAACGAATCCTCAACGAGTTCGATGGCAACATCCAGCTGTTCGAAACACTGAATGACGAATTTGAGCAATTCCTGGAGCGGGAAAACCGGAAGGCCTCCCTGGTGGAACAAAGAACACGAGAATCGGAACGTGGTCGCATCAAATCCCAGAAAGCCCAGGAAGAAGTGGACCGACTGTTACGGGAAAAAGTATCCCGTTACCGGCTTCCAGAGTCGGTCAGCGATATTCTGATGAATGGCTGGAGCCGGGTTATGTTCCTGGCCTACCTGAAAGACGACACCGAACATCGCTGGCATGAAACCGCCCGGGTCGTGGACGACCTGATCTGGTGCCTGCACCCCCACGAAGAAGATGAAGAGCGCGACCAGTGGGTTCGAGTTGTGCCTGGCCTGTTGAAAGCATTACGGGCGGGGCTTGAGGAAGTCTCCTATAACGCCACCCGGCTTGATCAGATGATGGGGCACCTGAAACACGAGCTGGCCGAGGCCTTCCGGACCAACGCCGCCATCGAAGCCCGCCAGGATGCACCGTCGGAAGCCGAAGACGAAGCCCCGACCGTGCACCAGACGGCCGTCGAACGGCAGCAGGAGCTGGAAGATGCCGCAATTGCCGAATATGTGGCCAAACTCGACAACATCGAAATCGGCAACTGGGTGGAATTCCGCCTGGTCAACGGCACCAGCTTCCGCTGCAAGCTCTCCGCCATCATTGATGAAGCCGACTGCTTTGTGTTCGTCAACCGTATGGGCCTGAAAGTCATCGAGAAAACCCGTGTCGAGCTGGCTCACGAGATGCGCCGTGGCCGCCTGACGCTGCTCGAACAGGGTGCCTTGATTGACCGGGCCCTGAATGCCGTCGTGGGCAATCTGCGCACAAAAACCGCCTGATATAGATGCCGGACACGGGTTTTCGTTCACCCTCAATGCCGGCATCCTATCGGCTCCTGCTGGCGGTTTCCCTGGCCATACTGGCCCACACTCTGGTACTGGCCGGGCTTCCATCACCGCTGAAGGAGGCCCGGGAACTGACTCACCGGCTGGTCTTTACGCTGACCAGTCCAGCAGCCACACCAACTCCAGAGAGCGTGGCAAATCCGGAACCTTCGAAGCCCAGGCACACCGAGTTCGAGATCCCGCCGGCCGAGCCGGTGGTAACCTCGACCGAATCCGCTTCCAATGCTGCACCCGAATCGCAAACTGTCACTGAGCCACGCCCAGATTCCACGGAGCGGACAACCGAAAGTCCCCACCCCCGGGAAACGACCATCGAATCCCCTGCCTCGCAGGCCATGCCGGCCCTTACAGCACGGGTCTCCGAGCCAACGAACACGCCGGAAGCTATCAAACGAATCACCGAGTCGCCCACCGAAACCGACCCTTATCTCATCAGGCTCGCCACCCATCTGGCCGAGAAACTCGATCAGAAAAGAGTGCCTGCAATTTCGGCGCTTACAGAGAGAGTGTCCATGGAACTGGAACTGAGACTGATGCCCAACGGCGCGCTCACTCGGGCCCGGGTGATCAAATCGACCGGTGTGCAGAGTATTGATGAGGCCGCCTATAGAACGGCTCTGGCTGCCAGCCCCTACCCGAGTCCGGAAGGGGAGGCTTCCGACCGTTTCGAGGTGGAACTGGTGTTCACCCCGAAACAGCCATAGAGGCAGGAAGTATCAGGCTTCGGCCTGACCCGCAGCATCCTTGACCATCTTGGCCAGTTCGCCACTCTCTGACATTTCCAGAACGATGTCGCAACCACCTACCAGTTCACCATTGATGTAGAGCTGCGGATAGGTTGGCCAGCTGGAGTAGACTTTCAGGGCTTCACGCAGTTCCTGATTGTCGAGAATATTCACAAACGCAAAGCGCTCACCGCACGCCATCAGAGCCTGAACAGTACGTGCCGAGAAACCGCACTGCGGGGCCTGCGGGGTGCCCTTCATGTAAAGAATAACCGGATTCTCTTCAAGTTGGCTCTTGATGGTTTCATTGATATCCATGAACTCATACCTCTGGTTGGGAGTCAGCTTTGCCGCCAAACGGCATTTGCACTTATTGTACACGGGTGCCTCAGGCCTCAACAAACCGTCTGTTTTGACCCAGAACAACAGCACCGCGCCCGGCGTTGTTTTCAGGGTAGCGACGGGCTAGACTTGTTGGCTTTTCCGAACGGGCAGTTTGCTTGAAACAGGGGCCTTTCATGGCAGCGAGACACTTTCTGACACTGAACGACATGACTACAGCAGAATTGGAAGATCTGCTCGATCATGCTTCCAAATTACGCAAAGAGTGGCGTTCAGGCCAGACCCGGGACTCACTTAAAAACCGGGTGTTGGCAATGATCTTCGAGAAATCGTCCACCCGGACCCGTGTTTCCTTCGAAGCCGGTATGACCCAGCTCGGGGGGACCGCCATGTTCCTGTCTCCTCGGGATACACAGCTTGGCCGCGGCGAACCCATCGAAGATTCTGCCATTGTGATCTCCAGCATGGTCGATGCGGTGATGATCCGTACCTTTGCCCACGAAACGGTCGAGCGCTTTGCCACGGCCTCAAGCAAGCCCGTGATCAACGCGCTCACCGATGAGTTCCACCCCTGCCAGCTGCTGGCCGACATGCAGACCTACCGGGAACTTCGGGGCAGCATCCGCGGTGCAACCGTGGCCTGGATTGGTGACGGCAACAACATGTGCCATTCCTACATCAACGCCGCGGAGCGTTTCGACTTCCACCTGAACGTTGCCTGCCCCGAGGGCTACGAACCGGACCAACAGCTCATCAAGCAGCATGCTGACCGGGTAACCGTTATGCGCACGCCGGAAGAGGCGGCCCGGGGCGCCCAGTTGCTGGTTACCGATGTCTGGGCTTCCATGGGCCAGGAAGACGAACAGAAAGCCCGGGAAAAGGCCTTCAGTAGCTACCAGATCAACCCGGCGCTGATGGCTCAGGCCGACAAGGACGCCCTGTTCATGCACTGCCTGCCCGCCCACCGGGGCGAAGAGATTTCGGCAGACATGATGGACCACGAAAGCTCGGCAGTCTGGCATGAGGCGGAAAACCGGCTGCATGCCCAGAAAGCCTTGCTGGAATTCCTGATTCTCAATCGTCTGGACTGATCCATGCCTGAAGCCCTGGTGCCCCCCGCAGACTGGCTGCTGGAAGTAAACAATCTGTCCTGTGGCTACGGCGGTGATTCCGTCGTCAAGGACGTCAGCTTTGCCCTCAGCCACGGCGATATTGGCTGCCTGCTGGGCCCCAGCGGCTGCGGCAAGAGCACCATTCTCCGGGCGCTGGCCGGATTCCTGCCGATTTCCCAGGGCGAAATCCGCCTGCAGTCACAGGCTATCAGCCTGCCCGGGCGGGCACTGCAACCGGAAAAACGCAAGATTGGCATGGTGTTTCAGGACTATGCTCTGTTTCCGCACCTGAGCATTGCCGACAACGTTGGCTTCGGCCTGAAATCATTGAGTAAAGCTGAACGCCGACAAAAGGTCATGGAATTGCTGAACCTGGTGCACTTGCAGGATCTGGCAGACAATTATCCCCACGAGTTGTCCGGCGGCCAGCAACAAAGGGTTGCCCTGGCCCGGGCACTGGCGCCAGAGCCAACACTGATCCTGCTGGATGAGCCCTTCTCCAACCTGGACACGGATCTGCGCCGCAGGCTGAGCCTGGATGTGCGGGAAATCCTCAAGACCCTGGGCATCAGCGCCATCCTGGTTACCCATGACCAGCAGGAAGCCTTTGCCATGTGTGATCAAGTTGCGGTACTCCGGGACGGCCAGATTCAACAGTGGGATGTGCCCTACAACCTATACCACGAGCCAGCCAACCGCTTCGTGGCCAGCTTTGTCGGGCAAGGTGGGTTTATTCCCGGCAAGGCCCTGGGCCCCGACACCATTGAATCGGAACTGGGCGTCATCCATGGCAACCGGGCCTATAAATGGCAGCCCGGCACCCTGCTGGACGTACTGATACGGCCGGACGACATTGTTTTTGATGAAGACTCAGAATTGAAGCCGAAGGTGGTGGAAAAAACCTTCGCGGGAACCTCCACGCTCTACCGTTTCCGCTGTTCGGAAGACACCGAATTTGAGGCGCTGTTCCGGAGCCACCTGGATTTCAACCTGGGCGAGCATGTACCGGTTCGGGTGGAGGCTGATCATCTGATTGCCTTCGAACGAACCGGCCACTGAATCTCAGTGATTACAGACCCGCTCAACAGCATCCAGCCAGCCGGCATAGAGTGATTCCCGAAGACCCGGCGCCATATCCGGCCGGAACTGGCGCTCGCATTCCCAAAGCGACGTAATCTGCTCCAGACTATCGAAAACCCCGGTCTGCAAACCCGCAAGATACGCCGCCCCCAGAGCCGTGGTTTCGGTCACACTTGGCCGGTCGACCGGCACGTTGAGAATATCAGACAGAAACTGCATCACCCAATCGTTAACGGCCATACCTCCATCGACCCGCAGCGATTCGAGTCGGGCACCATCGTTGCGAATGGCGCGCACCAGATCCTTGGTCTGGTAACACACCGACTGCAAACCCGCCGTGACAATCTCGGCTATGCCGGTATCACGGGTCAGCCCCAGGATCGCACCCCGGGCGTTCGGGTCCCAGTGTGGCGCCCCCAGGCCGGTAAATGCGGGCACCAGATACACCGGATTATTCACACCGACCGCAGCCGCATGCTCGGCCGATTCCCGGGCATGGGATATCAGCCGAAGCCCATCCCTGAGCCATTGCATGGCGGCACCGGCAACAAAAATACTGCCCTCAATGGCATAACAGGGTTTGCCGTTGAGGCGGTAGGCTACCGTCGTCAGCAACCGGTTTTCAGAGCGCAGGGCCTGCTGGCCGGTATTAAGCATCAGAAAACAGCCGGTGCCATAGGTGCTCTTGGCCATTCCCGGCTCAAAACAAGCCTGGCCGATCAGAGCGGCATGCTGATCACCGGCAATACCGGCAACCATCACCGCAGCGCCCAAGCATTCAGGTTCCGTCAACCCGTACTCTGCTGCACTGTCGAAGACCTCCGGCAACAGAGCGGCAGGCACCCGAAACAACTTAAGCAGTTGAGGATCCCAATCCTGGGTATGGATATTGAACAGCGCGGTGCGGGACGCATTGGTGGCATCGGTACGATGGTGCTTGCCGCCGGTCAGATTCCAGAGCAACCAGGTATCAATGGTACCAAAAGCCAACTCACCGGCCTCCGCCCGCTGACGGGCACCCTCAACGTTGTCGAGAATCCAGGCAATTTTGGTAGCGGAGAAGTAAGGATCAATCAACAGCCCGGTGCGATCAACCACCAGGGATTCATGGCCATCCTGGCGCAACTTGGTACACCAGGACGCAGTGCGGCGATCCTGCCAGACAATGGCGTGATGAATCGGCTGACCCGTGGCCCTGTCCCAGATCACCGTGGTTTCCCGCTGGTTGGTGATGCCGATGCCTGCGAGGTCAGACGCCTCAATCTTGCCGTTATCCAGGGCTTCACGGCAGACCGCCAGCGTGCTATCCCAAATTTCCATGGCATCGTGCTCAACCCAGCCATCTTTGGGAAAGTACTGGTGAAACTCCTGCTGGGCAACGGCCACCTGAGCGCCTTTGTCATCAAACACGATAGCGCGGGAGCTGGTGGTACCCTGGTCAATGGCAAGCAGATATCGGGACATCAAGACCTCCTGTTGTTTTCAGGAGATTCTAACAGGACGGGAATCGAGCGGTGTGACGCGGCGCGGAAATAAAAAAAGGGCCGGAAAAACCGGCCCTCAAATGACGAATGAAACAAGGAAAGTTCGTAAGAACTACAACCTCAAAAGTCATCCCTTACGCTTTTAAGTATTAACCAGGGCCGCAGAGGGTTCAGTTGTGGTTGTGTAGAGCTTTGTTACATCAGGTGAGGTACCGAGCACTGGTTCACAAATCCGGGTCTACGGGCTTCAGGCGCGGCCAGACCAGGCTGAACCGGGCTCCGCCCAGAGCATCACTACGGCCAACAAACGCCTGCCCCCCGTGCCAGTACAGGATCCTGCGAACAATAGACAGGCCCAGCCCATAGCCACCCGAGGTACGGGTACGACTGTCATCAAGCCGGGCAAAGGCGGTAAATACCTTTTCCCAATCCTGCACCGGAATGCCCGGGCCATCGTCTTCCACATCAATCCGACAATTATCTTCGTCCAGGTGGCAACTCACCCGCACACGGCCTGCAGCATAGCGCGCGGCATTACCGACCAGGTTCTGGACCGCCCGGTGAATGTAACGAGGCTCCATATCGGCCTGCGCCCAGCGCTCCGAGGCTTCATCAATCTGACAGTCAATGTCGACACCCTCCCGGATCAGCCGCTGTTCGGAGACAACCTGCCTGACAATATCCGTGACCGATCCCTCCCGGAGGCTGAATACCGGGCCGCCCTGCTCCAGCCGGGCATAGGTCAGAATCTCATCAATCAGTTCATCCAGCTCCTGGATATCGCCATCAATACCCTCCAGCTGCTTTTCGAGCACCGCCTGGGTACTGCCGGATTCGATCATCTGAACCCCGAACCGGATACGGGCCACCGGCGTTCTCAGCTCATGGGAAACCGCGTGAATCATTTCCCGCTGCACCTGCACCAGGCGCTGGATATGCTCCGCCATCCCGTTGAACGACGCCCCCAGCCGGGACACGAGCGTGCCGTCCTCGGATTCCACCCGGGCTCCCATCTCACCCCGGGCAATCCGAACGGCCACCGATTCGACCTTGCGCAGATGGCCCTCCACAAAGCGCAAGCCAAGGAACAAGGCCAACGCCAGCACGCCACCGACAACGGCGGTCAGCAGCAAGATGATCGGCCAGCCCCACGGATTGAAGGGGGGAGGCAATGTCACCACAACCAACGCGCCTTCCGACAAACGAACCAGCGCCCTGGCACGGTTATCACCGTGTTCAAAAATCGCCAGCCCGGTGTCACCGAGCCGTTCAAGCGCCTGCTGATCCGGCAGATCCTCGGCATTCTGAACGAGGCGGATATCGAGTCTGAGAGATTGCGCCAATTGCTGCGCCACATCCGCACGCTGCCCCGCCGGACTGGTATCCAGATGCCAACGCACCATCAGCGAGATTGCCCGTGCCAGGTCCCGGTAGGGTTGCTCCAGATGTATGCCGAGCACTTCACCACCGAGGCCACGGACATAATAGCCATAGCCGCTATCGGTTGACTGCGCCACCACCTGTCCGTAGCGAAGGCGTTCAAGCGCAACCGGGGAAAGCCCGAAGTCGGCCGCAACGCCACTGCGCAGGCCAAACATCGGGGCCATCCAGTGATACTGACTGAGCGGATCCGGAGCCGCGGCCAGCCAACGCATAACCGGTGTCAGGGCCTGTTCATGCCAGTATTGTTCGCGAACGGAGTTGATGCCGTTAAACAGCAAGACGCACAGAAGCACGACCGCCGCCGCAATGGCCGCAATACGAGCGTAGGCTTTGAGGAAAAAATTCAGGGACATCAGGCCAACCCTGGTAACCGGCGTTGCCACCCTCGCGGCGGCAACGCCTCAGGCGCGATCAGGCTTCCTTGACGAACAGGTAGCCCTTGCTGCGAACGGTCTTGATACGGCGCGGGTGGATGGGATCATCACCGATTTTCGGGCGGATCCTGGACACGCGAACGTCAATGGAACGATCCTGCCCGTCGTACTCAATGCCTCTGAGTGCGGTAAAAATCTCTTCCCGGCTCAGCACCCGCCCGGCATTACTGGCCAGCAACCAGAGCAGGTCGAATTCAGCACTGGTGAGGTCGATACTTTCGCCACTCAGCCAGGCCTCACGCATGGAACGATCAACCACCAGGTCGTTGAACTGCAAACGCACCGGCTCCTCCCCGGACGTCTCCTGTCCGGTGACTGGCGAAGTTTCCACACGGCGCAGCATGGCACGAATCCGGGCCAGCAGGACGCGCGGTTGGACCGGTTTGCCAATATAGTCATCCGCGCCCATCTCCAGGCCCAGGACCTGATCCAGATCGTCTGTCCGGGCGGTGAGCATAATAATGGGGCCATTGAAGAACGGCCGTACCCGCCGGCAGATAGACAGACCATCTTCGCCCGGCAGCATCAGATCCAGAACCACAAGATCCGGCTGCTCATTGCGGATCCGCTCAACGGCGGCTCCACCGTGGGTTTCCAACGACACTGTCAGGCCATTGTTTTCAAGATACTCGCGGGTCAGATCCGCAAGCCGCTCATCGTCCTCTACGATCAGGATTCGCCAACTCTCGTTTGTTTGTTCCACGCCATCCATCTCTGATTATTTTATTCCGGTTTCAGGGTTGTACACCCGACGATACAGGCAACGTTCAGTTACAGCAATTATACATGCTATTCAGAAATATACATGGAACCGCCAAAGGGTTACAGCCTGTGACACACATCCGTTTTCCTGAAACCGGTCTCGCACTGTCACAGAGACGTCACCCTGGCGTCACCGCGCTGTCATACCGGCTTCATAGCCTTGACCTGAAACAGAAACACAGAGGCCAAGCCATGACTGCAACCACCGCGAGCCTTCAACCCCGCCGGGGACGTAATCTGCGCACCGAACTGACCCGTGACCCGGCGCTCATAGAAGCGGCCCAGCGCCTGCGTTACCGGGTATTCTCCGAGGAGTATGGCAGCGATCTGGGTGCCATCATCCCCGGCATTGATGCCGATGCTTATGATGCAGCCTGCGACCACCTGATCGTCACCGACGCAGACACCGGCGAACTCGTGGCCACCACGCGCATACTGCATCAGGACGAGATCGTATCGGTTGGCGGTTTCTACTCCCGGGGCGAATTTGACCTCACCGCCCTGGAAGCCCTGCCCGGGACACTGGCGGAGCTCGGCCGCACCTGCGTACACCCGGACTACCGCAATGGTGGCACCATCACGTTGCTGTGGTCGGCGGTGGCGGAGTATCTGGTTCAGCGCAACGTGACCCACCTGATTGGCTGCGCCAGTATCAGCATGGCCGACGGTGGCGCAAAGGCCTGGCATGTGGCCCGACTCCTTCAGCAACAGCACCTGTCCGAGCCGGATTGCCGGGTTACCCCCAAACGTCAGTTGCCCCATCTTGCTCACCCGGAATCCGAACGGTCGGTGGACATCCCGCCTTTGATCCGGGCCTACATGCGCCT
>Ga0079224_100003921_pt1 | contig 19012 bp, 18 predicted proteins | sample Stecom2015_FD_80414 | JGI IMG/M metagenome (GOLD analysis project Ga0079224, IMG submission 80414) | Agricultural soil microbial communities from Utah to study Nitrogen management - Steer compost 2015 | ecosystem: Environmental > Terrestrial > Soil > Agricultural land | place: USA: Utah... | reverse complement strand
CGGTTCTCAAATGCTTGCGGGTGCATAACCCGAAGAAACTTGCGCTTGGCGCACTATAATCGGAGAAGCAAAATGCCCAAGATGAAGACCAAGTCCGCGGTCAAAAAGCGGTTCAAACTCACCGCCTCTGGCAAGGTGAAAGTTGGTGCCGCCGGCAAGCGCCACGGCATGATCAAGCGTAGTACCAAGTTCATTCGCGATGCGCGTGGAACGATGGTCTTGTCCGAACAGGACGCAAAGATCGTCAAGCAGTTCCTGCCCTACGCCTGAACTGCTCCCCAATCGCCGGATCGCATACGCACGTATAGTGAAGTACCACCGTCATGCCACGAGTAAAAGGGTGTGTAACCACGCACGCCCGTCACCGCAAGATCATCAAGATGGCGTCCGGCTACCGCGGGCGCTCCAACAACACCTTCCGCGCAGCGATCCAGCGGGTCGAGAAGGGGCTGCAATACGCCTACCGCGACCGGCGCGCGCGCAAGCGGAACTTTCGAGCGCTCTGGATCCAGCGGATCAACGCTGCCGCCCGCGAGCACGGCATGACCTACTCGCAGTTCATGAACGGCATGCACAAGGCCGGGATCGAGGTCGACCGCAAGGTGCTCGCCGACATCGCCGTCCGCGAGCCAGAGTCGTTCAAGGCGTTGGTGGATCAGGCGCAGTCGGCGATCGCCGCCGCCTCGTGACCCGCGCGGGCAGCCGCCCGCGCGCCACTGCCGGACTGGAGCCATGACGGACGATCTCGAACGCGTGCGAGACGACGTTCTCGCTGCTATCTCGGCGGCCGACAGTCTGGCCGGGTTGGAAGCTGTCCGCGTCGCGGAGCTCGGTCGCAAGGGCAGGATCACCGGCCTGATGAAGACGTTGGCCGGGCTTTCCCCCGACGAGCGGCGCGAGAAGGGGGCGGCTCTCAATCGCCTTCGCGACCAGGTCGCCGCAGCGCTGGAGGCACGCCGGGAATCCTTGGCACGGGCCGAGCTCGAGACGCGCTTGAGGTCGGAGCGAGTGGATATCACCCTCCCGCACCGACCGCAGCCGGACGGGCGCATCCATCCGATCAGCCAGACCATGGACGAGCTGATCGACATCTTCGGCGAGATGGGCTTCAGCGTCGCCGAAGGACCGGATATCGAAGACGACTGGCACAATTTCGAAGCGTTGAACATCCCGGCCGAGCACCCGGCACGGCAGGAGATGGACACCTTTTATCTGAGGGAGCGGCCGGACGGCTCGCGCCCGGTGCTGCGCACCCACACATCGCCGGTACAGATCCGGACGATGGAGAAAATGCAGCCGCCGATCCGCATCATCGCCCCGGGGCGCACCTACCGTTCGGACCACGATGCCACGCACTCGCCTATGTTCCACCAGGTGGAGGGGCTGCTGATCGACGAGTCCACCCACATGGGACACCTCAAGGGCTGTCTCATCGAGTTCTGCCGCGCGTTCTTCGAGGTCTCCGATCTGCCGGTGCGGTTTCGGCCGAGCCACTTCCCGTTCACCGAGCCTTCCGCCGAAGTGGACATCGGTTGTTCGCGTGAGGGCGGGACACTGAAGATCGGCAGCGGCGGCGACTGGCTCGAGATCCTGGGCTGCGGGATGGTGCATCCCAAGGTGCTGGCCAACTGCGGCATCGACCCGACGCGATATCAGGGCTTTGCCTTCGGCATGGGTATCGAGCGGATCGCGATGCTGAAATACGGCATCCCCGACCTGCGCACGATGTACGATTCCGACCTCCGCTGGCTTCGGCACTATGGTTTCGCGGCGCTGGACGTGCCGGGCCTGACCGGGGGGCTGGCGCGATGAAGTTCACCTTCTCGTGGCTTCGCGACCACCTCGACACCGACGCGGGCCTGGAGGAAATCGCCAGGGCGCTGACCATGCTCGGGCTCGAGGTCGAGGCGGTGCACGACCGCGGCAAGGAGCTCGCGCCCTTCACGGTCGCGCGCGTGATCTCGGCCGAGCAGCATCCGAACGCAGATCGGCTCCGCGTTTGTGTGGTGGACACCGGGCAGGAGCATGTGCAGGTCGTCTGTGGAGCGCCGAACGCACGCAGCGGCATGATGGGCGTGTTCGCGCCCGCCGGCGTCACCGTGCCCGGAACGGGGCTCTTTCTGAAGAAGTCGAAGATCCGCGGCGTCGAGAGCAACGGCATGCTCGTCTCGGAGCGGGAGCTCGGTCTCTCCGACGAGCACGAAGGAATCATCGAGCTGCCGGAGGACTCGCCGCTCGGCGCGCCGTTCGCGCGGGTAGCCGGCCTCGACGACCCGGTCATCGACGTCGGACTCACGCCTAACCGGGGAGATTGCGCCGGCGTGAGGGGGATCGCCCGGGACCTCGCGGCGGCCGGGTATGGCTCGCTGAAGCGAGTCCACCATTGGGGCGGCGAGAACAAGGGCGCATTCGAGAGCCCCATCCGGGTGCACCTAGAGTTTCCGCCGGAGGCACGCGACGCGTGCCCGATGTTCGTCGGTCGCTACATCCGCGGCGTCAGGAACGGGCCGAGCCCGCGCTGGCTTCGCGAGCGGCTGAAGGCGGTCGGCCTCCGGCCGATCTCGGCCCTCGTCGACATCACCAACTATTTCACGCTCGACATGGCGCGGCCTCTGCACGTCTTCGACGCCGACCGACTCACCGGCGATGTCGTGGTGCGCCTGGCGCGAAGCGGTGAGCGGCTGTTGGCACTCGACGGGCGTGAGTACGAGCTCGACGATCAGATCACGGTCGTCGCCGACGGTAGTGGGCCGCAGGGGCTGGGTGGCGTGATCGGTGGCGAGGCGACGGGTTGCACCGAGGAGACCACGAACGTCTACCTCGAATGCGCGCTGTTCGACCCGCTGCGGACCGCGGCGACCGGGCGCAAGCTCGGCATTGTGAGCGACGCTCGTTACCGCTTCGAGCGCGGCGTCGACCCGACGGCGGTTATCCCGGCGATGGAAGCCGCGACCAGCATGATCCTCGAGCTGTGCGGCGGCGAGGCGAGCGAGCCGGTGATCGCCGGTTCGGAGCCGCAATGGCGGCGTGAGGTCGAGCTGCGGCCCGAGCGGGTGACCCAACTCGGCGGCGTGGAGGTGAGCGCCGGGGAGAGCGAGTCGATTCTCCGCGCGCTCGGGTTCGAAGTTCAGACCGATGGGAGTGCGCTTCGGGTGGTGCCGCCGCCGTGGCGGCCGGACATCCATGGCGAGGCCGACCTCGTCGAAGAAGTCCTTCGTGTCTTCGGGTACGAGAAGATTCCCGTCGTTCCGCTCGAGCGCACCTCGACGCTGCCGCCTCCGCCGCTCTCGCCGGTTCAGACGCTGCCGGTGAAGGCGCGGCGTACGCTGGCGGTACGCGGGCTTGCCGAAGCGAAGACTTTCTCGTTCATGGCGCATGCCGAAGCGGTTCGGTTCGGCGGTGGTGCGCCGCAGCTTCGCCTCGTCAATCCGATCAGCGCCGATCTCGACACGATGCGGCCTTCGGTGCTCCCGAACCTGCTCGACGCCGCACGCCGGAACAGCGATCGCGGCCTTGCCGATGCCGGCCTCTTCGAAGTCGGTCCGCAATTCACCGACGCGACCCCCGGGGGCCAGAGCCTGGTCGCCGCCGGTGTCCGCTGGGGGAAAACCGCACCCAAGCACTGGGCCGAGGCGGCGCGGCCGGTCGACGCTTTCGACGCGAAGGCTGACGCCATCGCGGTCCTGGAGGGCTGCGGTGCGCCGGTCGCCGGCCTGCAAGCGGTCCCGACCGCACCCAATTGGTATCATCCGGGCCGCTCCGGCGCCCTTCAGCTCGGCGATACCGTGCTGGCCTATTTCGGCCAGGTGCATCCGAGCACGGCCGAAGCCTACGATCTCGACGAAGGCGCCGTCGCCTTCGAAGTGTTTCTCGACGCTGTGCCACTGCCGAAGGCGCGCGCCGCCGGCAAGGCCCGGGCGCCTCTGCAGCTTTCACCGTACCAGGCCGTATCGAGAGACTTCGCCTTCGTGGTGGAGGATAGCGTTGCGGCGCAGAGCGTGATGCGCGCGGCGCGAAGTGCGGACCGGCAGCTCGTGTCGGATGTGACCGTGTTCGACGTCTACAGCGGACCGGGCCTGCCTGCCGGAAGCAAGTCGATCGCGATCAGCGTCCTGCTCCAGCCGTTGCACGCGACCTTGACGGAAGCGGAAATCGAAGCCGCATCGGCGAAGATCGTCCAGGCGGTGGAAAAAGCGACCGGGGGCACACTGCGCCGCTAGCCGGAAAAGGTCGAATCGAAGGCTCGCCCTCAGGCCGGCTCGGCAAGTTCTGCTTCGTCCGGGTCCTGCGGCGCGAAATCCCGATGGGCCGACTGTGATAAACGCGCGTGACGATGCGCGTAATAGTAGAGCAGCAGGAAGAACGGCGTCCCCATCACGAAGTAGTGGCCGTGCCGGACGAGAGCCATGGCGATGAAGGTCAAGGCCGCGTTCGACACCAGCCAGGCATCATCGTGCGGGGAACCTTTATGCCCGCCGTTGCGCTGGTCGGGCACAAAGTGCGAGAGCAGAAAGACCGAGAGCACCGCGACGCCGGGCAGCCCGAGCTCGGAGAGGATCCGGAGCAGGAGCGAGTTCGCGTCCTGAGCGTTGAGCGAAGCGAGCCAGTAGGGCAGGCCGCCCAGCGAAGACAAGGTGGAATACCGTTCGAACGCGATCGGGTGCGAGCCAAGCCCTCCGCCCAGCAGGTAGGAGTCGAACAGGTTCCCCAGTGCCACCTGCCAGTTGTTGTACAGCGTCAACGTCGAGATGTTCTTTTGCAGCGGGTCCTGGTGCAGGAAGACGAGGAACGTATCGTCGACGCGCAGCCGGATTTCCGGGACAAACGCGTAGGCCGCGATCACGACGCTGCCCGCCGCGGCCATGACGATCGCCTTCCGCCAGGGGCCGTGCCTCAAGCCGGCCAGGCACAAGGCGAACACGATCGCGAGGTAGGCCATGGCAGAAAACGAAAGTACGGTTGCGGTGAGGATGACGATGGACCAGAGCCGACCGCAAAAGCGGTTACCGGAGCCGAGCAGCGTGAGGACCGACAGGTAGACTGCCGGGCTGATCGCCAGGGCGAAGTGCGACGGCTCACCGAATACGGATTGGATGCGGGGCAGCCCTGATGCCGTGTAGCTCTGGTAGAAGTCTAGGCCGGTCCATGCCAGATCGTAACCTGGGCGGAAGCCGGCGAGAAAGAAGGCGAACTGAACGATCGCTATCGCTGCAATGAGCTTCGACAGCCACGTGTAGATCGCAAACAGAGGGGTCGGATCGAAGCGATTGACGCAGGCAACGTTGTAGAAGAGCAGGGTAAAGGCAGCGATGCCGACCAACTGCTGTGCCGCTGCACCGGCGGGATTGCCGAGCAGGAGGACGCTGAGCAGGGAATGGCCGGCGAAGGCGGCCAGCAGAAGGCCGAGACGCCTGCTGATCAGGTTCGTGCCGGCCGCGACGCAGAGAGCCAGTATCAGGGGGAGCAGGGCGTATTGCAGGTACAGGTCGATCGTGTCGGTCCGGATCCGGAACGCCGGCATGAAGAGCGTCCCGATCGCCATGACCGCGATCAGCCGATCCACCCGTAGAGGCATGGAATATACTTCCCCCCAATGCGCGTCCGTGCAGGGCAGCAGCGCATGGTCAACCATAGCATTCCATTCGCTTGATGACGCAAATGCGATCGGCCTAGGCCGACGGGGGAGATTCTTGACGAAGCGAACCAGGAACCACACCGGTCCGATAGCAGCGACTTTGATCCTATCCCTTGTCGGGCTATCATCCCGCCCGCATCGGTTGGCCCCCGCCGGTTCGTGTCCCGAGGACTTTTGCGAGCATCCTGATGATCTGGTTTATCGCGTTCTTGATCACGGCGTATTGGGTCGACCCCTTGCCCTGGCTGGACGAGGCCGCTCTGGCTCTGTTGCTCCTCTGGTTTCGCTTCGATCTGGCCGTGCTGGCGGCCATCATCATCGGCGGGGTCTGGTTGTTCGGCGACTACCCACCCCTGGGGCTGCTCGAGAATCCGGAGCCGGCCTGGTGGCCGGTTTGACGAAACCGCTCACCGCATGAACCGGTCAAGCTGGAGTTTACAATGAAGCGTCGTATCTTCGCCGCGTTCGGGGCCTTTCTGGCGTTGGCGATTCTTGCCCCGGGCGGGTCGGCCGTTGCGGACGACACCACGCCGGACGAAATCGTCGATCGCGCCCGCTACACCGTGACCAAGATCGCCCGGGAGAAGGACCTTCGTCACACCGTGCCCGCTCTGCTTGCCCGAGCGAAGGCGGTGATGGTGTTTCCGATGCTCCTCAAAGGCGCGTTCCTCGTCGGCGGCGAGGGGGGAACAGGCGTGCTCTTGTCGAGGGACGAAGCCGGGAACTGGAGCAGCCCCGCGTTCTATACGCTCGGCGCCCTGAGTTTCGGCCTTCAGATCGGCGGCCAGGCGTCCGAGGCGATGCTGATCATCATGACCGACAGGGGGCTGAAGTCGATCATCGACGATCAGGTGAAGCTCGGAGGCGACCTGAGCGTTGCCGTGGGGCCGGTGGGTGTGGGCACTGCGGCCGCCACCACCACTGCCTTCAGCGCCGACGTGTACTCGTATTCGGTCAATCAGGGGCTGTATCTCGGTGGCTCGCTGGAGGGCGCGGTCATCGCGCGGCGCGAGGATTTCAACCGCTACTTCTACGGGCCGGAGGCGAGCGTGGAAGGCATCGTGCTCGAGCGCCGATTCCACGATCCCCGTGGCGACGGCCTTCGACAGGCGCTCTCGGAGGCGGAGGCCAGGTGATCGTAGCGGTGGGGCGCCGGAGCCCGGCGGCCTTTCCGGTCCGGCGATGATCCGCGCCCACGCCAGCTGCGTCGCAGTCGACGGGGCCGGCGTGCTCTTGCGCGGCCCGTCCGGGTGCGGCAAGTCCGACCTGTGTCTGCGACTGATCGACGACGGTGCGGTGTTGGTCGCCGATGATCAGGTTCTCCTTGCACGCGGTGAGAACGGACTCGTCGCGACCTGCCCGCCGGCCATTTCCGGCCGCCTGGAGGTGCGAGGCCTTGGCATCGTCCCGGTTCCGAGCACGGAGAGGGCCGCAGTGCTGCTGGTCGTCGACCTCGTGCCGGCAGCGCAGGTCGAACGCTTGCCGCCTCCGCGCCGCTGCAGCGTCGATGACGTGGATCTGCCATTGATCGAACTCGCTCCCTTCGAGTCGTCGGCCCCCGCCAAGGTGAGGCTTGCGCTGCGCTCGATTGCCACCGATAGTGCCACCATCGGGACACCGGGCTAGCGAACGGGGGATCCGGAGGGCGCATGGCGCAGTTTCGAGCCGGCCCGCATTCCGCCTCGGAAAAGGCCGGCGAGAGCGCATTCAGGGTGTTGCTGATCACCGGCCTGTCGGGTGCCGGCAAGAGCACGGCCCTCAAGGCACTCGAAGACGCCGGCTACGAAGTCGTCGACAATCTTCCGCTTTCGCTTCTGAAGCCGTTGATGCACCTGCCGGACCGTCGGTATCGCCCGATCGCCGTCGGTATCGACGTGAGGACCCGCGACTTCGGCGTTGCTCCCGTCCTTGCCGAGATCGACTCGCTCGAGGCGAGCGGTGATGTCTCGCCGGAGCTGATATTCCTCGACTGTGACGACGAGGTCATCGTCCGGCGTTTTGCCGAGACGCGACGCCGCCACCCGCTCGGGGAGGACCGCCCGCCGCTCGACGGGATCCGGCACGAACGGCGCCTGATGCGGCCGCTCCGTGCGCGCGCCGATCTCGTGGTCGACACTTCCCTCATGACGCCGCACGGGCTGCGCCGGTTCATCGAGGAACAGTTCCGGAGGGGGGGGCCGGGGGAGATGACGGTCTTCGTCATGTCCTTCTCCTACCGGCAGGGGTTGCCGCGGGAGGCCGACCTCGTTTTCGACGTTCGATTTCTGCAGAACCCGCACTACGAGCCGGATCTCAAGCCGTTGCGCGGGAACGATCCGGCAGTGGGAGAGTACATACGGCGCGACCCGGTGTATCCGCCGTTCCTGGAGGCACTGAAGAGCTTGCTGGACCTGCTGATCCCACGCTACCGCGCCGAAGGAAAGAGCTACCTGACGATCGCCTTCGGCTGCACGGGCGGCCACCACCGCTCGGTCTTCCTCGCCAAGGAGATCGGGGAATGGCTGTCCGGCCGTGCCGCCCGTGTTACGGTGTCGCACCGCGACATCGACCGTTGAGCCGGACCACGAGGCGGATTGCTGCGAATGATCGGAATTGTGCTCGTCACGCACGGAAGACTCGCGCTCGAGTTGATGGCGGCCCTCGAACACGTTGTCGGAGCCCAGGACAACATCAGGGGAGTCTGCATAAACCCGGAGGACGAATCAGAGGTCTCACGGCAGCAGATCATGGCCGCCGCCGAGTCCGTCGATCAGGGCGCCGGGGTGGTGCTCTTGACGGACATGTTCGGGGGAACGCCCTCCAATCTGGCCATCTCCATCCTGAGCGAGGGGGCGTACGAGGTCATCGCGGGCGTGAATCTGCCCATGCTTGTGAAGCTGGCGACCGTGCGATCGCGAATGTCCTTGCGGGACGCGGTCTCCGCTGCAGCAGACGCGGGCAAGAAGTACATCCAGGTCGCCTCCAACCTGCTTTCGGACAACGGCCGCTGATGGTCGACGACGCCGCGCCCGGCGGACCGACCGTCAGCCAGCGGGTTCGCGTGGTGAATCGCCGGGGCCTGCACGCGCGCGCCGCCGCTCGATTCGTGAAGCTCGCCGGCGAATTCGATGCGGATGTTCGCGTCACTCATGGGGACGTGACAGTCTCGGGCACCTCGATCATGGGATTGCTAACACTGGCCGCCGCGGCCGGCTCGGAGCTTCTCCTGACCGCTGAGGGTAATGAGGCGGAACCGGCGATCACCGCGCTGGCCTCACTGGTCGCCATGGGGTTCGGCGAGGACGTGGAGTAGACAGTACGGGGTCGCTTGAGGGGCCGGCGGCATTCCTGCTATACCCGCGCCGCCGCCAGTACCCTGATTCGGATCGGCCAGGGGTGATGCCTGCCCGGATGGTGGGCGTAGAGTTCGGGAGCAGAGATGAGCGCGACAGAAGATTTCAAGGTAGCCGATATCTCGCTGGCCGACTGGGGCCGCAAGGAGATTGCGATCGCCGAGACGGAGATGCCGGGCCTCATGGCGTTGCGCGAGGAATTCGGTACCGAGAAGCCCCTGAAGGGCGCGCGGATCGCGGGCTGTCTGCACATGACCATCCAGACCGCGGTGCTGATCGAGACCCTGACCGCCCTCGGCGCCGAGGTTCGTTGGAGCTCCTGCAACATTTTCTCGACCCAGGATCAGGCCGCGGCGGCGATCGCGGCTGCCGGCATTCCGGTCTTCGCCTGGAAGGGCGAGACCGAAGAGGAATACTGGTGGTGCATCGATCGCACGATCCAGGGCCCCAACGGCTGGACCCCGAATCTGCTCCTGGACGATGGTGGCGATCTGACGGTCGTGATGCACGAGAAGTACCCGCAGCTCCTCGAAGAGGTGAGGGGGGTCTCGGAGGAGACGACGACGGGCGTCCACCGCCTGTACGAGATGGCGCGGGACGGCACGTTGAAGGTGCCCGCGATCAACGTGAACGATTCGGTCACGAAGTCGAAGTTCGACAATCTGTACGGATGCCGGGAGAGCCTGGTCGACGGGATCAAGCGTGCCACCGACGTGATGCTGGCCGGCAAGGTCGCCGTGGTTTGCGGTTACGGCGATGTCGGCAAGGGCTCGGCGGAAAGCCTGCGGAGCCAGGGGGCGCGAGTGATCGTCACGGAGATCGATCCCATCTGCGCCCTCCAGGCGGCGATGGCCGGGTACGATGTCCAGACAATGGACGACGTCGCCGAACGCGGCGACATTTTCGTCACCGCCACAGGCAACAAGGACGTGATCACCGTCGACCACATGCGCCGGATGAAGGACCGGGCGATCGTCTGCAACATCGGGCATTTCGACACAGAGATTCAGGTCGACGCTCTGCGGAATTTCCGCTGGCACAACGTCAAGCCGCAGGTGGACGAGGTCGAGTTCCCGGATGGCAAGCGGATCATCCTCCTCGCGGAAGGCCGCCTGGTGAACCTGGGCTGTGCGACCGGCCATCCCAGCTTCGTCATGAGCGCCAGCTTCACCAACCAGGTCCTGGCGCAGATCGAGCTCTGGACGCATCCGGAGAAGTACGAGCGGCAGGTGTATGTCCTGCCCAAGCACCTCGACGAAAAGGTGGCCGCCCTTCATCTGCAGAAGCTCGGCGTGAAGCTGACCACCCTGAGCGCTGAACAGGCGAAGTACATCGGCGTACCGGAGACGGGTCCGTTCAAGCCCGACTACTACCGTTACTGACGGAGCGGCGCGCCGCCCTCGCGGGAGAGCCGGGCGCGTGCCGGCCCCCTGATGGGTCAGCCACGGGCCGGAGTGCTTGTTGGCCTCGGCGAACCTGCTCTAGAGTGCGGCCCGTGTTCGGAAATACGCCAAAAGCGGTCGCCGGGGCCGTAATATTCGTCGGGGGCTGGCTCAGCGTCTTTTCGTTCGCCAGCCGACCCGCCTGGGGTCAGACCCCTCCCGCCGATGTCTTCGTACCGTCGCTCGGCCTCGTCGCGCTGATCGCGCTCACTTTGTTCGTCACCGTGATACTCCTGCTGAGGTCACTTCGGCGGGCACGGCGCACGGTGGAGGCGCTGGAGGAAGATCTGGCGCGGATCGAGGCGATCGATGCTGCCGGCCCCTGCGCGTATATCGCATGGCCGATCGGGACTGAAGGAAGGGAGTTCACGTCGCCGGGGCTGCACTCGGTGCTCGGGATCAGTCCCAACGTCACCGTCTCGCTGGAATCCCTGCGCCTCTATTTCTCCGGTACCGGCGCGGATCGCGTCATGGATGCGATCGGTGCCCTGGCGACGACCGGGCAGCCGTTCACGATGGAAGCGCGAACCGAGGCGGATCGCAGCTATCGATTGACTGGCAGTCGCATCGAAGAGTGCGGCGTCGACGCGATCTGGATCCAGGACGAGACGGTCGAGATCGCCGGCGCTGAGCGGCTCGCCGCCGAGGCGGAGGAACTCGCGATCGAGGCCGAACGCCTCCGGGGTGTCCTGGATACGCTGCCGCTGCCGGTCTGGCGCCGCGCGCGCGATCTCACGCTGACCTACTGCAATCGCGCCTATGCGGAGGCGGTGAACGCCGAGAGCCCCGCGGCGGCGTTGCTGGACGAACGGGAGATCGGAGCCGGAGCAGTTGGAGGAAGGGGTCAGGCGCTGGCCGAACGCGCGCGGAAGTCTGGTTCGGCGCAGTCGGAGAGCCATCATCTCGTGATCGGCGGCGCACGCCGCCTGCTCGAGTTCAACGAGGTTCCGCTCCGCGAGGATCCGGGGCTCCTCGCCGGCCACGCGCTCGACTTCACGTCGATGGAGAATGTTCAGGCGGAGCTCGGAAGGCATATCGAGGCTCACGCCGAGGTGCTCGAACTGCTCGGCTCGGGCATCTCCACGTTCGGACCGGACCGGCGGTTGAAGTTCTTCAACCGCTCTTACGCCCACCTCTGGCGGCTCGAGCCGGAATGGCTGAATACCGAGCCCGAATTCGGAGAAATTCTGGAGATCCTTCGGGAGCAACGGATGCTGCCCGAGGTCATCGATTTCCGCGTGTTCAAGAACTCGCGGCTCGCGCTCTTCAACTCCGTGCTCGAGCCCCAGGAAGAGTATCTGCATCTGCCGGACGAGCGAACGATTCGGCAGATCATCGCCCCGCACCCTCTCGGTGGGCTCCTGTTCCTCCATGAGGACGTGACCGACCGGTTGGCGCTCGAGCGATCGTACAACACGCTCATCGCGGTTCAGCGGGAGACCCTGAACGAGCTGACGGAGAGCGTGTCGGTATTCGGGAGCGACGGCCGCCTGAAGTTGTACAATCCGGCCTATCTGCGTCTCTGGGGCTTTCAACCGCCGGATGTCGTGGGCCAGCCGCACGTGGCGGAGCTCGTGGAGCGGTCGCGACACCTGTATCCGTCCGACGAGCCTTGGCCCGAACAGAAGTCGAAAGTCGTCGGCCGCATCATGCAGCGCTCGCCGTCCGCAGGTCGACTGAGTCGTACGGACGGCCGCGTCGTCGACTACGCGACGGTGCCGCTTCCCGACGGCAGCGTTCTGCACCGTGAGAACGACGTCACCGACACCTACAACGTCGAACGAGCTCTCACGGAACGGAATGCCGCACTGCAGGAAGCCGATCGCCTGAAAACCGAGTTTCTCGCGAACGTCTCATACGAGCTACGCACGCCGCTCAACACCATCATCGGCTTCGCGGAGATCCTGTCGAACGGCTATTTCGGCGCATTGAACCGGCGCCAGACCGAATATTGCAGCGGCATCCTCGAGGTGTCGCAGCGTCTCCTCGGTCTGATCAACGACATCCTCGATCTTTCCATGGTCGAAGCCGGACAGATTGCACTCGACATCGATCGCATTGATGTACGCAGCATACTGTCGACCGTGCTCAATCTGGCGCGGGAGCGGGCAAACGTGCAGAATGTCCGGTTGGTCACGGACTGTCCTGCCGACATCGGCGAGATCATGGCCGACGACCGGCGGATGAAGCAGGTTCTGTTCAACCTGGTGAACAACGCGATCAAGTTCACGCCGGCGGGGGGCGAAGTGGCGATCACCGTGCGACGCTCGGATGAACACCTCGAGATCCAGGTGTCCGATACGGGTGTTGGGATCGCAGAGGACGATCTGGACCGCGTGTTCGGGGCATTTGCGCATGCCCGGACCGGTGAACGGCCGGCAGGTGCCGGGCTCGGGCTCACTCTGGTGAAGCGCTTCATCGAGATGCACGGCGGCACGGTCGTGTTGGCCTCCCGCCCGGGCGAGGGCACGCACGTAACGCTGCGCCTCCCTGTCGATGGCGGTGGCGTCGGGGCGGCCGCGGATTCGGCGCCGTCGCTGGCGGCGCGCGGCGCCGACTAGGTCCCCTCAGCACGACGTGGACCCTCGCGCGCCTGCCTCTTATATTGCCGCCAGAAGGTCGAGGAGAACGAACAATGGCGGACTTCCCGAAGCCGACGCTGGATGACTGGCGCGAGCTCGCCAGCAAGGATCTGAAAGGCAAACCGCTCGAGACGCTTGACTGGGAAACACCGGAGGGTATCCGGGTAAAGCCGCTCTATACGGCGGCCGACCTGGAGGGGCTGGAACACCTGAATACGCTTCCCGGCTTCGCGCCGTTCGTGCGTGGGCCCCGGGCGACGATGTATGCGGGCCGCCCCTGGACCATCCGCCAGTACGCCGGATTCTCGACCGCTCAGGAATCGAACGCCTTCTACCGCGAAGCGCTCCGTGCCGGGCAGAAGGGGCTGTCGGTTGCCTTCGATCTCGCCACGCACCGAGGCTACGACAGCGACCACCCCCGCGTGATCGGCGATGTCGGCAAGGCCGGGGTCGCGATAGATTCCGTGGAGGACATGAAGATCCTGTTCGACGGCATCCCGCTCGACGAGATGTCGGTTTCGATGACCATGAACGGCGCCGTGCTGCCGGTGCTGGCTGGCTATATCGTCGCCGCCGAGGAACAGGGGGTAAGTCAGGACAAGCTCTCCGGGACCATTCAGAACGACATCCTCAAGGAGTTCATGGTCCGCAACACCTACATCTATCCGCCTGAGCCGAGCATGCGGATCGTCGCCGACATCATCGGCTACACCGCCAAGCACATGCCACGGTTCAACTCGATCTCGATCTCGGGCTATCACATGCAGGAGGCGGGGGCGACGGCGGTGCAGGAGCTCGCCTTCACGCTCGCCGACGGGCTGGAGTATGTCCGCGCCGCCCTGAGCCGTGGCCTCGATATCGACGATTTCGCGCCGCGCCTGTCGTTCTTCTTCGGCATCGGCATGAACTTCTTCATGGAGATCGCGAAGCTGCGGGCCGCACGCCTTCTCTGGGCGCGGCTGATGCAGCCGTTCGACCCGAAGAAGCCGATGAGTTCGGCACTGCGGACCCATTGCCAGACTTCCGGTGCGAGCCTCGCCGAGCAGGACCCGTACAACAATGTCATCCGCACGACGCTCGAAGCACTGGCGGCCGTGCTCGGCGGCACGCAGTCGCTGCACACCAACTCGCTGGACGAGGCAGTGGCGCTACCGTCCCGCTTCTCTGCCCGGATCGCGCGCAACACGCAGCTCATCCTGGCGGAAGAGACCGGCATCCCGCACGTCATCGACCCGCTCGGCGGCAGCTACTATGTCGAGAGCCTGACCCACAGCATCGCCGCCGCCGCCTGGGAGCTGATCCAGGACGTGGAGAAGCTGGGCGGCATGACCAAAGCGGTGGAATCCGGGATGCCGAAGCTCCGCATCGAGGAGGCTTCGGCCCGCCGGCAGGCACGGATCGACCGGGGCGAGGAGACCATCGTCGGCGTCAACAAGTACCGGCCGAGCGAGGTCGACGAGATCGACATTCTGGATATCGACAACGCCCGTGTGCGGGAAGGCCAGATCGCGCTCCTGAAGCGCATCCGCGAGACGCGCGACGAGGCACGATGCCGGGCGGCGCTGGACGCGATCACCAGTGCAGCCCGCAGCGGTGAGGGCAACCTGCTGGAGTTGGCGATCGAGGCGACACGGGCGCGCGCCACTGTCGGTGAGATTTCGGACGCTATGGAGGCCGCCTGGGGTCGCTATCAGGCGACGGTTCGCTCGATCTCCGGCGTCTACGGCTCGGCTTACGAAGGCGATGCCGGGTTCGACCGAATCCGGGAAGCGGTCGAGGCTTTCGCCGAGGAAGAGGGCCGGCGTCCTCGCATGCTCGTCGTGAAGATGGGGCAGGATGGCCACGACCGCGGTGCCAAGGTGATCGCGACCGCCTTCGCCGACATCGGCTTCGACGTCGATGTCGGGCCGCTGTTCCAGACACCGGAAGAGGCGGCGCGCCAGGCGATCGAGAACGACGTCCACGTCGTCGGTGTCTCTACCCAGGCGGCTGGACACAAGACCCTGGTGCCGCAATTGGTAGAGGAGTTGCGGAAGGCCGGTGCCGACGACATCCTCGTCGTCTGCGGCGGCGTCATTCCGCAGAAGGACTACGGCTTCCTGAAGGCGAAGGGCGTGTCCGCGATCTACGGACCGGGCACCAACATCCCGCAGGCTGCTGCCGAGATTCTCGACCTGTTGCGCGGGCGCGCAATGGCGGCGTGACGAGGGATCATCCCGAGATCAGTCGATCCTCATCGCGGGCGATCCACGCGTCCTAAGCCCGCTGTCTCGGCTTCTCCCGCGTTCTAGAGCTCGAGCCGGTAGAACCGCTTCGCCGTGCCGCTGAAGAGGTCGGTCTTCTCGGCCTCGCTCGCGCCCGAAGCGAGGCGCTTGCAGGCGTTCCAGTAGGCGGCGTAGCCGTAGGAGCCCTTGTCGACCGGGAAGTTGCTCTCGAACATGCAGCGGTCTGCGCCGAACGCCTCGATGCACGTCTGGATCCACGGCTTCCAGGTGTCGGCCAGCTTCTGCGATGAGGGCGGCTCCGGCGCTTGCTCGAAGCCGAAACCGTTGACCCGCATGCCGATCCCGCCGAGCTTCACATAGGCGTTGGGCCGTTCGGCCAGAGTCCGGATACCCTTCTCCCAGACTTCGAACACCTCGTCGCGCTTGCCGGCATAGGCGCCGATGCCGATCGGGCCGCCGACGTGGTTGAGCACGATCTTCGTGTCCGGAAATGCGGAGGCCAGCTCCGCCAGTTCGAGGATCTGCGGGTGGAACAGCCATGCCTCGAACGAAAGGTCGAGCGGCGCCAGCCTGGCGAAGCCCTCGCGGAACCCGGTGCTCTGCATCAGATCCTTCGGCGGTGTGTAGGCCGGATTGAGGAGCGAGCGGTCCTCGTCCCAGGTGAGGATGTGCCGGATGCCGCGGAACCGTCCACCGCCGGCGGCGATGTGCGCATGCAGCACCTCCTCCACCGCAGCGCCGAGCGTCAGATCGGCGTGGCCGACGATGCCAGCGGCGACCTTGCAGGCACCGTAGCGGCCGCTGGCGCTCATCGCCGCGATGCCGTTGACGAACTCGGTCTCGCCGACCGGCTTCATTGCCTCGGGGCCGCTGGCGCGGTGCATCGAGCGGCACTGGACGAATACAGTCGCAATGACGTTATGCCCGGTATTGATGTCCGCCAGGAACTCGTCGAGGAGATAGCGCCACTCCGGCCGGTCCCAGAGGTGGTGGTGCGGGTCGACGATCGGCAGGTCCGGCTCCAGGATCTCCTCGTTCCATTTCGCCAGCCAATCCTCGCGGACCGGGAGGTAGGACGTCTGGGCGGTCGGCTTCCGGGGGGCGTCACTCATCTGATGGTCCTCACGCTACCTGTTCCTCGGGAACCTGCTCGGCTGTCGGCGCGTCGCCCGCGACCGTCGTGCGCCGCATGTCGCGCGTCTCGCCTATATCGTTGTAGCGGCGGGCACGGTGCATGGTCTGGCGATTGTCCCACATCACCAGATCGTACTGGCGCCACTGGTGGGCGTAGACGAACTCGCGCTGGGTCGCGTGCTCGATCAGATCGCGGATGAAGGCCATCGCCTCCGGGCGCGGCCAGCCGACGATGCCGCCGATATGCGATGAAAGATAGATCGACTTGCGGCCGCTCACCGGATGGGTGCGCACCAGGCTCTGGCGGACCGGGCGGAAATTCGCCCGCTCTTCCTCGGTCACCTCGAAGCCGAGCAGGCCACGCGAATAGATCAGCGAATGCTCGCAGATCAGCCCCTCGATCTCCGCCTTCGTCGCTTCATCAAGCGCATCGTAGGCGGCACGCATGTCGGCGAATTCGGTGTTGCCCCCGATCGAGGGGATCGCCCGGGCGGATAAGGCGGAGTATTTCGCCGGGATCGGCTTGAACGAGCTGTCGGAATGCCAGAGCTGGTTCCCGAGGTTGAAGAAACGCTGCCGGTCGTCGCGGCCGAACCGGTTGTTCTGCTTGTCGAGGTTCGAGATGTCGGCGATTTCGGGCCCGAGGCGTCGGTCTTCGGGCTTCGTGATGTTGCTGGCTGCACCCGGTCGCTCGAGGTCGCCGAAGTTGCGGCTGAAGGCGGCCTGCTGCTCGTCGGTGATGTTCTGGCCCCGGAAGACGAGCACGGCATAGCGATCCATACCGCGTTCGATCGCCTGCACCTCTTCGGGCGAGAGCGGCCGCGTCAGGTCGACGCCTTCGACCTCCCCGACGAACAGCGGATGGATCTGCCGAATCGTCACGCTGGTAGTGTCGCTCATGGGCGGCCCTCTCCATTGTCTTGCGGTTCTTTCTGCGGAGGATAGCCCGGACTCCCTGCAGTGTCACCGGAGGGCGGGGATGTCCGCCGCGGAACCTTCGGGGCCTCGGGCCGTTCGCTCGCCGGGCCCTGGGAGGGCAGACCGGCACATCGGAGAATTTCGAAATGAGGAACAACTTGTTGGCAGCGGGGGCGGCCTTGGCGCTCTGCATCGGCGTCGGGACGCCTGCCGCGGCCGACCGCTTCGGTGACTGGGATCAGAACCGGGACCTCTATATCAGCGAGAAGGAGTGGGACGAGGGCTTCACCGCCGAGGGGGTGTTCGACCGCTGGGATCGCGACGGCGACGGCGTTCTCTCGCGGGAGGAGTTCAACAGCCAGCTTTTTCGCGGCTTCGACTTGAACCGCGACCGCCGCCTCTCGCTCGGCGAGTTCGGGTCGTTCGACGATGGCAGGGGGGAGCGCGGCATCTTTCGCGACTGAAGCCGCTCCGGCTTCTCTACCACTTCCCAGCATAGGTGTGCGGCGGGCGACTTCGAGTCCCAACCTTGACCCTGCGGTGCCGGTGGCCTTCCATCGTTAGAGGTAAAAGGCGAAGGAGGGCGCATCCCATGGGCGCACAATCCACCCCCGATTCTCGCTCGGGCCTCGGTCTCGGTATGTTCATGATGCCGCTGCATCCACCGACGCGCTCGTTCGGTGACACGCTGCGGGAGAACGCGGAGAAGGTGCTCCTGGCCGACCAGCTTGGCTTCGACGAGATGTGGGTCGGCGAGCACTACTCGGCATCGACCGAGCCGATTCCCGCGCCGATGATGTTCATGGCGGCATTGCTCGAGCGAACCCGGCGCATCAAGTTCGCGACCGGCGTGGTCAATCTCCCCAACCACCATCCGGCGATCGTCGCGGGTGAGGCGGCGCAGTTCGACCATATGAGCGAGGGGCGCTTCATCTTCGGCATCGGGCCGGGTGGGCTCGCCAGCGACTTCGAGCTGTTCGGGAACACCGACGGCGATGCGCGCGGTCGCCGGATGATGGAGAGCATCGACATGATCCAGAAGATCTGGGCGAGCCTCCATACCGGATCGAGGGTGAGTTCTGGAACGTGACCATCGAGGATGCGGTGATCCCGGAACTCGGCGTCGGCTACATGAGGAAGCCTTTCCAGCAGCCTCACCCGCCGATCGCCATGTCGGCGATGAGCCCGTTTTCCGGCAGCGTGAAGACGGCGGCCATGAAGGGGTGGAGCCCGGTCTCCGCCAACTTCATCCCGACCTACTCGGTCGCCAGCCACTGGAAGAAATATTGCGAGGGCTGCGAGGAGGCGGGCCGGGAGCCGACCGGCAGCGACTGGCGGGTCGCCCGCAACATCGTGATCGGCGAGAGCGATGCCGATGCCGAAGCGAGCGCCTTCAGCGAAACCGGCAGCAACCACTACTATTTCAGCTATCTCGCCGAAGTGCTGCGCCGGGCCGACTACATGGTGGCGATCAAGCCGGACCCGAACGTGCCGGACGACGAGGTCACCACCGAGGCGATGATGCGCGACATGGTGATCCACGGCTCGGCCGACACCGTGCTCGACAAGCTGATCGCGTTCCGTGAGGAGGTCGGCCCCTTCGGTACGCTGATGATGGCGGCGATGGATTGGAGCGGGCCGAACCGCGAGGCGGAGCAGCGGAGCATGCGGCTGCTGGCCGAGAAGGTGATGCCCCGGCTCCGCCAGCACGTCGGTTCGCTCCGGTAGGGTCGAGCGACCCTCG
>Ga0079224_100003920_pt1 | contig 19019 bp, 14 predicted proteins | sample Stecom2015_FD_80414 | JGI IMG/M metagenome (GOLD analysis project Ga0079224, IMG submission 80414) | Agricultural soil microbial communities from Utah to study Nitrogen management - Steer compost 2015 | ecosystem: Environmental > Terrestrial > Soil > Agricultural land | place: USA: Utah... | reverse complement strand
TGCAAGGTCGTGAGCCGAAAAAGGTCATCATTGTTCCGGGAAAAATCATTAATATTGTAGGGTAATCTTCCTTCGGATTTAAAACTTTAGTTAAAATCTGCGGGATTTAAAAAGCAAAATAAATGTCGGACAGAATCCAACATTACATAAATCAACTCAACGAGGCTCAACAAGCTGCCGTATTGCAAAAAAACGGTCCTATGATGGTGATTGCCGGTGCAGGCTCCGGAAAAACCAGAGTACTTACCGTCAGAATTGCTAATCTGATGAGTCAGGGAGTTGATGCTTTTAATATTTTGGCTTTGACCTTTACTAATAAAGCAGCTCGCGAAATGAAGAATCGTATTGCTCAAATCGTGGGTAATAACGAAGCCAAAAACCTTTGGATGGGAACCTTTCATTCGGTTTTTGCACGAATTTTAAGAGCCGAAAGTGATAAATTAGGTTATCCTTCCAACTTTACCATTTATGATACTCAAGACTCCCAAAGACTCATCGGAGCTATCATTAAAGAAATGCAGTTAGACAAAGATGTTTATAAGCCCAAACAAGTGCTAAATCGCATTTCATCTTACAAAAACAACCTGATTACAGTCAAAGCTTATTTCAATAATCCGGAGCTTATGGAGGCTGATGCGATGAGCAAAAAGCCCCGAATGGGAGACATTTATCAAAATTACGTAGAGCGCTGCTTCAAAGCCGGAGCTATGGATTTTGATGATTTACTTCTGAAAACCAACGAATTACTCAACGTTCATCCTGATGCCTTGGCAAAATATCAAGACCGCTTCCGATATATTTTGGTTGATGAGTATCAAGATACCAACCATTCGCAGTACCTTATCGTAAAAGCTTTATCAGACAGGTTTCAAAATATTTGTGTAGTAGGTGACGATGCCCAGAGTATTTATGCTTTCCGAGGAGCTAACATCAATAATATTCTGAATTTTCAAAGAGATTATCCTAACGCAAAAACCTATCGTTTAGAGCAAAATTATCGTTCGACCAAAAACATTGTTGAGGCAGCTAATTCTGTCATTGATAAAAATAAAATAAAACTCGAAAAAACAGTCTGGACAGCTAACGAAGAAGGAGCCAAAATTAAAGTTCACCGAAGCTTGACCGATGCAGAAGAAGGTCGTTTTGTTGCCTCGACCATTTTTGAACAAAAAATGCGTCATCAACTTCGTAACGGACAATTTGCGGTGTTGTATCGCACCAATGCTCAATCCAGAGCTATAGAAGATGCTCTCAGAAAAAGAGATATTCCGTATAGAATTTATGGGGGACTTTCTTTTTATCAACGCAAAGAAATCAAAGATGTCTTGGCTTATTTAAGATTGGTTATCAACCCGAAAGATGAAGAAGCCCTGATAAGAGTTATCAATTATCCGGCTCGCGGAATCGGAGATACTACCATCGAAAAATTAACCGTAGCAGCCAATCATTACAAACGTTCGATTTTTGAGGTGATAGAAAACATCGACAAAATTGACCTGAAACTCAATGCTCCTACCAAACAACGTCTGCAAGATTTTGTTACGATGATTAAAAGCTTTCAGATTGTAAGTCAAAACAATGATGCTTTTTTTACGGCTGATTACGTAACCAAAAAATCCGGACTTTTTCAGGAACTTAAAAAAGAAGCCACTACCCCGGAAGATGTTGCCCGAATGGAAAACGTAGAGGAACTTTTAAACGGTATCAAAGACTTTATTGAAGGTCAAAAAGAAATAGACGGAGCAACCGGAAGTTTATCCGAATTTTTAGAAGATGTGGCTTTAGCAACTGATTTAGACAAAGATACCGGAGATGATGACCGCGTAGCTATGATGACCATTCACTTAGCGAAAGGATTGGAGTTTCCTCACGTTTTTATAGTAGGTTTAGAAGAAGATTTGTTTCCGAATGCAATGAGTATCAACTCACGAACCGAACTCGAAGAAGAAAGACGCTTGTTTTATGTAGCTCTTACCCGAGCTGAACATCAAGCTTATTTATCATATTCGCAAAGCAGATATAAATGGGGAAAACTGGTTGATTGTGAACCTTCGAGATTTATTGAAGAAATTGACGATAAATATTTAGAATACGACAATCCTGTCTTAAATACAGGTTATAAATATAAACCCGGCATCAATATTGATATTTTCGGAGACGTAGATAAGTCTAAACTTCGTCAAACTAAGCCTGTTAGCGGGACTCCACCTAAATGGGCTCAAAGCGATATGCAAAAACCCGATACTGTGCGGAATTTGCGTAAATTAAAACCTTCGGGAGAAGGTCCAAATATAAATACTAATGACCCCAAACTTTCTGTTGGAAACATCATCATGCACGAACGCTTCGGAAAAGGAAAAATATTGAATATTGAGGGTGTAGGTGCAGACAAAAAAGCCGAAATTCTCTTTGATGTCGGAGGAATTAAAAAATTACTCTTGCGCTTTGCAAAATTGGAAGTTATCGGATAAAATATTAAAAATATTAATCCCCAAAACTTTTTAGAGTTTTGGGGATTAATTTATTAGAAGTCTATTACGACCTTATTTTTGTTTTGCTTTATATTCGTTCACTTTATCAGTCATATCCAAAGCTCCGTATATTCCGATTAAATTTGCAATAGCATATTGATTATCCGGTTCTATAGATAATACTTTTTCAAAATGAGGAATGGCGCTTCTTAAAATTTCATCTCTTTGTTTTTTGAGTTCATCATATCTCTTGTTTTCAGCAGCAGAAAATCCCGTAATAGCATTCATTTTCTCTACGACTTCTTCTTCATCTTTTAAAACAAGAGCCCCTAAATTGATATAAGCATCAACATACTTAGGATTCAATTGAATTGCTTTTTGATAATATGTTTTTGCTTGTTCTATATTTCCTATATCACCATTTATAACTCCCAGATTGTAATATAAGTTCGGATTATTAGGATCTTTTTTAATAGCTTCTTGCATCAAGTTCGTGAATTTATCCATTTCCTTATTTTGGTAACGAAACTCAGCCTCCAATAAAATTAAATCCATATCATTCGGGCTTTCTTTTCTTGCTTGTTCCAAAAGATTCGCGGCTCTTGATTTTTGATTTACTTGATTATAAATCAATACCATATTTTTCAGAATTTCAGGCTTTTTAGAAGGATCTTTTTCTTGTTTAGGCTCCACATACTCACCCATTTTAACTGCAGCATCCATCATTGCTTTATTAGCTCCAAAACTTTCTCTTTCTCCTGTTTTCTTATTAACAGCGGTATAATAAATACCTTCTCCCGTAAAGTTCATATCCAAAAGCTCTTGGTAATATTCCAAAGAGGTATTGTAATCCGGAATGCTAAGAGCCACAGATGCCGCATAATATAAATTCATCGGATCTTTATCCAAATCGTACAAGGCTTTAAAAGCCGTTGTTGCCTCACGGTATTTTTTATTAGTGCTGAAATCCAAGGCCTTTTGAAAAGCTTGTGCTCTCAGTATAGGTAATATTTCAGTATTAAATTTATTGGTAAAAGGCTGTTTTTTGGCATTTGCTTCAGTAGCTTTTAATTTATTAAAACTATCTGCTGCTTTAGAGAAAGCTTCAACATTACTAGTCTGTAAAGCCATTTGTAGCTCATAATTTCCTTTATAGTAGTAAAACTCGGCTTGTTCTTCTGCAGATGCATTTCCGATATAGGGAGCTGTTGTATCAATAATTCCCTGAAGTTCTTTATAATCAGCTTGAGTCGGAGCTTTCTTGTTCATAATCTTTTTCATCGCTTTGATTTCGTTCTTTTGTGCATACAATCCTGTAGCAAAAAGCATCGAAAGCGATAGTAACATATACTTTTTCATATACTTAATTTTTAAAATTTAATTATTCTTGTTCAGTTTCTGATGGGTTGTTAAAGCTTCCTTCGTTTTGATTGTTTTCCAAACTTCCGTTTTCTTCTTCGTCATCTTCTTTCATCACTTTAGTAACAGCAGCAATAGAATCGCTTCCTTTGATATTAATTAAACGAACTCCTTGAGTTGCTCTACCCATCACTCTCAAATCAGAAACTTTAATTCGGATAGTGAGTCCGGATTTATTAATAATCATCAAATCATCTTCATCAGTAACTACATTTATAGCAATTAACATACCGGTCTTTTCGGTGATATTCAGAGTTTTTACTCCCTTACCTCCACGATTAGTGATACGGTAAACATCTTCTCCGTCATCATCAACCAGTTTGGTACGTTTACCATAACCATTTTCTGTAACTACCAATATCTGAGAATCATTGATTTCATTCTTATCAATAGATACCATCCCGATTACTTCATCATTTTCGTCAGCTAAAGTAATTCCGCGCACTCCGGAAGCCGTTCTACCCATCGGGCGAGTTTTTTCCTCTTCAAAACGAACTAATTTACCTGAGCGAGAAGCAATCAGTACTTGGCTGTTTCCGGTAGTAAGCTTTGCTTCCAGTAGTTCATCATCTTCTCTAATCGTGATAGCATTGATACCATTCTGTCTTGGTCTGGAGTATTGCTCAAGCGGAGTCTTCTTAACTACCCCTTGTTTAGTTACCATAATCACATAGTGATTATTGATATACTCCTCATCTTTAAGGTCTTTAGTACAAATAAATGCTTTTACTTTATCATCACTTTCTATATTGATAAGATTTTGAATAGCTCTACCTTTGCTGGCTTTACTTCCTTCCGGAATTTCATACACTCTTAACCAATAGCATTTTCCTTTTTGAGTAAAGAATAACATATACTGGTGGTTGGTAGCCACATACATATGCTCCAAAAAGTCTTGGTCTCGTGTACCGGCAGATTTTTGCCCTACTCCTCCCCTATTTTGAGTTTTGTATTCAGAAAGTGGGGTTCTTTTAATGTATCCGGCATGAGAAATGGTAATCACCACTTGCTCATCTGCTATCAAATCTTCGATACTTACGTCTCCTCCTGCGTATTCAATTGTTGAACGTCTTTCATCTCCGTATTTATCTCTGATTTCAGTAAGTTCTTCTTTGATAAGATTCATTCTCAAATCTTTGTTTGCCAACAAGTCTTTCAAATGAGCTATGAGTTTCATAATATCTTCATACTCAGCTCGTAATTTATCTTGTTCAAGACCTGTTAACTGACGAAGTCTCATCTCTACAATAGCACGAGCTTGAATTTCCGTCAAACTGAAGCGCTCCATCAATTTAGTACGAGCTTCATCTCCGTCTTGAGAGCCTCTAATCAGAGCTATTACCTCATCAATATTATCCGAAGCAATAATAAGCCCTTCAAGGATATGTGCTCTCTCTTCAGCTTTACGTAATTCAAATTGAGTTCTGCGAACTACAACATCGTGACGATGTTCAACAAAATGATAAATTAAATCCTTTAGGTTCAACAACTCCGGTCTTCCGTTGACCAAAGCAATATTATTTACACTAAAAGATGATTGAAGTTGGGTAAATTTATAGAGGGTGTTTAATACTACGTTCGGAACTGCATCGCGTTTTAATTCGTAAACAATACGCATCCCGTTTCGGTCAGATTCATCACGAATGTTTGAAATTCCATCAATTTTCTTTTCGTTAACCAAATCCGCTGTACGCTTAATCATTTCTGCTTTATTTACCAAATACGGAATTTCAGTAACTACAATACACTCTTTACCGTTTACTTCTTCAATATTTGCTTTAGCACGAATCACTACTCTTCCTCTTCCGGTTTTAAAGGCCTCTCGAACACCTTCATATCCGTAAATAACCCCTCCTGTTGGAAAATCAGGAGCTTTGATGTGATTCATCAATTCATCGACCTCTATATCCGGATTATCAATATAAGCCAACATCCCATTAATAACTTCCGTAAGGTTATGAGGAGCCATGTTAGTAGCCATACCTACAGCAATTCCTGAAGCTCCGTTTATCAAAAGAGTAGGAACCTTGGTAGGCATTACTTTTGGTTCTTGAAGAGTATCGTCAAAGTTTAGCTGAAAATCTACAGTTTCTTTATCTATATCTGCCAAAATTTCTTCAGCAATTTTCTTCATGCGAGCCTCTGTATAACGCATTGCTGCAGGACTATCACCATCAATGGACCCGAAGTTTCCTTGTCCATCTACAAGCAAATAACGTAAACTCCAGTCTTGAGCCATACGCACCATAGCATCATAAACCGAACTATCTCCGTGAGGGTGATATTTACCTAAAACCTCCCCTACAATTCTGGCTGATTTCTTATGTGCTCTGTTTGACAAAACCCCCAATTCATACATTCCGTACAAAACACGTCTGTGAACAGGTTTAAGTCCGTCTCGGACATCCGGTAGAGCACGAGATACAATAACCGACATCGAATAATCGATGTAGGCTGACTTCATTTCTTCTTCAATGTTGATAGGTATTAACCTTTCTCCTCCTTCTGACATAGAAAATTATACTTTTTAAGGTTAGAAATTTTTACATAATAAAACGTGCTAATGTACGGCTTTTTTGCTTAAAAATAAAATTCCATACCTCATAAATTAATTCTTTTTTGGGAAGGAGTAAATGAAATTTACGTAATTTTATGTTCTAAAAAATTTTAGATATGAACTTCACAAAAGAAGAGTTTCTGGAATTCTCCAAAAAAATCTGTAAAAACACCTTAATGGAAACCTTAAATATTGAATTCACAGAAGTTGGAGAAGGTTTTCTTAAAGCCAAAATGCCTGTCAATTCAAAAGTACATCAGCCTATGGGGTTATTACACGGAGGAGCTTCGGTAGCTTTAGCAGAAAGTGTAGGCAGTGCTGCTTCTTTGATGTTTGTAGATGTGTCAAAATTTGAAGTCAGAGGTATTGAAATCTCTGCCAATCATTTAAAAAGCAAAACCGAAGGAATTGTCTACGGTACGGCTAAAATCATCCATAAAGGAAAAACCATTCATCTTTGGGAAATACGAATCACTGATGAAAATGATAATTTGATTTCACTTTGTAAACTAACTAACATTGTACTTCCTAAAAATGCTTAAAAGGATTCAAAAAAGTCTTTTGGAAAAACAGCCTTTTGTTATATACGCCAAGCCTCATTCTGATGAAGTAATAAGCATTTTTCAAAAAAATGATATTTTATATTACTTGGAAAATTATACGCAAAAAGGGTTTGTTTTAGCTCCTTTTGACAATACTCATAAAACGGTTCTGATTCCACTTAATAACTCAGAAGTAATAAAAGAAAGATGGTGTGAAAATCCTATTTTCGAAAATTTGTCAAACGATGATTCTTTCTCTTTTACGGAAAAAAGCCGTTTCGAAAAGCTGGTAAAGAATATGATTTCCGAAATAGAAAAAGGAGAAATAAATAAAATAGTGGCATCACGAAAAGAAAATTTTTCTCCTGATAAAATAGACACGATTCGGTTGTACCAAAAAATGTTTTTTAAATACCCTACCGCTTTTCGTTATTTTTTCTATCACCCGAATATAGGTATGTGGCTTGGAGCTACTCCCGAAAAATTACTTTCAGTTGACCATAATATTTTACAAACAATGGCTTATGCAGGTACTCAAAAATATGAAGGTATGACAGAAGTAATCTGGGGTGAAAAAGAAAAGCAAGAACAACAATTCGTAACTGATTTTATTGTAGAAAATTTAAAGCCGGAAGTTTTAGAAATTACGCTTTCCGAACCTTTTACCTCTCAAGCAGGAACATTATTACACATCAGAACAGACATTACTGCCCGATTAAAAAACGATTATTCTTTAGAAAAAATCATTCAAAGGCTTCACCCTACCCCTGCTGTTTGTGGTTTACCTAAAGATTTAGCAAAGCAATACATCCTTGCAAATGAAGGATACGACAGAAGTTTTTATTCAGGCTTTTTAGGCGAATTAAATATTAAAAAAAGTAAAACTTCAGAATTATATGTCAACCTCCGTTGTATGGAGATTCAAAATAATGTAGTGAGTTTTTATATGGGTTGTGGTATTACCAAAGACAGTAATCCTGAAAAAGAATTTTTTGAAACCGTAAACAAGGCTGTTACCATGAAAAGTCTTTTTAATTAGTTTGTATCTTTGCAATTCAGATTTGTACTAAAATGAAATTAGATATATTAGCATTCGGAGCACACCCCGATGATGTAGAATTGGGATGTTCAGGTACCTTAGCTAAAGAAATTGCCTTAGGTAAAAAAGTAGGGATTATTGACTTAACTCAAGGTGAATTAGGCACACGAGGTTCTGTTGAAAAAAGATATGAAGAAGCTGCTAAAGCCTCTCAAATTTTAGGAGTTTCCGTACGTAAAAACCTCAAATTCAGAGACGGTTTTTTTGTCAATGACGAAAAACACCAACTCGAAGTGATTAAAATGATTCGAAAATATCAACCGGAGATTGTTTTGTGCAATGCGGTTGACGACAGACATATTGACCACCCGAAAGGAAGTAAATTAGTATCCGATGCATGTTTCTTATCGGGATTGCGAATGATTGAAACTGAACTTGACGGACAAAAACAAACAGCCCACAGACCAAAAGTAGTTTACCACTACATTCAGTGGAAAAACATTGAACCTGATTTTGTAGTAGATATCTCCAAATATATTCAAAAAAAACTGGATGCTGTTTTTGCTTATGATTCTCAATTTTACAAACCGGATTCTAACGAACCCGTGACTCCGATAGCCACTCTCAATTTTCAGGAAAGTATTGAATACAGAGCCAAAGACTTAGGACGATTGATAGGGGTTGATTACGCGGAAGGCTTTACTGTAGAGCGTTACATAGGTGTAAATAGTTTGTCAGATTTGATATAAAAATTTTGCATTTGAAAACTTTTGTGTATATTTGCACACTCAAATGAAAAACGGTGGTTGTAGCTCAGTTGGTTAGAGCGTCGGATTGTGGTTCCGAAGGTCGTGGGTTCGAGACCCATCATCCACCCCAAGAAGGATTCAGGAAACTGAATCCTTTTTTATTTTAGAATGATTTTGATTGACAATCATTTTCTTACTTCAATTATTTCTATCTTCGCACTATGAAAAACGAAAATATTATCTTCGGTATAAGGGCTGTAATCGAAGCCATTCATTCAGAGGCAAAAATTGATAAAGTATTTATTCAGAAAGAAGCACAAGGTAACTTAATGAAAGAGCTTTTAGGAATTTTGAAAGCCAAAAATATCAATTTTAGTTACGTTCCTATTGAGAAATTAAACCGATATACAACTAATAATCATCAGGGGGTGATAGCCACCATCTCTCCTATCAAATTTTACGAAATTGAAGAACTGCTCGAAGAAATCTCTGCCAAAACAAACAAACCCTTATTTTTAATACTTGATGGAGTTTCTGATGCCCGAAACTTCGGAGCCATTATCCGAACTGCCGAATGTACGGGAGTTCACGGAATTATCATTCCAAAAACGGGTGCTGCACCCGTAAATGGAGATACAGTAAAAACTTCTGCCGGAGCTGTTTTTAATATCCCAATTTGTAAGGTAGATCATATAAAAGATGCTGTTTTCTACTTTCAATCCTCTGACATTGCGGTAGTAGCTGCTACCGAAAAAACAGATCACACCATTTATGATGTTGATTTCAATAGAGGAGTTGCAATTATAATGGGAGCGGAAGATCGAGGAATTAATCCTTCTGTATTAAAAATTGTAGATAACAAAGCTAAGCTCCCTATGTTTGGAACAATCTCTTCTCTAAATGTATCGGTAGCTTGTGGAGCATTTTTATACGAAGCTGTCCGACAAAGATTATAAACCTATCAGCTGATTTCTAACAAAACCGGGCAATGGTCAGAATGTCGTGCTTCCGGTAAAATAACAGCACGTTTTAATCTCGATTCCATAGGAAGACTGGCTAAATTATAATCAATTCTCCAACCTTTATTATTGTTTCTGGCATTTGCGCGATAGCTCCACCAACTGTAGTGATGGGGTTCTTTATTAAAATGACGAAAAGTATCCATAAATCCGCTTTTCATAAAAGCATCCAACCATGCTCTTTCTTCCGGTAAAAATCCTGAAACAGTAGCATTGCGTATTGGGTCATGAATATCAATAGCCTGATGACAAATATTATAATCCCCACAAATTATTAAATTTGGGATCTGTTTTTTCAACTCATCAATATACAACTGAAAATCACGCATATATTGAAACTTATGACTCAATCGGTCAATATTTGTACCGGAAGGTAAATATAAACTCATAATCGAAACATCTTCAAAATCAATTCTCAGATTTCTCCCTTCTGTATCCATATAGTCAATTCCTGTTCCGTAAACTACATTTTTAGGTGCTATTTTTGACAGAATAGCCACTCCGCTATATCCTTTTTTTTGTGCAGGATAATAATACTGATACGGATAACCCGCCATCTCAATTTCCATTTTTGGAATTTGATCTTCAGTAGCTTTAATTTCTTGAAGACAAATCACATCCGGATTTGCTTGTTGTAACCATTCTAAAAAACCGTTTTTAATAGCTGCACGTATTCCGTTTACGTTATAAGAAATTATTTTCATCGTATCTGTATCGAATATTTGGTCTTAATGTGTCCAAAAATAAACAAAAAAGCCGTTTCAGAAAACTGAAACGACTTTAGTTGTCAAAATTGTAATCAAAAATTATATGTTATTAACCTTCGATAACTTCGACTTGAGCAGCTACTTTTCCTTTTCTTCCTTCTTCTTCTTGGTAGCTTACTTTATCACCCTCGTTGAGTGATTTTGATGACTTTAGACCTGTAATGTGTACAAAAATGTCATTACCTGTTTCTGAATCTGTAATGAATCCGTAACCTTTAGACTCATTAAAGAACTTTACTGTTCCTGTTTGCATTGTGTAATAAAATAAATAATTAATGTTGTAAAGATAATATTTCTGACAAATCTGACACCATATAAAATCATTTTTTATAAAAAATTTTCGTTTGAAGAAAAAAGTTTACAATAACATTATGATTGCAAGCGTTCTTAAAGTGCTAAATTGCACAATCAAAAGAGATAAAAAACTATGAATAAAATAAAAATACTTTGGGTTGACGACGAAATTGACTTGCTCAAGCCACATATTATCTTCTTAGAGAAAAAGAATTATTCTGTAACTACAGCCAATAACGGGCAAGATGCTCTTGATATTTTTGACAAAGAAGACTTTGACGTAATTTTCTTAGACGAAAATATGCCCGGACTGACAGGATTGGAGATACTTTCGGAAATGAAAGAAAAAAAAGCCGCTGTTCCTATTATTATGATTACCAAAAGTGAGGAAGAATACATTATGGAAGAGGCTATCGGTTCTAAAATTTCCGATTATTTGATAAAACCCGTTAATCCGAATCAGATTTTATTGAGCTTAAAAAAGAATCTTGACCATTCTCGCTTAATATCCGAAAAAACCACTTTAGATTATCAGAAAGAGTTCCGAAAAATCTCTATGGATTTAGGAATGGTAAGAAATTATGAAGATTGGATAGACATCTACAAACGTCTGTTATTTTGGGAGTTAGAACTCGAAAACACGGACAATTTAGCAATGATTGAAATTCTAGAAAACCAAAAAGCTGAAGCTAATTCTCAATTCGGGAAATTCATCGAGAAAACTTATGAAGACTGGTTTGAGCCCAATGCAGACAAACCTATTATGTCTAACACTTTGTTCCGAGAATTGGTTGTACCTCATTTAGTAAAAAAAGAACAACCGGTGCTTTTTGTAGTTATCGATAATCTGCGTTATGACCAATGGAAAGCTTTTGAACCAATTGTGAATAATCATTACAAATTGGAAAAAGAAACTCCTTATTTTTCTATTCTTCCTACCGCAACCCAATATGCACGAAATGCTATTTTTTCGGGATTAATGCCTTTGGAAATGGAAAAAAGACTTCCTCAATACTGGAAAAACGATGTAGATGAAGGTGGAAAGAACTTATATGAAGCGGAATTCTTGACTGAGCACTTAAAACGATTAGGGCTAAATATCAAACACGAATATTACAAAATAACCAACTTCAGAGACGGTAAAAAATTAGCCGAAAATTTTAAAAGTTTAAAAAACAATGCCCTAACTACTATCGTATACAACTTTGTGGATATGCTTTCGCATGCCAAAACCGAAATGGAAGTAGTTAAAGAACTGGCTTCAAATGATAAGTCCTATCGTTCACTTACACTCAGTTGGTTTAAAAACTCTCCTCTTTTAGAGATGATACAACAAGCTCAGCTTATGGGAATGAAGCTCATCATCACTACTGACCACGGAACTATCAATGTAAAAAATCCAAGTAAAGTAATTGGTGATAAAAATACCAGTCTGAATCTTCGTTATAAAACCGGTCGAAGTTTGACTTATGAAGAAAAAGATGTTTATGCAGTTAAGGACCCTAAAAAAATAGGTCTTCCGGCTATCAATATGACCAGTTCGTTTATTTTTGCCAAGAATGATTATTTCTTAGCTTACCAAAACAACTTTAATCACTACGTAAGTTATTACCGCAATACATACCAGCATGGGGGAATTTCACTCGAAGAGATGATTGTTCCGTTTTTGGTATTCAATCCCAAATAAAGAAAGTCCTCAAAAAGACTTAATACAAAAAATAAATTATGAGCAACAAGACCTTAAGAGGTTTGTTGCTCTATTTTTATTGATCTATAAGAGAAATACAATCTGATAATTCCGGTTTTTCTTGAACAAAAGAGGCTAACCACACTCTAAGTTCTTCTATTTCGTAAGGTAAAAGTATTTTGATGGCTTTTTCTAATTCTTTATAAAAGAGTAAAGGGTCAAAACTTACACTTTCTAACACCTTTTTTGTATAGGTAAACATAGCTCTTCCCATAGGTTAAAAAATTTAAGTTGTATTGTCTAAAAAAGACTAATACAATAACGGAATTATGCTCTAAAAAATTGTGAATTAAATGTTAAAAATGTAAATTTTTCAGTGCTATTGTCATCTCTCTTTTTCCTATAGGACCGCTTGTTTTTCTGACCAAAAAACCACTTTGTGTTAAGTTCTTTGTTATCAAACTTCTACAGGCATACGTTGTCAATATTCCTTGTTCTTTAAGAGCTTTGTACATTTTCTTAAAAATATCTAAGCTCCAAAGCTCAGGTTGAACCCTATAACCAAAAGCATCAAAATAAATCAGGTCAAAACAGTTTTTAAAGTTTATTTCTTCAAACTTCAAGCGTTTTTTCTGTAAAAAAAATGTATCAGAAATTTGATGCTTTTTTTCCCACTCCAATAAATGTAAATTTAAAAAGTCATTCTTCCTGTCTGCTACATTCAGCTGTTCAGGATAATTTAGTTGAGTGTAAAAATCTTCCGATATCGGGAAGGCTTCAATAGTTGTGTAATCTATATTTTGAACTCGGCTGTCACTTTCAAGTAAAGTAATAAAAGTATTAAGACCTGTTCCAAAGCCTATTTCAAGAATAGAAATACTTTCCTTATCCGAAAAAAAATCGAGTCCGTTTTTTATAAATACGTGGTAGGCCTCTTGAATAGCTCCGTGTTTTGAATGATAACTTTCGTTCCACCCGGGCAAATGAATTGTAAATGACCCATCACCTGTTTGGAAGAGTTTTTTCTCAGGTTCACTCATTAATTTTAATTTCAAACATCACATCCCAATTCTTTCCTGTCACAAAAATAGTCTCTGTAGTCGGGTTATATGCAATTCCATTAAGCACATCAAGTTCTCTATGTTGAGTAACTTTTGATTTCAATCCTGATAAATCAATCACCCCTTCAACTGAACCTGTCTTCGGGTCAATAACCGCAATAGCATCTCGGGTATAAATATTAGCGAAAATTTTCCCGTTAATCCATTCCATTTCGTTTACTCCCTGAATTTTGCTATTAGCCGTATAGACCTTAATGTAATCTACTTGTTCTAAAGTTTCCGGATCTAAAATATAGACAGTTTCTGTTCCGTCCGAAAAATAAATACGTTCTCCGTCATTACACAACCCCCATCCTTCAACTTTTTTAAAATAAGTGAACTCTTTTTCTTTTTCCAACGTTTCAGGATTGTATATAAAACCTTTATTTTCTCTCCAAGTGAGTTGATAGAGTTTTCCATTAAAAATTGTGATTCCTTCTCCAAAGTATGTGTTCTCCAAATTTACTTTTGAAGTTATGGCTCCTGATTTATAATCCGTTTTTCGTATAGACGAACGACCGTATTGTCCGGTGCTTTCGTAAAGAATTCCGTTATAGAATTCCAAACCTTGTGTATATGCGCCTATGTCGTGATTGTATGTATTCACTATTTCGTATTCAAGAAGTTTAGGCTCTACACTTGAAACTATTTCAATACTTGTGCTTGTCTCTTCGGTTTTCCCTGAAAAATAAACCAAAGCTTTGATAGGTTTCTTTCCGTACTTTTCGTTTTTTAAATCATAAGAAACTTTTTCATTTCCTTTTACCGACGCAATGCGCTTATTATCAAAATAATACACTATCGAATCTATCTGTTTATTTTTTTCATTCACTATCTCTAATCCGATAACCTCATTTGACTTATGATGTTGTTTGAGTTTAGATGTGTCTATTCTGAATTTAGGCGTGTCATCTTCACAAGAAAAAAAGATTATTCCTAAAACAAAGAGTATAAATCGATTACACTTTTTCATATCTGATTATTGCTAATATTGTTAAAACAGATGTTTGCAAAGATAGAAATTTATCATACCTTTGCAAAGGCAAGTCCTACACGACCAGCTCCTGCAAAATCCTCCAGGGTGGGAACACAGCAAAGGTATGCGGTTGTAGCGGTGCGATGTAGGTCGCTTGCCTTTTTTGTTTCTCCTTACTTAAACTTTCCCCTTTTAATTTTTAATGATTTTTACCTCTTCAAAAAAACATAAGTTTTTGAGGGCTATCTTTGTTTTTATTTAAAATCAAATAATAAAAAACAGGTAGTAAACCTCCGTTTTATCTCACCCCAAACAAATTTTAGAATCACAAAATAAAACTTAAGAGTTTACTACCTGTTTCAGTTGTCTTACTTATGTTCTTTAATTATATATACATAAACAGGAAAGTGGTCACTATATCCCACCTCACTACTTGTATTTCTGAGAGGATATCCCTTATATTGTCCGGTTTGTTGTACTAAATATGGCTTGTTAAATATTCCGGCTTTCCAGTATTTATAAGTAGAATAATCGGTGTCATTGGTATCTAAAAAAGAACCTGTCATAATAATTTGGTCAAACAAATCCCATGCATCACGATAAGCCAATGTACCTAAGCCTTTCTTAGACATTTCTTCAAAAGGATTAAACATTCCATGCATAGGAGTATCTTCTTTTTTGCGCTCTGCTCCCAAAAACTTTTTAATACTCTTATTATATGGTCCGTCATTCATATCACCCATAGTCATCACCTTAGCTTTAGGATTAATCTTTTGCAAAGAATCAATAATTTTTCTGTTTAAAGCTCCTGCTGCTTCACGATACGGGCTACTTCTTTTTTCGCCTCCCGAACGAGAAGGCCAGTGATTAACTATAAAGTGCATTTCTTCTCCATCCAAATATCCGCTTACTAAAAGCTGATCACGAGTATATACTCTTTTTCCTTCTCCATCAAAAATATACAACGGAATGTTTGAAGAAGATGTAACTACAAAATCTTTTTTTCTGTATAGAAGAGCAACATCAATTCCTCTACGGTCAGGAGAATCATAATGAACTATACCATACCCCAGATTAACAAGTTTAGGTTGTCTGACAAGATCTTCCAAAACTCCTCTGTTTTCTATTTCCGACACTCCCAAAATAGTAGGCGGTTCTTTTTGTTGGTCACCTGTACCGATTTCGGCAATAACTCGACTAAGGTTTTCTAATTTTTTCTTGTATTTTTTTGAAGTCCAAGAGTTTTTTCCTTCCGGAGTATATTCTAAATCGTTGATCTCCGGGTTCCTTATAGTATCAAAAAGGTTTTCCAAATTATAAAACGCCACTGTATGTACTTTATACCTTTTTTGTTGAGCTTGCACACCAAAGGTAAAAGTCAGCACTAAAAGCAGAATTAAGTTCTTGATTTTCATTGTTAAATTAAATTACGAAGTTATTTTTGAGATTTTACAGATTAATTTTGTGTGAAGCCAGTGACAAAATACGGTACAAAAGTAAATAATATTCTGAAAAGACGTACCTTTGCCCCGATTAATAAATTGATTTCTTAATCATCAGAATAAATAATTTAATTTAATTTTATGAGAAAACTCGTTTATGGCATTTTGTTTATGCTACAAAGTTTTGCCGTTTTTGCTCAACAAACCGGTTCTATTACTGGAAAAGTAATTGATTCGAAAAACCAAAAACCGCTCCACAATGTGGTTGTATCTCTTCAGAATACCAACTACACTAAACTTACCAACATTGAGGGAGTTTTTCTTTTTGAAGAAGTTCCTGCAGGAAATTACTTAATGCAAATCAGAAGCAACGGATTTGCTACACAATTATTTCCTATTGAATTGCAAGAAAAGCAACTGTTAGATTTATCTACTATTGTTTTGGAAGAAGATATTACTGCAGAACAAGAGTTGAGCCTGATTACCCTTACGGAAAATGATTTAGGTGATGACAATTCAGGTTCAGAAACTACATCCGGACTTTTACAGGCCTCTCGCGATGTATTTGAACAGGTAGCTGCCTACAATTGGGGACAAGCCAGATTCAGAGTAAGAGGTCTTGACAATGAATACGGAAACATAATGATTAACGGAATTACGATGAATAAGCTCTATGACGGAAGACCGCAATGGAGCAACTGGGGAGGATTAAATGATGCTACTCGTAATCAAGAATTTACTTCCGGCTCTAATCCTTCTGATTACACATTTGGAGGAGCATTAGGAGTACAGCATATTAATACAAGAGCTTCATATCACAGAGTAGGTTCAAGAGTTTCTGTTTTAGGAACTAACACAAACTATAATTGGAGAATAATGGGTACTCATGCTTCCGGTATGGACAAAAATGGTTGGGCTTATACCGTTTCTGCTTCGTACAGAATGGCTGATGAGGCTCATTTTGAAGGTACAGATTATGATGCTAAATCTGCTTTCTTAGCAGTAGAAAAAAGATTTAATGATAATCACAGCTTGAATTTCACCTCTATCTATGCACAAAACAGTAGAGGAAAAAACTCTCCGAATACAGAAGAAGTTAACAATTTAATGGGAATACATTATAATTCCTACTGGGGCTGGCATAACGGAAAAAAACGCAATTCTCGTGACAAAGACGTAGAAGAACCTATTTTAATGCTCAGTCACTACTGGAAGTTAAACGATAATACTCAATTAAATACTAACGTAGCTTACCAATTTGGTCATATCGGTAATTCACGTATTGATTTCTTTAAGGCAGATAACCCTGACCCGACTTATTATAGAAATCTTCCAAGTTATGCCACTACTTATTTCGAAAACGGACAATGGATTGGGGAAACCCCTGAGCAATTAGCTTTGGCTGAACAACTCAAAAACACTTTCTTAAGCAACAGTCAGCTTAATTGGGATGCTATGTATGCCGCTAACGCTAACCCTGAATTAAACGGACGTAGCGTATATGTTCTTTATGAAGATCGAGTAGAAGATAAATTATTTACAGCAAGCTCTATTTTAAATTCAAGACTTGCTGATAATATTACTTTGAACGCTGCTGTAAGTTATCGTAAATTAAAATCTGAAAACTTCCAATACCTTACTGATTTGTTAGGAGGAGAATATTATATGGATTATGACCCTTTCTTTATGGAATATCCTAACAACGAAATGCAAGCTGATTTAAGAAATCCTGATAGAGCAGTAAGAGTTGGAGACCGTTTCGGGTACAATTATATTTTACATGCTAATGTTGCAGATTTCTTCACACAATTCAAGTTTTCATACGAAAAGTTTGATTTTTATTTGGGGCAAAGCTATAGTCACTCCAGATATCAAAGAGAAGGTCTTTTCCAAAACGGAATTTATGCAGGTAATTCATACGGAAAAGGAGATAAAATTATTTTCGAAAATTTTGGATTCAAAGGAGGTATGACCTATAAACTGACAGGTCGTCATTTGTTTGACTTTAATGCCTTACACATGACGAAAGCTCCTACACTCAGAAACACATTCCCTAATGCACGTTTGAGTAATGCTATTACTAACGGTATTACAAGCGAAACTATTTCAAGTGTAGATGCAAGTTATATCGTAAGAGCTCCGAGATTTAAAGGACGTTTGAGCGGTTTTTACTCAAAAATACAAGATGCAACCGAAATCGGATTTTTCTTTACTGAAGGTCTCGGATTGCTTGGAGAAGGCTCTGATGGAAACCAATTCGTAGCAGAAATTCTAACAGGCTTAGACAAACAAAATTTAGGTATTGAGTTAGGAGCCGAATATCAAATTTCTCAAACGCTAAAAGCTACTTTTGCAGGAACTATCGGACAGTATATCTATAGCAACAACCCTAATGTATCTGTAAATATTGACAATCTAAAAGGAATTTATAATTTAGGAGAGGCGAAACTTAAAAATTACAGACAGCCCGGTATGCCACAAACTGCTGCTTCAATTGGTTTAGAGTACAGAGACCCTAAATTCTGGTGGATTGGAGCGAATGTAAACTATTTAGACCACAACTATCTTGATATTTCCGCTATTATGAGAACTGACAACTTCTTTGCCGCTCCGGGTAACTCAGGGTTTTCTATAGCTGATTTTACTGACCATAACGGAAATATTGTAAATGTAAAAGAAACCGGTAGAAAATATTTGAAGCAAGAACAATTTGAGTCTCTTATGTTGGTTAACTTAGTAGGAGGAAAATCATGGAGAATTAGCGGAAAAACCATTGGTTTCTTTGCTAACATCAATAACGTTTTGGATATAGAGTACAAAACAGGCGGTTTTGAACAAGGACGTAATGCAAACTTTATGGAAGTGTACCAAGACCACCAAGGCCCTAATCGTTCTTTCGGACCAAAATACTTCTATGGTTTCGGAAGAACTTATATGCTTAACCTTTATATGAACTT
>Ga0079224_100003919_pt1 | contig 19024 bp, 17 predicted proteins | sample Stecom2015_FD_80414 | JGI IMG/M metagenome (GOLD analysis project Ga0079224, IMG submission 80414) | Agricultural soil microbial communities from Utah to study Nitrogen management - Steer compost 2015 | ecosystem: Environmental > Terrestrial > Soil > Agricultural land | place: USA: Utah... | reverse complement strand
TAAAGCCCTCCCTACTGTTCTCATAGTGGAAGATCTCCGCAAAGTCCCCTTCCACGGACACCAGTTTACAGACCGAGCGTATCTTTTCCAAAATGATGGTGGACTGCTGCTCGGTAATCTCCTTTTTCTTTTTCTTGCCCAACAGGGTATAGAGCCAGTACATGATAATGGCCCCCAAGATCAACCCCAATAAGGTATCGACTACATCACTCATTGTTTTTCCCTATTTGCCCCAGATGGGTGTACTTGAATCCCTTTTCGTATTTGAGCCCATAGCCCAGGGCCCGGTCCAGGGCCGCATGGGAAAACAGGATGGTGCCCACCAACTGGCACAAAGGTATAGAAAAGTAAGCACCGGTCAGATAAATGGCTATGGCCACCCCCTTATGGTGGAAGAGGTTGTAGGTATGGGCACCGATCCGGTCGCCCAGGAGATAGCCCAACATGCCCAGGTCCGGGGCCAGGATGAGCAGGGGAAACCACCACCAGGCAAAATCCAATACACTGAAAAGATAGAGGCCCAGGCCCAGCATCATGAGTTCCTCCAATGTGATCAGTCCCTTCATACCTCCAACAGTTTATAGAGTACCGGCCTACTCGGACTGGCATCGTTTTCCATGGGCGCCAGTTGCAGTTCCAGGACAAAGCGGCCATCCTTGACCTTATTGGGGACATAGATGAGTTCCGTGATCGTCGCTCCCACTCTGGGTTCCCCTTTCATGGTCCAAAAGGCATGGTGGGACAACAGGGCCCCGCCGTCCCGCTCCCGATCTACCGAGGGCAGGTCGACCAAGAGGTGCTCCACCCCCAGTTCCACCAAAAATCGGACCGCCCCTTCCAAGAGATAGGGGGGATTGCTGTCCGAATGGGACCGGGTACGTTTGTCCGCCAGATTGGGCAGGGTACGGATCACCACGGCCTCCGGCCTGCTGTCCCCCAGGGCATAGGCCAATTGTTTTTCGGAAATGACCCTGTCCCCCCCCTGTTGCTCCGGGGCAACGGTGACCAGTTCCGCGATGAAAAAGTACTTTGCCAAAGCGGTGTTGACCGAGTGGAAGCCCTCGGTGATGTGGCCAAGGCATTCGGTATGGGTCATGTGGGAATGGGGGTTGAACCAAATATCGTTGAAATTGGTGGACCCCCCCTGGGCCACCTGTCCCACAAAGCCATCCTGGCAATGGGGCTCGATCCTGGGGGGGTCCAGGTACCAGGCGTTCACATTCTTTTTTCCGCCCTTAAGGGCAATGGAAATATCCAGGGGTTTGGAGAGGTCTATCCTGTATAATTTAGCCTTGTGCTGCAGGGTCGCGATCATAATTACAAGATAACGAAAAATAGGTCCGACGCAATCCCATCGGCCAAAAACTTCCCTTTTCCAGTGGTCACCAAGCGTTCCCCCTCCCGGGCCAGTAGGCCTTGGTCCAGGTACTTTTGGGCCTGTTGCAGGAGGTATTCCCCATAGCCGGGCCCGAACTCGGTATGGACCCGCTCCAGGGACACCCCCCAAAGGGTGCGCAGCCCGGTCATCACATATTCGTTGTACCGGTCCCGGACACTGAGGGTCTCCACCTCCCGGGGCAGTATCCCCTGCTGGATCTCTTTGATGTATTGGGGATTGTTGCTGATGTTCCAGCTGCGGTGCAGCCCATCAAAGGAATGTGCCGAAGGTCCGATCCCCAAATATTTTTTGCCCAGCCAATAGGAGGTGTTGTTCCTGGAAAAATACCCTTCCTTGCCAAAGTTGGAGATTTCGTAGTGGACATAGCCCTCGGACTCCAGGATTTCGGTTAGGATCTGGAACTGCTCCCGGGCCTGTTCCTCGTCCAGGGCCGGGACCTTCCCCTTTTGGATAAAATGGTGCAGGGCGGTGCCCCGCTCCACGGTCAGGGCATAACTGGAAATATGGGGCAGGCCAAAGCCCAGGGCCTTTTCAATATTGGCCCGCCAACGACCGTTGTCCAGGCCGGGGATCCCATAGATCAGGTCAATGGAAAGATTTTCAAAGTGGGCAGTGGCACCCTCCAGGCTCTGGATGGCCTCCCTCCCCTTATGGGCCCGGTTCATCAGGATCAGGTCCTGGTCGAAAAAGGATTGGATCCCAATGCTCAAACGGTTGATCGGCGTCTTGGACAGGGCACGGATGACCTGCGGGGAAAGGTCGTCGGGATTGGCCTCCAGGGTGATCTCCGGAAGGTCGATCACCGGGAAGTTCCCCTGGACCGCGGCAAGGAGCGCCCCGATCTCCTCCACCTCCAGTAGCGAGGGCGTACCGCCCCCAAAATAGATCGTTTCCACGGCCTCCCCGCCCAGTTCATCCCGTCTCAGGGACAATTCCCTTTGCAGGGCCTCGAGCATGGCCCCCTTTTTCCCCAATTGGGTGGAGAAGTGGAAATCACAGTAGTGGCAAGCCTGCTTGCAAAAGGGTATGTGGAGGTAGATGCCGGCCATGCTCTTTGATCTTGTCCGGATTTTGTTTGACGAAGGCGGCCCAGCCCGAATAGCCTTTGCCCACGGCGATCGTCCCCTGGTTATAAAAGTGGCAGACCGCCGCCGCGAGTCCGTCCGTACTGTCCAGGTTCTTGGGCAGTTCCTTCAGTTTCAGGAGGCTCTGAAGCATCTTGGCCACCTGTTCCTTGCTGGCGTTCCCGTTCCCGGTGATGGCCATCTTTATCTTCTTGGGCATGTACTCGGTAATGGGGACCTGTCGGGAAAGTCCGGCAGCCATGGCCACCCCTTGGGCACGGCCCAGTTTCAACATGGATTGCACGTTCTTGCCATAGAATGGGGCCTCGATGGCGATTTCATCGGGATGGTGGGTATCGATCAGCTCCAAGGTCCGTTCAAAGATCAGTTTGAGCTTGATATAGGGATCATCGTATCGCTGGAGCAACAGTTCGTTCATCTGCACAAAATGCATCTGCCTGTCGACCACCTTGATGATCCCAAATCCCATGATGGTCGTTCCCGGGTCAATGCCCAATATGATCTTTTCCCCTGCCAATTTCAGTCCGTGTTCAAGAGCAGCGGCAAACGGAACCTCAGGCTCACCGGGGTCCCCCGTTTAAGGGCAGGGGCCACTGTGGCCAGGTGGTTCAGGCGCTTTGTTAATATACCATTGAAATCCTCCATGCCCTTGAGGGCGCCTATACTGTGGTCCAGTTCAAATACGGAAATAAAGCCATGCTCATCGACCAAAAAATCAATGTACACGGTATCGTTCACATCCTGCTCCACTTCAAAGCTGAGTTCTGCCAGGACCTCGGCCAAATAATCCGCCATCACATTCTGGAAACATTCCCGCTGTGCAGCCTTGACGGCCGTTTCATCACAGACATCAAAAAGGGGGTACTGGTCCACATCGTTCCAATCGATGGACAAAAGATCCTCATTGACCAGTTTTTGGGCCTTTTCTTCCTGGCTCATAAAAAGTTCACAGGATACCAGCAGACCAAAACAGCATAACAGGTACATCTTCCGCATAACCGCCCTTAGAATTTGGCTGAAATTACGATAATTTGAAGAAACTAGGGTTTGGTGAAATGGATTTCCTCCCGGAGCTCGGAGATACGGATTTTGGCCCGCTCCCCCACAAAGTCTGGAATATGGGGGTATAGTTTGAGGAGGTTTTCGTAGTAGCGGAGCCTGGTCCCGGGATCTTTGTAGTATTCTTCGGCCAATTGACAGACCTGGAAATAGATGAAATGGTTCTTGGGATTTTCTTCCCAGGCCTTGGTATAGTGTTCCAGGGCGCTTTTGGTGTTCCCCCGCAAGCGGGCAATGCGTCCCAGGTCCGCATATTCCCCATCAAAGGTGACCCGCCGCTCCTCCATGCTCCTTTTTATGTAGTATTCGGCACTGTCCAGTTGCCCCTCCTTCAAATAGACTTCCCCAAGGCCAGTATAGGCCGCTGCCAAATACTCCGGGGACCTCATCAAAAGCCGGTAGCTCTCGATCGCCTTTTCCGGTTGCAGGTCCCTAAATTGGCTATAGGCTAGATTTTTATGGATAAAGGGCTGGTCCTCCCCCAGGGCCAACAGATTTTCAAAAGGGGGTATGGCCCTACGGAACTCCCCATTGTTGAAAAATGCCATGGCCTTTAGATGGATCATCGAAACATCGTCCCTGTACAGGCGAAGGCCTTGGTCCACATACTTCAGAACAGAATCCTTCTCCCGTGCCGAGGCGAAAAATTTGGCTAGGGCATGAAGGCTCCTCAGATGTGAACCATCCAGGGCCAAGGCCTTTCGAAACTCCGCATTGGCCCCACTGCGGTCCGTAAGTTGTTCCAGGGTCCGCCCCAGGAAATAATGGTATTCCGGATTTCCCTGCCCCTTGGATGCCAGAGCATTCAATACCTCCCGGGCGGGACCATAATTCTTTGTCCTGAACAACAGTTTCCCCAATTCGAAACCTGCGATATCCATCCCCGGGGAATGCTCCCAAAGGGCCATATACTGGGCCATGGCCTTGTCAAAGTTACCCATGGCGCTATAGGCCCTGGCAATCTGCAGGCCGCTCTGGTTGCTGCCCACCCTGGCGTAGGCATTTATGGCATTGGAATAATGGCCTAAGGCATATAGGCTGTCCCCAATGGACAATGCCGTGGCCTGTGCATCTGCTTTAAAGGCGAACAAGATTAAAACTGTCAATAGGAGGGTCTTTTCCATATTCCTGGGCAGTGGTCGGTCGTTATATTCCCCTTAATGCCGGTCCGCCACCACCATGGTTTTGGCGGGAAGACCTATATATTCGAATTTTAGGACATCCCCCACCTTGCAGGGAATCGCAAAGTATCCATCAAAGTCTGAAATCACCCCCATTGCGGTACCCACTACACTTATGGTGGCCCCGGGCAAGGCCAGGGAGGTCCCATCGGTCACTCTGCCCCTGAAGACAGAAACACCCTTCGCCTGATTGTGCTGCCCGATGATGTCCATTCCCCCTGTCGCCTGGGGTTTTGGCGGTTCCTTGGCCAATCGAAAGGTGATCGGTATGGAATAGGCGAGGTTCACGGCCTTTCCATCGTATTGGGCGGCTTGCATCCTGGGCAAGCGTTCGATGATCCTCAGGGCCTCGGCCTCCAAGAGTTCGTGCGGTCCACGCATTCTAATGTCCGATATGCCGCCATCGGCCCCTAGGATGAACAGCAGGGAGACCCTACCCTGTATGCCCAGTTCCACGGCCTGTTCAGGGTAATGGAAATGCTTCATGATATGTTGTTTCATTTTCTCCTGGAAACAAGCGGCCTTGTCCACGGCAGTCTCACATCCCGGGAATATGGGCGGTACATGGGCAGCGGTGAAGGGGATTGCCCCCCCGCTCAGCACGGTTTCTTCGGTTGTGGATCTGTCCGTGGGCGTGCCTTTATGGACATTGATGGTCTTGATGGTGCCCTTCTCGATCATGAGTACCATGGACCTGTCCTGTCGGTCGATGATCTTGATGGTCCCATTTTCCATGGTCTTTGACCTTTGGTCCACCAGTTCCGATCGTAAACTTTCCTCCCCCTCGGTAAGATGGTGCAGGTCCCCCACCCATAGCGTAAAGACCTTAAGCTCCCCTTGGTCCCCTACCTCAATGGATTCCTCCCATCCGGCCCCTGCCGATGGTTCCCCTCGAGGCGGTTGTTCCGTTTCACAGGAAGTGTAGGCCAACATACCCACCACTAGGGGCAACATGAGTACATACTTTAACTGCCATATGGCTTTGGATTTGCTTTTCTGTAACATAAGAATCCGTTTTTTGATCAATGATCGGTGAAAAAAATGGTTGACAAAACTGATGTTCCGTGTACTGAAGGCCTGGGACAGCAACAGCTCAAAATGCTCCAACCTATCCTCCTTGACCACCCGGGAATCAGCGATAAATTCATGGAGTTCGGCCATGCGGTTCTGGAAAAGGTATACCAGGGGGTTGAACCAGAACAGGATCTTGGCCAATTCAAAAAAGACCAGGTCCAGGGAATGTTTCTGCCTTACGTGCACCAATTCATGGAGGATGATCTTGGCCACTTTCCCCTTGGGAATCCCTTCCCCCACAAAGATGTTCCTGAAGAAGGAAAAGGCTAGTTGGCTCTGGGCTACGGTAATCTTGGTGTATTCCGGATACTTCCGAACGTTGCCCTTGCGCTTTAGAAGGGACAATTGCCACAATTTTATGCCGAAGACCGCGGTGGAGACAAGGCTTCCTGAGACAAGGACCCAAACATAGAGGGCCCACGGGGCCCAGAAACCGCTTTCCCTACCGGCCGGAGCCACCTCCACCCCATCCCATTGGCTAAAAAGTACGGTGACATTGCCCAGGGCCCTGGGCATTGTGCTGGCCAGGATCTCCAACTTGATCCAGGGCAGGACCAGGGAAAGGACAAAACCGGCCAACAGATAGAAACGGTTCCATTGAAAGAAGGTCTCCTTCTTCAACCAAAGATCGTAGGCCATCAAGAAGACCAACTGAAACGCCAAGCTCTCCAGGATATAGGTTATCATTTCTTTTGGGCCTTAATGGTTTCCATGATTTCTTCCAGTTCCTTAAGGTCCAAATCGTTCTTTTTCATAAAAAAAGAGACCATGCTGGTGAAGGATCCCTGGAAATACCCGTCCATCAAGCTGTTCAGGCGCTGGTTGCTATATTCCTCCTTCTTGATCAGTGGATGGTACACATGCCCCTTCCCCACTTTGTCATGGGAGACGAAACCCTTGTCCTCCAAGATCCGGATGATGGTGGATATGGTATTGTAGGCCGGCCGGGGTTCGGGCAATTCTTCCAGGATGGCGGCCACATTGGCCTTTTCGAGTTTCCAAAGGAGCTGCATGACCTCCTCCTCCGCCTTGGTGAGCTGTTTCATTTTCAACTAATGTTTTAGTTAAACACAACACAAATATAACTAAAAGTTTAGTTTAAACTAATTTCTTAGTTAAATAATCCAAAAAAACCGCCAAGGGAATCTCCCTGGCGGTTTTTCCCTAAAAGGAAATGCTGACCTTACCCCTTAGGTAAAAGGGCATGCCCGGGGTAAAATGGATTTCCTCCACAGAACCCGGTTCATTCCGGAGCCGGCTTTCAGTGGCGAACTGGGTCTCGTTCCAGGCCGTATCCAAAAGGTTCTCCACGATCACTCCAAAGGTCCAGTCCCCCACCGTGTAGTTCAGGGTGGCATCGGCCACAAAATAGCCCTCGGCCACAATGGAATTGTCCTCGTTGGCCGGCCTGTCGTCCACAAAACGATAGTTCAGGCTTCCGGAAAAGCCCTGTCCACCGCCCAGGACCACCCCGCCCACCAGGGTGAGGTCCGGCGCCAAGGGGATATGGTCCTCCCCTTCGGCCTCCCCCAAGCTCCTGGCATGGGTGTAATTGGCATCGGTATGGAAATAGATCCAGTCCAGGGGTTGGTACCTGGCCCCCAACTCAATGCCCATTCTGCGGGTCTTGCCACTGGGTTCCACGATGCCGGCGTCCCCCACATAGACAAACTCCTGGTCCAAAAAGAGGCTCCAAAGCGTGGCATTGAGTACCAAGCGGTCCATGGGCCTGACCACGACCCCCAGATCCACCCCATAGGCCGGGGGCAGGATTTCCTCCCCCCCTTGGGCCACCACGACCCGGGAATCGTTGGAGTGGAATCCCATCCCGGCCTTTAGGAACAGCTGTGTATGGGCCGAGGGGCTGTATCGGGTATTGAACTTCGGGGAAAAGGCGAGCTTCTCCTTACTCTGGAAAGCGTAAAGTTCAGAGAGCCTGTCCCTATAATCGAACTTGAAATGGTCCAGGCGCAGGGCGGGCTCGAAAGTAAACTTCCCACTCTTGAAGGTGGCTGCCCCAAAGGCGTGGACATTTGACTCCTCCACATCCCCATGGGCCAGGCGCTCCAAGATTTCGCTGCGGTTCACCGTATGGGAGAGCTGGATCCCGTCCACCCGGTCATGGCGGAAACCAAGGCCGGCCCGGTATTGGAACACCAGGCCGCCCCATTGGGCCCTGCTGTTCCTAAATACAGTCTTGGCCCCCAGGATGGTACGGTCCTCCCGCTGTTCGATCTGGTCCCCATGTTCGGGATCCTCCAGAAAGAAGGTGAAATTTGAAAATAGGTGAAAATCGTATGTAGAGACATAGGCCATAGTGGCCAGGGATCGGCCTTCGCCCAGATTTTTGTTGTGGTGCACGACAAAATTGCTGCGCCCGGTCTGCCCGCCTTCGGTATCATCGATGGCCCCAAAGCGCCCGATCATCCCCCGGTCAATGGCCCGTTGGGGAATCTGTCCAGAGGCATTCCAGGTACTGGAAAAATGGGAGGCCGTCAAAATCAGCTCCTGCTCCCCCGGCAGGGCATACCTATAGCGGCCCATGATGTTGGTGCGGTTGAAATCCTGCGGGGAATCGAAGGGGCCATCGGTCAGGTAGAGTTCAGAGGCCAAATAGGCATTGCTGTTGCCGCTGTCCAATACCTTGAACATCCCCATGAACCTCCGGGTGCCGAACATCCCCAGTTCAGTGGACAACAAACTCCTGTCCAGGCTTCTGCGAAGGCCCAGGTCAACAAATCCGGCCGTATTGAAGTTCCCCTGTTCCGCAAAGTAGGGGCCCTTGCCGAAATCCACCGTCGCTAGGGTCTCCGGGATAACAAAGTGCAGGTCGGCATAGCCCTGTCCGTGGGCATGGGAGACCATGTTCACCGGCAGGCCGTCCACACTGATGGCCACATCGGTCCCGTGGTCCACATCAAAGCCCCGCAGGAATAGCTGCTCGGCCTTGCCGCCCCCGGCATGCTGGCCGATAATGAGCCCCGGGACCTTCCTGAGGATCTCTTGGGAGGATTTCACCGGGTCGGCCTGCACATCCACCTCCACCACTTGGGTCAGGACGTCCCTTTGGGCAAGCAGGACCACCTGCTCCAGGGAGATGGCACTTTCCTCCAGGACCACCCTAATGGGGCCCTGCAGATCGACTGCGGTAAGGACCTGGGTGAGGGTCCTGTGCCCCAAAAGGGAAAAGACCACCGTATCCCCTGGCGAACAGTCCCCCAGCAGGAAGTCTCCCCTGCCATCACTATGGCCGTGGGAACCGCTGTCCCTGTTAAAAATGCCCACATCCTCCAGGGGGGCGCCGTGTTGATCGAGCAGCTTTCCTTGGAGCTGCTGTGCGGCAAGGGTGCCCACATAGAGCATGCACCATACCGCCATGAAATATTTCATAGTATGTTGTTTAATGGGTTGGAAAATTGTTCCGAAAAAGGGTCGGGGAAGGGGAAAATAAAATTTTATCCCGGCCATTGGCGGGGAGGGGGGGCGGATACTTCCAAATAGGCGAGAAAGTCCCCGAGCGGGTGGGAAGGGGTCACCGTTGGTGCCTCCCGATCAAAAAATGCCCCCTGGGGAGACCGCGGACCCAACCAATGTTTATCCAACTGAAAATCCAGGCCCTCCGGGGCCCCGTGGTCCTGGTTATTGTCCAACTGCAGCAGCTCCCGGAGTTCCTCCAGAGCCTGGTGGGAGTGGCCGGACATGGCCTCCAGGGAGGAGCGCTGCCCATGGCCGTCCATATAGCTGTGGTGGTGGGCGGAGCTGTCCAGGCTGTGTGAGATCCCGTGCAGGGTCTCCAACACCAGGGCGTTGAAGATTCCCATCAGGTACAGCCCGCAAAGCAATCCACAGCCCATACGCGCCCAAAGCGGCCTTTGATATGTTTTTCCGGTCTCCAACAATTTAGATAGGTCCCAAAACTAGTCCAGAATTCCCAAAGGAAAAGGTCCTCCCCAAATTATTTGTAACAATTATGGGTTACCTTAGACCAATACCAAAACAAAATATATGGACATCGTCTTATTGGTCCTGGGCCTTATCCTGGTACTTGTCGGAATCCTGGGCAGTTTCCTGCCTGTGCTCCCTGGCCCCCCGATCAGTTGGGTGGGGCTGTTGCTCCTCTACCTGACCAAGGCAGTCCCTGACAATTGGTGGGTCTTGGGGACCACCCTGTTCCTCACCCTCTTGGTCACGGTGCTGGACTATGTGGTCCCGGCTATGGGGACCAAAAGGTTCGGGGGCAGCAAAGCCGGGATCTGGGGGACCACCATCGGCCTTTTGGTGGCCATATTCTTTCCCGTGTTCGGTCCCTTTGGTATCATCATCTGGCCCTTTATCGGGGCCCTTGTGGGGGAACTCCTCAACAAGACCAACCAAAGGATGGCCCTCAAGGCGGCGCTGGGATCCTTCCTCGGATTCTTGACCGGAACCTTTATGAAATTGGTCCTCAGTGTGGGCATGGCGGTGTTCTTTGTCATCAAGGCCATAGCCCATGCCGGATCGATCTTCAGCTTTGGTTAATCCAGCCAAGTGACCTTTTCCCCAATAGGGCCCCTGGTCGGGCTGGCCGGTTCCCCCTCATAATGGCCCATATAAAAGAACCCCAGGCATCTTTCACCTTCCGCCAGGGGAACATGTTCGCCCAAATGGGCGCTGAGCCCGGGGGAACTCCAGTAGCTCCCGATGCCGAGTTCCGTGCAGCAGAGCCACATATTCTGCACGGCCATGGCCGTGGCGGCCACCTCCTCCCATTCCGGGAGGCCCTCCTTGGGGTCGCGCTGCATGCAGATGGCCACCACCGCGGCGGAACGGGAGGGATTGTCCTGGAATTTCCTGATCTTGACCTGTTGGGGCCGGGGGTCGGTCTGCTGGTATTTCTTGGAAAGAAAGGCCCCGAGATCCTCCTTGGCCTGCCCGGTGAACACCTTAAAACGCCAAGGCTCGGTCCTTTTGTGGGTAGGCGCCCAATTGGCCGCCTCCAATATTGTTTCCAAGGTTTCCCTGGCAATGGGCCGGCCATTGTAGCTCTCGGGAAAAACACTCCTTCTGTTTTTGATCAGGTCGAATACCATAGTTTTTCTTTGTGTGGTCCCCAAAGATAGTCCCCACAAACCGTCTTCCATAATTCAGGGGAGCAGCTGCAGGCAATTTTGGAGCACAGGGTTCCGATTATCGGTCTTCCATACCGCAGCGAGGATGGCCCGTTGCCGGATATGGGCCAGTTCGATGAACTTCACCTTCATGGTAAACCCGTGTTGCAGGGTGGTGGGCACGATGGCGATCCCCAGGCGGTTCTCCACCAATTTGAAAATGGTCTGGGCATGGACGGACCGATGGGAGACCTTGGGGCTGAAACCACGGTCCTCGCAGATCCCCAAGATCGTATCGTAATATTCCGGACTGTAATCCTGGGCGAAGAGGATGAACTCATCCCCGGAGAACTGTTCCATGCCCCTGAAACTACCGGCGTCCAGGGGATGGTCCACGGGCAGCACCAGGGAGAAGGTGTCCTCAAAGACCGGCCGGACCTCCAGGCCCTTGGGCACCCGGGACATCCGCACAAATCCCAGGTCCAAGCGGTCGCGCTGTATGTCGTGGATCTGGGTGGCATTGGATCGTTCCTCCAAGGAGGTGTGCACCAGGGGATGTTTCCTTTTGAGCCCCAAGAGCAGGTCGGGGACCAGTTGCTGCATGGCCGAGCCCAAAAATCCGATTCTCACCTCCCCCATTTGGCCCTTGCCGATAAGGCCCAGTTGTTTCTTGGTCTGTGCGATATGGTTCAGGATGGCCTCGGCCTCCTGCTTGAGAAACTCCCCGGCAGGGGTCAGCCTGACCTTTTTCTTGTCCCGTACAAAGAGTTGGGTCTCCAGGATTTCTTCCATCTTCCTGATTTGCGTACTGAGGCCCGGTTGGGAAATATAGAGCTTTTCCGCAGCCCTGCGAAAATGCAGTTCCTCGGCCACGGCCAGGAAATACACAAAATGCCGCAGTTCCAATTGATAATCCATACTTATCATTTCCTACAAAAATAAGTATTGGTGCTTATTGAAGCAAATGGGTAACTTTAGGGTCAAAAGCAGAAAAGATGGCAACACGGACCAACTTTCATTTGGGGGAGGACCATTTGACCGCCAAGATCGCCCTACAGATCGCCCAGGGCACCACCCGGGCCGTACTGTCCCAAACCAGCCTGAAGAAGGTGGCCGCCAGCCACCAAAGGGTATTGCGCATCGTGGAAAAGGGGGAGATCGTCTACGGCATCAACACGGGTTTCGGACCCCTATGCAACACCAGGATTTCCAAAGCGGACACAAAAATCCTGCAGACCAATATCCTGCAGAGCCACGCCGTGGGGGTGGGCCCGCCCATTTCCATGACCTTGGCCAAGATCATGCTCATCCTCAAGCTGCACGCCCTGGCACAAGGGTACTCGGGAATCGCGGAAGTGACGCTCCGGCGCATGCTCTGGCATTTGGAAAACGACGCCATCCCGGTGGTGCCCAGCCAAGGCTCGGTCGGGGCCTCCGGGGACCTGGCCCCCCTGTCCCACCTTTTCCTTCCCCTGATCGGCCTGGGAAAGGTGGAATACCGGGGCGAAACGATCTCCAGTGCGGAACTCTTCCAAAGGACCGGCCTTGTCCCCTTGGAACTGGGACCCAAGGAAGGCCTGGCCCTGATCAACGGCACCCAGTTCATCGCCGCCCATGGGGTACTCCTTTTACAAAGGATGCAAAGCTGCCTCAAGCAGGCCGATATCATCGGGGCCCTGATGATCGAAGGGCTACAAGGTTCCGTTAGGCCCTTCTATAGGGAGCTGCACGAGCTGCGCCCCTTCAAGGGGAACCAACATGTGGCGGGAAGGATCAGGACCCTGTTGCAGGGTTCCGAGATCTTGGAGGACCATATCGATTGCGAACGGGTCCAGGATCCCTACTCCCTGCGTTGCATCCCCCAGGTGCACGGGGCCTCCCGTAACGCATGGTTGCACCTGAAGGAACTCTTGGAGATCGAGCTCAATGCGGTGACCGACAACCCGGTGATCATCGATGACGGCCTGACCATCAGTGGGGGCAACTTCCACGGTCAGCCCTTGGCCATGGCCCTGGACTATGCGGCCCTGGCCACCTCCGAACTGGGGAACATCTCCGATAGGCGGATCTATCTGGCCCTGGAGGGCAACAGCCCCGGCCTGCCCAAACTCCTTATGGAGGATACCGGTATCAATTCCGGCTATATGATCCTACAGTACACCTCGGCCGCCCTGGCCTCCGAGAACAAAGGGCTCTGTTTTCCGGCCAGTGCCGACAGCATCCCCACTTCCCTGGGCCAGGAGGACCATGTGAGCATGGGCTCCATCAGTGGCCGCAAGGCCCTACAGATCGTGGGGAACGTGGAGAAGATCCTGGCCGTGGAACTCCTGACCGCCGCCCAGGCCTTCGAATTCAGAAAGCCCCTGAAATCCGGGCCCGTCCTGGAGGAGATCCATAAATTTATCCGGACCCGGGTTCCCTTTGCCCATAAGGACCGGGTTTTCTCGGAGGATATCGAAAAGGGGATCGAAATGGTCCAGGGGGACCAGATCATCCAGGTGGTGGAACGCAGCATGGCGGAAAAAGGGCTCCAATGGGATGCCCCCCATCTGGAAGCATTTGAAAATTATTGAGGAACAGCACCAATACCCAATCCATGAAACCATTATTGATCGGCCCATTCAACCAAATCCTGCCCATGACCGGATTGCCCCCCAAAGGGGCCCTGCAGGATGGGCAATTGCCCCTGATCGAAAAAGGGGGAATCTTGGTCGCCGGGGGCAAAATCCTCCAGGTGGACGCCTATGACACCCTCCGCTCCGGGGAATTCGAGCTGCACCCCGTAGGGGGCAATGCCGTCTGTTTGCCCGGCTTTGTGGACAGCCATACCCACATCTGTTTTGCCGGGGACCGGGCCAGGGACTACGCCCTGCGCAATGCGGGCAGGTCCTATTTGGAAATCGCCAAGACCGGCGGCGGTATCTGGGACACCGTGACCCAGACCCGGCGGGCCAGTGGGGAACAATTGGTCGAGGGCATTCTGGCCCGGTGCCGGGAGCACCTAAAAAAGGGCGTCACCACCCTGGAGGTGAAGAGTGGATACGGACTTTCGGTGGCCGAGGAGCTGAAGATGCTCCGGGCCATTAAGGCGGCCAATGAAAAAACGGCGGCCACCCTGGTCCCCACCTGTCTGGCCGCACATATGCTGCCCAAGGATTGGAGCGGCTCCCGGGACTACCTGGAGATGATCATGGCGGAACTCTTTCCGATCCTAAGGGCCGAGGGACTCGCCCAAAGGGTGGATGCCTTTGTGGAGGAGAGTGCCTTCTCCCCGGCCCAGATCCTCCCCTACTTCCAAAGGGCCAGGGCCATGGGCTTCGATATCACCGTGCATGCCGACCAGTTCACCGTGGGCGGAAGCCGGGTGGCCGTGGAAATGGGGGCCGTGAGCGCCGACCATTTGGAGGCCAGCGGAGAAGGGGAGATCGGGCTGTTGGCCAAGAGCGCCACCATGGCCACCGCCCTGCCCGGGGCCTCCTTGGGGCTGGGTTGCGGCTTTGCCCCGGCCCGAAAGATCTTGGATGCTGGCGGGGCGCTGGCCATCGCCAGTGACCACAATCCCGGTTCCGCCCCCATGGGGGACCTGCTCACCCAGGCCAGTATCCTGGGAACCTTTGAAAAACTGTCCAATGCCGAGGTCCTGGCCGGGATCACCTATCGCGGTGCCGCCGCCCTCAGGCTCATGGACCGCGGGAGCCTGGCCCCAGGCCACTGGGCGGACCTGGCGGTCTTCCCCACCCACGACTATCGGGACATCCCCTACCACCAAGGCCAGCTGACGCCCAGCGAGGTATGGAAAAATGGCGTCCGTATCCACCCAACCCAAGAACCATGAAGATGACATTGGAAACATTCCAGGCCCAGATCCGCCAGGGCATCCCCCCAGTGCTGCCCCCAAAAAAGACCTATCCCGGGCAGGGCAGCCCCGCCCCCAGGCGCAAGGATATCCTGGGCCCACAGGAAAAGAAATTGGCGCTCCAAAATGCCTTGCGGTATTTCCCCCCGGCCTGGCACGGCGAACTGGCCCTGGAATTTGCCGAGGAACTCAAGGCCCATGGTCGCATCTATATGTACCGCTTCAAACCGGATTATGGCCTCCATGCCCGGCCCATCTCCCACTATCCGGCCCAATGCCCCCAGGCCGCCGCCATTATGTTGATGATCCAGAACAACCTGGACCCGGCCGTGGCCCAACATCCCTGGGAACTGATCACCTATGGGGGCAATGGGGCCGTCTTCCAAAATTGGGCCCAGTACCTGCTCACCATGAAATACCTCTCGGAGGTCACCGAGGAACAGACCCTGCACATGTATTCCGGGCACCCCATGGGCCTTTTCCCTTCCTCCAAAGCGGCTCCCAGGATGGTGGTCACCAATGGGATGATGGTCCCGAATTATTCCAGACCGGACGATTGGGAGCGCTACAATGCCCTGGGGGTGACCCAGTACGGGCAGATGACCGCCGGTTCCTATATGTACATCGGACCCCAGGGGATCGTGCACGGGACGGCGATCACCGTGATGAACGCCTTTCGCAAGGTATTGGACCCGGGGGACTCCCCCAGGGGCAAGGTCTTTTTGACCTCCGGACTCGGGGGCATGAGCGGGGCACAGCCCAAGGCCGGGAACATCGCGGGCTGCATCACGGTCTGCGCCGAGGTCAATGCGGAGGCCGCCCAAAAAAGACATGCCCAGGGCTGGGTGGACGAGCTGATCACCGATATGGCCCGTTTGGTGGAAAGGACCCAACGCGCCATGGCGGGAGCCGAGGTGGTGTCCCTGGCCTATATCGGCAATGTGGTGGAGGTATGGGAACGATTCCATCAAGAGGGGATCTATGTCCATTTGGGTTCCGACCAGACCTCCCTGCACAATCCCTGGGCCGGGGGCTATTATCCCGTGGGACTCGACTTTGGGGCCGCCCAGGCCATGATGGTGGACAATCCCGGGCTGTTCCGGAAAAAGGTGGGGGAATCCCTGCGCAGGCAGATCGCCGCCATCAACCGGCATGCGGAAAGGGGCACCTATTTCTTTGATTATGGCAATGCCTTTCTCTTGGAGGTATCCCGGGCCGGGGGCGAGGTCATGGCCGCGAACGGGGTGGATCTCAGGTACCCTTCCTATGTCCAGGATATCCTCGGGCCCATGTGCTTCGACTATGGTTTTGGCCCCTTTCGCTGGGTCTGCACCTCCGGCGATCCCCAGGACCTGCAAAAAACGGACGCCCTGGCCCTGGAGGTCATGCGGGCCATCCGGGAACATGCCCCGGCGGAGATCCAACAACAGATGCAGGACAACATCCGCTGGATCGAACAGGCGGAGGAAAACCGCCTGGTGGTGGGATCCCAGGCCCGGATCCTCTATGCGGATGCCCAGGGCAGAGCCCAGATCGCCGAGGCCTTCAACCGGGCCATCGCCAAGGGGGAGATCTCCGCACCGGTGGTCCTGGGCAGGGACCACCACGATGTGGGCGGTACCGATTCCCCCTTTCGGGAGACCAGCAATATTTATGACGGCAGCAGGTATACCGCGGACATGGCGATCCACAATGTGATCGGGGACAGTTTCAGGGGCGCGACCTGGGTGTCCATCCACAACGGGGGCGGTGTGGGCTGGGGCGAGGTCATCAACGGCGGCTTCGGCCTGGTCCTGGACGGCAGCCCCGAAGCCTCACAGCGGCTGCGCAACATGCTCTTCTACGATGTGAACAACGGGATCGCCCGCCGGAGCTGGGCCAGGAACAAAGGGGCCCACTTTGCCATTCAACGGGAAATGGAAAGGACTCCGGAATTAAAGGTAACTTTGCCCCAGTGGGTGGAACCCGGCCTGCTGGACGAACTATTCCCCTAAAACGATGAAACTGTACAAGGCCCCCAAAGAGAAAAACTGGAGCGGACGCATCTCCAACAAATGGCTCTACCTGCACGAAAAGGTACACTGTACCCCCTTGGAGCGGATGCCCAAGGCACAAAAAAGGTCCATTGCCCTGCTGGGCTATGCCTGTGATGAGGGCGTGGCCCGCAACCAGGGGAGGATCGGTGCCCAAGGGGGGCCCGATGCGATCAGGGGAGCTTTTGGGAGGATGCCCAACCATTTGCCAAGCCATGTACTGCTGCACGATGCCGGGGACATCAAATGCCCGGAGGGGGACATGGAGGCCACCCAAAGGGAATTGGCCAGGGCCGTGGCCCTACTGCTGGACCACAAACAGTTTCCGATGGTCCTGGGTGGAGGGCACGATATGGCCTATGGACACTACCATGGCATCAAATCCCACCTACATGCCAAAAAACCGGGGCAGACCCTTGGGATCATCAATTTTGATGCGCACTTCGACCTGAGGAAGAATGCCGACCGGCCCAATTCCGGTACCCCCTTCCACCAGATTGCCATGGATTGCCAGAAAGGGGACATGGCCTTCCAATACCTCTGCCTGGGCATCCGAAAGGACGCCAATGACCGGGACCTCTTCCAGACCGCCAAGGACCTGAATGTGGCCTATATCCCCCAGGATGCCTTTCAGGCCCCGCTCCTGCAGGAGATCAATACTTGGATCAATGCCTTTGCCAAGAATGTGGACCATCTCTATGTGACCATTGACCTGGATGGCTTTTCCTCGGCCTATGCCCCCGGGGTCAGCGCCGCCTCCCCCATGGGCTTCAGTCCCCAATTGGTCCTTGACTGCCTCAGGACAATCATGGCCACCGGGAAGCTCATCAGCCTGGACATCGCTGAAATGAACCCCAAATTCGATCGGGACGGCCAAACGGCCAAACTGGCCGCCTCCCTGTTGCACCATGTGGCCGAGGGAATTTCCCAGGGCATGTAGGCCGGAAAAAAGAGGGTACAAAAAAAGCCTTCCGAATGGAAAGCCTTTCATTGGCGGGCATCCAAAGGATGCCACAACCTGATTCCAATCCAAGGGATCGGAATCCAACACAACCTTACAAAGATAGAAAAGCTTTTGGATTTATGGGAATTCCCTATGGCTTTTTAATGGGGAACCGGATAACCGGCAGCCTTTCGCCATGCGATCATTTAAAGGCGGGGATCCCGGTGATATCCGCTCCGGTGATCAAGAGGTGGATATCATGGGTGCCCTCGTAGGTGATGACACTCTCCAGGTTCATCATATGGCGCATGATGCTGTATTCCCCGGTGATCCCCATGCCCCCGAGCATCTGCCGTGCTTCCCGCGCGATGGTGATGGCCATGGCCACATTGTTCCGTTTGGCCATGGAGATCTGGGCCGTGGTGGCCCTTCCCTCGTTCTTCAGCTGGCCCAGGCGGAAGGCCAACAATTGGGCCTTGGTGATCTCGGTGATCATTTCGGCCAATTTCTTCTGTTGCAATTGGAAACCGGCTATGGGCCTACCGAACTGGGTTCGTTCCTTGGCATAGCGCAGGGCGGTGTCGTAACAGTCCATGGCGGCCCCAATGGCCCCCCAGGCGATGCCATAGCGGGCGGAATCCAGGCAGCCCAAGGGGGCTCCAAGGCCACTTTTGCCGGGCAGGAGGTTTTCCTTGGGCACCTTGACATTATCAAAGATCAATTCCCCGGTGGCCGAGGCACGGAGGGACCATTTGTTGTGGGTCTCCGGGGTGGAGAAACCCTCCATGCCCCGCTCCACGATCAGGCCATGGATCCGGCCTTCCCCGTTTTTGGCCCAAACCACGGCCAGGTCCGCGAATGGGGAATTGGAAATCCACAGCTTGGCCCCGTTCAAGAGATAGTGGTCCCCCATATCCTTGAAGCGGGTCTCCATGCCGGCGGGGTTGGAGCCGTGGTTGGGTTCGGTCAGCCCGAAACAGCCCATCCAGGTGCCACTGGCCAATTTGGGCAGGTATTTTTTACGTTGTTCCTCGGAACCATAGGCAAAGATGGGGTACATCACCAGGGACGATTGTACGGAGGCCGTGGAACGCACCCCACTGTCCCCCCTCTCGATCTCCTGCATGATCAGGCCATAACTGATCTGGTCCAGGCCCGCCCCCCCGTATTGCTCGGGGATATAGGGACCAAAGGCCCCAATCTGTGCCAGCCCATCGATGATCTGTTTGGGGAACTCCGCCTTTTGGGCGTATTCCTCTATGATGGGGGAGATATCGCGTTTGACCCATTGCCGGGCCGCATCGCGC
>Ga0079224_100003918_pt1 | contig 19025 bp, 21 predicted proteins | sample Stecom2015_FD_80414 | JGI IMG/M metagenome (GOLD analysis project Ga0079224, IMG submission 80414) | Agricultural soil microbial communities from Utah to study Nitrogen management - Steer compost 2015 | ecosystem: Environmental > Terrestrial > Soil > Agricultural land | place: USA: Utah... | reverse complement strand
GTTGGGTGCGCCGACCACCACCTCGTGCCCCGCAGTCTGCAGACGGGTCACGAGCTTCGAACCGATGAGGCCGGTTCCGCCGATCACGACGACTTTCATGTCCGGGTTCCTTGTAACGGTTGGGTTTCATCGGCACCGGCGGCGCCGACCCGGGAAATGCTAGGCAGCCGACGACCCGCCAACTAGGCGTCGACGCGTCGACGCGGTGTTGCCGATCGCTCACGAATGAACGCGAGCAACACGCTTGCACTCGTATCGATGCGTCCGGCACCGCGTCGGGCACGCTTCATGCGAAGCGCTCCGCGGATTGGTTCCGTCGAGGCAACGCTCAAGCGTCTCGCGGATGGCTTGTTGGCACCGGAGGCGCTCCCTACGATGAATCGACACATCGCCGATGACGGCGCCGGGTGGCGCGGCCCGCGGGGTGTGTTCCGTTCCATCCCCTCGAAGGAGTCAACGAATGAGCACGAACGACACACTGCGCGACGCGTCGCCGTACATCACGACGAAAGACGGCGTATCGCTCTACTACAAGGATTGGGGTCCGCGCGACGCGCAGCCGATCGTCTTCAGCCATGGATGGCCGCTGAGCGCGGACAGCTGGGATTCGCAACTGATGTTCTTCGCGGACCGAGGCTATCGCGTCGTTGCGCACGACCGCCGTGGTCACGGCCGCTCCAGCCAGCCGTGGGACGGCCACGACATGGACCATTACGCGGATGACCTGGCGACCGTCGTGTCGACGTTGCGACTGTCCAACGCGGTGCACGTCGGCTTCTCGACCGGCGGCGGCGAGGTGGCGCGCTACATCGGCCGCCACGGCACGGAGCGGGTCGCCAAAGTGGTGCTGATCTCGGCAGTGACGCCCGGGATGGTGAAGGACGCGGGCAATCCCGACGGTGTGCCGATCGAAGTCTTCGACGCCGCCCGGGCAGCGCTGCTGGCAAATCGTGCCCAGTTCTTCCGCGACTTCGCGAGCGGTCCGTTCTACGGCTTCAACCGGCCCGGTGCAGAGCTCTCCGAGGGCATGATCGATGCGTGGTGGATGCAAAGCATGCAAGGCAGCCACAAGGCGACCTTCGATTCCATCCGTGCCTTCTCGCAAACCGACTTCCGGGACGACCTCGCGAAGCTGGACGTGCCCACGCTGGTGATCCACGGCGACGACGACCAGATCGTGCCGGTCGACGTGGCCGGTCGCCGCACGGCGAGGCTGGTGAAGAACGCTCGGCTCATCGAGTACGGCGGTGCGCCGCACGGCTTGACGGAGACGCACAAGGATCGACTCGACGCCGACCTGCTCGACTTCATCCGGTCCTGAGTGCAAAGGATCTCGCGCAACCGGCACGAACCCCGCGCAGCGTTCGCACGGAGTCGTGTCGGGGCCTTCAATTCGCGGGGAGTACCGCTGCCGCGCCCCGGTTCTTCACGAGCACGACGACGAACTTCGCCGGCCGAATCGTGCTCGCGTTGCGGCCTACCGTGTGGATGTCTGTGGGGCCTTCGTGAAACGTTTGCCCGGGCCCGAGTCGAACTTCCCTGCCGCCCCTGACCCCCATGACGATCTCGCCCTCGAGCACGTAGATGAACCCATGAGCATCGTGGCGGTGCACCGGGTCGGCCCCTCCCGGCGGATAGGTGACGGTGAGCATGAGGACTTCCTTGCCCGGGATGTCCGGGAGCTTCTGCGTGAGCAGCGCTTCGACCACGGGCGCGGGCGGCGCGTCCTGTGCGCCGGCCTGCTGCGCGGCGAGCGCAGCGGCGAGCACGCATGCTGCGCCGATTCGTCCCGGAATCCGGCTACCGCACGAGCGCGCGTCTGCCCCGGTGACGAGCAGCGCTTTCCACCGTAACGTGGCTCATTGGTTGACCTCCCGCTCGAGTAATCGTGCCTGGCGGGCGATTCGCTCGACGAGCCCCTCGACATCGACGCGATGGTGCCGTCCGAACTGCAGATAGGTCTGATGGAGTCGCACGGTCTGATGGTGAAGCCACGCGGCACCGAGATCGGCGTAGGAATCGGCTGCGGTTGCATGAGTGAACATTGCAGGCTCCTCGATTGGATCGGATCGTCGCGTCGATTCGACGCGACGAATCCATCGTAGGTTTCGACACGACCACCCGGTAGACCTGCACCGGTGGTTGCGCTGTTTCCCGTCCGGAAACACGCGCTCGGACTGATGCGCACGGCGCAATGCCGTGTGGCCGTCCGAAGACCTACCGAAGTTGCATTGCGATCCCTAGAGTTTTCGCGTCGGGAGGCACGTTGCATCTCCCGGCACGAGCGGCCGCCGCGACGCGAAGCAAAGCGCAGATTCGGTGGCGATTCGACACTTCATCACACGGAGCGCTTCACGCGTACTCGACATGAACAAGCTCATCAAGGCCCTGTTGCTGGCATCGATCGCAGGCGTCGCCATGGCGGCATTCATCGACCCGAGTCATGGAATGCGGGCGGAAGAAGTCATCCGAAACGCGCTGGTGGCCTTCGCAGCCGGCGGAACCACGGCGACGTTCCTCGATCCGGTCGACTCGGTTCGAGAGGAAGAGATCTTCCAGCGTCTCGACCCGTTCGAGACTTCCGTTTCGCGGCGCCCGAATGCCTCGCTGCCGGCGCCAGTCGAACCTTTCGACACGACGCCGATCACGCCGGTCGAGACCGCCGGCGCACCGGCCGACATGTACGAATAGGTGCTCCGGAAGGTGCCGGAAGATCCACTCACCGGACCGGAAAGGGACCCATGGGGCCCGCCTCTGGCAGGGGACGCCTCGACCGGCGTCCACCGCGAGGTCTAGGGCGAATCGCACGAACGGATCGACCCAGTCGATCATCGCGAGCAAATCGACGGACCGGAGAGTCACGATAGCCGGACGCACTCCCCGTAGCCGGAACAGGCTCGTCGCTTGCGGCTTCGTTCTCCGTTTCCCACCACGCCTGTCGCCCCGTACAGGCCGCTTCATGGCAAAGCGGCAAGACCGGGATCCACAGCCTCCCGCCCCTCCCCGATTCGAGCGGCGACTGCGCTTTGGCCGCGCGCAGCTCGTCGGCGTGGGGCTTCTCGCCCTGCTGCCGCTGGCCGCCCTGACGGGCGTGCTCGGTGCCGCCGAACGCGAAGCGAGCGCGAGCTCGGGTGCGCTGACGCTCGAGGCGCGATACGCGTCGACGATCCACTACAAGGGCTCGCACACCTTCGTGTTCGACCTGCGCAACGACGGCGAAGGTCCGCTGCACGATGCGCGGCTGCGCGTCGATGAAGCGTACCTTTCACGCTTCGAGGGCGTGCGCTTCACGCCGCCGGTCGTCCGGCTCGATCCACGGCACGCCGAGGTCGCGCTCGGCGACATCGAAGCCGGCGCGACGCGCCGCGTGCTGCTCGAGCTGCAGGCGTCCGAGTACGGGCGTCCCCAGGGAAGCGTCGTCGCGCTGTCGGCCGACTCCGGCGAGGCGCGCGTGCAGCTGAGCACGCTCGTGCTGCCCTGAAGCGGGCCGAAGGAGGACGCGACGATGGAGATGGTGCTTCGGGTCGCGGTGATCTACCTGTTCGTCTTCGTCGGCTTGCGCGTGCTCGGCAAGCGCGAGTTCGGCCAGCTCTCGCCGATCGAGCTGGTGACGCTGCTGATGATCCCGGAGATCGTGTCGCAGGCGCTGAGCGCGGGCGACAGCTCGATCACCAGCGCGCTGATCGGCGTCGCGACGCTGCTCGTGATCGTGTTCCTGATGTCGATGCTGCAGCATCGCTTCAAGGGCTTCGAGTCGATGGTCAGCGGCGAGCCGACCGTGCTCGTGCATCGGGGCGCGCTGCGCGAGAGGGCGATGAACCTGAGCCGGGTGACGCCCGACGAGATCTTCGGCGAGATGCACAAGTGCGGGCTGACCCGCCTCGAGGACGTCGAGTGGGCGATCCTCGAGGACGACGGGAAGATCGCCGTCGTTCCGGCCGTGCGCGGCGTACTGCCGAATCCTCCGCCGGCGAGCGGCAGGGAATCGAAAGGCGTCTGATCGCCGCGCGGCGCACACGAGCGAGCAAGTCGTCACCGCTTCGACAGCCGGCGTCCGCAGTGGCCGCAGAAGCGATCGTCGGGGGCGGCCGGCGAGTCGCAGGCCGGGCAGCGAGCTTCGGAGGTCGACCAGGGGGTCGCTTCGGAGTCCGCTTCGAACGCGGCTTCCAGCGGCGCATCGAGCACGGCGAACTCGGTGGCCGACGCCCCCGTCGGCGGGACCTCGAGCACGCGGCGTCCGCCGCCGGCCCGTTCCCGGATCGCTTCGATCGCCCGGCTCGCGAGCCGCCGTGTCTCGTACGCCAGCTGCCCTCGCTTCACCTGCATCTCGACGATCGTCCGGCCCAGCGCCGCTCGCGCCGCGGCGATGTCGATGCCGCGCGTCGAACGGCGGTACGCGGCGGCGAGCCCGAACAGGAACACGGCCGAGACGAGCGCAAGCATGACGGCGACCACGAGAGCGGCGCCGACGTAGCCTGCGACGGCGAAGCCGTCGACATCCATCAGCCATTCACCGAGCCGAGGCAGCGAGACGTCGCCGAGACCCGGTGCGCCGCCGTCGAGCGCAAGCGGAAGCCCTGTCGCCAGGGCGAAGCCGGCGAGCACGAAGGCGGCGGCGACCGCCGCCAGCAGTCCCGCGATGACGAGGAACAGCAGGAGGTCGGCGAAGGCCTGCAGCTTCCGCGCCTCGGCGATCGCGAGCGCCTGCGACAGCACCGTCCGCAGCGAATGTCCCTCCCACAGCGCCGGCAGCGACAACAGCGCGACCGCGGTCAGCACGAGCAGCAACGCCGCGCCGGCGATCGTGAGCACGGGCAGCGCGACGACGTAGAGCAGCGCGCCGACCAGGGGCAGGCGGCAGACGAGCAGGACGAGCGCCACGACGAGCACGAACGCCAGAAGAACGAGCGACAGCAGCCCGGCGAGCAGCACGATGCGCAGCACGATCGGCGGCGCGGCGAGGAACGACTGCAGCACGCCGGGAATCGGGCGTCCGGCCGCCTGCGCGGCGAACTGCGAACCGGCGGCGGTGAGCCCGAGCGCGGCGACGGCGACGGCCGGCGGCACCGCCACCAGGGCGGACCCGGGTGTGATGAACCGGAACGCGAGGAGGCCCAGCAGCGCCACGGCAACGAACGAGGCCAGCAGCGTTGCCAGCGCCCGTCCGTTGCACAGCGCGTCGGCGACGCAGAGCGGACCGCAGCGATCGGCCTCTGCGACGTCCGCGTACATCGCTGCGCGCCTCAGTTGAAGGTCGCGAGATCCGGCAGCCGGGCGCCCGGGCACTCGTCAACCTTGCCCCACGCATTCGCCGACGTGCAATAGCGCATCTTGACGCTTTCCTCGCAGACCGTGCGCACGATCAGGTTCCCGTCGCAGGCATCGAGCGCGGTGCGCAGTCGCTGGATCCAGCCGCCCACCTGCGGATGGGTGCCGGCCCGATGCGACGCCGCGTCGGCGACACGCTTGCCGGACGAAGGCGCCGGCGGCGACGCCGCGCGCGCGGGCCCGTCCTTCGAAGCCGCATCCGGCGATCGGGTCGCCCCCGCCGCGGCGGCGGATTTCGCTCGAGGCGCTACCGGCGAGCCCGACGGCTCCGCATGGCGCGCCGGCGCGCCGTCGAAGGCCCTCGCATCTTCGCTGCCGGGCACGACCTGCAACGCCCGCGTCGTCATCGCCGACGCGCTCGCGGGCAGCACTAATTCCGCCTGCGCCGCCGAATCAGGCGAGGCCATTGGCGCGACGAGTCGCTCGTCGGCATCGGCGGGAACGGCGGACGCGTGCCCCGAGTCGGCCCCGTCGAACGTCTGCGGCTGCGGAGGCTCCGCCTGGACTTCGTGGGCCGCATCGGCCCACGCGTGAACCGAATCGCGGTCGTCGTCGGCGATCGGCCGGCGCTGCGCACTCGCATCGGCGCCCGCGGAAGACGCATCGGCGACGGCATGCGATGCGAGCGGGTCGGTCTGCGTCGGCTCACGGTTCGACGCAGGATCGGTCCTCTCGGAAAGGTGCTGCACGACGGAGCCGGCGCCCGCAGTCGCCGGCCGCAGCTCGGAATCGCCTTCCGCCGGGGCGAGGCTCGCGAACGCATCCGCCGCCCTCGTCGGCCCGGGCCCGTCGCTCGAAGCGGACTGCGCCTGCCCTGCGGCGGAAGCGGCGAGGTTCGCGACCGGATTCGCGACCGGATCCGAAGGCGCATCCGGCCGGATCGTCAGGAAGGCGAGCTGACCGACCAGGAGAACCGCCACAGCGACGACCGCAGGGGGGCTTCGCAATCCTTCGCGCGGCACAACGAGGGCAGTGCCGCAATGGGTACAGAAATGCATGCCGGGCCGGTTCGCATGGCCGCAGTCGATGCAGTGTTGCATGCGCTCGAAGCTCCCTCTCTCCGCAGCGTACGGCGGACGCGCGCGCAGCCGCGCGGACCGCGTCCGTCTCGATACGGGATTGTCGGAGCCCGCGCCGGCGCGAGCGTCGAAAACCGCCGGCGCGAAGGGTAAAGGCGAGATCGTCGGGCGGAACGTGGCCGGTCGAGCCGCGCGTGCCGATCGACGCCGGGAACGACCTCCGCGCTCAGGCGTGGCGCGAGGAGCCGGGCCCGGACCGCCAGGCGGGCGAAGGGCCACGCAGGTGCGCGAGCCAGTCGTCGAGCGCGTCGACGTGGTCGGCTTCCTCGGCGGCGAACTCGGAGGCGAGCCGGCGCACCTCGGGATCCTCCGCGCTGCGTCCGACCGCGCTGTAGTACTCCATCGCGCGCACTTCGTTCTCGCGCGCGTATTGCAACGCGTTGTACGGATCAGACAGATGCTCGTACGCCGCAGGCCCGCCGGCCTCCGGCGGAGACGTCCACCGGTATTCCCAGGCATTCAGCTTCGGCAGCTGGATGTCCCCCACCCGTCGCTGGATGTCGTCGTGATGCAGCTGCGAGAAGTGCACCATGTCGCGAAACAGTGCCCACACCTCGCGATTTCCGTGCGCCTTCATCAGCTCGGCCAGCTCCATGTAGCGCTCGGCGGCCTCGCGCTCGAGCGCGACCGCGTGGGCGAGGAATTCGGGCAGCGTGTAGTTCATGGCGGGACCCCGGTCGACGAGAACGCAACGAGGCGCGCAGCGGGCGCCCTCGCGGCGATGTTGCCCACGATGCCGTCGCCGCTCCCTTGCTCTGGATCAAGCGATTCCCGCCGCGCGACCCCGCAGGCGCGCCGGCGCCGGCTCGAGTCGTCCGCCGCGTGCCCGCATGCGCGCATCGCGGCAGTGATCGCGCTCGGCGCGGCCGTGGGCGCCTTCGCCGCCGGCGCCGCCCACCCGGCGGATGCCGGAGACACCGCCGGAACGACGATCACCGGTGAGGCCGAATCGCGCCCCGAGACGCTGGAAACGGCGGCGACGCAGCTGCTGAACGAGCTGCGGTCGCAGCCGCGCGACTGCGGAGCCGTTTCGTTCGACGCCGCGCCGCCGCTGCGCTGGGACAGCGCGCTCGCGGCGGCCGCCGCGGCGCATTCGTTGTGGATGCAGGCGACCGACTCGACCCGCCACGAGCAGGACGACGGCTCGACGGTGGCCGACCGCGCCGAAGACGCCGGCTACCGCTGGGAGGCGATCGGCGAGAACCTCGCGGCCGGCCCGACGCGGCTGGCGGATGCGGTGACGGGCTGGCTCGACAGCCCGCCGCACTGCGAGAACCTGATGAATCCCGAGTTCGAGGAGTTCGCGATCGCGCGGGTGTCCGGCACGCCGCGCAACCGATTTGCAACCTGGTGGACGCTCGTGCTCGCGCGCCCGCGGCCCTAGCGGACGATCTGCGCCCGCAGTGCGCGCAGCACCTGCTTCAACCGGGCGGCATTCTCGGGCCCGACGCGGATCATCACCTTGCGCCCGGCCGACAGCGACTCGAGCAGCGGATCCTCGAAGCGGTAATGGATCTTCGGTTGCACGACGCGGATGGGGCCGCTCACCTCGGGTGCGGTGAGCATGTCGTCGATCGCGGCGACGACGCGGTCGTTCAGGTGCCCTTCCGGATATCCCAGCTCGCGATACTGCTCCTGCAGTAGCGGATAGAAGCGCAGATACACCTTCGCCACGGCCTTCGGATCGAGTGACTCGGCGAAGCGCACGAACGCCTCGTAGCGCTGGAAGTTCTCGGGCTGCAGCGTCATGCGCTCGCCGTCGTCGGCGACGGCGAAAGGTCCGGGAATGGGACGCAGCGCGCTCCATTGCGCCGGCACGAGCTGCCGCGGCAGGTTGTCGACCGTGACGACGAAGCGGCGCGCGAAATCCTGCAGATTGAAGAATTGCGCTAGCTGCTCGCGGGAGGCGAGCGCGAGCAGGGAGTCGAGGATCGGCGAGTCGCTCTCGCCGGCGGCGGGAAGCGGCGCGGCGTCGCCGCGCGCCGCCATCTCGGGCAACGGGAACTTCGGCTCGCTCGGGACCGGCGCTTCGCTGGCCGACGGCGACGCTTCCGGTATCCCGGCCGAGGGCGCGGCGGCGATGCCGTCGACCCGTCCATCGACCCGCCCGTCGACCGGCCCGTCGATCGGACCGTCTGCAGGGGCGGTGGTGGGCGGCGTGCTGCTGCGCGCGGGCAGGCGCGGCACCGGATCCATCTGCCACAGGTAGATTCCCGCCGCGATGCCGGCGGCAGCCAGCAGCAGGAGCCACCACGGCGGCCCGGCCTTGGACACGCGAGAGTGACGGGTGGACATCGATGTTCCTGGGAACGACGCGGCGGCGGTTCGAGGCCGGGGGGTCAGACTACGCCCTGCTCGAGCATCGCATCGGCGACCTTCACGAAGGCGGAAACGTTCGCGCCGTCCACGTAGTTTATCGTGCCGTCAGGACGGCGGCCATGTCGTACGCAGCTCTCGTGGATCGCCTTCATGATCGCGTGCAGCCGCTCGTCGACCTCGCCGTGCGTCCAGCCCAGCCGCTGCGCGTTCTGCGCCATCTCCAGCCCCGAGGTGGCGACGCCACCCGCATTGCTCGCCTTGCCGGGCGCGTAGAGCACCCCGGCCTTGTGGAAGACGTCGACCGCCTCGATGGTGCTCGGCATGTTCGCACCCTCGGCGACGCAGAACACGCCGTTGGACACCAGAGTGCGGGCGTCGTGCTCGTCGAGCTCGTTCTGTGTTGCGCACGGCAGCGCGATGTCGACGGGCACGTGCCACGGTCGGCGGCCCGGCTCGTACTGCAGCTTCAGCTTCTCGGCGAACTCCGACAGCCGTCCGCGCCGCTCGTTCTTCAGGACGAGCAGCTCGGCGAGCGTTTCCTCGTCGAAACCGTTCGGCAGGTAGACGGTGCCGCCGGAATCGGACGCCGTGACCACCTTCGCCCCGAGGTCGAGCGCCTTGGCGATCGCGTATTGCGCGACGTTGCCCGATCCCGACACCGACACCGTCGCGCCCTCGAACGCGCGGCCGGCGCGACGCAGCATCTCCTGCGCGAAATAGACGGTTCCGTACCCGGTGGCTTCCGGTCGCATCAGGCTGCCGCCGTAGCTGAGACCCTTGCCCGTGAACACGCACGAGGAATCGTTGCTCAGCTTCTTCATCATGCCGACCATGTAGCCGATCTCGCGGGCGCCGACGCCGATGTCGCCCGCCGGCACGTCGGTGTCCGCGCCGACGTAGCGGTACAGCTCGGTCATCAGCGCCTGGCAGAAGCGCATCACCTCGCCGTCGCTCTTGCCCTTCGGATCGAAGTCGGAGCCGCCCTTGCCGCCGCCCATCGGCAGCGACGTGAGCGCGTTCTTGAATGTCTGCTCGAACGCGAGGAACTTCAGGATCGAGAGGTTCACCGACGGATGGAAGCGCATCCCGCCCTTGTACGGCCCGATGGCCATGCTGTGCTGCACGCGGAACGCGCGGTTCACGCGCGTGCGGCCGGAGTCGTCGACCCAGGAGACGCGGAACTGGATTACGCGATCGGGTTCCACGAGCCGCTCGAGCAGCGCGTAGTCGGCGTAGCAGGGGTTCTCCAGGATGAAGGGCCAGATGCTGTGCATCACCTCCTTGACCGCCTGCAGGAACTCCGGCTGATGCGGGTCACGCTGCGCGACCGAGACGAGGAACGCTTCGGGGGACGCGTGTTTCACCTGGACTCCTAACGAAGGTAACCGCGCATCCTAGCAAATTCGCACCTTTCGAATCCATCGTTTTCGCGGCCCGCGGCACGGCCGCGCGCACGCTGCAAAACGCACCCGGCGCGCGCCGACGCGCGCGGGGGAAGGCGCGTTGCGCTGCGGTACTCTTGCAGGCATTCACCGTATCGGAGGAGACGAAGCGACATGGAGAACCGAAGCCGCAACGCGATCGTCACCGGAGCGAGCTCCGGCATCGGAAAGGCATGCGCGCTCGCGCTCGCGCGCGCGGGCTGGAACGTCGCGCTCGCGGGGCGGCGCCTGCCGCTGCTCGAGGCCGCCGTCGCGGAAGCGGCCGACGCCGCGGGGCGCGCGATCGCCGTCCAGACCGACGTGACCGACGAGCGCTCGGTGCGGGCGCTGTTCGATCGCGCCGTGGCCGAGTTCGGCCGCCTCGACCTGCTGTTCAACAACGCCGGCATCGGAGCGCCCCCGACCTCGATCGACGAAGTCACGCTCGAGCAGTGGCGCGCCGTCGTCGACGTCAATCTGACCGGCATGTTCCTGTGCACGCGCGAGGCGTTCCGCGTGATGAAGTCGCAGTCGCCGCGCGGCGGACGCATCGTCAACAACGGTTCGATCTCCGCGCACGTGCCGCGGCCGAAATCGATCGCCTACACAGCGACCAAGCACGCGGTCACCGGTCTCACCCGGCAGACGTCGCTCGACGGGCGCGAGCACGACATCGCGTGCGGACAGATCGACATCGGCAACGCGGCGACCGAGCTCGCCCGGATGATGTCGCAGGGCGTGCAGCAGGCGAACGGCACCATCGCCGCCGAGCCGTCGATGGACGTGCGCGACGTGGCGAGCACGCTCGTGCACATGGCGAGCCTCCCGCTCGAGGCGAACGTGCAGTTCGTCACCGTGATGGCGACGAAGATGCCGTACATCGGACGCGGGTGAGCCGGGCGAGCGTATCGACGCGGCGCCCCGCCCCGCGGCGGGCGGCGGCGCTGCGCCGCGCCGCCACCGCACTCGCCGCCGCGGTCCTCGCCGGCACCGGATCGCCGCCTGCGGTGCACGCGTCGCAGACCGGTCCCGAGACGCCATCGTTCGAACCCGGATGGCAGCAGCAGGGGCGCATCTCGTACTACGGGGCTCGATTCGAGTCGCGGCCGACCGCCAGCGGCGAGCCCTTCGATCCCGAGGCGATGACGATGGCGCATCGAACGCTGCCGCTCGGCTCGATCGTGCGCGTCGAGAACCTGCGCAACGGGCGCAGCGTCGAGTTGCGCGTGAACGACCGCGGGCCGTACGAAGCGGGACGCATCGCCGACGTGAGCCGCGCGGCAGCGCGCGAACTGGGGATGCTTCGCCGCGGGGTCGTGCGCGCGCGCATCGAGCTGCTGCGCGTCGGAGACGGACCGCGCGGCGATGCGGGCGACCCGGATCGCACTCGCCTTCCTACGGACGACCCATCTCGAAGGCGACGACCCGCACGCCCGAACGCAGGCGCCCGATCGGACTGTCGATCGCCTGCTCGACGGCGACGAAGACGCCCGGGTCGTGCAGATACAGGACGGTGGCGCTGACGTCGACCCGGATGCGCTTGTAGCGCCCGGTGCCCTCGCAGTCGATTCGCGTAGCGATGCCGGGAATGGCCGGATGCACCGTCGAGGCGGCGACCTCGTCGCCCGCGACGCAGTTCTCGACGAGCACGCCGTCGCCGTCGTCGTACTCGATGCGGAACCGCTCCCCGCGCGCCAGCGGCAGCCGCAGCCCGTGCACGCGCACCTCGAGCTCGGTCTCTCCGGGCCTCACGAAGACCAGTCCGCGCACGCTCACGCCGCGCACGACGCGCTTCGTGCGACCGTCGCCGTCGAGCTCTTCGCGCACCATCGGACTCATGCCGGCGGGCGCGGCCGGCGGGGTGCCCGCGTAGGTTTCCCGCCGATGACGCGGCGCGCGCAGCGGTCGCGTCATCACGATCGTCCAGGTGAAAGGCCGCACCGGCTCCGCGGTGCCGATCAGCCCGGAACCGTGCAGCTGCTCGAGCAGCGTCGGTGCGATCGACGCGACGGCATCGGCTTCGGCGCGTGCGGGTCCGGCGAAGAGCGCGCACGATCCGGCGAGCAACAGGCCCGCGAAGGCGTGGCGCACCGCGCGGCCGCGCCGCGCTTCAGCCAAGAGCCGATCCGCTCGCCCCGGACTCGGAGCCCCGACCGGGCTTGCCGTCGGCTTCGCCGGACGGCGATCCGGAGGCCGCGTCGCGCGGCGCCTCCTCGCGGGACGCGACGCCGGGATCGACCTCGAGCCGCGGCAGCTCGAGCGGCGGCATCAATTGCGGCGCGACGCCGGGATCGACGTCACGCGTCTCGCGCTCGCCCATCTGTGCGAGCAGGTGTCGTCGCTTCGACTCGAGCGCGTGCACGCGCTCCTCGAGCGAATCGAGCGCGTTGCGCATCGACTCGAGCTCGTCGCGCCCGACCAGCGTTCCGGTGGCGCCGGCAAAACGCCGCCCGGCCGCGCCCGCGAAGCGATCGCGAAACTCGCGCATCGCGTCGCGCGCCGCGGCGGCACCGCGCCCCACCCGGTGCGCGACGACGTCGCCCGTGATCCGGCTGAGGTCTTCCTCGGGATCCCAGCGCATCCGCTCGGCGACGTCGGCGAGCGCGGCGGCGAGCATCACCTCTCCCTCGATCCGCACGTAGGGCGCAAGCCCGCGCGTGCCTTCGCGCACGAGTGCGGCGGCCGCGGCGAAGGACGGACGAACGTGCATCTCGACGTCGAAACCCGGCGCCTCGGCGCCGGCCTCGAGCTCCGGCCCGGGTGCGTCGGAAGCGCCGGCGGAGGCCGGAGCACCTGCCGGCGCAGCGGTCGCGGTGTCGAGCAGGCCCTCGTCGGTGATGCGCGCGGCGAGCCGCGGCGGCGCCAGGTGCCGAGCGAGCAGCGGCGCCTCGAGCTCGATCGCGACGCGCCGTCCGGCGAACATCGCCAGGCGCGCGCGCGCCCAGTCGTTCTGGCGCAGCAGATGATTGAACATTGCGACGAAAGCGGAGGTCCCGCCTTCGGCGAGCCGCTCGGCGACGAAGCGAAAAGGACCTTTGGAGCGCTCGTCGTTCATTTCCGTACCGGGAACGCGCAGCGGCCTCAGGGCCGGGAAGCGCGGCGAGCCGCTTCGTTCCCCCTGCACCCTTCGGTCGAGGTCAGAGCTGCTGGATTCCCGCCAGCACCCATCCGCCCGACCCCTTCGCCGGCTTGACGAGGTTCCAGACCTCATCGAAGGGCGCGGCCTCGGCACCGTCCTGCTCGCGAATCATGCCGGAGAAGCGCACGCTCGCCATGTGCTCGTCGGCGCCGGATTCGATGCCGAGCAGCGTCGCGTCGAGCGTGACGACGTCGGTGCGGTTCTGCGCGCCGGCGCGCTCGTCGATCTGCAGCGCCAGTTCGGCGTACATCTCGGGCGTCGTGAACTCGCGCAGATCGTTCTTGTCGCCCGCGTCGAAGACGGCCTGCAGGCGCACGAACTGCACTTTCGCGTTGCGCTCGAAACCTTCGACGTCGAAGCCGGCCGGAATGCGCGACCCCGCCGCGGGGGAATCGACGGTGGTCGTCTGCATCGAATCGCGGGCCAGGCTCGCCGCCGCAGGCGAACGCTCGTCGGCCGCGTAGCGCACGGCCGCTTCGCGACCGACCTGCGACGTGGAGTAGCCGCCCTGGTAGGCCGGCCTCGGCCCGGCGGCACCCCGACGCGCGGCGAGCAGGCGAAAGACGGCGACCGCGCCGACGACGAGCAGCAGGATCAGCAGGAGCGTGGCCATCTCCTCGCCGAGGCCCAGGTAGCTCGCCAGTGCGGCCAGGCCCAGTCCGGCGGCGATGCCGGCCAGCGGCGCGAGCCAGCGATTGCCGGTCTGGCCGGGCGCGGCGCCCGGGCGCTGCGGCGTCTGTGGCGCTGCCTGCTGCGGCGGACGCGCGTCGCGCTGGATCGGCGCCGTCGATTGCCGGCCGAAGGACTTTCCGCCGCCCAGGCGGCGTGCGTCGGCTTCCGGAATCGCGAGCGAGAACGCGGCGACGAGGACGACGAACAGCGAGAGTAGACGAACGACGATGCGTTTCATGAGGTCTCCGAAGGGCCGCGACCGGCGGCCTCGCGAGGGCCGAAGCCCGGAAGAACCGGCCGAGGCGCCGGCGCCGACTACAGCCGCGTGCCTTCGTGCAGCGCGACGACGCCGGCGGTGAGATTGTAGTAACGAACGCGGGCGAATCCCGCCGACTCCATCATGCTCTTCAGCGCTTCCTGGTCGGGATGCATGCGGATCGACTCGGCGAGATAGCGATAGCTCTGCGCATCCCCGGCAACCCGCGCGCCCAGCCAGGGCAGCACGTCGAACGAGTAACGGTCGTACAGCGCCTCCAGTTCCTTACGCACGCGCGAGAACTCGAGCACCAGCAGGCGGCCGCCCGAGCGCAGCACGCGGAACATCTCCTCGAGCGCGCGCTCCTTGTGCGTCATGTTGCGCAGGCCGAAGGCGACGCTGACCAGGTCGAAATACCGGTCGGGGAACGGCAGCGCCTCGGCGTCGCACTGCACCGCCGGCTGCAGGTAGCCGTCGTCGATCATCCGGTCGCGGCCGATCCGCAGCATCGACGCATTGATGTCGGTGAGCCAGACCTCGCCGCGTCCGCGCAGCCGGCGAGCGAAGGCGCGCGAGAGATCGGCGGTGCCGCCGGCGACGTCGAGCACCCGCATCCCGGGACGCACGTTCGCCTGCCCGATCGTGAACGCCTTCCACCAGCGGTGCAGCCCGCCCGACATCAGGTCGTTCATCAGGTCGTAGCGTGTCGCCACCGAGTGGAAGACGCCCGCTACGCGGCTCGCCTTCTCCTGCTCGTCGACCTCCTGGAATCCGAAATGCGTGCTGCGCGACGGACGCATTCGCGACGCTCAGTGCCGCGGACGCTTGACCGCCGCCGCCTGCAGCGGCGCCGCGGCGTGGCGGCTCGCGCCCGCCTTCTCCAGCCGAGCCAGGTATTCGTGCCAGAGCCGGTTGTGGGAATGCCCGAGGTAGTACAGGTAGTCCCACGAATAGATGCCGGTGGCGTGCCCGTCGCTGAAGCGCGGCTGCACCGCATAGTTGCCGACCGGCTCCATCGCTTCGATCGTGACGTCGGCCTTGCCGACCTGCAGCACTTCCTGCCCGGGCCCGTGCCCGCGCACCTCCGCCGACGGCGAATACACGCGCAGGAACTCGAAGGGCAGGCGAAAACTGCGGCCGTCGGAGAACTCGATCTCGAGCACGCGCGAAACCTTGTGAACGACGATCTTCGTCGGGCTGGGCGTGTTGGTGTTGAGGCCGGCCATCTCGCTCGAAAAGGGGTGGCGAAAAGGGGTGGCGAAGAGAAGTGACCAGGCATCGGCGCCGCGCCGGTGCCCGCTTTCCCGCCTCGATGGTACCGCGATTCGGGCCGCGAACCGCGGCCTCTCGCCCGACGTCAGTGCGCCTGGCGTCCGCTCTCGGTTCGCATCGACAGTCGCTCGTAGCCGATGCCGCGGTCGAGCACGGTGACGAATCGGATCGCGACCTCGCCCGCGGGTTCGCGCAGCACGGCCGGGTCGCCGCCGCGCGCGCGGCCCGGTGCGAGCACCAGGCACGGCAGCTCGGAGCTCGCACCGAGGCCGCGCAGCAGCCATGCGTCCTCGAAGAACGCGGCTTCGCCGACGCGCACGGTGACGGGAACCGCATGCCCCGCCCACAACCGGACCACGAGCCAATGCGCGCGCGACGCGTTGCCGTCGCGGCCGGGCAGCTGCTCGATCGCCTCGACGGTACCGAGCGCGAACGACGAGCCCGCGGGCGGCGCCGGCACGCGCGACGCGCCCGTCTTGCGCTCGGGCGAGCGGTCGGCTTCGTCCTCGACCGCGACGAGCATGCCCGGCGCAGCCCGCGGGATCGCCAGCTCGCGCGCGATCACGGTGCGTCCGTCGGGCCGGTCGACCAACCGGGCGGCACGCTCGCTCTCGCCGATCCAGATCTTCGTACCACCTTCGCGCATCGACGGACCGCCGAAGGCGAGCCGGATGATCGTGTTCTGTTCCCAGCGGCCGTACTCGTAGCGCGACTCGCCGCGCCCGGTCGCGCCCGGCAGGGTGATCGGCGCCGAAGTGGGCGGATCGACCCTCGTTGCCGTCGCGGGTCCCGGACGCAGATCGGCGGAATGTGTCTTGGGCAGCCCGAAGCGCAGGCGGATGCGCCGGCTGGCCGCCGACGCGGCCGGATGCGCCCCGGCGCTGCGCGGCAGCTCGGCGGGCCCCCAGCAACGCTCCAGGTCGGCCAGCAGCCGCAGCGCGTCGGCCTCGGGCAGCGGCAGCGGAAAGGCCGTGCTCCGGGGCGTGTCGCCATCGCCGAACCATTGCCGTCGCCACGTGGCGAGCGCCGCCGGCACGCGATGCGTGTCGAGTCGCACGGCGTAGTCGGCGGTCAACGCGATGCGCGGTCCGTAGGCGTTGTCGCGCGGCGCGCCGTGGTCGATCCGGTAGCCCACGCGCGCGGCCAGCCGTGCCGCCAGGCGCTGCGCGAGCTCGGACTCGGCGCCGACGCGCGACGCGAGCGACGCGCACTCGAGCAGCAGCGGATAGACGAACAGCGCCCGCGCGGTCACCGGCTTGACGATCGGGACGACGTCGGGCAGCACTTCGTCCTGAAACGAGGTGCGCCGCACGCCGCGTGCGAGCACGCACAGCTCGTCCCATTCGGCGGCCTGCGGAACGCATCGATGACGCAGCTGCAGCGCGACGATGCGCGCCTGCGCGTCGAGCGCGCGCGCGAGCGGCATCACGCCGTCGAGCGAATCGCGCACACCGGGGATGACACCGGAGCTCTCGCCGGCGCGCAGCGCCTGCGCGTAGGCGCGCTTGTACAGATTGCGCTGCACCTGCAGACTCTCGAGCGCGGTGTTCAGCAGCGGCCACTCGATCGGCGTGAACGGAACCGGCCGCCCGGCCAGCGGCTCGAGCCGCCGGACGATCGTGCGCCACTGCTCGGCGCGCAGCGCCTCGAGAACCTCGTTCAGCGTCTGCGCGCGCCAGCGCACCGCGGCGGTGGCGCTCTCCGACAATCGGGCGAGCAGCGCGCGGATCGCATCGAAGCGCGCGCCGGGATCGTCGGAAAGGCCGCGCAGCCAGGCGCGCGCGCTTTCGGCATCGTGGATGCCCTCGAGATCGGCGTCGAATCCGACGTTCATCGCGGTTCGGGTCGTGGCGGGACCCCACAGTGTCCGCCAGCGCCCGCTCGGCGGCGCGGCGCGCGCGACCGCTGCGCGGCACGCGGCGACGAACGGCGACCTAGCCGGGACGGTCGGCGGCGCGCACGCCACCGAATGCGCGAAGCAGCGCGGCGACGTAGGCATCGAGCCGCGCGCGCACGGCCGCCGCGCGTGCCCGCGCCTCGTCGTCGCCGCCGGCGCGCACGGCACCCCAGATCGCGTCGGGGAACCGTCGATCGTCGCGCCAGCGCGGGATCACGTGCCAGTGCAGGTGCGGCACACGATTCCCGAGGCTCGCGAGGTTGATCTTGTCCGGCGACAGCGTCGCGCGCTGCACGCGCTCGACGCGAACGACGGCTTCGAGGAGCTCGCCGCGCTGCGCCTCGTCGAGGTCGCTCATCTCGACGACGTGCGCATTCCAGATCACGCGAGTGATCGCCGGATGGTCGGGCTCGTCGGCGAGCACGATGCGCCAGCGCGCCGTGCGCACGAGCACGCGACCGCCGTCGGCGGCGCACAGCGGGCAGGATTCCTCGCGTGTCATCCGGATCAGAACAGCCTCGCGATCGATGCCCACCACGCGTTCGGCACCCACAGGAGCGCGGCGGTGATCAGCAGATAGCGCAGCAGCTTGCCGAACGCCATCCACGCCACGCTCGGCCAGAACGGCATGCGCAGCCAGCCCGCCACCGTGCACAGCGGATCGCCGAGCCCGGGCAGCCAGGCGAAGAACATCGCCTTGGGTCCGAGCGCCCTGAACCACTTCCAGTAGCGCGTCTCCTTGCCGCGGGCGAGCGCCTCGTGCGCACCGTACCCGAGCCAGTAATCGACGACGCCGCCCGCCGTGTTGCCCGCCGTGGCGACCGCGATCGCCGCCCAGAACAGCTGCGGGTTCAGCTTCACGAAGCCGAAGACGGCCGGCTCCGAGCCGAGCGGCAGCAGCGTGGCCGACACGAAGGCGACGACGAAGATCGACGACAGTCCGTGCTCGGGCAGCGAGAACCAGGCGATGAGCGAGGCGACGGCGGCTTCCATCCGGGCGAACGACGAAGGCAACGGGCCCGGCGGTAGAATTCGCCCGCCATGCCGATCGACTATCTGAAGAGGATCCTGACCGCAAAGGTATACGACGTTGCCGAGGAATCCCCCCTCGAGCTCGCCGACATCCTTTCCGATCGGCTCTCGAACCGCGTGCTGCTCAAACGCGAGGACGTGCAGGACGTGTTCTCGTTCAAGCTGCGCGGCGCGTACAACCGGATGGCGCGCCTGCCCGCCGAGACGCTGGCGAAGGGCGTCATCGCCGCCTCCGCCGGGAATCACGCGCAGGGCGTCGCGCTCGCCGCCCGCAAGCTCGGCTGCCGCGCCGTGATCGTGATGCCGGTGACGACGCCGCACGTGAAGATCGAGGCCGTGCGCGCGCTGGGCGCCGAGGTCGTGCTCTCGGGCGACTCCTACAGCGACGCCGCGGCCGTCGCGCTGGAGCTGCAGGAGCGCGACGAGCTCACCTTCGTGCACCCCTTCGACGACCCCGACGTGATCGCCGGCCAGGGCACCATCGCGATGGAAATCCTGCGCCAGCACCAGGGCCCGCTGCACGCGGTGTTCGTGGCCATCGGCGGCGGCGGCCTGATCTCCGGCGTGGCGAGCTACATCAAGGCGGTGCGCCCCGAGGTCAAGGTGATCG
>Ga0079224_100003917_pt1 | contig 19026 bp, 19 predicted proteins | sample Stecom2015_FD_80414 | JGI IMG/M metagenome (GOLD analysis project Ga0079224, IMG submission 80414) | Agricultural soil microbial communities from Utah to study Nitrogen management - Steer compost 2015 | ecosystem: Environmental > Terrestrial > Soil > Agricultural land | place: USA: Utah... | reverse complement strand
GCGTATTGCAGGTCGTCGCCGGCTGGGGTGCGGCGCTCATGCCCGTTTCCGGGATGCAGCGGTCCTGGTGTCTCTGGCGGCAGCAGCGGACTGCCGATGATCGGGCTGTTCCCCTGCCGCGGCTCCACCGACTCGAGCAGCAGCGCGTCACCCGGCGGTACGCCTTGCTCGGGATCGCCGAGAAGGACCTCCCAGCGCCGATCCTGGCTGAGCTGGTCGGCGGTCGAAAAGACGACGGTCTCTCGGCCGCCAAGTGCGGGCCGAACCACGTCCTGCCAGGGCACGCCGTTCTAGCTGATGAGGTGGTGCACCGCATAGCCATCGTCCATGAACAGGGGATTTCCGACGGGCTGTCCCGGCTCGCAATCAGCCCCCCTCTCGATGGCGAGCTCGCAGTCGCAATCCGCGTCCCCCATTGGCGAGTCGGGGCACGACATCGCCTTGGTCAGCGCCACTCGGTAGCGCTCGACGGGATAGGTCAGCTCGCGCCCGAAGCGGCGCCGTTGATCGAAACAGGCGAGCTTGTCGGGTGAAGGCTGATCGGCCAAAAGCGCCGCGCCTTCCGGCGGCAGCGAGCAATCATTGCTCGAACCGACGAGCACCAGAGTAAACATCGAAGGGCGCAGAAACCGCGCGCGCTGCTCGAGCAGGGCCGCGTCCGGCGAGCCATCTGCGCGGACCGGCGCCGGCTGCGCCGCGAACCGGTAGAACGCTTCGAGCGGGGCTTGGATCGCGCAGCGGGTCTCCGCCGCCCGGCGGACGAGGCGCTCCAGATCGCGGAGGAACGCTTCGGCGTCCGCGCTGCCGCCCGGGACCTCGTCCAGCGGATCATAGGCGACCGAGCCGACCACCGGCTCAGAGCCGCCAGCTTCCGGCAAGGGGCAGCCGCCCGCGAACCCGACACTGGCGCTGACGACGGCGACGCGCAGGTCGTCGAGCGGCTGAGCCGCAGCGAACGATCCATCGGGACAGCGCTGCCCGACGCCAGCGCGGACACCGTCCGGGCCGTCAGCCGAGCCCGGCGAGACGCAGCGCGGCCTGATGAGCTCCGCGATCACGTCGGTCACGCCCGCGACCACGAGATCGATCTTGTCCGCGGCGGCCGGCGAATCGTCGATGACGAACAGCAGGTTGACCGGCGCTGCAGTTCCGGGCCGAAAGGAGGTCTCGTAGCTGCGGATCCGGCAGTTGGGCAGCGTGCTGATGGGCTCGTCCGTGCAGCCCGCGGCGCCGGGCACGGTAAGCACCAAGGCCAGCAGGCAAACGCGCGCAAGCGCGGAGCGAGGGTGCATGCAGGCCGCCTAGCAAAGCTCGTGCTTCAACTGTTCGAGCTCGCCAATCGCGCGAAGCGCGCCCGTTGCGCGCGGCTAGCGCCAACTCGGCTGGCGATCGACGGCGCCCGCCAGCAACCCAGTTGCCGGTCGCGCCCCGGGCCCAGCTCAGCTACGCCCGGGGGCGGCTCACCAGTACTGATGCACCAGCGGCTTGATTTCGGCGGCGTAGAGCTCGGCGATTGTTCGCAGGTCGGCTTCGGGGATGGGGGGTAGATCGGCGGCGCGGGCGTTCTCTTCGACCTGGGAGGGGCGCTTGGCGCCGGGGATGGCGCAGGTGACGGCGTCGTTCATCAAGATCCAGCGCAGGGCCCACTGGGCCATGCTGACGCCCTCGGGGATCAGCGGCCGGAGCTGCTCGACCAGATCGAGGGCTCGGTCGAAGTCGACGCCGGAGAAGGTCTCGCCGCGATCGAAGGCCTCTCCCTTGCGGTTGAAGGCGCGGTGATCGTCGGCTTCGAACTTGGTCTGGCGCGACATCTTGCCGCCGAGCAGGCCCGAAGAGAGGGGCAGCCGGGCGAGGATGCCGACCTTGCGCCGCTTGGCCTCGGCGAAGAAGAGCTCCGCCGGGCGCTGGCGGAAGACGTTGTAGATGATCTGGACGCTCTGCACACCGGGGTACTCGATGGCCTTGAGCGCCTCTTCCACCCGCTCCACGCTCACGCCGTAGTTTCGGATCTTGCCGGCCTTGACCAGGTCGTCGAGGACGCCGAACACCTCGGGCCGGTAGTAGACGTCGGTCGGGGGGCAGTGCAGCTGCAAGAGGTCGATGCTGTCGACCTCCAGGTTCTTCAGGCTGCGGTCGACGAAGGCGCCGAGGTTGTCGCGGTTGTAGCCGTCGGCGACGTGCGGGCTGAGGCGGCGCCCCGCCTTGGTCGCGACGTAGAAGGGCTCACGCCGCTCGCGACGCAGCTGTGCGATGAGCCGCTCGCTCTTGCCGTCGCCGTAGACGTCGGCGGTGTCGAAGAAATTGACGCCGAGATCGAGCGCCTGGTGCAACGCAGCCAGCGATTCCTTGTCGTCGACCGAGCCCCAGGTGCCGCCGATGGCCCAGGCGCCAAAGCTGATGGTGGAGACCTCAAAGCCCGTTCGTCCGAGGGGTCGGTACTGCATTCGTCGTCGCTCCGTGTTCGGTGCCGTCTTGGGTGGTGGGCGCCGTCCATACTACGCCACGCCGCCGACGTCGACGCCGCGCCGCCGTTCGTCGAAGCGCGTCACGACCGCCGGCGCCCCCCACGTCTTGACGCGGCCCGCCCGCTGACTCAAGACGAGTGCTCGCTCGGAGCGACAACCATGAAAGTTCTCTTCATCGGCGGGACCGGCATCATCAGCTCGGCGTGCAGCGCGCTCGCGCTCGATCAGGGCATCGACTTGTACCTCCTGTGCCGAGGCAAGAGCGCGCGCCCCGTCCCGGCGCGGGCCAAGGTCTTGCACGGCGACATCCGCGATCCGGGCTCGGCGCGCGCGGCGCTCGGGGAGCACCGCTTCGACGTGGTGGTCGACTGGGTCGCGTTCGAAGAGCGGCACATCGAGATCGACCTCGAGCTGTTCTCCGGGCGCACGCGGCAGTACCTCTTCATCAGCTCCGCGTCGGCGTACAAGACCCCGCCCACCCACCTCCCCGTCACGGAGGCGACGCCGCTGCACAACCCATTCTGGGCCTACTCACGCGCCAAGATCGCCTGCGAGGAGCGGCTGACGCGGGCCTACCGGGAGCAGGGCTTCCCGGCCACCATCGTGCGCCCGTCGCACACCTACGATCGCACGCTCTTGCCGCCGCACGGCGGCTACGCGGTGATCGACCGCATGCGCCGGGGCAAGAAGGTCGTGGTGCACGGCGACGGCAGCTCGCTGTGGGTGCTCACCCACCACCGCGATTTCGCCAAAGGGTTCAACGGGCTCTTCGGGCTCGACGCGGCCATCGGTGAGGCCTTCCACATCACCTCCGACGAGGTGCTGACCTGGGATCAGATTCATCACATCCTCGGGCGCGCCGCGGGCGCCGAGCCCAAGATCGTGCACGTCCCGTCGGATTTCATCGCCCGCTTCGACCAGAGCTGGGGCGACAGCCTGCTCGGCGACAAGACCCACAGCATGATCTTCGACAACACCAAGATCAAACGCTTCGTCCCGGGCTACCGAGCCACGATCCCATTTTCGCGAGGCGCCGAGGAGATCCTCGCCTACTACGACGAAGATCCCTCGCGACGGGTCGTCGATGACGCCTACGACCAGGTCGTCGACCGGATCGTCGGCGTGTACGAAAAGGCGCTCGGCTGACGCAAATTACCTATTCAGAAAGAACGGGGCGCGCCGAGGCTCGCGGGGCCGGATTGTCGAAGATCCGGCGAAGCATGGCAGAGAACGGCTCATCGCCGTCGGCGTTCGAGTTCGACGAGGCACGGACGTACTTCCGGGTCACACTTCCAGCCCATCCCGAGCACGTGCCCTTGACGCTGCTGCGCGACTACGCCTACAAGAAGGCAACGGGTAGCGAGCGCGAAGCGCGAAGCTTGCTGGAACAAGCCTGGAGGGAGGGTCCGCGTTCGCCTTCGCCTTCGCTGGCGGTAGCCCTGGTGCGCGAGCTTATCCAGCAGCGCGATAGGGTCGTGGCAGATCGGCTGATCGGTGGCATCGACCAAGCGCCTCCCCCCTCTCAATCGTGCGCGTGAACGGCGCGCTCGATGATCCGCTCCGCCCAGCGCAGCGTGTGCTTGAGGTCGAAGCAGGTGTCGAGCTCGGCGGGGGTGAGCTTGCCCGCGACGTCGGGATCGCCGCCGAGCAGCTGCCGGAAATCGCCCTCGCCGGAGAAGGCCTTCATGGCGTTGCGCTGGACGAGCTCGTAGGCCTTCTGCCGCGGCAGGCCCTTCTGGACCAGCGCCAGCATCACGCCTTCGCTGAAGAACAGCCCGCCGCTGCGGTCCAGGTTGCGCTGCATGCTGTCGGGGTAGACGACGAGCCCTTCGACCACCGACAGCGTCCGGTCGAACATGAACGCCAGGGTCGCGGTGGCGTCCGGCGCGATCATGCGCTCGACCGAGGAGTGGGAGATGTCCCGCTCGTGCCAGAGCGCGACGTTCTCCAGCGCCGGGACGATGGCGCTGCGGACGATGCGTGCCAGGCCGCAGAGGTTTTCGCTGAGGACCGGGTTCCGCTTGTGCGGCATCGCGCTCGATCCTTTTTGACCCTGGGCGAAGCGCTCCTCCGCTTCGTTCAGCTCCGTGCGCTGCCAGTGGCGGACGTTGGTGGCCAGCCGCTCCACGGCGGTGGCGGCGAGCGCGAGCGCGGCGAAGAAGGCGGCGTGCCGATCGCGGGGGACGATCTGGGTGGCGACCGTCTCCGGACGCAGGCCGAGCTTCGACAGCGCCTCGGCCTCGATCTCCGGCGTGAGGTGCGCGTAGGAGCCGACCGCGCCGGCGATCTTTCCCACGGCGACCTCGTGACGGGCGCGCTGGATGCGGCCGCGGGCTCGCTTGAACTCCGCCAGGTGCCCCGCCAGCACGACCCCGAAGGTGAGCGGCTCGGCGTGGATGCCGTGCGACCGCCCGATGATGGGCGTCGCCTTGTGCTCGCGGGACCGCTGGATCAGCGCCTCGATCACTCGATCGCAGCGCGCGAGCAGCAAGTCTGCCGCTCGGACGAGCTGCACGGCGAGGCTCGTGTCGAGCACGTCGCTCGAGGTCATGCCCCGGTGCAGCCAGCGCGCTGGCTCCCCCGCCAAGCGTTCCACGTGCGTCAAGAACGCGATCACGTCGTGGCGGGTGGTGCGCTCGATCGCCTCGATCTCCGCCGGGTCGAGCTCGATCTTCGCGGCGCGGATGGCCGCGGCGGTGCCCGCCGGGACGAGGTCTGCGGTTTCCATGGCCTCGCAAGCGGCGAGCTCGACCTCGAGCCAGATCGAGTACCGCGTGGCGTCCGACCAGAGCGCGGCGACGTCGGCTGGTGTGTAGCGCGGGATCATGCGCTGTCGCCTACCTCAAACCGCCCGCGGTGACCACGTCAAATCGGCGCGCGCCGTGCGGGCGGCTGGGCGGGCGCGCGGGCACGCCAAAACTGCGCGCGGGACCCGGCTCAACGCGGGCGGCGCACGAGCGTGCCGAGCTCGCGGTAGATCTCGATCGGCACTTCCAGCTGCGGATCGAAGCGGCACGCCATGTGCCGGTACTCCACTTGAGTGCTTCCCTGCCCGTCCGCGACGATGCGGAAGAGCCAGGCGTTGTCCAGGTCGTCGGGGAACAGCAGCGCTCGTTCGCCTTGAGCCGCGCCCCCCCCTTCGAACTTCACGACCTCCGCCTCGAACGCGGCCGTGCACGGCGCGCGCGGGGTCCCGTACATCACCGACTTCGCGCTGAGCAAGAGCCGCAGCGGCTCCGCGCCGTCGCTGATCAGGATGGGGTGCCTCGTCCCGGCCTCGAACGGGACGACCACGCGCGGCGTGCTCGCTCGCTGCTCGGCGCTGCACGCCGACGGCACGTCGCCGGCATCGCGCTGCGTCGGCACGGCGATGGGAGGGTCCGTCACGTCACCGTCCGCTCGGAACGGAAACAGCAGCGCGCTGCCCTGGTCGTTCAGCCCGTGCAGCATCACGTGCAGCCCCGCGCGGCCTCCGGCGTAGGCAATGTCGCGGTATTGAATCAGCCCGAAGGTCTTCGGCTCCCGAAGCCCGGTCGTGAAGGCGTCGAACTGCCAGCGGCCGCCAGCGCGCCGTGCCCGCAGGAGCGCGCTGCCCTGGTCGAGCAGGCCAATCGGCACGTGCGCGGTGCCGACGTGGGCCATCTCCCGGATGACCTCGCCGTCGGTGGACGGCCAATCGACGGGCTCCACCGTCTCGATGGTTCTCCCATCGATGAAGAGCGTCGGCTGCCGCGAGCCGTCGGCGTGATGGATCCTGAGATAGAGGCCGCCCACGCCGATGCTGAGCAGGTCGGGCCGCGCGAGCTGCACCGACGCGCCGCGACGTTCGTAGTCGCCCGGGCGGTACGGGCCGCCGTCACCGAGGACGGTGCGTACCGTGCGGCCTTCGAGCAGGTTGGCAAACGCCACCTCGACGTCGGCGAGGCGCGGCCGGCCGGTGCTCTCGGGGACGCGGTAGCGCAGCGCGGCCGCACCCTCGATTTGGTTGGAGACGTAGAACGCGTAGCCGTCGGCGAGCTCGACCGGCGGCAGCAGGGGGCGATGCGTCACCTTCGGCCGCGGACCGCCCTCGGCGACGAACAGACCCGCCGACGCCTTGCGAGCGTCGCTGGTCACGCTGAACCACGCCGCCTGCCCGAGCGCGCTCTGATCGGCGCGCGGCGGCGCCCAGGCGTCGGGCAGAGCGCGCCACGCCGCCGGCTGCAGCGTGCAGCTGAGCGGCGTCCGGGTGCGCCGCTCGGCGAAGCCAGAGAGCTCGGCGCCCCCGGGGCCGAGCACCCCCGCCTCGGCGTTCGCCTGCCCGTTCCAGCCGATTCGGGACAGCTCGTCGCCCACCACACAGCCAGAGAGCGTGCAAGCGACGGGCAGATCGCAGCTGGCGTCCTCGGGGCACAGCGGGAGCGGCAGCGCGCCGAGCGGCTGCCAGCTCACCCCGGCGTCGAGGCTCTCGAAGGCCTGGCGGGCCGCGAGGTCGACGGCGAAGGCGCGCGAGCCCACGGCGGCCAGCCGAGCACCGTCTCCGGGCGGCTCCGAGCGTGACAAAAGACGCCCGTCGTCGTCCGCGACGACCAGCAGCCGCCCGTCGCCGTGCCTGAGCACCAGCGCCACGGTCCCGTCCTCGGCGGGGACGAGCGCCTGCAGCCCGACGCTGCTGCTCGGACCGCGCGAGCGGTGCGCCTCGGACCGCGCTGGTTCCTGGAGGAAGGCGTCGGGAACGCGATCCAAGACGCGGACCTCGAAGTTCTTGCCGCCGTCCCTGGACACGAACAGCGCCGCCTTGCCGTCCTTGCTGCGGTAGCCGACAGCGTACGCCGTGCGCCCGTCGATCGAGAAGGCCAGGCCCGACGCGCTCCCCTTCAGACCGGGAACGGCGGCGGTCGCGAAGGACGCGGTCGCCAAGGACCGCGCCGACGCGAGTGAGGTCTGCAAAATGCCGGCGGTCGAGCAGGTCGCGCGCTCCGGCAGGCAGGCGCCCGTCACCAGCAGCGCCCCGTCCGCCCCCGCCGCCAGCTGCAGCTCCGAGAGCTTGGCTCGCAGTCGCAGCGGCTCTCGCTCCCAGGTCTTGCCGTCGTCGAAGCTCGCGTAGATCTGAACGGGCACCGGCACGGCAGCGGTCGACGGGTTCCGCGAGCAGGCGATGAACCAGCGCGCTTCGAAGGCCGCGAGCCACACCCGTTCGCAGCCCTTCGTGATGCCCAAGGGGCGAGCCGTCAGCGGCTGCTCGAGCTCGCCGCTCCACAGTTGGTAGCCGCCGCTCTTCGGGATCTCCTCGAGCTCCGCGTAGCGATGACCGATGAAGATGGCGCGCCCTTCGGCGAGCGCGCCGGCGTCGGGACCCCGGGTCGCGTCGGGGATGGGGCGCGCACCCGCGCCGCGCTCCGCGGGCGGTCCCGGCGACAGGCGCCGCTCTGCAGGATCCCAAGCGTGAGGGCCGAACACCCCGGCGACCGTCAGCCGACCGTCAGCGGCGCGCTGGGCCGCGCGCGCACCGACGGGCGCTGGCGGCGCCGTCTGCCAGGTTCGGCCTGCGTCTTCGGAGAACCAGAGCGCCTCCGGGACCGCCAGGGCGAGCGCGTGAGCCCCAGCCCCGACGGCGACATCGAAGAAGCGCGTCTCTACCGGTCCGACACGCTCCCACGACGCGCCGCCGTCCGCGCTGCGGCGCAACCCGCCGTCGGCGCCGATGCCGACGATGCCCGAAGGCCCGGCGGCCACCCGCACGAGCCGCTCCAAGGGCGCGCTGGCGCGGGTGAAGTCGCCGAGCGGCGTCGCGCTCTCGTAGGTCGTGCCCGACGTGCCGACGAACAAGAAGCCGCTGTCGGGCGCGAGCTGCACGCCCACCAAATCCTCGGGCGCCAGCATCGCCGCCGTCGAGAACCGTTCCCCTTCGTGGAGCCAGCGCTCGCCCCGTGCGCCGGCGTACAGGGTGCCGCCGCCCGGCAGGGCGAGCTCGGCGCGGAACGCGGCCGGCTCGCGCGGGTGGTAGCGCCACACGCCCGGCGAGGGGTAGGCGGGCGACACGGGGACGGAAGACAGCAGCGACGGCCGCTGGCGTCGCTGCCCGCGCTCGGCGGCGCAGCCCAGGAGCGCCGCGCCGAAGAGCAAGGCAACGATCCCGCGCGCCGCGCGGGGGCGGCGTCCGGAGCAAGCGGCAGCCGGCGAGCGCATCTGGGGCGAAGCTTAGTCAATCGAGCCGGCAGGCGCCCGCAGTACCAACACCGCGATTTCCGGCGGAACCCCGATCCTGAGCGGCGGCCCGGTGGTGCCGAGGCCGGCGCTGACGTACAGAAAGCTCGCGCCCTGCCGGAACAGCCCGCGGCCGCGCTGCCCGAGCAGCCGCGCGAGACTGAAGCGCTCGGCCAAGAACGGCACCGCGAACTGCCCGCCGTGGGTGTGCCCGCTCAGCACCAAGTCGACGCCGCGCTCGGCGGCGGGCTCGAAGAAGTCGGGATAGTGCGAGAGCAGGACCGTGGGCTCGCGCGCGCTGCGGCCGTCCAGGGTGCGATCGAGATCGCTCTTGCCCGTGTACGCATCGTCCACGCCCGCCACGACCAGGCGCCCGGCGGCGACGCGTTCGAAGGCGTTCTGCAGCAGGCGGACACCGCGGCCCGAGAGCGCCCGGGCGAACCGACGGTTGTCCCACTGATCGTGGTTGCCGAACACCAGCCAGACGCCGTCGTCCGCCCGAAGACCGCCGAGCACCTCGGCCGCGGTGTCGTAGAAGGTCGTGCCGCTGGTGACCAGATCGCCGGTCACGGCGATCAGGTTCGGGCGCTCGGCGTTCGCCGCCTGGACCCAGCGCTGCGCCCGGCGCGGCCCATCGAAGCTGCCGATGTGCAGATCCGACAGCTGGACGATCCGGTAGCCGTCCAGCTCCGGCGGCAGCCGAGGGATCGGCACCTCGACGCGGCAGACGCGCACGCGAAGGCGCTGCCCCCAGAGGGCGTGGGCGGCCAGCAGCAACCCCGCGCCGTAGCTCACCACCGCGGCGCTCCCCCACCCGTCCCACCAGGCGCTCGCCGAGCCAGCGACGAAGCTCCAGATCGCCAGCGCACCGGCGACCACCGGATAGGCCAAGAGCGCGATCAAGCCCGCGCCCCAGTGCCAGAACACGGGCTCGTCGACGAACCGCACCAGCCAGGCGGGCCGCGGTCGATCGAAGCCGAGCACCCGCAGGCGCAGCGCGCTCAGCAGCCACAGCGCCGCGACCAGCCCCACGCCCGGCCAGGACAGCAGCGCATAGAGCGCCAACCCTGGCACGGCCTGAGCGCCCAGCGTGAGCGCGTGCGCCCAAACCGCCAGCGGGAGCCGGTGGAACCTCAGTCGCCGACCAGTGCCAAAAGCTTCTGCTTGGTCGTCAACCCGACGTGCTGGGCCGCGCGCTCGCCATTCTTGAAGACCATGATGGTGGGCACGCCGCGCACGCCGTACTTGCCAGCCGTGATGGGAGATTCGTCCACGTCGAGCTTGCCGACCTTGACCTTGCCCCCGAGCTCGTCGGCGACCTGATCGACGATCGGAGCCAGCGCTTTGCAGGGGCCGCACCAGGTGGCAGTGAAGTCGACCAGGACGGGTTGCTCGGACTTCAACACTTCCTGCTCGAAGTTCAGATCATTGAAAACTTGAACGTTGGGGGATGCCATCTGTGCTCCACGAACGGGTGGTAAACCTGCCCGAAAAACATAGTCGCGAAGCGCCGTCACGGGAAGGGTCGAAGCACCGATTCCACCGGCCCGCGATACCGCGGCGCGGCGTCGCGTGGCGCCCCGCGCGTGAATTCCGGCAAAATGCGTGCTTCTCGGATCGAAGCGGCCCGGTCTGGTATGTGTGCGGCGCCGCCGAAGTCTCTCGACGTGCCGACGAACCTCTCATGAAGCGCGACCACGACGACGTGATGCGGCCGGAGCCCAGCCCGCGGTCCCAGCCGTGGGGTCCAGACTGGACCAGCCGGGGCGTCATCCGGGTTTTGGAGCCGCTCGTGCTGCCGCGGCGCCAAGAGCGCATCCAGAGCGTGCTGAAGAGCCGGCTCGCGAGCGTCGTGGTCGTGATGGACGCGCCGCACGATCCCCACAACGGCGCCGCGGTGATGCGCTCCTGCGATGCTTTCGGAGTGCAGGAGCTGCACGTCGTGCTCCGGCACGAGCCGTTCCTGGTCTCTCGAGCCGTCACCCAAGGCACCGAGCGCTGGGTCGACCTCGCGCTGCACCAGACCCCGGAGGGCGCCGTGGAGCAGCTGGTGGGCGCCGGCTACGAGATCGTGAGCACCCACCCCGAGGGCGAGCTGCTGCCGGACGACCTGGCGACCATCCCGCGGCTCGCCCTGCTGCTCGGCAACGAGCACGACGGGATCCGCGAAGCCTTGGCCCGAGCGGCACGCCGCTCGGTCCGCATCCCCATGCGGGGCTTCGTCGAGAGCCTGAACGTCAGCGTCTCGGCCGCGATCCTGCTGCACGCCGCGACCCGGCAGCGCGCGGGCGATCTCGACCCGGAGCGACGCCTCGCCTTCTACGCCGCGGGGCTCTACCACTCGCTGCCTCGAGCCGGCGAGATCCTGTCCGCCTCGTCGCCGGAGTGAGCGCCGAGCGGTTTCGAAGCGGGCGGCGCCGCCCAAAGGGGCAGGAATTTCGCCGACAATCGCCCGCCGGAGGCCCGCGCTCGCTTCAGCGTTGCCGAAACCGGACCGGTGATTTAGCGTGCGCCCCGCAAACCCCATGGCAAAACGGATCTCCGATCAGAGCGTGCTGGGCGCTTCCACACGAGTGACAGGCCGCATCCACGGCGAAGGCGACCTGCGAGTGGAGGGCGACGTCCGCGGCGACGTCACCGTGACCGGAGCCGTCGAAATCACCAGCGGCGGTCGGGTGGAGGGCAACGTCAGCGCCGAGGCGCTGGAGCTGTCCGGATCGCTGACGGGCGACGTGCACGCGCGCGGCCCGATCGTGATCCAAAGCGGCGCCGTGGTGAGCGGCGAGCTGCGTGGCACGCGCATCGCCGTCCAGCCGGGGGCAGAGGTTCGAGCGCGCCTCGACATGGATTTCGAGCTGGAGCTCGGTGCTCAGCGGCGACGCTGAGGGCGCGCGTGACAAGATCATCGTGGAGAAGCACATGGCAGGGACGTTGATTGGTGAAGGGCTGACGATCGAAGGCGAGCTCACGAGCGACGAAGAGATCGTCGTGCAGGGCACCGTCCGCGGCACGCTCTCGAGCGGCGACGCGGTGGCGGTCGCGGCGACGGGCGTGGTCGAAGCCGACATTCAGGCGGCATCTTTGAGCGTCGCGGGACAGGTGACGGGCAACGCCACCGCCTCCGAGCGGGTCGATCTTCAGGCCGGCGGGCGGCTGATCGGGGACGTCCGCTCGGCCCGTTTGACCATCGCCGACGGGGCCTCGTTCAAGGGCAACGTCGATATGGAGCTGTGATCGCGCATGGCCGTCAAATCCATCATTTCAGCGACCACGCTGGTCCGCGGCAACGTCCGCGGCGCGGGCTCGCTCGAGATCCTGGGCCGCATCGAGGGTGAGGTCCGCGTCGACGGCGACGTGACGCTGGCAGAGGGCTCGGCCGTCACCGGCGACATCGACGCCACGACCATCACGGTCGCGGGCGCCGTCGCGGGCAACCTGAACGCCTCCGACACCCTCCTGCTGGAAGCCGGCGCTCGCGTGGTGGGGGACCTGACCGCCCCCCGCATCGGCATCGCCGACGGCGCGCTGGTACGCGGCAAGCTCGACACGAGCGGCGGCGCGCCCGAGCGGCGCCCGCGCGCGGTCGCGACCGCCGAGGCCCCCGCCCCCGCGGTGCGCCGTCCGGCGCGCCGCGAAGAGCCCCCGAAGGCCCGCGTGCAGCCCGAGCCGCCCCCGGCACCCGCTCCCGCGCGTCCGCCAGCGCGCCCGGCACCCGCCGCCGCGACCCAGCGTGCCGCCGCCGCGAGCCAGCGTTCCGCCGCCAAAGAGCCGCCCGCCCCGAGCCAGGGCGCCCGCAAGCCCCCGCCGCCCGTCGTGCCGGCGCTCCGAAAGGGCGCCCGCGCCCGCAAGAAGAAGAGCAAGGCGCGCGGATGAACCAGGAAAAGCGCCAGCGTCTGATCGACCTTTTGCGCGAGCGCAGCTTCGAGCGGCGTCGGGTGATCCTCGCCTCCGGCAAGGAGAGCGATTTTTTCATCGACTGCAAGCAGACGATCCTGACGGCGGAAGGTCACGCGCTGGTCGGCGAGCTCATGTTCGAGATGCTGCAGGAGCTGCCGGAGTGCGCCGCCGTGGGGGGCGTCGAGCTCGGCGGCTGCCCGCTCGCCAGCGCCGTGTCGCTCGTCAGCTTTCAGCGCGGGCGCCCGCTGCCGGCGCTGTACGTGCGCAAGGCTCGCAAGGACCACGGGACGACCAAGCTCGTCGAGGGCGACCGTTCGATGTCCCCCCAGATCCCGGTGGTGCTCTTGGAGGACGTCGTCACGACGGGCGGCTCGAGCTTGAACGCGGTCGAAGCGCTCAAGGCCGCGGGCGCGCGCGTCGTGGGCATCGCGGCGCTGGTCGATCGCCTCGAAGGGGGCGCCGAGACCATTCAGAACGCGGGACTCGCCTTCACGAGCCTCGCCACGCGCAAAGACTTCATGGGATGACCCGGCGGCGCCGCCTCCCGACACTGCAAGGAGGTGCGGCGCTGCTCGCCGTCGCCGCGTGCCTCGACGCCGCCGGCGCCGAGCCGTCGGCGGCCGAGCAAGAGAAGGCCCGCGAGCAGCGCATCCGGGCGCTGCTCGAACAGGATCGAACGCAGCAAGACGCGGACGCGACCGCGCCGAGCTACGAGGAAGCGCCGCCGCCCGCGCCGCGCCATCAGGGCGTGGTGGTCGAAGCCGCCGTGGGCGCGCTGGTGCACGCCGGCGCCTTGCGCGAAATCTCGCCCCCGGCGCCTCGCTTTCACCTGCTCGGCGGCTACGAGCCCACCTCCTGGCTGCTCGTGTTCGCCGAGGCGGACCTGACGCTCGGCAGGACCTCGCGGGCGAGCCCCCCACCCGACCCGAGAGCGTACGCGCTGTACGGCTTCGGCGCCGGCGCCCGCCTCACGGTGCCGGTCGGTGATCGCGTCGGGCTGCTCTTGCAACCCAGCGTCGGCGCCGCGCAGGTCGGTGAAGATGTGCTTTCGATTTACGGGTTTAGGGACGCCGACCGCTGGCACCTGTACTACGGCGGCCTGCTCGGCGCGGAATGGTACGCGACCAACCCACACTATGCGCTCGGGGCCCACTTTGGTGCGCGACTGCATCCGGACGGACTGACGCACAGCAGCGTCGACGATCCGCCGTTGGTTCTGCTAGCGGAAATTGCCGCTCGTTATGCATTTTAGCGACCGCCCGACTGACGCGCGTCAGACTGATTTGCTTGACGGATCTTCAACACCTATCACCTTGTCTCATCGATTGGAGCCCGTGCCGCAGGGTGTCCAATAAGGACTCGCCCAACAGACCATCTCGTATCGAGCGAAGCTCGGTATCATTGATGGAGGACGATTGATGAAGACCCCTACCGCCCTCTCCATTGCGCTGACCGGCGCCTGCGCCTTCGGATGCTCCGACTACCGCATGCGCGGTGTCGAGCACCCGCCCGTCGCCGCCTTCGACGTGACGAGCGAAGAAGCCGCCACCATCTGCGTCTTTCGCCCACACGGCCTCGGCACGTCCGTGGTCGCTCCGGTCAGCGACAATGGCACCGTCGTCGGAGCCACCGAAGGCTCCTCGTACTTCTGCTACCTGGCGGAGCCAGGCAAGCACAAGCTGCGCGCCGCCGACGCCCCGGCCCTGACGCTCGAGGTCGACGTCGGCGAGCAGTACCACGTGGTGCACGAGCTCAACGTGGCCAAAGACCGCCTGGTACGCGTGACCAGCGAGAGCGCGCAGGGCCTGGCCTCCTACTGCAACTTCATGTCGTTGCGGCAGACCCCGGAGGGGGTCGCCGTTCCGGCGGCGCTGGCGGTTGCGCGCGCCGAGCCTTCGGTGCGCGAGCAGCAGGTGGCCAAGGCCATCGCCCAGCCCGCCCCGCAGGCGCCCAAGCCCGGCGTGGTCTCGGCGAGCAATCCCCGCTCGACCCAGTGAACGGGCGCTCCTAAAGCGACAAACGGTCTGCAGCGCATACCGGTTTGTCGCGGAAGAGGACGATCTAGAGCACCGATCCGCGAGCAAAGCCGAGGGGCTCTCGGCTGGAAAGCTGATCGATGCTCTAGGGGGGGGCGTCAAAGCGCGTTGGCGCCGCCACCCATCGGAGGGTGACGGCGCCAAGCTCGTTTCGAACCCGACGGGTCGAAGCCGACGCGCTCAGCGCTCGACCATGAACTCCACGCGCCGGTTCATCTGAAACTCGGCCGGGATGTTCGCGTCGGGGATGAGCGGCCGATTTTCGCCGTACGCCTCGATGTCGATCAGCGACTCGGGCACCCCCTGCTCGATCAAATAGCCCCGAACCGCTGCGGCGCGCTGGCGGCTGAGGTCCATGTTGTAGGGCTCGGGGCCACGCCGATCGGCGTGCCCGGCCACACGCAAACGGGACCAGTCGTCGCCTTCGGCCTGGTAGAGCCGGACGATCTCGTCGAGCTGCTGCTTGCCCTCTGGCCGCAACGTGGCCTCGTCGTAGTCGAAGAACACCCGCTCGTCGATCACGATGCGGTTATCGACGACCGAGGCCTGCTGCGAATCGGGGCAGCCGTCATGGTCGTTCATCCCGTTGAACACCTCGGCCTGCTCCGGACAGCGATCGTCCTGATCGTAGAAGCCGTCTCCATCGGTGTCCCGCGCGCGTTGCTGGCGCGCCTGACGCTCCGCGGGCGTCTCGAGGCGCGCGGCGGGGACCAGCGGCTGGGGCGGCGCGTACTCGCGCATGGGATCGACGCTGCGCCTGGGCCGCCGCTCGTCGAAGAGCACCAGCTCGATGCCGACGGTGCCGATGCGCACGTCCTTGCCCTCCGGCAACCCTTCGTTGCCGATGGCTTGCATGTAACGCGCGGTCGGACCGATGCCGACGTCGCCCGCTTCGAAGATGTACCCGAGCCCGGGCGCGATGACCGGCTTGATCTCGTCTTCGACGACACCGGGGCCACCGGCCGCTTCGAGCCACAGCCCGGTCGCGCGCGCGGGGTTGCGTTCCCGCCCGAACGGGCGCAGGCGCAGCGCCGGGCTGAGCGCGCCGAAGCCCAACGTGTCGGTGCCGACGTTCGGTCCCTCGTCCTCTTCATTGGCGATGCCGCCGGCGTCGAGGCGTGCCCCGAGGCTGAGCTGTGGGGCCAACGAATGGTAGATACCCGCCCCGCCCACGGCACCGAACCCGTAGGAATCGGCGTAGGGATTGGCCACGGGCGTCGCGCCAGCGCCGGATCCGGTCACGAACAAGGTCTCGTCGGTCCGTTCCTGGGCTGCCGCTGTCAACGGAATCGAAGCCACCATGGCCGACGCGATGGTGGCAAGCGCAGTAAGCATCCTCATGGTTTGTCCTCCTGACTTGTTAGGTGAGCGCATGGTGAGAACGACAAGCTGTCGTGCGAGCTCTCCCCAAGTCGCCTCTTCGACAGTATTCAACGCCCATGCCGTCGCTCGTCGCGGTCACCGATCAGGGACGAAACGGCGGCGAATCAGCGCGGCGCTCGATCCGAGGCCGCGCACGACGACGGCGCAAATCAACACACCCCGAGGCGACCGGGCACGGCGTTCGGTGCCCGAAAGGGCGGGCCTTTTTCAGTCCAAGGGCAACGCCCGGCTCAACACGAACTTCAGGTATCGCCCTTCGGGGTGCTGCGCCAGCACCGGATGATCGCAGGGCTGCCCGGCGTCGTGCAAGATTTGCAGCCGTCGCTTGGCCTGACGCGCGGCATCAGCCAAGCTGTCGATGAAATCCTTGGGGCTCACTTGTGACGTGCAGCTGGCCGCCGCGTAGAGCCCACCCGGGCGGGTGACACGTAGCCCGAGGGTGTTGACCCGCCGGTAGGCGTGCAGCGCCGCCTCGCGCTGTTTCTGGCTGCGCGCGAAGCTCGGCGGATCACAGATCACCAGATCGAAGCGGCGGGCGCGCGAGTTGGCGTGCTCGAGGTACTCGAACACGTCCTGGTCGACGAACTCGTGCGCGTCGGGATCGAACCCGTTGAGCTCGAAGTTGTCGCGCGCCGCGCCCAGCGCGGCGGCCGAGACGTCGACGCTCGTCACGTGGCGGGCGCCCCCGAGCGCCGCCTGCACCGAAAAACCCCCGGTGTAGGCGAACAGGTTCAGCACCTCCTTGTCGCTCGCCAGATCGCGGATGAAGCGGCGGTTGTCGCGGTGGTCGAGGAACAACCCCGTCTTCTGGCCCTCGAACAAGTTCGACCTGAGGCGCATGCCGTTCTCTTCGATGACGATCTCGCGTGGCGGCAAGCGTCCCCAGGCGAGCTCCAGTTTTGAGCTTCCCTCCGACCTGGACACGCGACGGCAGATGCCTTCGAGCGGCGCCACCTCCGCCAAGGCGGCGATCAGCCACTCGAGCAGCGGCTCGACCGCCGGGGAGTAGGTGACCACCACCGCGAAGGCTCCATACAGATCGACCGTGATGCCCGGCAGGCGATCCCCCTCACCGAAGATCCAGCGATAGGCCGTCGTGCCCGATGTTCGCACGAGGTCCCGGAGCTCCCAGGCTTGCCGCACCCGCCGGCGCACCCACTCGGCGTCGGGCGGCCGGGTCTCGGAGACGATCCGCAGCGCGATCGCGGATTGTTCGTCCCACAACCCGTAGCCCCTCCACGCACCGCAGCGCACCTCGACCAGCTGCCCCGTGGTCGCCTGGAACCCCGCCGGCACATGGTCGCGATAGACCCAAGGGTGCCCGCCCGCGAGCGACCGCTTGAGAAATCCTGGCAGCTCGAGCGCCACGCGTGGGTTCATGACGGGCAGCGCTGGACGATCAGTTTCGGAGCAGCTGCGTGAGCTGCTCGTAGTCGGAAGGCTCGACGGCACCATTCACCACACAGCGCACGCGGCCGCGCGCATCGACGAGCAGGTGCAGCGGCAGCTCCGGATCGGGGCTGAGCTCGAGCGCGCCGAACCACTCCTCCCGCTGCTTGCCCTCCCGCAGCCAGTACGTGCTGCGCAGGCCCTCGGCCGGCTGCGATTGCAGGAAGCCGCGGAGCTGGCGGGGGTCGTCGTCGATCGAGATGAACACGACCGAGAGCGGCGTCGCGCTGCCGGCGAGGCGAGCCGCCCATGATTTGAGCAGCGGGATCTCTTCCTTGCAGGGCTCGCACCAGGCCGCCCAAAAGTTCACCCAGGTGAAGCCCTGGCTCTGGCGTGGCAGCTCCGGCAAGGCCGGCTCGGACGGCGCGGCTTCCTTGGACAGGGGCAAGCTCGGCAACGCCGGGCCGCCGTCGTCGAGGCGCCCGCCGCACAAGCGCCGGGGAGGCCGCGGCGTCGCCTCCGCCGGCGTGGGGAGCGCCTTCGCCTGCGCCGCCTGCTCGGTCGCCGGCGGGGTCCGCGAAGAGGCCTGAACGGCCTGGCTGCGCTCTCGGGTGACCGTGACGGCCTTCTTTTCCTGCTCGCAGCCGCACGCCAGCAGCAGGACGACAAGCGGCACTACAGCCGACAGTCGACCCATGACACGAAGGCGCTGCGGTTGATGGATTCGTCGTCGCATTTTTCGCCAGCTCGCGAGGTCTCCCAGCCGCAATAGTCTTCCGATAGCTGAGCAAACTCGTTGCCCAGCCACAAGAGGCCGACCTTCTTTTCGATCTCCGGGTCTTTGGCGATTTCCTTCAGGTGGAACATCACGGAATTTGCGCGCCGGTGCGACAAAGCTCGATTTTTCGCCTGTGTCCCGGTCCGAGAGGCCCGCGCCACGACGAAGAAGTACCGGGCGCCGCGGCGCTCGAACCACTGCTGCTCGAGCAGCTGCTTGGCGGCCGCGTCCAGGTCTTCCTTGCCGACGTCGAACATCACGACCGCGCCGCGTTCCTTCAAGGGCGTGAACAGCTCGTTGAAGTCCTCGTCGCTGATGGAGGCGAAGGTCTTCACGTCGGCAGGCTTGCAGCCGCGGCGCGCACCGCCTTCCGCGAGCCCGCACGAATGCAGGACCCGCTCCAGGACCTGCTTGAAGCGCGGTGTGCAGTAGCCGAGCTCCGCCTGCGCCGCCACCGCCACCTTCGGGGCCTCCGCTTGCGGCGTCAGCAGCCGCTCCTTCGCCGAGACCACGGTCGACCGCACCACGACGCCCGCGCCAGCGAGCAGCACCAAGAAGGCGCCGCCGCTGATCCAAAACGCCAGCTTGCTCCCGCTCATTTCACCACCTCCGGCGCGAGCTTCGACAGCGTGTAGCGCAGGCCGATGTCGGTGTCCTCGTCACAGATTCGGCGAGCGCCCAGGTACATCTGCGGCGTGGACACCGGGATGCCGTTGTCGGCGGCGAAATGCAGGTGCCGGTTCAGGTTGGCCGCCGTCTGGCGATCGTCGATACAGCGGATCATGTCGGGACCCCAGCGCTCCTTGATCACGGCCCGCAGGATGGGCTCCCCCGCCTTGCCCGCTCGGGTCAGGTATTGCTGCTCCTCGTAGGCCCACTCCAGCACCTCCAG
>Ga0079224_100003916_pt1 | contig 19026 bp, 14 predicted proteins | sample Stecom2015_FD_80414 | JGI IMG/M metagenome (GOLD analysis project Ga0079224, IMG submission 80414) | Agricultural soil microbial communities from Utah to study Nitrogen management - Steer compost 2015 | ecosystem: Environmental > Terrestrial > Soil > Agricultural land | place: USA: Utah... | reverse complement strand
TTGCTCCCCCTGCGCGCCCGTTGCGCCTGTGGCACCGGCGGCCCCTGTGGCCCCGGCGGCCCCTGTGACTCCCGTGGGCCCGGCCACGCCCTGGATGCCCTGGGCTCCCGTGGCTCCGGTGGCGCCGGTGGCTCCCGTCGCGCCGGGTGCTCCAGTCGCGCCGGTTGCGCCGGTCGCTCCAGTGGGGCCGGCGTTGCCCGTCGGTCCGGTCGGTCCCGTGGCGCCCGTGGCCACGATTACCCGCCAATCACCATTATTCGTATCCCACCGGGCGATCGCGCTGTCTCGGAAGCCCAGCTCGAGAGGTAGACCTCGTGGCGTCCGAAATCGGTTAGCGACAAGGCTTCCAACATCCTGGCTCGTGAGGATGATCGAGTTCCCGTCGGCGCCGATATTCTCTACGAATAGGAGCCGGCCGTTGACGCCACCCGTCAGCCCCGTGAGAGTCTGCGCTCCCGTTGTCGACGATAGCCGCAGGACGGTGGTATCCGCGCTGAGGGCGAGATCGCTTGTCGTGCCTCCAACCAAAACGGCGGCCTGCGTCGTCCCGACGCGGAGAAGCTCGCCAACCTCCAGCCCTGTGAGGTCGACGGGGTCGCCGGTGACGGCATCAACCTGCCGCCCCTTGACGGTGCCGGCGGCCATGTCGGCCAACTTCGTGTTGTCGACAGCATTCGCAGCGATGGTCGTCGCGTTGCTGTTCGCGGGCGCCGTGACGTCTCCCGTCAGCGCGGCGCGCTCCAGAGAAATCGACCCGCCGGTCGCCGTGTTCCAGGTATTACTCGTCGAGTTGACGAGCGTCAGGTCTTCGGGATCGCCCGTACCGGCGGTAGTCCTGCCTTTGAGGCGAGCACTCGCCATGTCGGCAGCCTTCGTATTGTCGACGGCGTTCGCCGCGATAGTCGTGGCATTCGAGTTCTGGGCGGCCGTAACGTCGCCGGTGAGCGCAGCACGCTGCACATCGGACGCGCTCGCGATGATCGACGTGGAGCCGCCCACATCCACCACGCCCGTTGTGTACGTGAGCCCGGCTCCCGCGAGCGTCGACAGCGGGTGGCTGACGAGGTTGGCTCCCACGCGCGCCGGAATCGAGTCTGCGGCTACAGCCAAAGTTGAGGGGGCCGCGCTCGATCCAGTCGGGTTGGCAACGATGACGTTCGCTGCCTGCGCGGCGAGTTTACTGAGCGCGATACCTGCCGCCGCGTTTACGTCGGCATCAACGATCACGCCCGCAGCAATGGCTGTCGTGCTGCTGCCTGATGCCTTCGTGACATCCCCGAAGAGCGGGCCCGTCTTCGTCTGGGCGATGGCGGCGGCGGCGTTGACGTCCGCGTTGACGATCACGCCAGGCGCGATCGCTGTCGTGTTGCTGTTCGCCGGGGCAGTTATGTCTCCGGTCAGCGCCGCCCGCTCGAGCGAGATCGACCCGCCGGTTGCGGTGTTCCACGTGTTGGTAGTCGAATTGACCAGCGTGAGGTCTTCAGGGTCTCCTGAAGCCGCGGTCGTGCGGCCTTTCAGCGAGGGCGAAGGCACGTTTGCCGCCTTCGCGTTCGACACGGCGTCGTTTGCGATCGTCGTGGCGTTGCTGTTCGCGGGCGCTGTGACGTCGCCAGTCAGCGCCGCGCGCTCGATAGACAAGCTCCCACCCGTCGCCGTATTCCAGCTAGCGGTGGTTGAGTTTACGAGCGTGAGGTCTTCTGGCGCGCCAGCGCTGGCCGTCGTCCGCCCTTTGAGGCTGGGGCTTGGGACGTTGGCGAGCCGCGAGTTTATGATGCTCGCGAGAGCGATGGCGTTGTTGACCCACTGCCATCGGCTGCCCGTGTAAACGAACAGAACCGACTCTTGTCCGCCCTGCGATGTCCCCAGCACAACTGGCGTGGTGTTCTGGGAGAACAACCCGAAGTTCATGCGGTCTGCGGCCGCCGTCGCGGTCGTCGAGTCTTGGACGAGGGTCAGCGACCCGGCGCCGATGTGCCGAACGATGAGGAGTTGGCCGGATTCAGATGGTGCTGAGAACCCGTTGATCGTGCAGGTCGTCCCGTTGAACGTCAGGATGTTCGTCCCAGACGCCACGGAGTAGGTGGCGATCGAGCCTGAGGCCGTTGTGTCGGAGGCTAGATTCTCAAAGCGGATGATCGCGCCGACTTGAGCCCCGGTCAGGTCCTGCGGGTCGCCGCTACCTGCCGCATCTGCACGACCCTTGATGCTCCGCGCCGCCATGTCCGCGGCCTTCGTGTTGTCCACTGCGTTCGCGGCAATCGTCGTGGTATTGCTGTTCGCGGGCGCAGTGACGTCGCCAGTAAGCGCGGCTCGCTCGAGCGAGATGGACCCACCCGTCGCGCTGTTCCACGTGTTCGTGGTGGAGTTGACCAGCGTGAGGTCTTCAGGATCCCCCGTGGTCGCGGTCGTTCTACCCTTCAACGATGGCGACGGGACGTTTGCGGCCTTGGCATTGGACACCGCGTCGTTCGCGATCGTCGTCGCATTGCTGTTCTGCGCGGCGGTGACATCGCCAGTCAGCGCCGCACGCTGCACCTGGTCGCTCGTGACGACGATGCTCGTCGACCCGACGACGTCGAGCGCCGTGTTCCCACCGGACAGGACCAGGCCTGCGCCGTCAACACCGGCGCCGAATGTCGTCGTGTTGCTGTTGGCGCCCGCGGCGACAACGCCGGTCAGCGCGGCTCGCTCAATTGAGACGGATCCCCCCGTACCGGTGTTCCAAGTAGCGCTGGTCGAGTTTACGAGGTTGAGGTCTTCCGGGTCCCCCGCGCCCGCCGTGGTGCGTCCTTTGAGGCGCGGCGAAGCCATATCCGCCGCCTTCGCATTCGTCACCGCGTTGCTGGCGATGGTTGTCGCGTTGCTGTTGGCGGACGCTGTCACGTCCCCAGTCAACGCCGCGCGCTCTACAGAGAGGGATCCTGGGGTCGCCGAATTCCATGACGCCGACGTCGAGTTGACGAGGGTCAAGTCCTCAGGGTCCCCTGCCGCCGGTGTTGTTCGACCCTTCAAACTCGGCGACGCGACGTTCGCGAGCTTCGCATTCGTGACGACGTCGTTGTCGATCGTCCAGGACGTGCCGTCCGCGGAGACCGTGATGTCGCCCTTGTCCCCGTCTCGAACGATGCTTGTCCAGACCGCCGCACCCGCGCTGCTGTCCTGGCAAACGTAGAGGACCCCAGTGCTGATGCGGAGCCACAGCATGCCCACGCTGAAGCCCGCGGCACCGTCGTTCGCCGCGGACGGCGCCCCCGAGGCGGAGACGAAGATGGGCCTGCCGTTGTAGGCACCGAAGCCGTCGCGCAGCCGGATCTGGTTGGTTACGAACCTGACCCCGCCCGCGGTGGATGGATCCCCGTTGTTGAGCCCCGCGGGACCCTGGTCCCGTAGGATGAGCCCCTCGTCCTCTCGCTCCCCGGGGAAGCGATCCGGTGTCCTCGGCATTATGCCCCCGCTTCTGTTGGTCGGTTCCTACCCCTCGGTCGTCCCCTCTTCGGCGCGGGCGCGGGCTCCAGAGCGGCAACGGTGGCTGCACCGTGCCTTCGCTCTCTCGCCTCTGCCCGGCGCCTATTCAGGTCCTCCAGGGCTGAGTTCTGAACATCGGGACGAACGTCGATTGGAGTCGTGCCCGATGCTTCGGCTGTGACATGACCGGCCGCCACCTGCGCTTCGAGGGCAGCGAGCTTCGCCTTCTCCGCGTCCAGCGTCTTCTTCGCCAACCCGATCGCGTCCCGCAATCCAAGGGCGCGACCTTCCGCGAGCGTGCGATGTCGCTCGTTCATGAGCTTGAGGTTGTCGACAGCCGCGTGGACCCGCGCGAGGTACTCTTTGATCAGGCTCGCGGTCGGAATGTCGAAACGGCCTGCATCTCGCTCTGCGTCGACGCGCTCGAAGATGCTCTTTAGCGTCGACTGCTGAATCTCGTTCAGCGCGAGCTGGTAGCCTTCCTTGCGATAGACGTCGCGCTCAACAGCCGCTCGCATGTCGTCGTACTTGACGCCCAGCTCATTGATCGCGCCGATCTTCCCGTGAGTTTTGGCTGGATTCATCAGCAACCCGGTCGCATCAAGTCCAGCTGATGACCGTCAGCTGGTCCGGCGTCGCTCCCGAGCCGTTCAAAGCAAACTCGAAGCGCAGCTGCCCTGCAGCGAGCGACGCCCCCGGGTAGACGTCATGATTCGCCGAAGCATCGGCGCCGTTCCGCAAGAGGACGCCGTTGAGATAGATGTCGTGGTCGTTGACGAACGATCCTGCTGATAGATCACCGAGATCGATGTCGAGATTGTTGTCACCCGCCGGGCCCGAGACGTTGGCGTTGGCGGCAACGTCCGCGGTCAGCACCGCGACGAGCTTCGTGCGGGATACGACGGCATTACGTGCCTGCACGATGGCGCTCAGAAGCGACACCTCCCCGAACGCCGTCTCGAAGGCGTCCCACTCTCCCGTAGTGTCGGAGAGCTTGATACCCCCAGACTGCGCCCACGTGGAGCCCGCTTGATTGCCGTCGTCGAACAGCAACTCGCCCGCGCCGAAGACCCGCAGGTCGCCTGCGGTGGTCTCTACGACGCCGTCTGTTCTGCCTACGTCGATCGGGCGCGTGCCACCCTCGTTCACGGTGACACCGTTTGCGAAGTCGACGTCGATCGCGTTGTTCTCGTAAACGTCGACGTCTGACCCAACCGTGAGGGTGGTGGCTCCTCCGGCAGACCCCTCTGTAAAGTTGAGAAGATCTGCGTCCGCTGCATCGCGGATGGCCCATTGGATACCAGCGCCGAGGTCGAGGTCTGCGTTGGCTGCCAGCTCGACGGGTGCCGACCCTTGGTTGACGTATGCGCGCTGCAGCGTGACGTCGACGCTCGCGGACTGATCGACGAAGCCGTTGAGCGAGAGGAAACTCGCCTCGGGGAAGGCGTCAAAATTGATTCGGAAGACGTAGTTGTAGTTGACCGTCTTCCCCTCGATATCCGCGACCGGACACGCCTCGAGGTCGTCAAACGCCGCGTTCGGTCGAACGAAGCTGAGCTTCACGCGATTGCCGGCGGACGTGTCGTCGAACGCGGCGCCGTCGGCGCCGGTCGACTCGTTCTGGAGGAGCGCGAAGACGTCCCGTCCGGAAGACTGCACGATCTGGCCAGTCGAGGCGTCGCGCACGATCGCCAGGTTCTTCGGGTGGAGAGCGTCAGAGCCCACCAGCTCGGTCAGCTCGTGCGCCCCGAACGCGCCGCCGTTCAGGGCCGACTGAGCGACGACCGCGCCGTTTTGTGTGAGCGTGATCGCCGCAACTTGCGTCGGCGCCTGACCGCCCGAGACGCCGAGAATTTGCCAGTTTTGAGCCGCCGTGACCGTGATGTCCGTCAGGACATTCGCGCGGCAGAGGAACTTCTTCTCCTCGAGATCGTTCAGATCCGTGTTGAGGTCGAAGACCGCGCGCTTCTTCCCATTGACGGTCGGAACGTCGTCGTACCAGTTGCCCGCACCGTCATCCCAAAGGAGGCGCTTGACCTGCGAGCGCAGGCCGTTCAGGTCGTCTTCGATGCTGGTGGTAGCCGACTCTAACGTCGTGCCAGCAGCGACGGTGTCATCGTAGACCCCGGATTGCGCGATCTGGGCGTCTTGCCGTAGGAAGGTGCGCGACATGAACTCTCCTTGCGAGGGAGAGCGCGCATAAAAGGTCTATCAGTCGCTGCTACTCTGGCGCATCGAGCGAAACGTAGTCGACCCAGAGCTTGTCTGCTGGCCGTGGAGCGACCTCGAGAATGACGGTGTCGTAGCCAGACCCGGGCCCTTGGCTCTCGTTGATCGTATAGTCATCGATCAACTTGAGGCGCTGGCCATTCCAATAGACCTGGATCGTCAGGAAGGGCAGGTTGTGTGTGAACTTGTCGCCATCAGGCACGGTGAACACGAGGTTCGACCCGTTCTTGCTGCCGACGAGGTCCTGTCCCGTTCGATAGCGCGCGCTCGACAGGAAGAGCTGCGAAGCCGTCTGCAGGGAGAGGAAGTTGACGAGGTACACACCAGTGCCTCAGACGAGAACTGCTGTTTTAGGCGACAGCGAAGTCTGCCGTAAACGGAACCGCGCCTCCCGTGCCACGAACCGCTAGCGTGGAGGTGGCGCCGACGCCAAAGGCAGACGCGCGCGCGGTGTTCGCGCCAATCTGCATCTCTTGGCCGGCGCCCCCGTACCCGACGAAGAGCGGGTTTGCGGGATCCGAGTTTGCAAAGTTGAAGCCAGACATCCTGCGCCCCAGAAACAGCGTGAGCGCCCCCGAGGCGTCCGCTGCGACCGGCGCCGAGCCCTGGATCACGACCCGCTCCGAGCCCCACAGCTGCGCCGGAGCCAGCACCAGAGCTGGCGCGGAGGCGGTTCCCGGCACCCCACCTGTCACGGTCTGCAAGGTCAGCCAGAACTGGCTGGTATCCAGGAGACCCGCGTCGATCGGCTGCCCCGCGGCGAACGTGGCAGGATTGAACACCGCCCGCACTCGGTTGGTTCCCGGCATGCTGCTCAGCCTGCTTCGCTCGACGCTCGGATCGAGGTAGCCAGCGCCGTTGCTCACCGTGAACAACGTCACGAAGGCTGGGGCGCCGTCGAACTGCACCGATGCGTTGATTCGATATCCGTCAACCCCGACCTGTTTCGGGATCAGGAGGTCGACGATGCCGGGGGCTCGGTAAGCTACCGTAAATCTGGGTGTGGTCATCGGCCCGAGGTCTCCTTACGAACGTGCGGGTCATAAGTGCTTGCGGCAGCCAGCCCGGACTCCTTCCGAGCCTCCTCGCGAGCTTCCTTCCACGATTCCGCTTCCTGACCCTTGTAGTTCGGCACCAGCCGCGACTTGAAGACGTGGTCTTTCTCCCGGCGCGCCATCTCGGAGCCGCGCGCGGCTCGGTACCCGCTCTCCTTGTTCGCCTTGCTCATCCAGCCGCCGGAGGGCCCGTCTTTCAAGACGAAGCTCGCGCCCGCCGGGTTGAAAACGAGTTCGAGAGGCTCGCCTGCCTCCTCCACTCGGAAGTCTCCAGACCGGATCAGCTCGTACTCTGCGAACCGCAGCCGGCGCTGCAGGAGTGTCCCGTCTGGTCGCTTGAACGTGTACGTAGGCATTCACATCTCCATCTTCATTTGACTGGGATGTCCCAGTTCTTGGTGGTCGCAAGCACCGCCGCCATGTGCTTGCAGACGAAATTCTGACGCTCGGGGTCCCGAATGTCTGGCGGTGACGCGGTTCCCATCAGAGGGCCGAGCTGGTACTGCTTCTGACCGGTGGCGTGGTACTCCGGCCCCTGCCACTGCCAGGCGGGGCACGAGCATGACAGCTCGAGGTCCATCTTCGAGAACTTCGTAGTGTTCGCCCGGGGGCGCATGGCACGCACCTTCACTGCGTAGACGTGGTTCCCGCGAACGCTGAAGACCCATCGGAGCTTCTTCCGGTCGGCACGCTTGAGCGTGACCTGGACCTTCCGCGACCGGCTCAGGAACTTGGGATTCAGTCCACTGAGGATTTGCTCCGCGGTCGCGGCGACGCGCGCCGCCGTACATGCCTGGTAGGCAAGTCGGAGCACCGGCGCGCTGTCGAGAAGATGCAGCTGGGCGACGAACTCGGGGTCGACCGCGCCCGCGTTGTGGGTGTTCGATTTGTCGTCGCGGTACGGGTACTTCGTTCGGCTCCCGTCGTCCGCCTTGTCGCCGAGCCCCATGAACGACGGCGACGTACCGCCCTCGTCGACCCAGCGCGTCTCCGCCGGCTGGTCTTCTTCTTTAGCCCAGCTGTCGGGACGGTCGATCCGGTGCGTCGAGCCCGGCTCCGTGTCGGGCTCCCGGATGTCGTCCACCGGCTTCGAGAACGTCTTGTAGCCGACGGCGTCCCCGTCCAGAGACACACCCTTCCCCGCCGGGCCACCACTCGGCAGCTCTGCCGTTGCCCGCGGGTCTAGGTTGCGCGCTAAGACGGGGAGTGGCCTCACGAAGCGGCTTTCCAGTCTTCGGGTCTCGCCGCTGCGGATTTGCGCTCAAAGTCAGCTTCGCTGACGCTCCCGTCCTCCATCAGAGCGACCATCCGCCGCTTCGCGAGTTGAGGGTCGAGCGGCCCTTCGCGGCGCTTCGTACCGCCCTTGACGTAGTGCAGGTAGACCCGGCCGCGCCCGCCGAAGGATTCCTTGTCGGTGGCCACCCTCACTCCGTGCTCGCGAAGATGCTCCCGGAAGGCATCGAGAGCGTCATCGTCGGCCTTCTTCCGATCCAGCTCGTCGTAGGCTTCCTCAGCGGCGTCTGCGTCAACGGGACGTCCCGCATTCCACGTGGAGCCGACCGAGTATAAGTTGCTCCCCTGCCCCCCGTGCCAGTCCATGATCTCTCGCACGATGCTCGGGTCGTCGGGTGCGGGGATCTTCTTCGCCACCCTCTCGCTGGCTGCCTTGAACTTGTCACCGTACTCTTCGGTATTCTGCTTCCACTCCTTCGCGTCTTCCTCGCTCATGTTCTCGGTTGGGTCTGCAGGCTTGCCTTCCTCGTAGCGCGAGCGCTTCTCATCCTCCGCTGCGATCATCGGGCGGCTACCACCCGCGTATGGCACGAGGATCTTTTCGACCCGATCGAGGATCCCGAGCCCTGGAATCTGGAAGTTCTCCCCGAGCGCCTGCACATACCCGAGCACCTTGATCAGGTTGAAGAACATGCGCTCGTAGTTCGCCTGGTCCCCGTAACCCTTGGTGAAGCGGGCAGCCTTCAGAAGGTTGTCAAGAATGGAGTCGACTCCCTCGAGAGACAGCGGCTCCGCCTCGACGAAGGCGAGCCGGTCGACGCTCTTGACCCGGGTCCTCAGCTTCGCCTTCTCGAGGATTGCGTGCACATCAGGCAGGTTCAGGTGCCAAGCTGCCTGAGCCAGCGCGACCATGGCTTCCTTGAACGATAGACTGATCGCGCCAGGGCGCATCGCCCCGTGGCCCGACAACAGGCGATACAAGTGCTTCAGGCTCTCGATAGCGCCCTGCACCGAATCAGCGGCGTCGGGGGCGGAGAAGCTCGGAAGCCCGTCCGGAGGGAGCATCACCTCGCCGCGGGCCACCTTCTCCAGTCCGGAGGCCTCCGCCGCCCCTGCATGGTCGAGAAGCTCGTCCATCAGCCTCGCAGCCGTCTTCTCGTTCATCTTCGCCATGTGCAGGGCCCATTTGATCTTACCGACAGCGACATGCGTACTCAGCCAACCGAGCGCCTCCTGGTCGTCACCAAACGCTGCTGCTGCCTTCTTCAGTTCCTTCGCGCCAATGTCCAGCACTCGGGAAATGTTCGGCGCGAAGTCTAGGGCCTCCTTCTTGAACTTGTCGCCGTACTCCTCGGTGTTTTCCTTCCAAGCCTTTGCGTCTTCCTCGCTCATGTTCTTCGTGGGGTCCGCAGACTTCCCCTCTTCGAACCGCGAGCGCTTCTCGTCCTCGGAAGCTGACCTGGAGAGCGCCTTCTCCCGCTCGTACTCGTCGAACTCGTCATGATCCTGAGCGGTCCAGCGCGTCCGAACCGCCATCTCGGCCTTTTCGATGATCTCGGCCAGGTCCTCTTGTCCGAGGTGGGCACATCCCTTGGCGAGACAAGACAGGGCGGTGGCGACGTTTCGCCGCGGTTTGCGCCCAGCGATGATCTCCTTGCAGGCGTAGATCACGGTGTTGAATTCGAGCTTCCCTTCCTTCGACAGGGTCGACTTCGCGGCCGAGACATCGATGTGCTCGGCAAGGGTCTTCCTCAGAATCTGAGCGAGGCGAACACGGCTCGGGGCCTCCCCGGCCGGCGGATGCTCGAGAGCGTGCGCCATAGCTTCGAGCTGATGCGCAGCCTTTGCGCCGACGTCGTCTGCCACCTTCGGGGCTCCTACCTCGAGCGCAGCAATCAGGCTGCTCAGCCCGTCGGTATCGAGCTGGCCTTGTTCCCGAGCCTGCTTGGCAAGGCCTCTGAGTTGTTCGACGACTTCTTTTGGTTCCAGCATGGGGAAGCTCCGTCTCTGCACCTGGCGCACGCGGACGTCCTCGAGAACACGCTCGAGTTCTTCCGCCTTTTCGGGGCGCAAGTCCTGTTTGATTTCCTCGTAGTCGATACGATTCGCGGCGAGCGCCACGGCCTGCAGCGCCTTGTGCATCTTGAAAGCCGTCTCGGGGATCCCTCGAATGACGTCCCCCGCGACTTCGAAGAAGTGGTCCTTGTGACTCGACTTCTCGATGAGCTTCGTCGCCTTATCGATGTATCGGAGGAGCTGGTCACAACGCATTCGCGCGTCGCCGAGTTCCTCCATAACGTAGGTCATTGCGCTCATTTGCTCACATCTGCTCGGCGAGCGGCATTCCGCATCCGACGCCGTTCAGCAGATTCGTTATCGAGTAGACGAACCCGGCTACGCCAGCGGGGACCGCATCGGGCCCCTCGCCAGCGACGTCCCCCTCCCGTCGAACCTCTCCTGCAAACATTCCTCAGGAGGGGGCTCAAAAGTGGACTAGGGCGCCGTCGTCTGGAAAGCCTCAGGGAACTCGCTCACCAAGAGCACACGCATCTCGGTGTCCGTCTCTGCCGCGGCCACGGCTCGGATCACGTCCGGACGGTCCTCGAAGTCAGCCCGCAGACGGGCGAGCTTCTTTCGGAGCGGGAGGTCGAAATCGTAGATGTCGGGGAAGCCGGCGCAGACCGCCCGCGCAATCACGCGCCGGGGGTCGATATCCTGGAATGATCCCTCCCCTGGGTCCCGCGGCGCCTCCGAGGTTGCTGCCGGAGCCTTTGCCTCGGGCGCGCGCTGAGCCTTCCTCGGGCCGTTGGTCGTGGTGAACTTCATGCCCTCCGCTTCGAAGGTCTGCACCTCCGCGGGCGCGCCATCCAAGCCGCTCAGATCGACGGTGTCGGTCCCACCGCCGACGGTCGTCGAGACCCGCATACCCATCGTGTCGAGGGCCTTCGGCGCTGCGACGTGCCCCACGACCCGGCCCTGTGTTTCCGGACCGCGCACGGGCTCGACGCCCGGATGCGAGTAACGACGCGATTCGATCTCGGCCAGATAGACCTCGCGGTCCTCCGGAGAAAGGCGCGCGAGGTACTCATCCCGTGTCATGCCGCGTCCCGCGTCGATCTTCACGCTCTCGGCGGCAGCGATGACCTGCTGGGTGTTGCTGCCGTTCAGCTCCGTCCGAGCGCCGCCGCGCGAGTTGGCCACCGTCTTCAGGCTCCGCACCGGGACACCATCCTGCGACTCCGTGCTCAGGTAGCGTCGCTGCTGATTCGACTCTCGGACATTCGCCGCGTGGTCGGCGTAGTTCCCGACGACCTGTTCCTCGGAGTCGGTCGTGGCGATCAGAGTTGATGCAGCGCGCGGTGCCACGGGGTTCCCGGTGTCCGCGGGGCGCACCTTGATGTTTGCCCGCTGCGGCGCGGCGGGACCGGCGGACTCGTCGTAGGCTGACTCGAGAACAGCCCAACCCGTCTTGATTGCGCCTTTGAAGGTCGGCAGCGGCTGCGCAGGGCGCCCCGCCACCTCCACGTTGTACCCGTCAAAGCCGATCTCCATGCCTCTCTGCACGGTGATACCGGCCATTCCGAAGTCGCGCGTCGCAATGTACTTCTGCATCTGAGTCTGCATCGTTCATCTCCTCTGGGTTCTGTTTTTGGCGCGCGAATGCGGCCTCAAAGAGGCGGCTCCATCGATGCTTTATCGATGCTCCGGCAGCGGCTGGGCCGAGTTTAGAACCGCAAATGAAGAAAAGCCGCCCGGCTTCCCGAGCGGCTCCCCCACAACTGGTCGCGCCGAGACTCAGAAGCGAGTCACGATGAGGCGGGTCAGCGCGCGCGGGTTGAAGGCGCCGATGCCCACGTTCTCGAAGCACGAAAACCCGATCGTCCGCGCCTTCGGGTCGTCCGCGGACAACACCGTCAACTCGGTGCGCACCGGGAAGCGACCGAAGTTCTCCGGCTCGCCACAGACGTACACGAAGCCAGCCGGAACCAGACGGCTCGTGATGATCTGCGCGCCCCACAGCGTCGACTGAAGACCAGTCTTCAGCAACGTGGCCTGGGTCTCGATGTCGAGGATGTCGCGACCGAACTTGCGGATGTCAGCGTAGTCCACCGCGTTCATGTAGATCCGCGCGACCCGCAGGTCGTGACGCTCGATCTCCGCGAAGGCATCCGCCAGGACGCTCGGCGAGATCGGAGCCACCACCGCGACGTCCGGGTTCGTACCACCCGCGAGGGTGTCGAAGCCCGACACGGCGATCGAGTCGAGCACCGCGAACACGCGCTCATCTTCCGCCGCCTGGATCTGCGCCTTGGCGAGGTCCTGAGCGCGCTCGATGAGGTCGAAGCGACGCTCCTTGATCTGCGTGAGCGGGATCTCCGGGTTCGAAGCGACCTCGAACAACGGGAAAATCACACGACGCGGCTTTTGGATCGAAACGATGTTCTGGCCTTCTTCGCCGACCACGAACGCCGTGACTTCCGGGTCCTTGTCGTAGATGGGCAGTGCGCCATCAGGCAACTGCTCGACGAGGAACGTCTTGCGGCCCACCGCGGTGTAGTCGCGGCGGAGGCGGAGCGGCTGCACCATCGAAGCTGCGAGCTTCGCGCGACCTGCCGCGGTCTTGATGTACTCTGAGATCAGCTGCTGCTTGACCTGATTGGAAACTTGCTGCATGGCCTGGTTCTCCTGAGCGGTTCCTGGTTTTTGCCTAGGGTTTCGCGCCGCTCAGATGCGGAGATCGAACACCAAGAGTGAGTTGTCGGCGTCCGGGGCAACCTTCACGACACCGAGCAGCGTCGCGGTTGCACCCTCAACGAGGTTGTCCGAGTCAGCTGCCGGGCCCTTGTTGGTGAGCAGACCGTTCAACGAGGCGTAGAGCAGGTCGCCAACGGCGTACGTCAGCGTCGCGCCGCCCGTAAGGTCCTCGGTCTCCCAGATGGACACGCCGTACGTGCCAAGCCCGCAGAAGTACGGACCATGACCGCTTGCAACACCCGGGATATTCTCGAAGGCGTTACGAACAGCGTCGTTGATGAAGATGCCGAGCGGACGGCGGCCGGTGTACGGCGAGCCCGCGGGGCCACCGATGTAGCCGTTGCCGGCGTCGGGGCGCGTGAAGGCGACAGAGCCGCCGAGAACGCCGAGCTGGGCGATGCCCGCCAACGTCGTAGAGATGGTACCTGCCGTGGTGATCAGCGGATTCGGCTGCGTGAACGCATCGGGGGCGAGAAGGCCCACGGTGTTTCGGATGCCAACGTGGAACGCCTGAATGCGTCCCGACGTCTCCCTGAAGTCACCCGAGCCTTGACCAAGTGAAAGAGGCATTGGTTACTCCTGTGAGGTTTCGACTAGCTGGGGTGTTCTGATCTTCATCTTCACATATGGTGGGCCGGGCTCTGCACTGGTGAGGTACAGAGGCCGGCCCTTGCCTGAGCGAAACCTCAGGAGCGAAACACGTTGCTCACGTCGGGAGCCGAGGCCCACATGCTCGACAGACGGTTGATGTCCTCCGAGTCCGAGCCACCACCACCTGACGTGCCGCCACCGAGCACACTCACCCCTGCGGAAGGGCGAGTGCCGACGGTACGAGTCGATGCCGTGCGCGCGGGTGCGGCGTGGCCCGACTGGAGGGCGCGTGCCTCGAGTGCGAGCTGCACCTCGTTGCTCGACGCGAAAATCTGCTGCAGCGCGGGGTCCTCACCACTCAGACCGAGGTCCATGTCGGGAGCATCCAGCTGAATCGACTGCTCGGAGAAGTCGCCGGGATCCTGCAACATCTGGTCGACGAGGGCGTCGTCGGCCAGCATCTGCTGCTGACCCTGCGCCAGCTGCTGACCCTGCGCCAGCTGCTGCTGCCCCTGCGCCAGCTGCTGCTGCTGCTGACCTTGAAGCTGCTGCATCGCGTTCTGGACGAGCTGCTGCACCTGCGCTTGAACCTGGTCCTGCGTCGCGAGCGGGCCGAGTTGCTCGTTGGCGGCCTTCATCAGGCCAGGCAGTGCGATCTTGAACGCAGCGGGTCGGCTTGCGACGGGCAACTGAAGGAGCCCAGCCGCGGCTTGCTTGATGAGAGCATAGGCCTCTTTGCCCACCTGCTTCTCGTCCTCCCCTTGGGCTTCCTTCTTCTCGTCGTCACCCTGGGCCTCCTTCTTCTCGTCCTGGGCCCTGCGACCACGAGCCTGCTTCGACTGGCCCTCCTCGTCCTCATCCTCCTCTTGGGCGCGGCGGGCGCGGGCTTCCTTCGACTGCCCCTTGTCGTCATCGTCGCTGTCGTCCTGCTGGGCCCGGCGCGCGCGAGCCTGTTTCGACTGACCTTCGTCATCGTCGCCGTCGTCGTCCTGCTGCTGCGCCCTCAGGCGACGACGGGCCTCCTTTGACTGCCCCTTGTCGTCGTCCTTCTCCTTCGCCTCATCCTTCTTCTTCTGGATGTTCTTCAGAAACTCGGGCGGCAGGTCCTTCGCCTGCTTGGCCTGGCCTTCGTCGGCGTCATCGTCATCGTCATCCTGCGCCGCCTCCTTCGACTGACCGTCATCGTCGTCATCGTCGTCCTGCTCTTGGGCGAGGCGCGTCAGCGTCGAGTTGAGATTCGACAGCGGAAGGTCCATCAGGGAGAGGGCCTGGTCCTCGATAACCGCCTCGGAAGCAGTCTTGGGGAGCATCAGGCGCGCGACTCGCGTCGCGACCTCAGCCTTGGCGTGAACCTCTGCGTACGAAGCCTGGCGCGAGGGCGACACGCCAGGAGATCGCTCTGGGTTGTTGAAGGTGTCGCTGCGATACTGAGGGAACCCGATCTCGTCGCGCTTCGTGTTCCCGTCGGGGCCCTGCTCCGCCTTCCAACCTTTGCCGGGTGGGTTCTGGTCCTCCGCGAAGTCGCTCGGGCCGCCGATCACGTAGGCGTCTGCCGCCGGCTGCTGAGAGAGATGGTCCTGATTCATGGCACGAGGGTCCTCAGCGACTCTCTTCAGCTGCCCCGCGATCTTTTGCCGGCTCCAAGTGGTGCGTTCGCGCATACGAAAATGCCCTTTCTTCGCCCCCTAGGAGGCGCATAAAAAGATTTCAGATCCCCAAATCAAAAAGTCGCCCCTTCGTGACGAGGGCGAGCTTCTCGGTTTGGTTGGGCTCACGCCCAAGAGCCCGGCTGCATGCAGCCAGGTAGCTATCGACGTCGACGTATGAAGACATGCCGCCAACAGCGAGCACGGTCCGGTAGATGCGCGCCTCGCCCGCAACTCCCGGGTTCTTCCGAAGTAGGTCCAGAACCCGAGATATTGCGAGCACATCGCGACCTGAGAACCGCTGGGAGGCCTGCACCGCATGCCAACCACCAGCCTTGTGCAGCAGCACACCCTGCGTGATCTTCTGGGCGTTCGCAGGGTCTCCCAACAGGCGTTCGACGACGTGCGCGAGACGCCGCCGCAGGGGGTTGGCACTGGCGGGGACCAATGTGTGATTGGCGTGGTCTTCCTGGACGTTGTTGCCTGGCGTCTTTCCGCCCATGTCCTGCCGGACCTTCTGCACCGCGCGGTCGGTCAACGTCTTCGCGAGGTCCTTCACCACCGAGTCGAGAGGGTCGACGTCTTCCTTCGGAGCCTCTTCCTTCTCTTTATCGGCTCCACCGCCCGGAAACTGCTGTTGCTCCTCGCCAAAATCGAATTGAGCCTTTCGCGCGGCCTTTGAGAACCGCGAATCGAGTGGCGCCTGCGCGGGCATCGAAAAGGCGACCTGCAATCGATTGGCGTGCAGCCGATCGTAAACTGCTGCTTCCTCTTGAGTCAGGATGTTCCGCAGCACCGCGCCGGGAAAGGCGGGATTGCCAACCCACGACGCCTCGATGAACCGGTTGGACCCTGGTTCCTCTTTGACGTGACCGCACAGTTCCGCGACTTTGCGCTCGAGACCGAGGATGTCCGAGAACTTGTTGCCCTTCTCGTATTTGATATGCGAGCAAAGTTGAGTCTCGTCGGCAGCGCGGTTCCCGCACTTCGTGCAGAGCGTGAACGCCACGTTGGCGCCCATCGAGAGCGTCTGCAGTTGCTTCGAGTTGATGGCGGCAACGAGCGGCTTGTGCTTCCGGTGCGTCGCAACGAGAATGTCGATGTAAATGCTGTCGCCGATGTCGCGCGCCGCCGCGTCGACGATCTTCCCTTTCGACATCTCCGGGATCTGGAGGTGTTCGAGGTAGTTCTCGCCACCAACGAATGTCCGGAACGACGCCAGGAGGAGTTTACGCTCCCAGGCGTCGTGGTTGTTGTTGATGAAGCGCGCGCTCTTCTGCGTGACGAGGTAGTCCGCGAAGGGCCGGTCAACGGTGAACCCGTTCTCGAGGTGGCGCCCCAACGGCCCAGGACCGCGATCAGTATCGACTGACGCCACGATCGTCGCGTGGGACAGCATGTACTCTTTGGGCGAAAACTGAGCGAGAGAGATCTTTGAGGCCTCTCGGGTCGCAAACGCTGAGCCGAGCGCCTGCGCACTGTCGCGGACTCGATCCCAAACCGGGATGTTGATCTCCGGCTTGATGATGTTGGCGTAGGCGTACTTCGCGAAGGCCATAGTTCAATTGCCGTAGTCAACGGAGCCGGTGAGCAGCGTCTCCCACCCAGCTCCGATCCGGAGAGCAACAGTTGATGGGCTCGTGTCGAGCTTGAACGAGGCTTGGAAGAGCCGCTGGCGACCGGCGAGTGCCTGCACACCGATGCCTGATGCCAAGAACTCGACGGTGATGTTGATGACGGGGTCGACTCCGCCGGGGTAGCTTACCGGGTCCTTCTGGTAGACTCGGATCGAGTGGAGATTGCCCGCCTTGCTGTGCACGTCGCCGTAGTCCCAGCTGCGGAACCCGCTCATAGCCGACCATGGTTCGCGGCCGCCGATCCGACCATGCAGGGTCTTCACGTAGTCGAAGACCCCTTCGCCGACCTCACCCACGAACGTCGTCTGAAGCTTCGACAGGGCGTCTTCGTACGAAGTGTGCGCCGCAGAGCCGGCGACTCGAGCCCGAGGTGCGCGCTGGTAGTTGTAGGACATCACCACTCCACAGGCTCGCCGTCGGGCCCCAACACGTCGGAGGTCTTGATGAGGTGCATGCACGCGGTGCACGCAAGCAGCTTCATCCGCTGTCCTCCCTCCATCTTGTAGGTTGCCCGTCGCATCGGTCCGCCCTTGCAGTTCGGGCACCCGAGCTTCTTTGATGCCAACTCATCCTTCGTGGCCCGGTACTTACGATCGGACCCAGCCCAGTAGGCTGCGTCCTTCTTCCGCGCCTGCTCTTGCACGAGAGCCGCCCACAAGTTGTATGCGACTCGATAGAACTTCGAGACCTCGTCTCGCATGTCCTCATCGCTCGCGGTTCGATAGCGATGCCACAGCTCGTCGTAAGCTCGTATCGAGTTGACACCAGTGTGGTAGAGTCGCGCCAGGTGCTTGTGAAAGTCAGCCGGCAGCTCGATCGTCCGCCAGATCCGGGCGCCCGCCGTCTTCAGGGCGTTTTGCGCGTCGTACCCCGGATAGTATCCGCTGTTGAGCGTGGGCGGGAGGAACCGCACGAACGCGGGGTTCACCCGAATCACCTCTTCGGGAGAGACGCGCTCGGCACCGAACGGCCACTGGACGTCCAGGAAGCCAATCCCTTGCAGGACTGCTATGACGCGGCCAGTATACGGAGACACCTCCGACCGCCCCGGTAGATACTTCTGCACGAAGTCACCGGGGCGAAAATCTTTGGAAAGCTCCCAATAGTCAGTCACGAGCCCCTCCCGTACGGAACCGAAAGCCGGCTCTTCAGGGCGCCAGCTCGCGACCGGTGTCGTCCTCACCGTCATTGACCGCCGACGATTGGTCGTCGCCGTAGGCAGACATGTAAGGCTCGTCCGAGTCAGTCTCGATCGGCGACATAGGGTTCTTGAAGGTGTCCATGTACGGCTCGTCAGAGTCGCGCTGGAGTACCTTGGCAGCCTTTGAGATTTGCTTCGCGGTGATCAGGCCATGCTCGAGCGCGTCCTGACGGAACTCGTCGCTCAGCACCGCGACTTCCGCTTGACGGTTTCTGAGGCTCTCCTCTCCGAAGACCAGGGCCTCGGTGGTGTCGGCGATGCGATCGAGGTGGTTGACCACCCTCTTCGCCGCCTCGAACGACATCCCCCACTTCTTGTGGTTCGCGGTGATGTTTTGCGCGAGCGCGTCGAGCTGGCCGAGGACCTCGTTCGCAGCACCCTTCTGTTCACTAGAGAGTCGCAGCATGTGCCTTACTCCGTTTTCGGTTTCCCTGAGGTTGGTGTCTTGGGCCGTGGCAAAAGAAGATCCGGCGGCTGCGCGCAACGAAGCCGAAAAGCGTCGCACCAGTTCCCCGAACGTCTGGACGTCGACCCTGTAGGGGCCGGAGCGCACCGCCAGCTCCACGGCTTGCTCTGGGGTAGAGACGCGGGGCAGCCATTCCCGGGCGGCTGCGAAAATCGCGCTGTAGTCGGTTTCCGCGAGGGCGCGCGCTGGGACCTGCTCCCCGCGAGGGTAAGGCTCGCGTGGGTAGTGCACCGACGGCTCGATGCCGTGGTACAGGGCCCGCTTCCTTCGCTCCTCGTCCATCGGAATCCCCGACGGATAAGAAGAAAGTAGATATTTCGTTGCGATCCGTGCCGCGGTCTTCTTCGTGCCGGACCTCTTGAGGATGGTCTCCCAAAGCTGCCGACCGTCTTGCTGGAGTGAGTCGGGGCTTCGTGCATTGCCGTACCCCAAGGGCTCCGTCGGACGCTCGCCAGGTGGGGGTTGCGGTCGCTTCCCGCGCACCTTTTTCACGTGTTCCGACTCTTCGGCGTCCTCCCACGCCTTGAGCTTCTCGTCGTACGTATCCCAGAGCTTCTTCGCGCGGTCGTATACCTTCGCTTCTTCGACGTCGATCGCCTTTCGGATCCTGGCGTACTTCTTCGGAGACAGCTTCTTCAGCTGTGCCAGCGTCCGAGTCTCAAACCGGCGCGCGCCCTCGTGGTCGTCGCCCTCCCCGTAGGCGCGAGCCCGGGCGGTAAAGAAGTCGCGGGCGGCGCGCAACCCCTGC
>Ga0079224_100003915_pt1 | contig 19027 bp, 22 predicted proteins | sample Stecom2015_FD_80414 | JGI IMG/M metagenome (GOLD analysis project Ga0079224, IMG submission 80414) | Agricultural soil microbial communities from Utah to study Nitrogen management - Steer compost 2015 | ecosystem: Environmental > Terrestrial > Soil > Agricultural land | place: USA: Utah... | reverse complement strand
GTGAAAATGCCGCCGCCCAATCGCGCGAAGATCGAGATGAGCGAGCCGCCGAAGCCCAGGCCCACCAGCGGTTTGATGAGGTCGGCCTGGGACGTCTCCGGTCCACCCATTGCCGCAAGCACGGCATAGAAGCCGGCCACACCGAGCAGCCCCAGTCCGACCACCAGCAGGCCGGTGATCGCGCCGCCCCGAAATGCGACCGACAAGGCTTCATTGAGGCCCTTGCGCGCCGCCTCGGCGGTACGCACATTGGCGCGCACCGAAACGTGCATGCCGATATAGCCCGCCGCGCCGGAGAGCGCCGCACCGATGGCGAAGCCGACAGCCGTCGACAGTCCCAGCGCAAGCCAGATGACGATCAGCAATACGACGCCGACGATGCCGATCGCGGTGTACTGCCGGTTGAGATAGGCGGATGCGCCCTGCTGAATCGCGCCGGCGATTTCCCGCATGCGCTCGTTGCCGCTGGGTTGCTTGAGGATCCAGCTGATGGAGATGATGCCGTACACCAGCGCCAAAACGGCGCAGACCAACGCAAATAACAAACCCGCACTCATTCAGACCTCCTCCCTGTGGTGGAGCTACTGCTGCTGCGTGTTGTTGCTGCCCCACCGGTTGACGAAGTGAAGCACGGCGACGCCCGGTCATCCCGGGCGACACGTCGCGGCGTTGCGTTCGTACATCGTGATTTCTGGACGCGGCGTGTACCTGCGGCGGATGCCGCAGGCTCCGGCGCATTATATGCGCGCTTGCGCAGGCGACGGGAAAGAGATTGGAAAGCTGCTGCGGCGGCGCCGCACGGCCGTGCCGCTCTGTCGAAAGCGGCACAGTCCGCGCGCGACCGCTAGCGGCCGAGCTTTTTGGGGACGGGCGCGTTCTTGAGGCGCACGTAGTCCGGCAAGCCGTTGCGGAAGGGCGGCGGCGCTTCGCCGCGAATCAGCGGGGCAAGATAGCGCCGGCAGGCATCGGTGATATGAAAGCCGTCGCGACTGATGTAGCTGCGCGGCATTTTCTTTTCCTTGTTGGCTACGTCCTTCAACGGCGCGGTGCCGATCTTCCAGCGATAAGGTTTGTCGGAAACGCGCACGATGGTCGGCATGACCGCATTCTGTCCCGCCAGCGCGAGCTTCACCGCCGCGACGCCCAGCGCATAGGACTGCTCCACATCGACCTTCGATGCGAGATGGCGCGCCGCACGCTGCAGATAGTCGGCCACCGCCCAGTGATTCTTGTAGCCGAGTTCATCGGTGATCATCTGCGCGATGCGCGGTCCCACGCCCCCCAGTTGCACATGACCGAAGGCGTCGCGCGTGCCGGCTTCGGCAAGAAAACGCCCGTCGGCATCCTTGAGCCCTTCGGAGACGGCGATGGCGCACCAGCCCACGCGCTTCACCGTCCGCTCCACGCGCGCGAGGAACTTCGCCTTGTCGAAGGTGATCTCGGGGAACAGCAGGATCTGCGGCGCCTCGTCGGACGACTCGGCGGCAAGGCCGCACGCGGCAGTGATCCAGCCTGCGTGCCGGCCCATCACTTCCAGCACGAACACCTGCGTGGAGGTGGAATGCATGGAGGCCACATCGAAACCTGCTTCGCGCATGGAAGTGGCGACGTATTTGGCCACCGAGCCGAAGCCCGGGCAGTTATCGGTGAGCGCCAGATCGTTGTCGACCGTCTTCGGCACGCCGATGCAGGCGATGGGATAACCCAGTTCCTCGCCGATGCGCGACAGCTTCCAGGCGGTGTCCATGGAATCGTTGCCGCCGTTGTAGAAGAAGGTGCCGATGTCGTGCGCGCGGAAGACTTCGATCAGGCGCTCGTATTGCGAGCGGTCTTCCTCGAGGGACTTGAGCTTGAAGCGCGCCGAGCCGAAGGCGCCGCCCGGCGTGTGCTTGAGTGCGGAGACGGCGCGCGCAGACTCCCTGCTCGTATCGATCAGGTCTTCATTCAGCGCGCCGACGATGCCGTTGCGCGCGGCGTAGAGCTTGCCGATGCGCCCCTTCGCCGCGCGGGCGGTTTCGATGACGCCGCAGGCGGTGGCATTGATGACGGCAGTGACGCCGCCCGACTGCGCGTACAGTGCGTTCTTCGGTCTGGCCATGACGATCTCTTCAGGATTCGATTACGCGGCGCGCCGCATATACCGGGCCGACTGCCTCGAGTGGAGAACCAAAAGCTTGAAACACAGAGAGCACGGAGAAGCGGATTGGTTCGCTCAGTGTTCGCCGTGATCTCCGTGTTTCAATTTCTTAGCGCAGGGCCGCGAACACCGCCTCGCGGATCGCCTCGACGCTGCCGACGCCTTCGATACGGCGATAGCGCGGCGCCTTCGGGTCGCCCGAGGCCGCCCACTTCGAGTAGTAGTCCACCAGCGGACGGGTCTGCTCGCGATAGACCTCCAGGCGCTTGCGCACCGTCTCTTCCTTGTCGTCGTCGCGCTGGATGAGGTCCTCGCCCGTCACGTCGTCCTTGCCTTCGACCTTGGGCGGATTGAACTTGACGTGATAGGTGCGACCCGAGGCCGGGTGCACACGACGGCCGATCATGCGCTCGATGATGCTCGCATCGTCCACGTCGATCTCGAGTACGAAATCGAGCGCCACATTCGCTTCTTTGAGCGCCTCGGCCTGCGGAATGGTGCGCGGGAAACCGTCGAACAGATAGCCGTTGTGGCAATCCGGCTCTTGCAGCCGATCCTTCACCAGTCCGATGATGATGTCGTCGGACACCAATTGCCCCGCATCCATCACCTTCTTCGCCGCGAGACCGAGCGGCGAGCCGGCCTTGACGGCCGCGCGCAGCATGTCGCCGGTGGAAATTTGCGGAATGTTGAAGCGCTCCTTGATGAACGCCGCCTGGGTGCCTTTGCCCGCGCCGGGCGGACCGAGAAGTATCAAGCGCATGATTTGTTGTTCCTTGCTGAGAGGTTTCGGGCCCGGCTAGGAAGCCGGGGCGAAGCGCGCGCGCACGCGCGCCAGGTCTTCGGGCGTATCGACGCCCGCGGGCGGCGCCTCCTCGGTCACCACCATGGCGATGCGATGACCGTGCCACAGCGCGCGCAACTGTTCGAGCGACTCGAAGCGCTCGAGCGGCGCCGGCGCGAGCTGCGTATAGGCGCGCAAGAACGCCGCGCGATAGGCGTACATGCCCAGATGCCGGTACGCGGGAAACTGCGCCGGCAGGCCGGGCGCATTGCCGACGAAGGCGTCGCGCGCCCAGGGAATGGGCGCGCGACTGAAATACATCGCATCGCCCTGACGATCGCAGACCACCTTGACCACGTTGGGATTGAAGAACGTCTCTTCGTCCTCGATGGCGTGACAGACGCTCGCCATGTCGGCGTCGGGACGTGCGGCCAGCGCCTCGGCCAGGCGCTCGATCAACGCCGGCGGAATGAGCGGCTCGTCGCCCTGCACGTTGACCACGATCGCCTCGTCCGCCAGACCGATGGCGTCCACCACTTCGGCGATACGGTCGGTCCCCGAGGGATGATCCGCACGCGTGAGCAGCACCTCCATGCCGTGCGCCCGCACGGCCTCGGCGATCGCTTCGTGATCGGTGGCCACCAGCACCGCCGCGGCGCCGCTCTTGCGCGCCTGCTCGGCCACGCGCACCACCATCGGCTTGCCGGCGATGTCCGCCAGCGCCTTCGCCGGCAGACGCGTGGACGCGTGACGCGCGGGAATGACGACCGTGAACGGAACGCGGGCCATGCGTCCGCTAAGCGATGTCTTCGGCGGGGTCGAGCTTGCGCGCTTCGTCTTCCAGCATCACCGGAATGCCGTCGCGAATGGGAAAGGCGAGGCGATCGGCCTTGCAGATGAATTCGCCCTCGGCCTTGCGATAAAGCAGCGGGCCTTTGCACAAGGGGCAGACGAGGATGTCAAGCAGGCGCGGATCCATGCAGTCGGGTCTCAATCAGGTCGGCAAGCGCGGGATCGACCACCGCCTCGACGCGCAATGCAACGAGATCGGTGCGACCGAATCCGCGGCATTTTACTGCATCCTTCTCCGTCATCAGTACCGCATCGCAGTCGGGATAACGCAAGTCCGCGTCCGCGTAGCGGTGATGATCGGGAAAAGCATGGCTCTCGACGCGCAAGCCCATCTCCGCCAACTGACGGAAAAAGCGCTCGGGATTGCCGATGCCCGCCACGGCATGCAGGCGCATGCCGCGCAGCGCCTCGAGCGGAACGGCGGCCCCGTCGTGCACCCGATAAAAGCCGGCCGATTCGAGCCGCATGGCATAGGCGCCGGGCCGGCTGCCACCGTTGACCACCGTGGCATCGACGCGCCGCGAGGCCGGCTCCCGCAAGGGCCCGGCCGGCAGCAGCCGGCCGTTGCCGTGGCCGCGTTCGTCCTCCACCGCGATTTCGACGTCCCGCGCGAGAGCGTAATGCTGCAAGCCGTCGTCGCATACCAGCACATTGCAGTCCGGATGCGCTGCCAGGAGGACGCGTCCCGCATCGACGCGGCGGCGGCCGATCCATACCGGCACGCCGGCACGCGCCGCCAGCAGTGCGGGCTCGTCGCCCACTTGCGCGGGATCGGCGCCGGGTGTCACGGCGGAAGGTGCGGCGTTCTGTCCCTGGTAGCCGCGCGACAGAATGCCCGGCCGCCAGCCGCGCGCCCGCAACTGTTCCACCAGCCACAGCACCAACGGCGTCTTGCCGGCGCCGCCGGCGACCAGGTTGCCTACGATGACGACTGGCACGGACAGACGCTCGCTGCGCAGCCAGCCGCGCCGGTAAGCGCAGCGGCGTGCGGCGGCCACGGCAGCGAACAGGAAGGAGAACGGCAACAGCGCCAGGGAGAGCGCGGATCGGCCGTACCACACGCGCTGCGCCAGACCGCTCGCACCGCGCATCATGCGGCGCGCCTATTGTTCCGTGGACTGCGTCGCGAACGTGACATGGGTGTAGCCCGCCATGCGCGCCGCCTCCATGACATGCACCACGGACTGATGGCTCGCCTTGGCGTCGGCGCTGATGATCACCACCGGATTCTCGAGATCGCCCGCCGCGCGGCGCATCGCGTCGCTCAGGCTGGGCACGTTATTGAAGGGCGTCGCACGCCCGTTGATGGTGTAGGCGCCGAGCGCGTCGACGGTGATGTTGAGTTCATTGGGGCGCTCGACCTGCTTTTCCGCATTCGCCGTGGGCAGGTTGATCTGCAGTTCCGAGTATTTCGAGTAGGTCGTGGTCACCATGAGGAAGATCAGGATGACCAGCAATACGTCGATCAGCGGAATCAGGTTGATTTCCGGGTCTTCCTTCCAGCGGCTGCGGAATTTCATGCCAGAGAGGCTCTATTCAAGGTTTGCCGGCAACGCGGTCGACAATGCATGCACCGGCACGTTGATATTCCATTTCCCTCGCCCCGCACTAGTCCTTCCGGGTACCGTGCAGCATGTCCACCAGGCGCGAAGCCTGCTGCTCCATGGTCACGACAAAATCCTCGACCTTGCCGCGGAAATGGCGGAAGAAGATGGTGGCGGGCACGGCGATCAGAATGCCGAAGCCAGCGTTATAGAGCGCGATGGAAATGCCGTGCGCGATCTGCTGCGGATTGGCGCCGCTCGGGTTCTGCGAGCCGAAGATCTCGATCATGCCGACGATGGTGCCGAACAGCCCCCACAGCGGGCTGATCGAGGCGATGGTGCCGAGCGTGGTGAGGAAGCGCTCCAGTTCGTGCGTGACGGCACGCCCCTCCTCTTCGATGGCCTCCTTGATGACCGGACGCGGCGCACCGTGATTGCGCAACCCCGCCGCCAGCACGCGCCCCAGGGGCGAGTCGGCATAGACTGCATCGACGAGTTGCTGGGTCACGCCCTGCTTGCGGTAGGCCTCGACCACTTTCTCCAGCAGGTTGTGCGGAATGATTTTCGGCGCGCGCAGCGCGATCAGCCGTTCGATGATGAGTGCGACCGCAATAACGGAGGCAATAAGCAAAAACCAGATCGGCCATCCGGCAGCCTCGATGATTTCGAACACGCACTCACTCCTGCTCGCAAAGGTTGCTGAATGTAGCGGCGCAGGTACGAACGATCAAGCCAAGTGGTACGCACAACGTGCAATGTGCGGAACGCGGTTCAAAAAATCGACGGCGCAGCACCGTTCGATTGAACCGAAAGGCTTGACAGATTCGTAAAGCGCTCCTTATCCACAGTTGCTGTGGATAAGGTTGTGTATAGCCCTTACACAAAGCAGCTAAGTGGATTGCTCATAAAGACTTTTTCTACGGTGATCATTTTATGATCAGCCAAAAAAGTTTTTTCTTTCATAAACTTGCACCGCGCTCCCTAGGGAGAAGTTTCGTCGAGGACGCGTTGCGCAAGAACAGTGCCGGTTTGTGGATACATTGCGCCGCGACGCCACCAAAACCCCTTGTACGACAATGCGTTTCAACGCCCGCCACAGGTGGCGCGGACACCTGCATTGCGTAGAATCCCCCGATGCCTGAACTGCCTCTTACGCCGTCCGGCCGACCGACGGCCGAAACCATCCTGAGCGTCAGCGCGCTCAACCGCAGCGTCCGCGATCTGCTCGAACACCGCTTCCCGCTCGCCTGGGTCGCCGGCGAAATCTCCAATCTCACGCTGGCCCGCTCCGGCCACTGGTACTTCTCGCTGAAGGACGACAACGCGCAAGTGCGCTGCGTGATGTTTCGCCATCGCGCACAGTTTCTGAACTGGCAGCCGCGCGAAGGCATGCACGTGGAAGCGCGCGCGCTGGTCACGCTGTACGAGGCGCGCGGCGACTTCCAGCTCAACATCGAGTTCATGCGTCAGGCCGGACAGGGCGCGCTGTACGAAGCCTTTTTGCGCTTGCGCGACAAGCTCGCAGCCGAAGGATTGTTCGACCCGGCGCTGAAGCGCTCGCTGCCGCCCTTCCCGCGCGCCATCGGAATCGTCACCTCACCGCATGCGGCGGCGCTGCGCGATGTGCTGACCACGCTCGCCCGCCGCAACCCGTCCATTCCGGTGATTCTTTATCCGACTTCGGTGCAGGGCGAAGCGGCGCCCGCCGAAATCGTCGCCGCCCTGCGCGCCGCCAGCCGCCGCGCGGAGGTCGATGCGCTGATCCTTTGTCGCGGCGGCGGCAGCATCGAGGATTTATGGGCGTTCAACGACGAAGCCGTGGCGCGCGCCATCCGCGAGTGTGTCGTGCCGGTGGTCTGCGGCGTGGGACATGAAACGGATGTGACCATCGCCGATTACGCCGCCGACCAGCGCGCGCCCACGCCCACCGCGGCCGCCGAATTGCTGAGCCCGGATCGCGCGAGCCTGCTCGAACGCATCGCCCAATTGCGCGGCACGCTGCAGCGCTGCATGACGCGACTGCTCGAAAGCCGCATGCAACACGTCGATCATCTGAGTCGGCGTCTGGTGTATCCGGGCGAGCGCCTGCGGGCGCAGCAGCGCCTGCTCACGCAGTTGTGCAGCCGTCTGTCACACGCCGCCACGCGCGATCTGGAGCGGCGCCACTGGCAGGTGCACAGCCTGCTGGAGCGCGGCCGTCGCGCATTACCCAACGTCGACGCGCGCCGCGCCCGCCTGAGCGAACTGATGCATCGTCTCGCCGCCGCATCGACGCGCGGCCTCACGGCGCACGATGCGCGACTCACGCACCTGTCGCGCGCGCTGGCGCATCTGGATCCGCGCGCCGTGCTGGAGCGCGGCTACAGCCTGGTGACGGACGAGACGGGTCGCGTAGTGCGGGACGCGCATGCGCTTGAACGGGGCGACGGCCTGCACATTGCATTCGCCCGGGGCAGCGCACTGGCGCGCGTGGAAGACACTCGCGAAGACTGACCGCCACGCAAGCGCGGTTGCATGGGTGCGCTTCGCCTTCTATGATCGAGTGTTCCGATTTTTTTGACCCAAATCACATATCCAGGAGACGTACATGGAACACAAGCTGCCTCCTCTGCCCTACGCAATGGACGCGCTGCAGCCGCACATGTCCAAGGAAACATTGGAATTTCACTACGGCAAGCATCACCAGGCCTACGTGACCAACCTCAACAACCTCATCAAGGGCACCGAGTTCGAGAACGCCAGCCTGGAAGACATCATCAAGAAATCCTCCGGCGGCCTGTTCAACAACGCCGCGCAGGTTTGGAACCACACCTTCTTCTGGAACTGCATGTCGCCCAACGGCGGCGGCGCGCCCACCGGCGCGGTGGCCGATGCGATCAACAAGAAGTGGGGCTCCTTCGATGCCTTCAAGGAAGCCTTCAACAAGTCCGCGGTCGGCAACTTCGGTTCGGGCTGGACCTGGCTGGTGAAGAAGGCCGACGGCTCGGTGGATATCGTCAACACCAGCAATGCCGCCACGCCGCTGACCACCGACGACAAGCCGCTGCTCACCTGTGACGTATGGGAGCACGCCTATTACATCGACTATCGCAACCGCCGCCCTGATTTCGTCGGCGCGTTCTGGAATCTGGTGAACTGGGAGTTCGTCAACAAGAACTTCGCCTAAGCCACGCCAAAGCGGGAAGCAAAGGGCTCCGTGAGGAGCCCTTTTTCATTCCGCCGCCGGCAGCTTGTCCAGCCCGCCGATACGCGCACCGGGCGCCAGGCGCCGCTGCGCGAACCAGCCTCGATTGACCTCCACCGCGTAGCGCACCGGCTTGGCGGCGCAGTGGATATCGTCCGTGCGAGGCGTCATGTCGGCGATATTGACGATGCGTCCGTCGTCGTCGATGAAAGCGACCGACAGCGGCAGATGCGTGTTGCGCATCCACATGCAATGGCGACCTGCTTCAGGCCAACTGAACACCATGCCGTGGTTGTCCTCCATGCTGCGCCGATTCATCAGCCCTTTGGTGCGCGCCTGATGGGTGTGCGCGACCTCCGCCTGGATGCGATGAATGCCGGCATTGAGATCCACCACCGGCATTTCCGTCGCTATGACCGACGCTGCGTACAGCAGCGCCCCCGCGATCAACAGTCCACGCAACATCCCTGCTCCCTTGTCGTCCTCGTTGTGAATATCAGCGCAGATCGCCTGCGCGCACCTCGACCCAGCGCCACTGTCCCGGCTGCAATCCTTCCACCGACCACGGTCCGACGGCGGCACGCACCAGCCGAAGGGTCGGCAACCCCACTCTGGCCGTCATGCGACGCACCTGCCGGTTCCTGCCCTCGAAAAGCACCAGTTCCAGCCAGGTCGTCGGAATCGCCTGACGGAAGCGGATGGGCGGGTGGCGCGGCCACAAGCCCGCCGGCTCCGCGATGGCGCGCGCCGCGGCCGGGCGCGTCACATAATCGCCCAGATCGACGCCTTCGCGCAGTTGCGCCAGTTGCGCCGCCTCGGGCACCCCCTCGACCTGCGCCCAGTAGATCTTGCCGAGCTTGTGCCGCGGATCGGCGATGCGCTGCTGCATGCGGCCGTCGTCGGTCAGCACCAGCAGCCCTTCGCTGTCCGCATCGAGCCGTCCGGCGGGGTAGACCGCCGGCACGTCGATGTAGTCGGCCAGGCACTCGCGCTCGCCCTCGCGCGTGAACTGGCACAGCACCTGATAGGGCTTGTTGAACAGCAGCACGCGCGATGCGCCGTGCGGACGCTTAGTACGTCCCGCCGGCTCTGCTAAAATCGCCCGCTTCGCGCGCGGGCCGGACAAAGCTTTGGTGCTGCGCATGCCGCGCGCCTTCAGTCCAACGGTTAGAGGAGTCCCCCGTGGCCAAAATCAAGGTGCAAAACCCGATCGTTGAAATGGACGGGGACGAGATGACGCGGGTGATCTGGCAACGCATCCGCGACCAGCTGATCCTGCCCTACCTCGACATCGAACTCAAATACTTCGATCTGGGCATTGAAAGCCGCGATCGCACCAACGACCAGATCACCATCGACGCGGCCAACGCCACCCGTCAGTACGGCGTCGCCGTCAAGTGCGCGACCATCACCCCGGACGAAGCGCGGGTGAAGGAATTCAATCTCAAGCAGATGTGGAAGAGCCCGAACGGCACGATCCGCAATATCCTCGACGGCACCATCTTCCGCGAACCCATCATCTGTCGGAACGTGCCGCGCCTGGTGTCCCACTGGGACAAGCCCGTGGTTGTCGCCCGTCACGGCTTCGGCGACCAGTACCGCGCCACCGAGCACAAATTCGAGGGAGCCGGCACGCTGAAAATCGTGTTCGAGCCCGCCGATGGCGGCGCGCCGGTGGAGAAGGAAGTGTTCAAGGCGCCGGGCGCCGGGATTGCCATGGCGATGTACAACCTGGACGACTCGATCCGCGGCTTCGCACGCGCCTGCTTCAACTACGCCCGCCAGCGCAACTACCCGGTCTACCTGTCGACCAAGAACACCATCCTCAAGACCTACGACGGCCGCTTCAAGAACATCTTCCAGGAGGTCTACGAGGCGGAGTTCAAGCAGGCGTTCGAGGGCGCGGGGCTCAGCTACGAGCACCGCCTGATCGACGACATGGTCGCCTCGAACCTGAAATGGAACGGCGGATACCTGTGGGCGTGCAAGAACTACGACGGCGACGTGCAGTCCGACACGGTGGCGCAGGGCTACGGCTCGCTGGGGCTGATGACCTCGGTGCTGATGTCGCCCGACGGCAAGACCGTGGAAGCCGAAGCGGCGCACGGGACGGTCACCCGCCACTACCGCCAGCACCAGCAGGGCAAGCCGACCTCCACCAATCCGATCGCCTCGATCTTCGCCTGGACGCGCGGCCTGCAGCATCGCGGACGCATGGACAGCACGCCGGAGGTGGTGAAGTTCGCCGAGACGCTGGAACAAGTCTGTATCGACGTGGTCGAGTCCGGCCGCATGACCAAGGACCTGGCAATCCTGATCCGTCCCGATCACCCGTTCCTCACGACCGATCAGTACATGGATGCGGTGAACGAGGAACTGAAGCGGCGGATGGCCGCCTGATAAACGGCCCCGTCCGCGCGACGGGGCCTTGAAAAGCCGCGAGGGCGACCCCACAAATAAAAAGAGCCCCGCCGCGTGGCGGCGAGGCTCAAAATTTTTTTATTGTGTTTGGGTGGTGCGGATTCGGCTCAACTTGCTGATTGGATGTTCGAGGCCTGCTTGCCCTTCGGGCCTTGCGTGACTTCAAACTGGACCTTCTGGCCTTCCTTCAGCGTTTTGAATCCGTTCATCTGGATTGCGGAGAAATGTGCAAACAAATCCTCGCCACCATCGTCCGGAGTAATAAAGCCGTATCCCTTTGCGTCATTGAACCACTTCACCGTACCGGTTGGCATAGCCCCTTATTCCCTGAAAATTAACAACCGGGGATTCCCCCTCCTATGCCTGTACTCCAAGACAGCTCCAGGACGAAAACGACCTCAATACTGCTTGAAAAACAAACACACGCGTTTTTTACGCGCTTTGCGGAACCCCGTCAAGCCTGCGCTGTCAAGGGGCTGTTGCAGTCGTTGCACGGCACTAGAACAGTGGCTAGGATACGATTCGAGAGCCCTGACGGACCGAGCAGGCCGGTTTGATCCGGTACTCAGCTTGCTGATTGCTCAGGAAAGTCGCAGCAAACCGTCGAGAAAGTATGGCAACACGTTCCGGTGAAGGCACGATCCTTGAACCCAGCAAGAGCAAGGTCGCACCGCCGCCGCTTTTTAAAGTCATTCTGCTCAACGACGACTACACGCCGATGGAGTTCGTGGTGGTCGTCCTGCAAACTTTCTTCTCCATGGATCGTGAGCGGGCCACGCAGGTGATGCTGGCGGTGCACCGGGAAGGTATGGGGGTTTGCGGCATTTACCCGCGCGATATTGCAACGACCAAAGTGGAACAAGTTACTGCCTACGCACGTGAGCATCAGCACCCGCTCCAGTGTGTCATGGAGGAGACGTAGATGATCGCCCAAGAGTTGGAAGTCAGCCTGCACATGGCGTTCGTGGAAGCGCGCCAGAAGCGGCACGAGTTTATTACGGTCGAGCATCTGCTCCTGGCATTGCTGGACAACCCCACCGCCGCCGAAGTGCTGCGCGCCTGCGCCGCGAATCTGGACGAACTGCGCAAGGCGCTGACCGAATTCATCGGCGCCCACACGCCCACGGTCGCCGGCAGCGAGGAAATCGACACCCAGCCCACGCTCGGCTTCCAACGCGTCATTCAGCGCGCGATCCTGCACGTCCAGTCCTCGGGCAAGAAGGAAGTCACCGGCGCCAACGTGCTGGTCGCGATCTTCGGGGAAAAGGATTCGCATGCCGTGTACTTCCTGCATCAGCAGGGAGTGACGCGGCTGGATGTGGTCAATTACATCTCCCACGGCATCACCAAAAGCGGCCAGCCGAGCCAGCCCAAGGCGACCGAGGAGGCGGAGCAGCAGGAAGAAGGCCAGCAATCCGGCGGCGCGCTGGAGACCTATACGGTCAACCTCAACGCACAGGCGCTGGTCGGCAAGATCGATCCGCTCATCGGCCGCGACCGCGAGGTGGAGCGCGTCATCCAGACGCTTTGCCGCCGCCGCAAGAACAACCCCCTGCTGGTCGGCGAGGCCGGTGTCGGCAAGACCGCCATTGCCGAGGGCCTCGCGCGCCGTATCGTCGAGGGCCAGGTGCCCGACATCCTGGCGCAATCGACGGTCTATTCGCTCGACATGGGCGCCCTGCTCGCCGGCACCAAATACCGCGGCGACTTCGAGCAGCGCCTCAAGGCCGTGTTGAAGCAGTTGCTGGACAATCCGAACGCGATCCTGTTCATCGACGAGATCCACACGCTCATCGGTGCGGGCGCCGCATCGGGCGGTACGCTGGACGCATCGAACCTGCTCAAGCCGGCGCTTTCCACCGGCCAGCTCAAGTGCATCGGCGCGACCACCTATCAGGAATACCGCGGCGTGTTCGAGAAGGACCACGCGCTGTCCCGCCGTTTCCAGAAGATCGATGTGAACGAGCCGTCGATCGAGGAGACCGTGGAAATCCTCAAGGGCCTGAAGTCGCGCTTCGAGGCGCACCACGGCGTGAAGTACAGCGCCAATGCGCTGTCCACCGCGGCGGAGCTGTCCGCGCGCTTCATCAACGACCGGCACCTACCGGACAAGGCCATCGACGTGATCGACGAGGCCGGTGCCGCCCAGCGCGTACTGCCCAAGTCGAAGCAGAAGCGCGTCATCGGCAAGCCGGAGATCGAGGAGATCATCGCCAAGATCGCCCGCATTCCCCCGCAGACGGTGTCCAGCGACGACCGCGCCGCGCTCAAGAATCTGGACCGCGATCTCAAGGCCGTGGTGTTCGGTCAGGACAAGGCCATCGATGCGCTGGTGACGGCAATCCGCACGGCGCGCTCGGGCCTGGGCAGCCCCAACAAGCCCATCGGCAGCTTCCTGTTCAGTGGCCCGACGGGAGTCGGCAAGACCGAGGTGGCCCGACAACTCGCCTACTGCCTGGGCGTGGAGCTGGTGCGCTTCGACATGTCCGAATACATGGAGCGTCATGCTGTATCGCGACTCATCGGCGCGCCGCCCGGCTACGTCGGTTTCGACCAGGGCGGCCTGCTCACCGAAGCGATCACGAAGAAGCCCTACTGCGTGCTGCTGCTGGACGAGATCGAGAAGGCGCATCCGGACATCTACAACATCCTGCTGCAGGTGATGGACCACGGCACGCTGACGGACAACAACGGCCGCAAGGCGGACTTCCGCAACGTGACGATCATCATGACGACCAACGCGGGCGCCGAAGCGCTGACGAAGACCACGATGGGTTTCGCTGCACCGACGGCCGAAGGCGACGAAATGGCGGATATCAAGCGCCTGTTCACGCCCGAGTTCCGCAACCGGCTGGACGGCATCATCTCCTTCCGCCAGCTCGATCACGACATCATCCTGCGCGTGGTCGACAAGTTCCTCATGCAACTGGAGGAGCAACTGCACGAGAAGAAGGTGGAAGCCATCTTCACCGAGAAGCTCAAGGACTATCTCGCCAAGCGCGGCTTCGACCCGCTTATGGGTGCGCGACCGATGGCGCGACTCATCCAGGACACCATCCGCAAGGCGTTGGCCGACGAACTGCTGTTCGGCAAACTGGCCAACGGTGGCAAGGTCACGGTGGATCTGGACGACGACGACGAGGTGGTTTTGCGCTTCGTGGAGGAAGAAGAAGAAACCGCCACGCCTTCCGCTTAACGCTCTGAGTTATAAGCAAATTCTCAAAGGCCGCAATACGCGGCCTTTTTTCTTTTTTGGCTTGACGGTTGCATTCAAGCGCCGGAGACTCGTGGTTTTTCTGTCTAGGCCGAAGGAGATTTTTAAATGAACGGAAGGCTGAATCTCGGCCTGCGGCTGTGTGCGTTACTTGCCTTTGCGCCCGCTGCGGCGCTCGCGCAAAACGCCGAATCCAATACGGCGCGCGATCTTGCCGCCGCCTGCGCCATCTGCCACGGGACCAATGGTTTCAACGCGGGCGGGCTTCCCCACCTGGCCGGTCAGCCGAAGGATTACATCGTGCAGCAGTTGAAGGACTTCCGCGACGGCAAGCGGCCGGCGACGATCATGCATCAGGTCGCCAAGGGCTACACCGAAGAACAATACGAACTGCTGGGCGCCTGGTTCTCCGCGCAGCAGCGCAAGAAGTAAGGGGCCGGCATCATGAGTTTGCAAATGGATCGTCGCGGTTTCATCAAGTTGATCGGCGCCGGCGCCGCAGCCACCATGGTGAGCGGCTGCGCCTCGGTCGGCGGCAAATCGAGCGTCAAGTCCGCCGGGCGCGTCGTCGTGGTCGGTGGCGGCTACGGTGGCGCCACGGCCGCGAAATACATCCGCATGTGGAGCGGCGGCGCGATCGAGGTCACGCTGATCGAACCCAACACCCAGTTCATCTCCTGCCCGCTATCGAACCTCGTGCTCGGCGGCGCACGCACGCTCGACAGCCTCACCATGGGTTACGACACGCTGCGTGCGCATGGCGTGAAAGTGGTGCACGACGTCGTGACCACTGTGCAGGCCGATAAGAAGCGCGTGACGCTCGGCAAGGGCGGCGAGCTTGCGTACGACCGGCTGATCGTCTCGCCCGGCGTGGACTTCATGTACGACAAGCTGCCGGGCCTGAACAATGCTGCGGCCCAGCAACAGGTATTGCATGCATGGAAAGCCGGTCCGCAGACGCTCGCGCTGCGCAAACAGTTGGAAGCCATGCCCAACGGCGGCGTGTACGTGCTGTCCATTCCCGTCGCACCTTATCGCTGCCCGCCCGGCCCGTACGAGCGCGTGTGCCAGGTGGCGAATTACTTCAAGCAGGCGAAGCCGCGTTCCAAGGTACTGGTGCTGGACGGCAATCCGGACATCGTCTCCAAGAAGGGCCTGTTCCTCGCCGCATGGAAGGAGCTTTATCCGGGCCTGATCGAATACGTGCCGAACGAAGTCGCGCGCGACGTGGACGTGAAGACGCGCACCATCAAGACCGAGTTCGAAAGCTTCAAAGGCGACGTGCTGAACGTGCTGCCACCGATGCGCGCCGGCAACATCGCCGCATCGTCCGGTCTGATCACCACCAACGACCGCTGGTGCGACGTGAACTGGTTGACCATGGAATCGGTGGCCGTGCCGAACGTGCACGTGCTGGGTGACTCGACCCTGTCTGCCCCGGCGATGCCGAAGTCCGGCAGCATGGCCAACAACCACGCCAAGATCGCCGCGTCCGCGATCGTCGCGCTGTTGACCGGCCAGACGCCGAACCCCACGCCGATCATCGGCAACACCTGCTACAGCTACGTGAGCGATCGGCTGGCGATGCACGTCAACTCCGTACACCGCTACGACGCGGAGAAGAAAACGCTCCTCCCGGTGGCCGGCAGCGGCGGGGTGTCCGCCAAGCACAGCGAACTGGAGAAATCCTACGCTGATGCCTGGGCGCGCAACATCTGGGCGGACATGCTGGTTTGATCCGTGCTCGCACCAAAACAAAAAGGCGGCTTCGGCCGCCTTTTTGTTGGTTGCGCGAAACGCCGATTTCAGGCCGTTCCAGTGCTGCCGAAACCACCCGCGCCGCGCTCGCTTTCCTCGAAGGCTTCGACCACGTTCAACGCGACCTGCAGCACGGGCACGATCACCAGTTGCGCGATGCGCTCCATGGGTTGCAGTGTAAACGGCGTATTCGAACGGTTCCACAGGGACACCATGACCTGTCCCTGGTAATCGCTGTCGATCAGGCCCACCAGATTGCCGAGCACGATTCCGTGCTTGTGCCCCAGCCCCGAGCGCGGCAGCACCATGGCGGCGAGGCCTTTGTCGGCCAGGTGAATGGCGATGCCGCTGGGCACCAGCGCCGTTGCGCCGGGCAGCAGGTCGAGCGGCCCGTCGATGCAGGCGCGCAAATCGAGGCCCGCCGCCCCTTCCGTCGCGTACTGGGGCGGTTGATCGTGCAGGCGGGGATCGAGAATCTTGACGTCGATACGATGCATAAGCGTTGTTATAGCCTTCAGGAGTTGGGCAGACGCGCGGCGATTTCACGGATGAGGCCGCGCGCCACTTCCAGCTTGGACGCACGGGGCACGCGCGTCTCGCCGCCCTCATGAAACAGGATGAGTTCGTTCTCGTCCTGACCGAAGGCCCGATCCGCACGATTGGCCGCCAGCAGCGGAATGCTCTTGCGCAAGCGCTTGGCCTGCGCGTACTCGCGCAGGTTCTCCGTCTCGGCAGCGAAACCCACGCAATAAGGCGCATCGGCGAGCGCGGCGACTTCGGCAAGGATGTCCGGGTTCTCGCTCAGTTCGATCTGCGGCTTGCACTGCGACTTCTTCAGCTTCTGCGTGCTCGCGTTGGCGACGTGATAGTCCGCCACCGCCGCCACACCGATGAAGACGTCTGCCTCAGTCACGCGATCCATGACCGCGCGATGCATCTCCCGCGCCGTGGTGACGTTCACGCGCTGCGCGCCCGTCGGCGTGGCGAGCGACGTGGGACCGGCGACAAGGGTCACCTGAGCGCCCGCCTCCACCGCGGCCTGCGCCACCGCGAAGCCCATTTTGCCGGAACTGAGATTGGTGATGCCGCGCACCGTGTCGATCGGTTCGAACGTGGGTCCCGCGGTAAGCAATACGCGTTTGCCCGCGAGCGGCTTGTCGCCCAGCGCAGTCGCGATATGCGCGTAGAGTTGCTCCGGTTCGAGCATGCGGCCCATGCCGGTCTCGCCGCAGGCCTGTTCGCCCGCATCGGGTCCGAGCAGATAAACGCCGTCGGCACGAAGTTGTGCAGCGTTACGCTGCGTGGCGGCGTTTCCCCACATCTGCCGGTTCATCGCCGGCGCGACATAGAGCGGCGTTTCGCGCGCAAGACACAGCGTGGACAGCAGATCGTCGGCAAAGCCGTGCGCCAGCTTGGCCATGAAGTTGGCGGTCGCCGGGGCGACGAGAATGAGGTCACGGTCGCGCGACAGTTCGATATGCGCCATGTTGTTGGCGATGCGCGCGTCCCACATGTCCAGATAAACCGGCTTGCCGGACAGCGCCTGCAGCGTTAGCGGCGCAACGAATCTGCAGGCGCTCTCCGTCATCACCACCTGCACGTCGGCGCCCGCCTTGACGAACAGCCGGCACAGCTCCGCCGCCTTGTAGGCCGCCACGCCGCCGGTCAGTCCCAGTAGTATTCGCTTGCCTGTCAGTTCACTCATCTTGTGCCCGATCATGCGTCCGCCCGGCCTAGCCCGATGGTCGGATCGCTTCCCGACCGGCGCACGCCTACTATCCGGCGGCGATTCTACGCGCCATTTGCCATGGGAGGGACCGATGGGCATCGCCGACTGGCCGGAAGGGGAGCGGCCGCGGGAAAAACTGCTGGAACGCGGTGCAGCCGCCCTCTCCGACGCAGAACTGCTCGCGATCTTCCTGCGCGTCGGGACGCGCGGGCGCAGCGCGGTCGACCTGGGACGCGAACTGATCGCGCACTTTGGTTCGCTTTCGGCCCTGCTGCACCATGCGCCCGGCGAAACGGCCGTCATAAACGGCATCGGTCCCGCCAAATGGGCCCAGCTCAAGGCCGCGCTGGAACTGGGCCGGCGCGCGCTGGCCGAGACGGCGCGCGAGACGGACGCGCTCAGCTCGCCGGCCGCCGTGCGGGACTACCTACGCCTCCTGCTTGCGGAGCGTCCGCACGAGATCTTCGTCGCGGTTTTTCTGGACGCACAGAACCGCGTCATCGCGAGCGAAGAGCTGTTCCGCGGCACCCTGACCCAGACGAGCGTCTACCCGCGCGAGGTGGTCAAAGCGGCATTGCGGCACAATGCCGCCGGCGTCATTCTGGCGCACAACCACCCTTCGGGCATCGCCGAACCCAGCCAGTCGGACCAGTTGCTGACGGATACGCTGAAACGCGCCCTGGCAATGATCGACGTGCGGGTGCTGGACCACTTCATCGTCGGCCGGGGAGCGGCCTGTTCCTTCGCCGAACGCGGCATGCTGTGACTTGCCCGGAACCGCATTTGCCCTCTATAATCCACGGCTTTTGCGATTTCCGGAGACGCCGTCATGGCGCGAGTTTGCCAAGTCACCGGCAAGAAGCCGATGGTCGGGAACCACGTTTCCCACGCCAACAACAAGACCAAGCGTCGCTTCCTGCCCAATCTGCAGTACCGCCGCTTCTGGGTCGAGAGCGAGAACCGCTGGGTACGCCTGCGCGTGTCCACCGCCGGTCTGCGCCTGATCGACAAGAACGGCATCGAGTCCGTGTTGGCCGATTTGCGTGCCCGCGGCGAAATCTGAGCGGAGCTGAGTCATGCGCGAAAAGATCAAGCTCGAATCCACCGCCGGTACCGGTCACTTCTACACCACGACCAAGAACAAGCGCACTACGCCCGATAAGATCGAAATCAAAAAATACGATCCCAAGGCGCGCAAGCATGTCATCTACAAAGAGACGAAGCTGAAATAAGCCTTCCGGTTCCGGAAACGAAAAACCCGCCTCTTGGCGGGTTTTTTATTGCCCCGGACCGTCGAAACGTCTTATTCGTTGCGCGGAAACTCCGGGTCCTCGGGAATCTTGCTCGGGTCGTACAGCGCCGGGTCCTCGCCCTTGCTACGTTGCTTGCCGGCCTGCTCGGCTT